>Ga0194060_10001017_pt1 | contig 20387 bp, 17 predicted proteins | sample SepL225m_MetaG_FD_163427 | JGI IMG/M metagenome (GOLD analysis project Ga0194060, IMG submission 163427) | Anoxic zone freshwater microbial communities from boreal shield lake in IISD Experimental Lakes Area, Ontario, Canada - Sep2016-L222-5m | ecosystem: Environmental > Aquatic > Freshwater >... | reverse complement strand
ACGACCTTGACGACACCGCGACGACCCGGAGAGGTCGGCTTGACTTTTACGAGAGCCATTTAGGCAGCCCCCCCTTCCGCGAAATTGATTTCCTGGCCAGGCTTGAGGCAGACAAATGCCTTCCTGACATCGCTGCGACGACCGATGTTGCGACCGGCGCGCTTGATCTTGCCCTTGAGGTTGGCGATCTGCACCGACTTGACCTCGACCTTGAACAGCAGTTCGACAGCCGCCTTGACTTCGGGCTTGGTCGCGTCGGGCGTCACGATGAACACCACCTGTTCGTTCTTGTCGGCAATGTAGGTGGCCTTTTCGGAAATCTGCGGGGCTACCAGCACTTGCAGCAAGCGTTCCGGATTGAAGTTCTTGCTCATGCCAGCATCTCCTCGATCTTGGCAACGGCCCCTTTGGTGAAAATCACCTTGGGGAAACGCACCAGGGATACCGGATCGGCCTGCTGCGCCTCAAGCACCAGCACATTCGGCAGGTTGCGCGCAGCCAGCGCCAGATTCTCATCCAGACTATCCGTCACCAACAGCACGGAACCCAGGCCCATGGCCTTGAGCTTTTGTGCAAACAGGCGCGTCTTCGGCGCTTCGATGGTGAAGTCATCGATCACCACCAGCCTGTCTTCGCGGGCCAACTGGGACAGGATGGCGGCCAGACCGGCGCGATACATCTTGCGATTGACCTTCTGCGTGAAGTTTTCTTCCGGCGTATTCGGGAAGATGCGGCCGCCGCCACGCCACAGCGGCGAGGAGGTCATGCCGGCACGGGCGCGGCCGGTGCCTTTCTGGCGGAACGGCTTCTTGGTGCTGTGATGCACCTCTTCGCGATCCTTCTGCTTGCGGTTGCCGGCGCGGGCATTGGCCTGATAGGCGACCACCACCTGATGCACCAGCGCTTCGTTGAAGTCACGGCCAAACAGCGCATCGGACGCTGTCACGGTTGCTGCGGCCTGACCCTGATCGTTGATTAGTTTGAGTTCCATGTCATCCCCGATCCTTGGCAGCCTTGATGGCCGGAGCGACGATTACATCGCCGCCCTTGGCGCCGGGCACCGCGCCCCTGACGAGCAGGAGCTGACGCGCCTCGTCGATACGGACGACTTCAAGATTCTGCGTCGTGCGCGAGACATCACCCAGATGTCCTGCCATTTTCTTGCCGGGAAATACCCGCCCCGGATCCTGCGCCATGCCGATCGAGCCGGCCGAATTATGCGACAAGGAGTTGCCGTGGGAGGCACGGTTCGACGAAAAATGGTGGCGGGTGATCGCACCGGCAAAACCCTTGCCGATCGAAGTGCCGCTCACATCGACTTTCTGACCCACGCTGAAAATGCTTGCGGCAACGACGTCTCCCGCCTTGAAACCGGCGAGTTGATCGGGCGCAACGCGGAATTCCCTGAGAACTTCACCGGCTTCGACACCGGCCTTGGCGAGGTGTCCCGCCGCCGGCTTGCTTACCCGACTGGCGCGACGCTTGCCAAAGGTCACCTGAACGGCGGCATAACCATCCGCCTCAGGCGTCTTTATTTGTGTGACGCGGTTATTCGACACATCGAGCACCGTTACCGGAATGGAAGAACCATCCTCGGCAAAGACGCGCGTCATGCCGACCTTGCGTCCAACAAGGCCTAGACTCATTTTATTCTCCTAAACCCCAGCTACGATTGGCCGGGCCCACTTTCAGAATTCGGCGGCAAACGCCGCCACGACAGGCGCCAAAAAGGCGGCGCCTTTGTTTCAAATTACTGCAACTTGATCTCTACATCGACACCGGCAGGAAGATCCAGCTTCATCAGCGCGTCAACCGTCTTGTCGGTCGGATCGATGATGTCCATCAGGCGCAGATGGGTGCGAATTTCGAACTGGTCCCGCGAAGTCTTGTTCACGTGGGGCGAGCGCAACACGTCAAAACGCTCAATACGCGTCGGCAGCGGCACCGGGCCACGCACGACAGCGCCAGTGCGCTTGGCCGTCTCCACGATTTCAAGCGCTGACTGGTCGATCAGGCGATAGTCGAAGGCCTTGAGGCGGATGCGTATCTTCTGGCTTTGCATTACAAATCCTTAAAGAGCGGGTTCGCAAATCGCGAAAGGGCGAGATTTTATCGCCCTTTCTGCGGTATTGCAACAAATGTTATTCGATGACTTTGGCGACGACGCCGGCGCCGACGGTACGACCGCCTTCACGGATGGCGAAACGCAAGCCTTCTTCCATCGCGATCGGTGCAATCAATCTCACCGTCATCGCAATGTTGTCTCCCGGCATCACCATTTCCGTCCCCGCCGGCAACTCGATGCTGCCCGTCACGTCGGTCGTCCGGAAGTAGAACTGCGGCCGGTAGCCGTTGAAGAACGGCGTGTGGCGCCCGCCTTCATCCTTCGACAGAATGTACACCTCGGAACTGAAGTGCGTGTGCGGTGTGATCGAACCCGGCTTGGCCAGTACCTGGCCGCGCTCGACTTCTTCACGCTTGGTGCCGCGCAACAGTACGCCGACGTTGTCTCCGGCCTGGCCCTGGTCCAGCAGTTTCCTGAACATTTCAACGCCGGTGCAGATGGTCTTGACGGTGGGGCGGATGCCGATGATTTCAATTTCCTCACCAACCTTGACCACGCCCCGCTCGATCCGGCCCGTTACTACGGTGCCGCGTCCCGAGATGGAGAAGACGTCTTCAATCGGCATCAGGAAGGGCTTGTCGATGGCTCGCTCGGGCGTCGGAATGTAGCTGTCCAGCGCGTCGGCCAGGGCCATGATGGCCACTTCGCCCAGTTCGCCCTTGTCGCCTTCCAGCGCTTTCAGCGCCGAACCCTTGATGATCGGGATGTCGTCGCCCGGAAAGTCGTATTTGCTGAGCAGTTCGCGCAGTTCCATTTCGACCAGTTCGAGCAGTTCGGCGTCATCCACCATGTCGCACTTGTTCATGAACACGACCATGTACGGCACGCCTACCTGGCGTGCCAGCAGGATGTGCTCACGCGTCTGCGGCATCGGGCCGTCAGCCGCTGAACACACCAGGATCGCGCCGTCCATCTGCGCCGCGCCCGTGATCATGTTCTTCACGTAGTCGGCGTGTCCCGGGCAATCCACGTGTGCGTAGTGGCGGTTCTTGGTCTCGTACTCAACGTGCGCCGTGTTGATCGTGATGCCCCGCGCCTTTTCTTCCGGCGCCGCATCAATCTGGTCGTAGGCTTTCGCCTCCCCGCCAAACTTCGCCGACAGCACCGACGTCATCGCCGCCGTCAATGTCGTCTTGCCATGGTCAACGTGACCAATCGTCCCCACGTTCACGTGCGGCTTCGTCCTCTCAAATTTCGCTTTCGCCATGTCTGCTGTCCTTAAAGAACGATTGTTGGTCGGTCACTTCTTGTTGATGACGGCTTCGGCGACATTCTTCGGCGCCTCGGTGTAATGCTTGAATTCCATCGAATAGGTAGCGCGGCCCTGGGACAGCGAGCGCAACTGAGTGGAATAGCCGAACATTTCCGCCAGCGGGACTTCGGCCTTGATCAGCTTGATGCCGCCGACCTGATCTTCCATGCCATGAACGATGCCGCGACGTCCGGACAGATCGCCCATGACGTTGCCCATATAGTCCTCAGGCGTTTCCACTTCGACTGCCATCATCGGCTCCAGCAACACCGGGCTGGCCTTGCGCATGGCATCCTTGAATGCCATCGATGCCGCCATCTTGAAGGCGTTTTCGTTGGAATCGACATCATGGTAGGAGCCGTCGAACAGCGTGACCTTGACATCCACCACCGGGAAACCGGCCAGCACGCCGTTCGGCAAGGTCTCCCTGAGGCCTTTTTCAACGGCGGGAATGAATTCGCGCGGCACCGAGCCGCCCTTGACCATGTCGATGAACTCAAAGCCCTTGCCCGCTTCATTCGGCTCCAGCTTGATCCAGACGTGACCGTACTGACCGCGACCGCCTGACTGTTTGACAAACTTGCCTTCCTGCTCCACCGACTTTCGCACGGCTTCGCGATAGGCCACCTGCGGCGCGCCGACGTTGGCTTCGACACCGAATTCACGGCGCATGCGGTCAACAAGAATTTCCAGGTGGAGTTCGCCCATGCCGGAAATGATGGTCTGGCCGGACTCTTCGTCGGTCCGCACGCGGAAAGAAGGATCTTCCTGAGCCAGGCGATTGAGCGCGATGCCCATCTTCTCCTGGTCGACCTTGGTCTTGGGTTCAACCGCAACGTGAATCACCGGCTCGGGGAATACCATGCGCTCGAGCGTAATGACATGCGCCGGGTCACACAGGGTCTCCCCCGTGGTGGCCTCTTTCAGGCCGACGGCAGCCGCAATATCGCCGGCGAACACTTCCTTGATTTCTTCGCGCTGGTTGGCGTGCATCTGCAGAATCCGGCCGAGGCGCTCCTTGCGGCCCTTGATCGGATTGTAAATAGTGTCGCCGGTCTTGACCGTGCCGGAATACACGCGGAAAAAGGTCAGCTGACCAACGTAGGGGTCGGTCATGATCTTGAAGGCCAGGGCCGCAAACGGATCGGTGTCGTTCGGCTTGCGCTCGCCCTGCTGCTCGTTTTCCAGGATGCCCTCGACCGGCGGAATATCCGTCGGCGCCGGCAGGTATTCAATGACGGCATCCAGCATCGCCTGCACGCCCTTGTTCTTGAACGCGGATCCGCACAGCATGGGGACGATTTCGGCGGCCAGGGTACGGGTACGCAAACCCAGCTTGATTTCTTCCTCGGTCAGTTCGCCGCTCTCGAGGTACTTGTTCATCAGCTCCTCGGAAGCTTCCGCAGCGGCCTCGACCATCTTTTCGTGCCATTCGTCAGCCGTCGCTTTCAGTTCTGCAGGAATCTCGCTATAGGCGAACTTGACCCCTTGACTCGCCTCGTCCCAGACGATGGCCTTCATCTTGACCAGATCGACCACGCCTTCAAACTTCTCTTCGGCGCCGATCGGTATCTGCAGCGGGATGGGATTGGCCTTGAGGCGCAGACGCATCTGGTCATGCACCTTGAAGAAGTCGGCGCCCTGGCGATCCATCTTGTTCACGAAGGCCAGACGCGGCACGCCGTACCGGTTGGCCTGACGCCAAACGGTTTCGGACTGCGGCTGGACGCCACCTACGGCGCAATAAACCATGCAGGCGCCGTCAAGCACCCGCATCGAGCGCTCCACTTCGATGGTGAAGTCAACGTGCCCCGGCGTGTCGATGATATTGACCCGGTGCTCCTGGAAGTTCTGCCCCATGCCTTTCCAGAAGCAGGTCGTCGCCGCTGAGGTAATGGTAATCCCGCGCTCCTGCTCCTGCTCCATCCAGTCCATGGTGGCTGCGCCGTCATGGACTTCGCCGATTTTGTGATTCACCCCGGTGTAGAACAAAATCCGCTCGGTGGTGGTGGTCTTGCCGGCGTCGATGTGTGCTGAAATGCCGATATTGCGATAGCGCTCGATGGGAGTCTTGCGGGCCACTTGATTTACCTGCCTTATCTAAACCAAACCGCCATGAGGCCTCGTTGTTGAACGAAGCGACAGGGCGGCAGACAAAAACGGAAGCCTCGCCGGATACCCGACGAGGCGCGATACTGCTTAGAAACGGAAATGCGAGAACGCCTTGTTGGCTTCGGCCATGCGGTGAACTTCTTCACGCTTTTTCATCGCCGCACCGCGCCCTTCGGACGCTTCCATCAACTCGGCGGCAAGACGCTGGCCCATCGATTTCTCGCTGCGCTTGCGCGCCGCTTCGCGCAGCCAGCGCATGGACAAGGCCATGCGGCGGGACGGGCGTACTTCGACGGGAACCTGGTAGTTGGCACCCCCCACACGACGGCTCTTGACCTCGACCAGGGGCTTGACGTTATTCACGGCGAGGGTGAAAACTTCCAGAGGATCCTTGCCGCTCTTCGTCTGGATCTGGGCGAAAGCGCCGTAGATGATGCGTTCGGCAACCGACTTCTTGCCGCTGGCCATCAGCACATTGACGAACTTGGAAAGATCGACGCTGCCGAATTTCGGATCGGGCAGGATGTCACGTTTGGGAACTTCACGACGACGGGGCATGGTTTCTCCTTAAGACCCGGATCAGGCGGCCTTGGGCCGTTTAGCGCCGTACTTGGAACGGCTCTGCTTGCGATCCTTGACACCCTGAGTATCGAGGCTGCCACGCACAATGTGGTAGCGCACACCGGGCAGGTCCTTGACCCGACCGCCGCGAATGAGGACTACCGAGTGTTCCTGCAGATTGTGGCCTTCGCCGCCAATGTAGGAAATGACCTCGAAGCCATTGGTCAGACGCACCTTGGCGACCTTCCGCAAGGCGGAGTTCGGCTTCTTGGGCGTAGTGGTATAAACGCGAGTGCAGACACCGCGCCGCGCAGGGCTGTTGCCAAGTGCGGGCACCTTGCTTTTCGACTGCGGCGCCTGACGACCTTTGCGCACGAGCTGGTTAATGGTAGGCATGTATAGGTCCTGAATGCAGCGCGAAATGCACCGCAAATTTACGAAAAATCGGCCCCCGCCAAGGGCAAAGAGGCCGGATTATAGAATGGTCTCCGAATAGCGTCAACCTGCTTGCGCGTCTTCCGCCGCCACCGGGGCCTCTGCCGCAGCTGCCGGCAGATCGAACAGATTCTGCGCCTCGGCGCCGCCGCGGGACTGCTTGCGGCGGGTGCGATGGTAAGCCATGCCGGTCCCCGCCGGAATCAGGCGACCGACGATGACGTTTTCCTTGAGACCGCGCAATTCATCGCGTTTGCCCATGATGGCTGCCTCGGTCAAGACGCGCGTGGTTTCCTGGAAAGAAGCCGCGGAAATGAAGGAGTCGGTCGACAAGCTGGCCTTGGTGATGCCGTGCAGCATGAATTCGTATATCACCGGGGTCTTGCCGGCCGCAATCAGCTTGTCATTCTCGTCCAGCACCGCAGCGCGTTCGACCTGCTCTTCCTTGATGAAGCCCGAATCGCCCGGATGCGCAATGACCACCCGGCGCAGCATCTGGCGCACGATCACCTCGATGTGCTTGTCGTTGATCTTCACGCCCTGCAGGCGATACACGTCCTGAACTTCGTCAATGATGTAGCGCGCCAGTTCCTCGACACCCTTCAAACGCAGAATGTCGTGGGGATCAGCCGGGCCGTCCACAATCACTTCACCCTTGTTGACCACCTGACCGTCATGGGCCATGACATGCTTGTCCTTGGTGATCAGATACTCGTGCGCCGTGCCGTCAGGCTCGGTGATCACCAGACGCTGCTTGCCCTTGGTGTCCTTGCCGAAGGAAACGGTGCCGGTAACTTCCGCCAGCACGCCGGCATCCTTGGGGATGCGCGCTTCGAAGAGTTCGGCAACGCGCGGCAGACCGCCGGTAATGTCGCGGGTCTTGGAGGACTCCTGCGGGATCCGCGCCAGAATGTCGCCGACTGCGACGGGTTGGCCGTCCTTGACGGTAATCAGCGAACCGACCTGGAAGGTGATCGTGACGATGTGGTCAGTGCCGTGGATCTTGACTTCCTGCCCGGTCTCGTCGATCAGCTTGACCTGCGGACGGACGCCCTTGGAAGCCTTGGCACCGCGCTTGGGGTCGATGACGACGAGCGTGGAGAGCCCCGTCACTTCGTCCATCTGCTCGGCAACCGTTGCGTTCTTTTCGACGTTCTCGAACTTGACCGTGCCGGCATACTCGGTAACGATCGGGCGGGTGTGCGGATCCCAGGTCGCCAGTTGCGCGCCGGCCTTGACCGGCTTGCCGTCGTCGGCACGCAAGGTCGCGCCGTAGGGAACCTTGTGGCGTTCGCGCTCGCGCCCGTTGTCGTCGGTAATCATCACTTCGCCGGAGCGTGAGATGACAATCTTCTCGCCCTTGGGATTGGTGACGTAGCGCATGGTCGCCGTAAAGCGGATCACACCGGTGCTCTTGGCCTCGATGCTGCTTTGCGCCGCCGAACGGGATGCTGCGCCGCCGACGTGGAAAGTGCGCATCGTCAGCTGCGTGCCGGGCTCACCGATCGACTGGGCGGCGATGACGCCGACCGCTTCGCCTGCATTGACCAGCGAACCGCGACCCAGGTCGCGGCCGTAGCACTTGGCGCACAGACCGTAGCGGGTTTCGCAGGAGAGCGGGCTGCGCACGCGAACTTCGTCGATGTCGAGCGCTTCGATGGCGTCCACAGCGTCTTCATCCAGCAGATAACCGGCCGCGAACAGAACATCCTGCGTTTCCGGATGAATCACGTCGTTGGTGGTGACGCGACCGAGGATGCGCTCGCGCAGCGGCTCGATTACCTCACCGCCTTCCACCAGGGCCTTCATGGCAAACCCGTTCTGAGTGCCGCAATCATCCTCGATCACTACCAGATCCTGCGTCACGTCGACCAGGCGGCGGGTCAGATAACCGGAATTGGCCGTCTTCAGCGCCGTGTCAGCCAGGCCTTTGCGCGCGCCGTGGGTGGAAATGAAGTACTGCAGAACGTTGAGGCCTTCGCGGAAGTTGGAGGTGATCGGCGTTTCGATGATCGACCCGTCAGGCTTGGCCATCAGGCCGCGCATGCCGGCCAACTGGCGAATCTGCGCCGCAGAACCGCGCGCACCGGAGTCGGCCATCATGTAGATGGAGTTGAAAGACTCCTGGTCCACCTGCTTCGCTCCGGCTTCCGCTTCCGGCAACTTCTGATCCAGCTCCTGCAATCCCTTCGGCCCCACCTTTTTGGCAGCGTCGGAATTGGGTACGTAACGCGCCTTCCACCAGTCGTCCTGTGCTACTCCGGGGAAACGCTCCGGCGCCTTCTGATGTGCCAGCTGATCCATCATCGCCTTGGCTACCTGATCGCCGGCACGCCCCCAGATATCGACCACCTTGTTGTAGCGTTCGCCGACCGTGACCAGACCGGACGTATATTGCTTCTCGATTTCCTGCACTTCCTTCTCGGACTCCCTGATGATGTCGTCCTTGCGCTTCGGCACCAGCATGTCATCGACGCAGATCGAAATGCCGGCGCGGGTTGCCAGGCGGAAGCCCGCCTGCATCAGCTTGTCGGCAAACACCACGGTCTCCTTGAGGCCGCAGCGACGGAAGCTCTCGTCGATCAGCTTGGAGATTTCCTTTTTCTTGAGCGGCTTGTCGATCACCTTGAACGGCAGGCCGCGCGGCAGGATCTCGGACAGCAGCGCACGACCGGCGGTGGTCGAGTAGCGGGTAATCTTTTCCTGCCACTGCTTGTCCGCGTCCAGCTCATACTCGCGGATGCGCACCGTGATGCGGGCATGCAGGTCGATCTGGCGCGAATCGATGGCGCGGGTGATTTCGGCGATGTCGCGGAACATCATGCCGTTGCCGCGGGCGGAAACGTTCTCGCGGGTGGCGTAGTAAAGGCCCAGCACCACGTCCTGCGAGGGGACGATGATCGGCTGGCCGTTGGCCGGCGACAACACGTTGTTCGAGGCCAGCATCAGGGTGCGGGCTTCCATCTGCGCTTCGAGCGACAGCGGGATATGCACGGCCATCTGGTCGCCGTCGAAGTCGGCGTTGAATGCCACGCAAACCAGCGGGTGCAGTTGGATTGCCTTGCCCTCGATCAGGGTCGGCTCGAAAGCCTGGATGCCCAGGCGGTGCAGCGTCGGGGCACGATTCAGCATCACCGGATGTTCGCGAATGACTTCTTCGAGAATATCCCATACCACCGGGGTTTCGGCTTCGACTTCCTTCTTGGCGGCCTTGATGGTGCTGGCGATACCCATCTTTTCCAGGCGTTCGAAGATGAAGGGCTTGAACAGTTCGAGCGCCATCTTCTTCGGCAGGCCGCACTGGTGCAGCTTGAGTTGCGGACCGACGACGATGACCGAACGGCCGGAGTAGTCGACGCGCTTGCCCAGCAGATTCTGCCGGAAGCGGCCGCCCTTGCCCTTGATCATGTCGGCCAGCGACTTCAGCGGGCGCTTGTTTGCGCCGGTCATGGCCTTGCCGCGGCGACCGTTGTCGAGCAGCGAGTCAACCGCCTCCTGCAGCATGCGCTTCTCGTTGCGCACGATGATGTCAGGCGCCTTCAATTCAAGCAGACGCTTCAAGCGGTTGTTGCGGTTGATGACGCGGCGATACAGGTCGTTCAGGTCCGAAGTGGCGAAACGCCCGCCATCCAGCGGCACCAGCGGACGCAGGTCCGGCGGCAGCACCGGCAGCACTTCGAGAATCATCCACTCGGGCTTGATGCCCGACTGCTGGAAACCTTCGAGCACCTTGAGGCGCTTGGAAATCTTCTTGCTCTTGGCTTCGGAACCGGTGGTCTCGAGCTCCTGGCGCAGAGTCTCGACGCTGCGATTCAGGTCAAGCGTGCGCAGCAGTTCGCGCACGCCTTCGGCACCCATCACGGCGGTGAAATCGTCGCCGTATTCCTCGACCTTGGCCAGGTAGTCGTCTTCGGTCAGCAACTGCGCGCGATTGAGCGGGGTCATGCCCGGGTCGACAACGACAAAGGCTTCGAAATACAGCACCCGTTCGATGTCGCGCAGCGTCATGTCCAGCACCATGCCGAGGCGGCTCGGCAGGCTCTTCAGAAACCAGATGTGCGCGGTCGGCGAGGCCAGTTCGATGTGGCCCATGCGCTCGCGGCGCACCTTCGACTGGGTGACTTCGACGCCGCACTTTTCGCAGATCACGCCACGATGCTTGAGGCGCTTGTACTTGCCGCAGAGGCACTCGTAATCCTTGACCGGACCAAAAATCTTGGCGCAGAACAGGCCGTCGCGCTCGGGCTTGAAGGTGCGGTAGTTGATGGTCTCCGGCTTCTTCACTTCACCGTAGGACCACGAACGGATCTTGTCGGGCGAAGCGAGGCCGATGGTAATTGCGTCGAATTCTTCTTCGGCCGCCAGGTTCTGCTTGAATAGATCTGCGAACAGGCTCTTCATATGATTATCTCCAGTGGGCAGCTATCGGCTCAGTAACGCTCGAGATCGATGTCGATCGCCAGCGAGCGTATTTCCTTGACCAGCACGTTGAAGGACTCCGGCATGCCGGCGTCGATCTTGTGCTCGCCCTTGACGATGTTTTCATACACCTTGGTACGGCCGTTCACGTCGTCCGACTTGACGGTAAGCATTTCCTGCAGCACATAGGCTGCACCGTAAGCCTCGAGTGCCCACACTTCCATTTCGCCGAAACGCTGTCCGCCGAACTGTGCCTTGCCGCCCAGCGGCTGCTGGGTAACCAGGCTGTAGGGGCCGGTGGAACGGGCGTGCATCTTGTCGTCGACCAGGTGATGCAGCTTCAATACGTGCATGTAACCCACCGTAACCTGGCGCTCGAACGAGTCGCCGGTGCGGCCATCGTAGAGGTCGACCTGGCCGTTGCTGGGCAGACCCGCCAGTTCCAGCATGGCCTTGATTTCGGCCTCGTTGGCGCCATCGAACACCGGGGTTGCGAAGGGCACGCCGCCTTGCAGGTTTTCCGCAAGCTCGACCACTTCCTTTTCGCTCAGGCTGTCGATGTCTTCGCTGCGGCCCGAAGCGTTGTAAATCTTGTTCAGCAGCTTGCGGATCTCGGCGGCTGCCGCCTGCTTGCGCAGCATCTCGCCGATCTTCAAGCCGAGGCCCTTGGCCGCCCAGCCGAGGTGGGTTTCCAGGATCTGGCCGATGTTCATCCGCGACGGTACGCCCAGCGGGTTCAGCACGATGTCCATCGGCGTACCGTCGGCCATGTGCGGCATGTCCTCGATCGGCACAATCTTGGACACCACGCCCTTGTTGCCGTGGCGGCCGGCCATCTTGTCGCCGGGTTGCAGGCGGCGCTTGACGGCTAGATACACCTTGACCATCTTTTGCACACCCGGCGGCAGTTCGTCGCCCTGGGTCAGCTTCTTTTTCTTCGCCTCGAAGGCGACGTCGAAGTCCTTGCGGGTCTGCTCGACGCTGTCGCGCAGGTTTTCCAGTTGCTGTTGCGCCTCTTCGTCGACCAGGGATATGTCAAACCAGTGATAGTGCTCGACCGACTCGAGATAGGCCTTGGTGATCTTGGTGCCCTTGAGCAGCTTCTTTGGTCCCTTGCTGGCGATCTTGTTGAGCAGCAGCTTCTCGATGCGGGCGAAGGTGTCGCGCTCGACGATGCGCATCTGGTCGGCCAGATCCTGCTTGTAGCCTTTCAGCATGTCGTCGATGATCGACTGCGCGCGCTTGTCGCGCTCGATGCCTTCGCGGGTAAACACCTGGACGTCGATCACCGTGCCGATCATGCCGGACGGCACGCGCAGCGAGGTGTCTTTAACGTCGGAGGCCTTCTCGCCGAAGATGGCGCGCAACAGCTTCTCTTCCGGAGTCAGCTGGGTTTCGCCCTTCGGCGTCACCTTGCCGACCAGCACGTCCCCGGCCTCGACTTCGGCGCCGATGTAAACAATGCCGGACTCGTCGAGACGACCGAGCTGCGATTCGCCAAGGGTGGCGATGTCGCGCGAGATTTCCTCGGCACCCAGCTTGGTGTCGCGGGCGACAACCGTCAGTTCCTCGATGTGGATCGAGGTGAAGCGATCATGCGCCACCACGCGTTCCGAGATCAGGATCGAATCCTCGAAGTTGTAGCCGTTCCATGGCATGAACGCCACCAGCATGTTCTGGCCCAGCGCCAGTTCGCCCAGATCAGTGGAGGCGCCGTCGGCCACCACGTCGCCCTTGGCAATCAGGTCGCCGACCTTGACGATGGGTCGCTGGTTGATGTTGGTGTTCTGGTTGGAACGCGTGTACTTGATCAGGTTGTAGATGTCGACGCCGACTTCGCCCGCCACCGTTTCCGCGTCATTGACGCGCACCACGATGCGGTTGGCATCGACGTAGTCCACCACGCCGCCGCGCAGCGCCTGCACTGCGGTACCCGAGTCGACCGCCACGGTACGCTCGATGCCGGTACCGACAAAGGCCTTTTCCGGACGCAGACAGGGGACCGCCTGACGCTGCATGTTGGCTCCCATCAGGGCGCGGTTGGCATCGTCGTGCTCAAGGAAGGGAATCAGCGAAGCGGCAACAGAGACGATCTGGCTTGGCGCCACGTCCATGTACTGCACCTCGGGCGGCTCCTTCAATTCGAATTCACCCTTGAAGCGGCAGGACACCAGAGCGTCACTGAGCTTGCCCTTCTTGTCCAGTTGGGCATTGGCCTGGGCGATGACGTACTTGCCTTCCTCGATGGCCGACAGATACTCGATCTCGTCGGTGACGGTGCTGTTCTCCACCTTGCGGTAAGGCGTTTCCATGAAACCGTACTCGTTGGTGCGCGCATACAGTGCCAGGGAGTTGATGAGGCCGATGTTCGGGCCTTCCGGGGTCTCGATCGGGCAGACGCGACCGTAATGTGTCGGGTGCACGTCGCGCACCTCGAAGCCGGCACGTTCGCGGGTCAGGCCGCCGGGGCCGAGGGCCGAGACGCGACGCTTGTGGGTGATTTCCGACAGCGGGTTGGTCTGGTCCATGAACTGCGACAACTGGCTGGAACCGAAGAACTCCTTGATCGCGGCCGAGATCGGCTTGGCATTGATCAGGTCGTGCGGCATCAGGTTGTCGCTCTCGGCCTGGTTCAGGCGCTCCTTGACCGCGCGTTCGACACGCACCAATCCGGCGCGGAACTGGTTTTCGGCGAGTTCGCCGACCGAGCGCACACGACGGTTGCCCAGGTGATCGATGTCATCGACCTCGCCGCGCCCGTTGCGCAACTCGACCAGGATGCGCACGACATCGACGATGTCTTCGTTCGACAGCGTACCCGTACCTTCAATTGCGTCGCGACCGACGCGACGGTTGAATTTCATGCGGCCGACCGCGGACAGATCGTAGCGCTCCTCCGAATAGAACAGGCCGTGGAAGAGGTTCTCGACGGCGTCTTCAGTCGGCGGCTCGCCGGGACGCATCATCCTGTAGATCGCCACGCGCGAGGCCCACTGGTCTGCCGTCTCGTCGATGCGCAGCGTCGAGGAGATATAGGCGCCGCGGTCAAGGTCGTTGACGTAAAGCGTATGGATCTCTTCAATGCCGCCGTTCGCCAGTTTCGCCAGCAGATCCTCGGTGATTTCGTCGTTGGCGTTGGCCAGGACTTCGCCGGTTTCGGCATTGACGGTATTGCGGGCGATGATGCGGCCGATCATGAACTCGTCGGGGACGATGATCTTCTTGATGCCGGCCTCGGCCATTTCACGGATGTGCTTGACGGTGATGCGCTTGTCCTTGGCGACGATGACCTTGCCGGCCTTGTCGAGGATGTCGAACTTGGCCACTTCGCCGCGCAGGCGTTCCGGCACCACCTCGAACAGGATGCCCTTCTTGGAGAAATGGAAGCTGTCGGATTCGAAGAAGGTGGCGAGGATCTGCTCGTGCGTCATGCCGATCGACTTGAGCAGGATGGTCACCGGCATCTTGCGGCGGCGATCGATGCGGAAGTAGAGGATGTCCTTCGGATCAAATTCGAAGTCCAGCCAGGATCCGCGATAGGGGATGATGCGCGCCGAGAACAGCAGTTTGCCCGAGCTGTGGGTCTTGCCCTTGTCATGCTCGAAGAAGACGCCCGGCGAGCGGTGCAACTGGGAGACGATGACGCGCTCGGTGCCGTTGATGACGAAGGAACCGGTGGTCGTCATCAGGGGAATTTCACCCATGTACAGCGGCTGGTCTTCCTTGACCTCCTTCACCGCCTTGGTATCACGGTCCAGCAGTTCGAGGCGCACTTTGGCGCGCAGCGGGCTGGCGAAGGTCAGTCCTCGTTGCTGGCATTCCTTGACGTCGAAGGTAGGCTCGCCGAGCATGAACTCGACGAAATGCAGCCGGGCATTCCCCGAATGCGCCACGATCGGGAAAATCGACGTGAACGCGGCCTGCAATCCTTCATTGCGCCGCTGTGCGGGCGGCACGTCGGCCTGCAGGAAGCGCGTGTAGGACTCGATCTGCGTTGCCAGCAGGAAGGGCACGTCAAGGACGTTGGCCCGCTTGGCAAAGCTCTTGCGAATGCGCTTTTTTTCGGTGTAGGAATAGGCCATGGTGGCTCCGTTCAGGATTCAGACGTCGAAGGTCAAAGGACAGGGCTGAAGGAAAAACGTTCAGCACTCTCGTGTAACCCCCGGATCAGGTACAAAGGGGTGCAACTAAACAAGTACGACACACTTCTGTTTCGCCAAGCACAAAAGCGGGTTGGCGGCAGCGCCGCCAACCCGCGATCGGAACCGCAATTACTTGACTTCGACCTTGGCGCCCGCATCCTCAAGCTGCTTCTTGAGGGCTTCGGCGTCGGCCTTCGAGATGCCTTCCTTGACAGCCTTCGGCGCGCCATCCACCAGATCCTTGGCTTCCTTGAGGCCGAGGCCCGTGGCAGCACGAACGACCTTGATGGCTTCGACCTTCTTTTCGCCCGCAGCCAGCAACATCACGGTGAATTCGGTCTGCTCTTCCACAGCAGCCGCGGCGGCAGCCGGGGCGGCAACGGCAACGGCGGCCGCAGCGGCGGAAACGCCGAACTTGACTTCCATTTCCTTGATCAGTTCCGACAAATCGAGAACGGTCATGCCAGCGATGGCATCGAGTATTTCAGCTTTGCTTACAGCCATGATTACAACTCCTGAATGAATGTTTGGTTCAATGAAAAACGATTACGCAGTCTCTTTGGCGTCGCGCACGGCAGCGAGGCCCCTGACGAACTTCGTCGGGACTTCGTTGAGGGTGCGGACAAACTGGGTGATCGGGGCCTGCATGGTGCCGAGGAGCTTGGACAACAGCTCTTCGCGGCTCGGCATCGTCGCCAGCGCCTTGACACCAACCGCGTCCAGGACGTAGTTGGGCATTGCGCCGACTTTGATGGCAAGCTTGTCATTACCCTTGGCAAAGTCGTTCAGCAGCTTGGCAGCGGCCACCGGATCCTTGGAAATTCCATAGATCAGGGGACCGGCCAGCTTGGCCGAGAGACCTTCGAACGGCGTGCCGGCGAGGGCGCGACGAACCAGGGTATTTTTTACCACACGCAGGTAAACACCGTTCTTGCGTGCATTGGCACGCAGCGCGGTGAGATCAACCACTCCGAGACCACGGTACTCTGCGACGATGATCGACTGGGCATTCGCAACTTCTGCGGACACTTCGGCAACTACCGTCTTCTTGTCGTCAAGATTGAGACTCACGGTCAACTCCTAGTCAAACAGCCGTGCCGAAAATTCGGCACTTGCGATACGGCGACCTTCATTCAGGAATCAGATTCCTTTCATCGGGTGACGCCATCTACGCCGGCAGTTGCGACGATGTTCCGTCGCCAACGTTTAAGTCCTCGCGGACACCTGCGGTCTTTGATAACCTGCCGCGCCGCCCGCCGGATTGCACAGGCGACGCAACAGCCCAAAGTCTTTTAAGCTTGCGCCGACAGGCTGGCCTGATCGACGCGAATGCCGGCGCCCATGGTGCTGGACAGCGACACTTTCTTCAGATAATGACCCTTCGAGGCCGCCGGCTTGGCCTTTTGCAGCGCCTCGATCAGCGCCACAAGGTTCACCTGCAGGGCCTCGACGGTGAATGAGGCACGGCCGATGGTGCAATGAATGATGCCGGCCTTGTCGGTGCGGTACTGCACCTGACCGGCCTTGGCGTTCTTCACCGCGGTGGTGACATCCATCGTCACGGTGCCGACCTTCGGGTTCGGCATCAGGCCGCGCGGGCCGAGGATCTGGCCGAGCGCGCCGACCACCTTCATGGCGTCCGGCGTTGCGATCACGATGTCGAAATTCATGTTGCCGGCCTTGACTTCAGCCGCCAGGTCATCGAATCCGACGATGTCGGCACCGGCGGCGCGGGCCGCTTCGGCCTTTTCGCCCTGGGCGAATACCGCTACGCGAACGGTCTTGCCGGTGCCGGACGGCAATACGACCGAGCCGCGCACCAGTTGGTCGGATTTCTTGGCATCGATGCCGAGATTGACCGAAACGTCAATCGACTCATCGAACTTGGCGGTTGCGCAATCCTTCACCAGGCTCAACGCGGCGCTGACCGGATAGGCCTTGCTGCGGTCGACCTTGGCGAATACCGCTTGTGCGCGCTTGGATGATTTCGCCATGATTACAGACCCTCCACGGTAATGCCCATGCTGCGGGCGGAACCCGCGATGGTGCGCACTGCCGCTTCGAGATCGGCAGCGGTCAGGTCTTTCATCTTGGCCTTGGCGATGTCCTCGGCTTGGGCCTTGGTGATCTTTCCGACCTTGTCTGTGTGGGGCTTCGGCGAACCCTTGGTGATGCCGGCCGCCTTCTTGATCAGAATGGTCGCCGGAGGCGTCTTCATGATGAAGGTGAAGCTCTTGTCGGCGAACGCGGTAATCACCACCGGAATCGGCAACCCGGGCTCGAGACCCTGGGTCTGGGCGTTGAAGGCCTTGCAGAATTCCATGATGTTGAGGCCGCGCTGGCCCAATGCCGGACCAATGGGGGGCGAAGGATTGGCCTTGCCCGCCGGTACCTGCAGTTTGATGTAACCGATTATCTTCTTTGCCACGACTGGCTCCTGTCTTTGGTGAGTCTTAACGCGCTTTCGATCACATGTAGCAGCAATCTACTGACGCTCCTCTTTGCCGCAAAACTACAAACTTCCAGGCCGCTGCGGCGCAGCCAAAAACTACCAATGCGTTCGCTGGCTGGCGTCAGGCCTTTTCGACCTGCGCAAACTCCAGTTCAACCGGCGTGGCGCGACCGAAAATGGTCACGGAAACACGCAAGCGACTCTTTTCGTAATTGACTTCCTCGACATTGCCGTTGAAGTCTGTAAATGGACCTTCCTTGATGCGAACCATCTCGCCCACCTCAAACAGCACCTTGGGACGCGGCTTTTCGACGCCGTCCTGAACCTGCTGCATGATCTTCGCGACTTCCTTTTCGGAAATCGGAGTCGGCTTGGTCGAGGTGCCGCCGACAAAACCCGTCACCTTGGGCGTGCTCTTGACCAGATGCCAGGAGTCATCGTCCATGTCCATTTCGACCAGCACATAGCCGGGAAAGAACTTCCTCTCGGAAATGCTCTTCTGCCCGTTTTTCATTTCGATGACTTCTTCAACCGGCACCAGAACCTGACCGAACTTGTCCTGCATCGCGGCGCGGGTAATGCGCTCGATCAGAGCGCGCTGCACCGATTTTTCAAAACCGGAGTAGGCGTGGACGACGTACCAACGTTTAGTCATGATTTTTTCCAGCCCAGAATCAGGTCGTAGAGCACCCATTCGAGGCCCTTGTCAGTCGTCCACAGCACGATTGCCATCACCAGCACGAATGCAAACACGATGCCGGTGGTCTGCATGGTTTCCCTGCGCGACGGCCAGACAACCTTTTTCGTCTCCACCACCGCTTCCCGACTGAAGTCGAAGAAGCGCTGCCCCGGCGCCGTAAACCACGCCACCGCGATGCCCGCACCCAAGCCGGCGAACACGGACAGCACGCGCAGGATCATCGGCTGTTCGCGGAGGAGGTAGAAACCTGTCACGCCCGCCGCCAACAGCAGCAGCGCCAGCATGAACTTGAGTTTATCGGCCATAAATAGTCAGTTGTTGCGCAAATGCTTCAATTCATTGGCAGGGGCGGAGGGAATCGAACCCCCAACCTGCGGTTTTGGAGACCGCCGCTCTGCCAATTGAGCTACACCCCTGCAGCAGAGACTGCAGGGCGACACCTCGTTGCCGAAGTGCCGCCCCCCTTGCTAAAGCTGCGCGTTGTTATTCGATGACTTTGGCGACGACGCCGGCGCCGACGGTACGACCGCCTTCACGGATGGCGAAACGCAAGCCTTCTTCCATCGCGATCGGTGCAATCAATCTCACCGTCATCGCAATGTTGTCTCCCGGCATCACCATTTCCGTCCCCGCCGGCAACTCGATGCTGCCCGTCACGTCGGTCGTCCGGAAGTAGAACTGCGGCCGGTAGCCGTTGAAGAACGGCGTGTGGCGCCCGCCTTCATCCTTCGACAGAATGTACACCTCGGAACTGAAGTGCGTGTGCGGTGTGATCGAACCCGGCTTGGCCAGTACCTGGCCGCGCTCGACTTCTTCACGCTTGGTGCCGCGCAACAGTACGCCGACGTTGTCTCCGGCCTGGCCCTGGTCCAGCAGTTTCCTGAACATTTCAACGCCGGTGCAGATGGTCTTGACGGTGGGGCGGATGCCGATGATTTCAATTTCCTCACCAACCTTGACCACGCCCCGCTCGATCCGGCCCGTTACTACGGTGCCGCGTCCCGAGATGGAGAAGACGTCTTCAATCGGCATCAGGAAGGGCTTGTCGATGGCTCGCTCGGGCGTCGGAATGTAGCTGTCCAGCGCGTCGGCCAGGGCCATGATGGCCACTTCGCCCAGTTCGCCCTTGTCGCCTTCCAGCGCTTTCAGCGCCGAACCCTTGATGATCGGGATGTCGTCGCCCGGAAAGTCGTATTTGCTGAGCAGTTCGCGCAGTTCCATTTCGACCAGTTCGAGCAGTTCGGCGTCATCCACCATGTCGCACTTGTTCATGAACACGACCATGTACGGCACGCCTACCTGGCGTGCCAGCAGGATGTGCTCACGCGTCTGCGGCATCGGGCCGTCAGCCGCTGAACACACCAGGATCGCGCCGTCCATCTGCGCCGCGCCCGTGATCATGTTCTTCACGTAGTCGGCGTGTCCCGGGCAATCCACGTGTGCGTAGTGGCGGTTCTTGGTCTCGTACTCAACGTGCGCCGTGTTGATCGTGATGCCCCGCGCCTTTTCTTCCGGCGCCGCATCAATCTGGTCGTAGGCTTTCGCCTCCCCGCCAAACTTCGCCGACAGCACCGACGTCATCGCCGCCGTCAATGTCGTCTTGCCATGGTCAACGTGACCAATCGTCCCCACGTTCACGTGCGGCTTCGTCCTCTCAAATTTCGCTTTCGCCATGTCGATTACCCCAACAAAAATGCACTAAAGAATGGTGCCCATGGCGTGGATCGAACACGCGACCTCTCCCTTACCAAGGGAGTGCTCTACCACTGAGCTACATGGGCTGAAACCTTTTTACTACCAACTACAGAACCTGGAGCGGCGAGCGGGAATCGAACCCGCATAATCAGCTTGGAAGGCTGAGGTTCTACCATTGAACTACCGCCGCCCGCCCTACCTGTCCGCTAACCGCTTGTAACCACGTATTCTTACAACCCGTTGGTGGAGGGGGAAGGATTCGAACCTTCGAAGGCAGAGCCGTCAGATTTACAGTCTGATCCCTTTGACCGCTCGGGAACCCCTCCAACTGAACCCGTGATTATCTCCAAACTCGGCGGCACCGTCAAGGAATAACTCACGAATCGCTGTTCGGCCGGTCCCGACCGTGCAAATCGGAGCCTGGCCGGGATAGGGGCCGGGGCCGGCGGCGGCGGCAACGGCGCGCCTAAAGCAGGCCGGGCGCGGCGTAGAAT
>Ga0194060_10001016_pt1 | contig 20410 bp, 16 predicted proteins | sample SepL225m_MetaG_FD_163427 | JGI IMG/M metagenome (GOLD analysis project Ga0194060, IMG submission 163427) | Anoxic zone freshwater microbial communities from boreal shield lake in IISD Experimental Lakes Area, Ontario, Canada - Sep2016-L222-5m | ecosystem: Environmental > Aquatic > Freshwater >... | reverse complement strand
GTATTAAATTAGGAAAATTATCTTAAAGAATAAAAGAAAAGGGATAAGTGGTTGCTATTGTAACCAAGCGTATAACCCTACTATATACTTATAGTAGATATCAATGCCATATTAGTATAATTCAATACGCTTAGCTTGCTCAGCATATTGAATAGTAAGCCCCTCAGTGTTAGACAGTGCTATATCCTTTTTAATGGAAATTTCACAAGTAGCGCATGGTTTAATATGGGTAATATAAATGGGCAGCTTTTGTAGTTGGCCATTGGACAGCTTATTTAATACTTTCATTTCTTGCATTAATAAACGAGGGTTTAAATGACCATACAAGGCTTTATCGGGCATGGTATTATTAAAAGATACTTCAATAAAAATGGCTTTCAGTGTATGCGCCATTACTTTGTCTGCAACGGCCTTCCATAATAATGCTAACTGATTCGACTTTTCTACTTCATCGGCACCTGTATCTCCTAAATAAAGTAAATAAGCATTTTGATTACGTACTAAAAATGCACTGCTTTCATAAGGGTTTACATGACTTAGTATGTAGGGCGTTACACTTAGTTCCGTATTTGGAATTTCAATTTCTTTACCAGGGGTTAAGTAGTTATAGGTATACTTATTTAATATAGGTTTGTCACCTTCGCTTCCAAAATTGGCCCAGCTCTTAGCGGTAAAATAATTATTTTTCATTATCTCTATTACCGAGCTAAACCCATAAATATTTTTTGGGCTATCATTAGGTGAATTTAAAATAAGTCCTGCTACATGGTCTAAATGTGCATGTGAAATAAAATATGCCTTGATTTTATTTTTTTGAATTTCTTCAGCACTAGACTCGGTGAATAATTTATTAGCTAGAGCTTTTTGTAATCCAGCATTAATAGTACCTGCGTCTAAACAAATATAATTACTAGAACCTTTAGCAGCCACCATATAGGAAGAGAGGTTGGCTTCGTCTAGCCCACCTTTTACACCAAGGGGAATAACGGTAAAACCGGTTGATGTAGTTTGCGCTTTTACATCTAGTCCTCTACCTAGAAGAAGAGCCCCCAATAAAATTATAGGTAACCTCATATTGTTCACTTAATAAGTAAATTTAATTATAATTATTAAGACAATGGTTATACCCTGCTACTATTACAATAAAAATAATTTTCCATTCATTCTAATAAAGGCCTCAGCTGCTTTAGCGCCCATTTCTCGACCTCTAAATTCTTCCATGGCGGCATGACCACATTGGTAGATGCCCGGAGGGTCTTGACTCAAATGACAATATAGCGCTTGTTTTTTTTGCGCTTGGGTTTCTGTAATATCTACATAGTCGGTGGGATGAAATATAAAGGTTTGCTCGCCGGTACAAACTTCAAAAAAGTATAAAAGAAATTTCTTGCCCAGTCTAACCCAGGCTTGAATGGCTAGTAAGCTTGCAATTTGATGATCTTTGTGAATATCCAAAGGCCAGTGCGTAAAAACAATATCTGGATTTTCATTGGCAATGATGGTTTTAATTTTTTCTACCCATTCATTGTTCATAATACTATCTCCATCTATCTGACCTGCAAAAATATATTTAGTATCTAATATTTTACAAGCAGCAATGGCCTCTGCTTTTCTAATGCTAGCTGCTTTATCATGTGAAGTGCCGGGTATGCCCGCTTCCCCAGTTGTTAAATATATGACGGTTACTTCATGCCCCGCCTTTCTTAATTTAGCTAAAGTGCCACCACATCCACTTTCTGGATCATCGGGGTGTCCGCCAAGACATACAATTTTTTTCTTATTTATATTATCTACAGGAGCGGCCTGTAATAAACTAGGTAAACTTAAAGCCCCAATAGTGGCGCCTGCTTGTTTTACAAAATTTCTTCTTGAGTTTATCATTTTAAAGCGTGTTAATTATTTACTGTATTAATTATTTATTAGCAATTTAATTTCTTATTTTTATATTTCAAATCTAGAATAATTCTTCAATAAAGTTTTACAATGTATTCATTAAAAAATAGTTCCTCTTTCTTCGCTTTACTACTTATTCTTATTTTTATAGGCGGTTGTAAAAAATTACAAACTTTTTCTGACACAACTACTACAAAAATTCCTGTAGACACCACCACCAATATTATTGCTAACACTAATCTACAACATATATCTGTTACTACGCAACACAATGACAATGGGAGAACAGGCCATAATAATAATGAAACCCTACTTAATACTAGTACCGTGAATGGCACCCAGTTTAGAAAACTATTTTCTTTATTAGTAGATGACGAAGTATATGCACAGCCCTTGGTCATGGGCAATTTTGAAATAAGTGGGGGCAAGCATAATGTTGTATTCGTAGCCACAGTGAGTAATACTTTATACGCTTTTGACGGGGATAATGGAAACTTATACTGGAAGAAAAACTATACAGTGAATGGCATGAGAACGCCTATGGCAGGTGATGTAAAATCGTCTTGGTGTACTCCTTATTTAAACATAACAGCCTCTATTGGAATTATTGGCTCTCCAGTAATTGATTCTCTTACCAAGACTATTTATTTTGTTGCAAGAAGTACAGACGGAATAATATTTAAGCAACATTTACATGCGGTTGATTTAGTAACTGGTAATGAAAAATTAAATAGTCCTGTTGAAATAACGGCACAAACCGCAGGTAAGGGAGATGCAAGTAATAATGATAAAGTTTCTTTTGATCCCCTTAGAAATAATCAAAGACAAGGTTTAGCCTTAGTGAATGGTGTGGTGTATATATCTTATGCATCGCATTGCGATTTAAATCCTTTTCATGGATGGGTATTAGGCTATGATGCAAAAAATTTACAACAACAATATGTATACAATACCACACCCGATGGCGAAGAGGGAGGTATATGGCAAAGTGGTATGGGCATTGCAGCCGATGAAAGCGGCAACCTATATATAGTAACGGGTAATGGGACAGTGGGCACACCTAGCCCTTATAGTATCATACCTGGAAATGGTACTGCAGAAAATATTGCAAGTATTTTTCCTGAAAATTTATCGGGAAGGTCGGAGAGCGCTATTAAGCTTACGCCATCTGCTAATGCATCTTTAAAAATTACCAGTTATTTTACGCCTACTAATTATGTTCAAATGAATATGAACGATAATGATTATGGAGTGATGGGTTCTTTATTAGTACCTAATACCAATATTTATTTTACGGGTGCCAAGGATGGCAACCTCTATATTTTAGACAAAGATAATATGGGTAGCTATGCTGCTAATTTTAATAATGTCAAACAAACCATTAGAATTAATGGCAATTTACACTGTCAGCCAGCTTATTATAAAGGCGCTGGAAAAGAGTATGCTTATATATGGTCGGAGAACGATAGGTTAAGAGCTATTGAATTTGATAGAGCTACTAATAGTTTTAATACTACTCAAACATTTTCTAATGTTCCAGGTCCTTCTGGGCAAACAGGCGCAATGATATCGGTTTCCTCTGATAATGGGAAGGCAGGCACAGGGGTTGTTTGGGCTTCCTATGCTAGTTCTGGTGATGCAGAAAATGGCACAATGAAAGGAATACTAAGAGCCTTCGATGCTAATGATATTTCAAAAGAATTATGGAATAGTAATAATAACCCTGGTGACTTTGTTCCTTCTTTTGCAAAATTTTGTTCACCCACTATTGCCAATGGCCATGTATACTTAGCTACCTTCTCTGGACAGGTATTGGTATACGGTTTAATTAAATAAGTGTAATAATTTTATTGCTGCAGCTTATCTACCTTACCTAAAAAGGCTTTAAGGGTTGCTAAGTATTCTACTTTATTATCTTGCATGGTAGCATGACCTGAATTTTTAATCATCTTAAACTCAGCACCAGGAATCATGGTTTGAAAATGTTGAATAGTACTTGGTCTTGCTTCATCAAATTCGCCTGCTACTAATAAGGTGGGCACTTTAATGGTAGAGAGAAAGACTAAGCGGTCATATTTTAATAAATTACCAGTAGCAGTGAACTCACTTGGTCCCCACATAAATTCATAAACATTAGAACCTGAAAATAATTTAGATGTATCGGATTGTTCTTTTGTTCTTTCCGTTCTTCTTAAAAAGTTTTTATAATAAAGCGTTACCGCATCTTGATATTTTGGGTTATTGTAGGTTTTATTTTTTTCATTTATTCTAATATGCGATTGAATAGAATCGGGTAGGGATGCAATTAAAGTATCTGCATCCTTGGTCCACATTTCAGTACTAAATAAAGGGCTACTAAAAATAATTGACTTTATATGCTTCGGGTATTTAATGTAATAGTCAATGCCTAGCATGGTTCCCCATGAATGTCCGTATAAATAAAAATTTTCTAAGTGTAAAGCTGTTCTAATTTGCTCAAGCTGTTCTACATAATTTTCAATAGTCATTAAAGAGGTATCGGTAATTCTTGTAGACCTTCCACAACCTAACTGGTCTATAAATATAACAGGACGGTCATTGCTTAATTCCTTTAAATTTTCTAAGCCATAACTAGAAGAGCCCGGCCCTCCATGTAATAAAAGAAGCGCAGGCTTTGTGCCTGTGCCATTAATACGGTACCAAACCTTACCGCCTTTTACGTCTATAAAACCCTCTTTAGGACTCGTGGAGCTAGTAGAGCAGCTTATTAAGAGGCTATAAAAAAATGTTAAGATTAAAAAGGGTAAGAAAATTTTTGTTTTCATGGCGAACAATTTTTTATATTTTTGTGGTATAAATAAATGATACTAATAATTTATTTCAAATTCAATTAATCCCTATGAGTAAATTTAAATTATTCCTAACATTTCTATTCATCTCTATTTTATTTTTTTCATGCATCAAGATGGAAGATACAAGTATTCAAGGTAAGAAACAATCTCCACCTACGCCAATAAGAACTACCTAGGTCTTTCTTCAATAGAATATACTCTAGCGTTTTACTTGTTTAACCTATGACTATTGTCATAAAATTGTCTAAATAATTGATTCCTATATTTTTAAACTACAAGTAAAAGTCATTTATCTGTTATATGTAGAAGCCACTCATGTAAATGCCTCCACAATAAATTGAAATTACTCATATTGAATTATCTTTGTTAAAATACTTCGAATATGCTTAAAACTAAATTTCGTTCCATTTGTTCAGTAGCCACTGGCTTAGATGTCTTAGGAGATAAATGGTCACTTCTTATAATTAGAAATATGCTTTTTTTAAAAAAGTGTACCTATAAGGAATTGATGGACAATCGTGAAAAAATTGCTACTAGGGTTTTAGCCGACCGTTTAAAGAAATTGGTAATAGATGGTTTAATTGAAAAGAACAATCACCCCACCAATAAAAAAGTATTTATTTATACTTTAACAGAAAAAGGTATCAGTACTATTCCTTTACTTATGGAATTAATGAAATTTTCAATTCAACACTATCCGAATCAAATAAAGGGCAAAACGGTGGACAAAAACCGAATTACCTATAAGTTTACCCATGCTAGTTCTGAGCAGGCCTTTATTAAAGATGCCAAAAAGGACTACTTAAAGTATAAGAAAGCTTTACCTGCTTAGTATATTAAATGTTAAAGTAAACTTCCGTTAAGTATAGTCTTTGTATATTTGACCCGGTTATGAAAAAACTCATTTTCTTCTTTTGCTTTGCTTTTGCTATCATTCACCCCAATATTACTTATTCAAAGGGGATAATGCATACGCATGATTTTAAAATAAGTCAAAAGCAAAACATTGCCATTCAAAACTTCATCCAAGCCGACCTGTTTTTCAACGACGATTATATAATATCTGAGGCCGATGATGATATTAATGATGCTGTAAGAAAAACACTTTCTCTTAATAAGGCTCATTCAAAAACTATTTCTTTTGTAGTTGAACATTATAGCGCTACATTTTTAAATAAGATATGGTCCAATAAGTATCTTTTCTTTTTACACAGTCCGCTTTTTATTTTTATTAGCGTATTTAGACTCTAATTTTATTTTTTGTTAACTGCTAGCATTTTCCAGCATTAACTACTTCTCATTTTTTAATTGATTAAATTAAAATTTAGTATATACTATTTTTTATTACACAATTAGATAAAGTCCATTTTCAAAATATATAATGATATGAATAAAACAATCCTGTTCGCCGCCCTTTTAAGTACTGTACTATTTACAGCCTGTAGTTCTAAAAAAGAAGAAAAATTGGAAGAAGGTAAGTATACTATTACGAACCCTTTAATGATGGATACTTCTTTTACTAAGGACTATGTAGCTGAAATACAATCGCTTCAAAATATTGAAATACGCGCCAAAGTAAAAGGCTTTATAGAAAATATTAATGTAGATGAAGGGCAGCATGTAAGTGCAGGTCAATTACTATTTACTATTAGACCCAAAGAGTATGAGGCCGAGCTTATTAAAGCAAAGGCCAATGTTAAAAAGGCTGAATTAGAATTACAGAATGTGAAGAAGTTAGCAGAGAAAAATATAGTTTCTCCTAATGAGCTTTCATTGGCTGTGGCAAAGCTTGACGAAGCTAAGGCCGATGAAAACCTAGCTGAATTATACGTAGGCTATACAAAAATTAAAGCACCTTTTGAAGGTACTATTGATAGATTAAAATTTAAAATGGGTAGTTTAATAGACGAAGGCACTTTACTTACCACCTTATCGAATAATAAATCGGTGTATGCTTATTTTAATGTTTCAGAGGCAGAATACCTCGATTATAAATCACGTGCAAAAAATAAAAATAATGCCACTTTATTTTTAGCCAATAATATGCCACATAAGTATAAAGGACAAGTTGAAACTATTGAAGCAGAGTTTGATAAAAATACCGGCAGTATTGCTTTTAGAGCAAAATTTCCTAACCCTGAATTATTACTAAAGCATGGAGAAACTGGAAAAGTGCAACTTTCTGTTGATCTTAAAAATGTATTAGTAATTCCTCAAAAAGCTACTTTCGAAATTCAAGATAAATTTTATGTATTCGTAGTAGATGCAAATAATATAGTGAAAACAAGAAGTATTACTATTAAACAAAAACTTTCTAATATATATGTGATTGAATCTGGTTTATCAGTAAATGATAAAATATTATTAGAGGGTATTCAAACAGTGAAAGATGATGATAAAATAAAAACCGAATTTATTGCTGCTGAAAAAGCGATAGCGCAAATCAATAAATAAGCGTTTTACCTACAAACAAAAAATTATATGTTTAATAAGTTTATAAAGAGGCCTGTATTATCCATTGTTATATCTGTTATTATAACACTATTGGGTGCAATTGCCATTATGCAATTACCAGTAACGCAGTTCCCAGTTATCTCTCCGCCTAAAGTAAATATTACTGCAGAATATCCTGGTGCTAATGCCGAGTTGATGATTAAGGCGGTGGTTATTCCATTAGAAAGAGCATTGAACGGAGTGCCGGGTATGAAATATATCGCCTCCGATGCTGGTAATGATGGGGTAACCTCCATTCAAGTGGTATTTGAATTAGGAACCGATCCTAATATAGCTGCGGTGAATGTGCAAAATAGAGTAGCTGCTGTTATTAATAAGTTACCGCCTTTGGTAGTGCGAGAAGGGGTTAAAATTACAAGAGAGGAGTCGAATATGCTTATGTATATTAACCTCTATAGTAAGGATACAAGTTTGGATGTAAACTTTTTATATAATTATGCCGACATCAATGTATTATCTGAAATTAAAAGAATTGATGGAGTGGGTTTTGCAGATATTTTAGGAAACAGAGAGTATGCCATGAGAATTTGGCTAAAGCCCGATAGAATGCTAGCCTATTCTATTTCTGCAGATGAAGTATTAAAAGCATTAGATGAACAAAACCTAGAAGCTGCTCCGGGAAAAACAGGAGAAAGCTCGGGTAAAAAAGCACAAAGCTTTGAATATGTATTAAAGTATCCGGGTAGGTTTAGCACTAAAGAAGGCTATGAAAACATTATATTAAGATCTAGCCCGGATGGACAAGCTATTCGTATAAAAGATATAGCCAATGTTGAATTTGGAAGTACCTATTATGATTTATATTCTAAATTAAACGGAAAGCCAGCCGCGTCTATAATGATTAAGCAATCTTATGGATCTAATGCAAGTGCTGTTATTGAGAATATTAAAAAAAGAATGTCAGAAATTAAAGGAAGCTCTTTTCCTAAGGGAATGGAATACGAAATTAGCTATGACGTTTCTAATTTCTTAGACGCCTCCATTGAAAAAGTAATACATACTTTAATTGAAGCCTTCTTGCTTGTTAGTTTAGTGGTATTTATATTTTTAGGAGATTGGAGATCGACCCTTATTCCTGCCATTGCTGTTCCTGTTTCATTAATTGGAACTTTCTTCTTTATGCAATTCTTTGGTATTACGCTTAACTTAATAACCTTATTTGCATTGGTACTAGCTATAGGTATTGTGGTAGACAATGCTATTGTGGTAGTAGAAGCAGTGCACGCAAAAATGGCAGAGAATAATTTAGATCCCATTGCTGCCACTGAGCTAGCTATGTCTGAAATTAGTGGAGCCATTATTGCTATTACATTAGTTATGGCAGCTGTATTTATACCAGTAGCCTTCATGCCAGGGCCAGTAGGCATATTCTATAAGCAGTTTTCTGTAACTATGGCCACCTCTATTATTTTATCGGGTGTGATTGCACTAACACTAACACCTGCACTATGTGCTACTTTATTAAAAAATACGCATGGTGTTCATAAAACAAAAAACTGGTTAAATAATTTCTTAGAAAAATTTAATAACGGTTTTGCAACTGTTTTAAGAAAGTATAAAAAATTACTTATTCTTATTGTGAATAGAAGAGTAGTTACTATTATTACTTTAGTTGCTTTCTGTTTTGCTACTTGGGGCTTAAGTTCAAGAATTCCATCTGGTTTTATTCCCAATGAAGACCAAGGTATATTTTATGCAATTATTCTTACTCCGGCGGGTTCTACACTAGAGAGAACCAATGAGGTTTTAGGGCAAATTCAAAAAGTAGCTAATGGCATGGAAGATATAGCTTCTGTCTCTACTATTGCTGGTTATGAAATTTTAACAGAAGGTACAGAAGCCTGTTCTGGCACTTGTTTAATAAATTTAAAAAGTTGGGGCAATAGAAAACACTCTGTAGAAGAAGTGATGAAAGAATTAGAAGAAAAGACAAAAGATATTAAAGGCGCTAAGATTGAATTGTTTCCTCCACCTGCTGTGCCAGGTTATGGTGCAGCTGGAGGATTTGAGTTGCGTCTATTAGATAAAACAGGTAGCGGCGATTATAAAAAAATGGAAGAGGTGAGCCAAGCTTTTACTAAAGAATTAAATAAGCGTCCTGAATTAACCTCGGTATTTACTTTTTATAATGCCAGTTTCCCGCAATATATTTTAAGGGTGGATAATGAAAAAGCGCAACAAAAAGGAATTACGATTGACAATGCCATGAATAATTTATCGACTTTAATTGGTAGTAACTATGCAAGTAGTTTTATCAAATTTGATCGTCAATATAAAGTAATGGTTCAGGCCTTACCAGAATACAGGGCCTTGCCTCAAGATATTTTAAAACTATATGTAAAAAATGATCGCGGAGAAATGGTACCCTATTCTGCTTTTATGACGGTAGATAAAGTATATGGTTTAGAAGAAATAACAAGACATAATATGTATAATTCTTCTGAGGTAAGTGGTGGCGCTGCGCCTGGCTATAGTAGTGGAGCAGCCATTGCTGCTATTACAGAGGTGGCTAAAAATAAATTACCTAGAGGTTTTGGCATTGACTGGGCAGGTATTTCAAAAGATGAAGTAGGCCAAGGGAATCAAGCTATTTATATATTTTTAATTTGCTTGATATTTGTATACTTACTTTTAGCAGCTCAATATGAAAGTTTCATATTGCCTTTTCCAATTATTTTGTCCTTACCCACTGGTATATTTGGTGCCTTTTTCTTTCTTAAAGTTTTAGGCTTAGAAAATAATATATACGCACAGGTAGCCATGGTCATGCTTATTGGTTTGTTAGGTAAAAACGCTGTATTAATTGTTGAATTTGCTGTACAAAAACATAGAGCAGGTATGACCGTATTTCAAGCAGCTATTGCAGGCGCTTCTATCAGGTTAAGGCCCATATTAATGACTTCTTTTGCCTTTATTGCTGGATTAATTCCATTGGTATTTGCAACAGGTCCGGGATCAATAGGCAATAGAACTATTGGAGCTGCTGCTGCAGGGGGTATGTTATTCGGAACCATCTTTGGGGTAATAATCATCCCTGGATTGTATTACATATTTGCGCGTATTTCCGAGAGAAATTTATTAATTGAAGACGAAGAAGAAAATCCATTAACTGAAGAAATTGATTAATATGAAAATAGTTAGATACCATTATAGCATTGTGGTTTTATTAGTAGGCCTATTATATATAGGTTGTAAATCACCTATTGCAATGGAGGCAACTGATACTAGTAAGCTGCCCGTAAATTATGCTGCTATAAAAGACAGCAACAATACTGCCAATATAAATTGGAGAGATTTTTTTACTGACAAATATTTGCTAGCCCTTATTGATACGGCTGTAAAAAATAATTATGATGTATTAACTACCCTTCAAGAAATTGAAGTGGCTAGCAATAAAGTGAAACAAAAAAATGGCTTATTGTTGCCAAGCTTTTCGCTCGGGGCTAATTTGGGAGTGAGTAAAGTTGGGCGTTATACTTCTAATGGAGCAGGGGATGCTAGTGCAGATATAACGCCTGGTCAATTGGTTCCTGAAAATTTACCGAATATTTCATTGGGTTTTGAAACTTCATGGGAGGCCGATATTTGGGCCAAGTTGCGTAATGCCAAAAAAGCAAGTTTCACTAGGTATTTAGAAACTGTGGAAGGAAAAAATTTAGTGACCACTAGTTTAATTGCGGAAGTGGCTAGTTCTTATTATGAATTATTGTCACTAGATAACCAGTTAAGTATTATAGAAGAGACAACTCTTATTCAAAAAAATGCTTTAGAAATAGTTAAAGTACAAAAAGAGGCAGCGGTTGTTACTGAGTTAGCTGTAAAACAATTTGAAGCACAAGTATTTAATTCGCAAGCCTTGGCTTTTGGTATTCAACAAAAAATAGTAGAGAGTGAAAACAAAATAAATTTTTTATTAGCTAGGTATCCACAAAAAATAGAAAGAGATAAGATGGCGTTTAATAGCCTTACGCCAAAATTCATGCAAGTAGGCATACCTTCGGACTTATTAAAAAATAGACCTGATATTAAACAAGCTGAATTAGAATTATTTGCCACAAAATGTGATGTACAAGTAGCCAAGGCTGAATTTTATCCCTCTCTAAATATTAATGGAGGCATGGGTTTTCAAGCTTTTAAAGCTTCCTACTTGTTTACTACACCTCAATCATTGATGTATTCACTAGCGGGGGACTTAGTCATGCCAATAATCAATAGAGCAGGCATTAAGTCAGAATTTAATAACGCGAATGCCTATCAAATTGAAGCATTGTATAATTATCAAAAGTCTATTTTAAATGGCTATGTAGAAGTGTCTAATGAATTATCTAATATCCAAAATTTAGAAAAAGCCTACCAGTTAAAAGCACAGGAAGTGGGTGCTTTGAATAGTTCAGTGGAATTGTCTAATGAGTTATTTAAGTCGGCTAGGGCCAATTACTTAGAAGTGCTTATGGCTCAACGAGATGCCTTATCGGCAAGGCTAGAATTAGTCGAATCTAAAAAGAACCAATTAATGGCCATTGCTACTTTGTATAAGGTATTAGGGGGTGGTTGGAAATAAATATTATTTTAGTTTAGGTCCCATAGGAAGGGTATAACCCAAATTCAATATAAATTCCATAGTACCGAAACCTTGTTTGGCGTTGCCTTTGTATACATCTAGGTTATAATAATAAGCATAATCTAATTTTCCTGCGAACTCAAGAAATAATTTTTTACGAAACGTACTTCTTAGTGCATATTCAAGGCCGGTATTCCAACCGCCAAACTGAAATCCTTGGTTATTTTCTTTACCAAACAATTTATTTTCTACATGTGGAATTAAGGGGCCTATACCTGCTTTTGCTAAACCATCTATTGCAATAAAATCATTCGATAAATTTTTGAAACGCTTTCTTTTTACAATATTGAATAATAAAAAATTAGCACCATTATTTAAGTAATAATAATTTTCAGCAGTTCCTTGACCCGATTTTGTAAAAATAAAACTAGAATCTACCCTAGCACCATTAAAAGTACCAGACATATGAATAAGCTGGTTGTCTTTGAATAAAGCCTTGGTGTGATCGAAATTTATTTCAAAGGCTAGGTCTTTGTTTTTGTCTAAGAAATATCCAAATCTATAGTTGTATTGTGGTATACTTAATGCTTTGGTAAATAAGCCCTCGTCCCAACCTGGGTGGTCTACTAGTTGAGTATTTTTAAAAGTAAAATTATTTTTTAACTCAGGCTGGTTAATACTTACATTCGAAAGTGTATAGTATTCTTTATTGTATCCCCAAGAAAAATAGAATTCCCCTTTTCTTTCTGTTTTTTGAGCAGTGCTGGTATGTACTATAATTACCGTTAATAATAGCAATAGATACTTTTGCATAATTTTTGGCTGGTTGGCTAATTTTCGCAAAGTTAACATTAAAATATTTATTATTTTTATATTAAACTTTAAGCTTACAATTCAATCTAATTAGGGTCTTAGCTATAAAAAAACTTTACAATTCAATTTGAAAAAATACCCCATTCTATTGCTCCTCATTATTAGTTTTTATGAGCTGAGGTCTCAGGACAGTACTTTGCACCCTACTATTTTACCAGCCATTGGTTATTCTTTGCAAACCAATTGGGCCGCTGCAGTAAATTATAACCTAGGTTTTTATACTGGCAAAATCCACGATTCCAACCATAAAATTTCTAGTATTAATACAAGTCTAACTTATACTTTAAATAAGCAAATTTTATTCCCCTTTCAATCTAATATTTGGTCTAAAAACAATCAATATAATTTCTCTACCGATCTTAGGTATTTGCAGTACCCATCTGTTACTTATGGCTTAGGACCAAGATCATCGCTTGATAATGGGTATAATTTAAATTATAATTATTTAAAACTACATCAAACTGTTTCTAAATATATTAGCTCGCATTTTTATGGGGGCTTAGGTTTTTATTATGACCATTACTGGAATATTGAACAAGTAGATAAACCTTTCAATACTAAAACTTCTTTTGAAAGATATGGTTATACACCTTCTGAAAAAGCGGTGGGCCTTGCGGCAAGTTTATTGTACGATTCAAGGCTTAATCAAATAACACCTACTAATGGCATGTATGGGAAAATAACCTATAGGCCTAATTTTACTTTTTTAGGCAGTGATAACAATTGGAGTTCAATATTAATAGAAGCGAGAAAGTATATTCATCTTTCAGAAAAATCAAAAAATGTATTAGCCCTATGGAGCTATAATTGGTTAACACTTTCGGGTAAACCTCCTTATTTATTTTTACCATCCACTGGCTGGGACGATATGTATAATACCGGACGTGGTTTTATACAGGGAAGGTATAGAGGTAAAAATATGCTCTATTTTGAATCGGAATATAGATTTGGCATTACAGCCAATGGTAAAATAGGGGGTGTTGTTTTTGCAAATGCGCAGTCTTTTTCTAAGGATATTAAATCTGAATTAAGTGTTATAGCACCCGGCTATGGTGCTGGGTTAAGATTTAAGATAAATAAGCATACTGGCACCAATGTTTGTATTGACTATGCCTTTGGAACCGATGGTTCTAATGGTATTTTTGTTAATCTTGGTGAGGTCTTTTAATGAATTGTTAAATTGGGCTATATAATTTACAATTTTCCACCATTAGTTTAAACCTACGAACTTTTTAGTAGTCTAATGTATATGAGCGATTTTAATCATATACGTTCAATTAATAATTTAAAATTATAGCTATGAAAAAGAGAATTTATCTAACCTTTTTAGTTATTTCCATTTTTATAATGACCATTATTTCAATTTCCCTTCAAGCACAAAGAGGTGGCAGAGGAGGAGGATTTAGTAGAGCAGGATTTGGGGGTGGATTTAGTGGAGGATTTGGGGGAGGTGCCCGTTCTAGTTTTAGCGTGGGCGTTAATAGAAATATTTCTTCGATGGGCCGTTTTAGTGGAGGAGGCCAAAGATTTTTAACTCGACTGCCAAGATCTTATCAAACAATAAGATTCCGAGGAATGCCTTATTATTTTTACAATGGTTTATTCTTTGATTATTATGGTGGTTATTACAGAAGTATTTTTCCTCCATTTGGTTTAAGTATTGGATCATTACCTTATGGATATTGGGGTTTTAATTTCGGAGGTTTCCCTTACTATTATTATAGTGGTGTTTATTATCAACAAAATGATAAAAACTATCAAGTGGTACAAGCACCCATAGGGGCAAGTGTTCCACAAATTCCAAAGGAGGCTAAAGCCGTGGTATTAAATAATGAAAAGTTTTATGAGTATAATGGCACTTATTATAAAGAATATGTAAAACAAGACGGTTCTATTTGGTATTTAGTAGCAGGCTTAAACGGGGTTTTGAATACCGACGTATCAGATTCTACAACATTTAATAATGTAGTAATTCCAGAAGTAACCATTGTTAAAACAAAACAATACAATGTAGGAGACATACTAGACGCTCTACCTGCGGATTGTAAAGCGGTGGTTATTAATAATAAGAAGTATTATGTTTCAACTAGCAACGTATATTTTGAAGAATTTATTGAAAACAATGCCTTGAGGTATAAGGTGGTAGGTAAGTAAAAATATTTTTTAAAAAGGAATATTCACCCCTGTATTCCAAATAAATCCTGTGCCTGGCATATTAGTCAAAGGCCATGAAGTGGTAACAAATACATTGCATTTCCAGCTTTCCTTTTGATAAGTAGTGGTTTGTGCAGTAAAGAAACCTTTTACCCAGCCATGATCTTCTAAGTAAAAGAAGCTAGGTCTTGTATTGATAATGTTTTTATCGCCAAATTTAATATTATCAAAGCAGTAGGCAAAGTTTACAAAATCTTCAAATAGTATACCGGCCTTACTTAAACGGTCGGAACGCCAATAAGCAAAGATAAATCGTTGATTGTCTCTTGGCCTATATTCACCGTTGAATTCAAAAGAATAGTATTGCTGTACTTGAAATTCTTCATCGTTTACAACGGGTTTGATTGGTAGAAAAAACCAATTCGTATTAGCTGTAATGGCAATGGTTAATTTTTTTTGTTCCACTAGATAATAACCTACTCTAGATAAAATAGTCCAAGGTTTAGCGTCTATGCCCAAATTAAATTCAGGGTTAAAATAAAACTTTCCTTTTCGCATAACAGCGGTGCCCATAATGGCTGGCTTCCCCAATGCAAAAATAGGCACTGGGGAAACTCCATTATTCGTTAATTGAATATTGCCATAAGATTGTGTATAAGCATTATGATAGCTAAGTACTAATAGGGCAAATAAAATCCTGTGAAATATTTTCAAACTTAAATTCAAATTATATTTTTAGTAATTTTTTATTTCCCTTTTAAGTATTTATCCAACCATCTTCCTTGCTCCCATAATAAATGCAATACATTTTCTTTTCCCTTATAGCCATGTGCTTCATAAGGTAAGTAAACAAATCTTGCAGTACCACCGTGTCCTTTAATAGCTGCATATAATCTTTCACTATTAATAGGGAAGGTGCCTGTATTGTCATCCATTTCGCCATGTGTCATTAACAAAGGCGTTTTAATTTTATCTGCAAATGCGAAAGGGCTCATTTCTAAATATAAATCCTTGGCTTGCCAAAAAGTACGCTCTTCATTTTGAAAGCCAAAAGGAGTTAAAGTTCTATTGTAAGCACCACTTCTAGCAATACCTGCTTTGAATAAATTACAATGCGCAAGTAAGTTTACGGTCATAAAAGCGCCATAACTATGTCCACCCACGGCCATTTTATTTCTATCCCCTACGCCTAATTCTACTAATTTATCAATAGCTGCATTGGCATTCAGAATTAATTGATTTACAAAATCGTCATTTGGTTTTTTATCTGGAGAGGTAGCTACAATAGGCATTTCCGCATTATCTAAAATAGCATAGCCTTGTGTAACATAAAATACAGGCGATCCCCAGCTAAGCATGGTAAATTTATGTTGGTTACCTCTAATTTGACTTGCATCGGCAGCACTTGTAAACTCTCTTGGGTAGGCCCATATTAAAGCAGGAAGAGGGCCGTCCTTTGTTTTATCATAACCCTTGGGTAAATATAAATCACCGGTTAAATCAATGCCGTCCTTTCTTTTATATTTAATTTTTTCCTTCGTCACGCCTTCCATACTCAAATAAGGGTTCGTGAAATTGGTAATTTGAGTTTTACTATTGTCTTTAATATTTCTAATATAATAATTAGGCACTTCCTTTTCTGTTTCTCTTCTACTAATTACTTTTAAATTATTAATATCAATTACTTCCATTACCATTTCAAAATTATCTTCCGACGAGCGCCACAAAATTGAATTGGTTTTTGTATTTAAATCAAATGAAGAAATAAAAGGTAAGTCTCCTTTTGGAGAAGCACCTGTCGTATTATTCATTAATATAGCCTGACCATTATTGGTCATAGCAATAATATCACGATTAAATTTATTCTTGGTGGTTACAGGGCTGCCTGGGTTGGTATAAGCATCGGTCATATTGCCTTGGTATAAAGTAGTGAAGCTATTATTACTTGCATCGTACCTGCTTACTTTATATTGTTGTTTACTGCGCAACATTTCTGTCACTAAAGCAATATGTTCATTACCCCATGCAGTTCTGCTGTATCTAGTGCTTGTTTTAAATAATTCTTTTGCACTACCTGTAAAAGGAGCTGCAAGCGCCATTACTACATCATGAAAAGGAACATTCTTTTTCATCATACCACTATCTAAAGGCATTGCATAAGTAATAGTAGCTGCTTCATCGTCTTTCCAATCAAAGGCTCTAGCCACATTTTGCACATTATCATAACCACTAGGGGTTGTTTCCGCTGATGCTAGGTCGGCAATAGTTTTTACAATTTTACCATTTATGTCGGTAATATTAATAGTGGCTGCAAAACCACTTACTGTTACTAAGTAAGAGAAAGGCTTATTAATAGTACGGGTTAATAAATAATTTTTATCGGGAGAAAGATCTAATGAACTTGTAATTGCCGGTACACCTATTTTTGTTTCTACACCTGCTTTATTTTTTACTAATTGTGCGGTGGCTAAAAATTCAAAAGCATATTCATCGTAAGGCGATTTAATTAAATCCTGGTAAGTCACACTAGGTGCCACTTTTCCTAAACTTTCTTGAATAGTGGGTCCTTTAGGTGTAATAGGTTTTTTATTCATTTGTGCTGCTGTATGCGTATTAATTTTATATAATACGGTAGCATCGTCTAACCAAATTAAATTGTTAGTTAAAACAATATTTACTGGGCTTTTATTTATTTTGCTGCAAGTGCTTGTTTTAATATCTATTACCCAAACATCTACTGCATTTGCTGTAACATTATAAAATGCAATTTTATTTTCAGAAGGGTTCCAGCTAGGGTTTAAAGCAGAAATATTATTCGGTAAACCAGTAATAGAAACCATTTTACCCGTTACTAAATTTTTAAGACTTAATTGCTTTATAAAATTTTGTCTTGTTAAAGAAAAATTATTGGGGTTAATACGCATACCTGCAATTTTAAATTCAGGTTGGCCTAATTCCTCCACTGTTGGATATAAACTTCTTTCCATCACTAACATATATTGCGCTTTTCCATCTACACTAATAGTAGGCGTAGGAGGTGCTAACAATAAATCGGCAATTTCTTTGGAAGGTTTTTGGTAACTAGAAGTTTCTTGAGCGTTTGCAATAATAAATAACATTGCAAAAGCCATAAAGGCTATTACTTTTTTCATAGTATTAATTTTACTCAAATTAATTAAAAAGGCTTAATGCGCCCACTATTGTCTTATTAAATAACGATTTTTGTCATAATAATTATCTAATAAACTAGACAAATTTTGTACCTTAGCAAAATGGAGCCCAAAAACACCATAACAAGTAGCGTAAAAAGTCAGATTGACACCTTTAATGAAGGGTATGTATTTTCGTACTCGGAATTTGAAGAAGCCGCCGAAAAAGCACACGCTATTATAAAAGCATTAAACAGATTTGCCAGTAAAGGGATAATACATAAATTATTCAAAGGGAAGTATTATAAGCCCAATACAAAAGATAAGAGAAAAAAGGGACCAGATAAAGAAGAAGCCATTAAAGACCTATTAGTAAAAAATGGAGAAATTATAGGGTATTGTACGGGATTAAATGAAATACATAAAAATATATTACCTCCCAATAAGACTAAAGTAATACTTATAGGAAGAAATACCTTTAAGCCTCCAATAAAAAGGGGTATTTATACCATTAAGTTTCTATTTCAAAAACACGTCATTACACAAGAAAATACCGAAATGCTTAAAGTATTAGATTGCCTTAAATTAATAAAGGGAATTTCGGTGGATGCAAGAAGAGATTTCCTAAAATCCATAGCAAAAGTCATAAGAAAGTTTAATAAAAAAGAAACGGAATTATTAATAAAACTGTCTTTAAAGTACCCATCATCAACAAGGGATTTATTGATGTATGTTTTTGAACAAGAAAAGTTCAATGGTCCTTTAGCTTTAATTGAAGAATACAGGAATCCTATAAGTGACTTTAATACTGGATTAAAGGAGATTGATAAATTTCTAAGGGATAAATACAATGGTAAGTAAATAAGTAAAACAATAAAATATGTATAGTCAAGAACTAAAGAATAAATGGCATGATGATCCGAAGAACTGGAAACTCGGCATATTCTATTTTAATAAAGAAGATAAGAGGCTTGTAATTTCCAAAAGATTAAAGTTGTTTGGTTGGACTTTAAACTTTGCTAACCCACTTAGTTACATCATCATGATTGCGCTTGGGGTAGTTATTTTTTACTTAAAACAGCACCACATCAAAACAAATTACCCATTTGGGTAGTAAAACGGGGTTGCAGTTGAGCTCTGTAAATAATTATTTTCTAAAACAATAGACCCCGAAAATTGGTGTACACAAGACAAAAACTGCTTGTTACTGGAAGATCAAAATCAATTTGTATAGATTTTTTAGACTCAAATTTGACCTCTAATTTTAAAGTGAAGGTACTTATCACCTAATTTTTTAAGTCCCCAAAAAACAGGCTTAAAAAATTAATTTTAAAAAATGTTATTTCATCCCAGCTTCGCTTTTGTACTTAGTAATATAAATTTTTAAGTTGGCCTCTGATTTGTATTTTGTAAAATATGCCTGCCAATCGGCTTCACTTTTATAGGTGGTCCAGAACCAAATTCCCGAATAAGGTTTTGCTTCTCTCTTGTACTTTGTTTCGTAAATAATAATGTCTGCTTCCGACTTATAATCCGTATCAAAGATTATTTTATCCGCCTCGGATTTATAGGAAGTCCTATAAACTTTCTGTGCATTTACCGAAATTGTACAAAATTACTCAGGCCTGGGCTTATAATTACACAGCTCTGGTAGTTTTGGAGCGAAGTATTATAATTCGGCATTTATCCGCGCTATTAGATCGTTTTAGTTTTTAAATTATGGGCCTGTTAATACAAACTAGAAAGCAGTTCTAATTTTTTCTCTGTAGGTAGTTTAATAGTTTCAATTTTTTTATCTAATTGTAATACTTGCATACTAGTTTTATTATAAGTAGGCCATTTTACTAAACTACTATTATTGGGGTTTCCTGTTTTTACAAAATTAGTCCAATAGGTAGACATACTTTTAGCAAGGTCGTGATCGGCTTTTTCCCATGGTCTATTCACAGTAAATAAATTATCATAAGCGTAAACTACTTCACCTGTATGAAAGGCTCCAAAGTTGGTCTCTGGGCTACTTGCAGGTAATTTTCTATTAAAATTATATACATACACCGGAGACTTTCCTTTAGCTGTTTGAATATTCGCCCAAGCAAAACCTTGCACACCAAATGTTTGGTCTCTACTTAAATCGCCTTGTGATTTTGCGGCCTCCTCGTCTGTATTGCCAGGGTATAGCGCTAATACTGCATCAGCATTTTTACCAAATTGTTTTTTAATCCCTTCTACATAATCTTTTGCAGTAGCAGGCTTCCCCATAATTTTATCATCTTCATTCCAACCTAATAATAAAGGAACATCGTTCTGCTCATTTTTATCATAAATTGAAAAAATAGATTTTGGTAAAAAATAACCATCTTCAAAAGGGGCGCTTAATCCTCCATTTGCTGCTAATATTTCTTGAGAGCTTTTATTTCTTAATGCTTGAATAGAAC
>Ga0194060_10001012_pt1 | contig 20481 bp, 14 predicted proteins | sample SepL225m_MetaG_FD_163427 | JGI IMG/M metagenome (GOLD analysis project Ga0194060, IMG submission 163427) | Anoxic zone freshwater microbial communities from boreal shield lake in IISD Experimental Lakes Area, Ontario, Canada - Sep2016-L222-5m | ecosystem: Environmental > Aquatic > Freshwater >... | reverse complement strand
AAATACACTAAAAGAGTCGGCGAATACACTAAAAGAGTCAAAGAATACTCTCGGAGTGTATTTAAATACTCTTTTAGTGTATTCTTTGACTCTCCGAGTGTATTTAAATACTCTTTTAGTGTATTTAAATACACTCCGAGAGTATTAAAATACACTCGGAGAGTATTAAAATACACTCGGAGAGTATTCGCCGACTCTTTTAGTGTATTCTTTGACTCTTTTAGTGTATTTCGCAATATCTTTACTGAGAAGCTTTAATCCGGGGAAGTAAAACCGGACTGTCTGAAACTTTAAGCTGTCTGTTAAAAAGAGTGTAAATATTCTGCGTACATAAAGAAATCAAATGTCAGAGATATTTAGGAATCCTGCGTTATCATATAAATGGCATGAATCACCTAAATTAAGGATGTAAATATTTTTATGTAAATGAAAAAATCAGAAGTCAGAGATATTTAGAAATTCTGCCCTCAAAAGTAAAAGAAACAGGAATTTATCATACGCCCGTTTTATTCAGGCATCTGTGGATGCAAAAGAGTACTTCTCAGCAAAAAGAAAATCGGCATATTCATTTTTTATGCAGTCTGCCAGGTTCTATATTATCGTTTTTAGAGATTCATAATGAGCCTGTATTGTTTTGTCAAGGTCTTCTTTCGAGTGAGCTGTCGAGACAAAGAAAGCCTCAAACTGTGCAGGGGCAAGATAAATGCCGCGTTTAAGCATTTCATGGAAATACCTGCCATAAAGAATAGTGTCCGAGGTAACTGCCGATTTAAAATCCGTCACAGGCTGTTCGGTAAAGAACATGCTCATCATCGATGAGACGCGGTTCCAAGCATATCGTTTTCCCAGTCTTTTCAAATTTTCCTGCATTCCGGCTTCAAGGTAAGCTGATTTTTCCTCAAGAAGGGTATAAATCTCAGGGTGTTCCCTGATTCGTGTCAGTACTGCAAAGCCCGCGCTCATTGCGAGAGGATTACCGCTTAAGGTGCCCGCCTGATAAACAGGTCCGGTCGGAGCAATCATCTCCATAATTTCTTTTCTGCCTCCGAAAGCACCTACAGGAAGACCGGCTCCGATTATTTTACCAAATGTGGTAAGATCGGGGGTAACTCCGAGTAATTCCTGAGCGCCACCCCGTGCCACGCGGAAGCCTGTCATAACTTCGTCAAAGATTATTAAGATATTTTCATTGCGGCATATCTGTTGCAATTCAGTCAGGAAATCAGCATTTAATTTCACCACTCCCATATTACCCGCCACAGGTTCTATAATCACAGCCGCAATCTGGTTCTTGTTGTTCATAACAAGATTCTTTACAGATTCAATATTATTATAATCTGCGACAAGTGTATCCGCAGCGTTTGCTTTTGTAACTCCCGGACTTGTAGGTATGCCCAGCGTAAGAGCGCCGGAGCCTGCCTTAATCAGAAAATAATCGGCATGTCCATGATAGCATCCTTCAAATTTTATGAATTTATCTTTTTTCGTATAGCCGCGTGCCAGACGGACAGCAGACATTGTAGCTTCGGTGCCACTGTTAACCATTCTGACCATCCCGACTGAAGGAACAAGTTCAGTAATAATCTTTGCCATTTTAACTTCAAGTCCGGTCGGAGCGCCGAAGCTTGTTCCGTTTTCTATTGCTTCAAGCAGGGCTTTTTTTATAAAGTCAGGGTTATGTCCAAATAAATGCGGACCCCAGCTTCCTATATATTCTATATATTCATTGCCGTCCGCATCCTCTATCTTTGAACCATAACCTTTATTTATAAAAATAGGATTTCCGCCTACTGATCTGAATGCCCTGACCGGAGAATTAACTCCGCCGGGAATATATTTCTTTGCTTCTTCAAAAAGTTTTTCACTTTTTTCAATATTCATTTTCTCAGTTCCTTTTTGCTGTACCAGTTAATTTAATTGCCACTAAAATACAATAATTTATTGTTTCATACTGTGAAAAAATCAATACCCGGGTGAGTTGTGTTATGTTCCTTTATTAATCGTTTAATAAAAAGTTTTGTCCCTGCATTCATTTTTATCCGTATATTTGCAGTTACTGCAACAGCTCCCGGTTACAGGAACTAAACAGGAAGTGCCGGCGGTTTTTATTTTTTATATAATTGAGTTTAAGATGAAAGAAAAAGTAAAGGAAAAATATACCGAATCATTTTCAGAAAAATTATTCAGACTGCGTCAGCCACCAGGCTGTATATTGCCGGACAAGGTTGAAGTACAGCGGTTTGCCGAGGAATTTCTTCAGATATTATTCCCTCATTTCGGCAATAAGGTGTTTTATACAGCTCACGAGATAGATATTGAACTTATGTTGCTTGAAAAGAATCTGATACATATTCTTAAGCTACTTCAGTCTTCAATATCAATATCCGTAGAAGAAGCAGCGGAAAACTTCTGCACAAAGTCCTCAGAGATTTATGAAAAGTTATTGCTTGATGCGGAAGCCATCACAAAGGGAGACCCTGCGGCGGAGAACGTTGATGAGGTAATAGTTTCGTATCCCGGATTTTATGCTATAGCAATCTACCGCATCGCTCATGAATTCTACAGGATGAGCGTGCCTATATTTCCGCGCATACTGACTGAGTACGCACACCAGTTGACAGGCATCGACATTCATCCGGGTGCGCAAATCGGACGGTCATTCTGTATGGACCACGGCACGGGAACCGTTATTGGTGAGTCAACTATTATTGGCGACAATGTTAAGATGTATCAGGGTGTAACACTTGGCGCTCTCAGCGTTAGTAAGTCACTGGCTAAATCCAAAAGGCATCCGACAATTGAAGATGATGTGATTATCTACTCCGGGGCTACTATTCTCGGTGGTGAAACTGTGATAGGAAGCCATAGTGTTATCGGCGGTAATGTATGGCTTACGGAAAGCGTACCGGCTTATTCTATTGTCTATCATAAGAGTGAGATTAAGGTAAGAAGTTCATTGCAGTCCGAGGAAGAACCAATTGATTTTTGTATATAAAACAAAAAAAATATAAGATAATTACATTGATGAAACCATTTATGACCGGCTTGTTGTTAATAAGACAGAATTTATAAATCGAATTACAATAAATTATAATTAAACAAAGAGGTAAAAATGTTAAGCGTAGGTTCAAAATTCCCTGAATTCTCAAAAAAGTCTGTTGTATCAATTGAAAAAGGAAAAGAATTTAAAGTAATTAGTTCTGAAGACCACAAAAAAGAGGACAAGTGGCTGGTTATGTTCTGGTATCCAAAGGATTTTACTTTCGTATGCCCGACAGAAATAGCTGAATTCAACCGTAACTATGAAGAATTCAGAGACCGCGATGCTGTTTTAATCGGCGCATCGACAGACTCAGAGTTTGTTCACGCCGCCTGGCGCAGACATCACGATGATTTAACCAATCTTAAATTCCCGCTACTTGCCGATACGTCAAAATCACTTGCCGAGGCTTTAGGCATTCTTGAAGCGGAAGAGAAGATTGCTTACAGAGCTACGTTTATTGTCGATCCGCAGGGCATTATCAGATTTGCTTCTGTTAACGATCTTAGCGTTGGCAGAAATGTAAAGGAAGTGATAAGAGTTCTTGACGCGCTTCAGACGGACGAACTCTGCCCATGCAACTGGCAGAAAGGTGAAGCCACTTTAAGTGTCTGATTTTCGTTCTGTTTTGCAATTCCGATTCCGTTGGGACGGTCGGGGTCATAATTAATTATCAGGCGCGCGGCTATATGCGCGCCTCTTTTTTATCCATTCAAAATTATTAAAGAAACTATGTCAATTACAGAAACTAAAAATGATTTACTGAAAGATCTGAAACTTGATGAAACAGTGCGCCTGTTCACTCCGCTTGAAGCTATGACCGCAGGCGATACCCGGTATCTCAGGGATTTAAGGATTAACTTAAAGAACACTCTTGCATCAGAGAATCTCTCCATAAAGGAAGCCTGTCTTATAGCTCTTGCCGTATCGGCGAATGAGAAGAATGAAGTTCTTGCGGCTTCGTTTACATCATCAGCCAAAGAAAACGGAGCAACGGATGCCGAAATTGCAGAGATTTACGCGTGCGCTTCAATGCTTTCGGTAAACAACGTTCTCTATCGCTTTCGTCATTTTGTAAAGAACGAGACTTATACCAATATGCCTGCCGGCATTAAAATGAATATAATGATGAACCCGGTACTGGGTAAGGAATTTTTTGAATTGGTAAGCCTGTGTGTCTCGGCACTTAACGGCTGTGAGAATTGTGTAGGTTCGCACGAGGCCTCGGTACGAAAGCTTGGTTCTCCTGAGGTAAGGATATTCGATGCTATCAGACTGACTTCTGTGGTCAAAGGATTATCAGCCGTCATACATTAATATTTTGTGAAGTTCCGGACACATTTGCGCATGATCTTTCTACAAACCTTTTTCCTGCAGGACATGGGAATGCCGAAAGATATACGCTTATGTTTTTTCAAATTCTTTCTTATAACATTGAGAGACAGCGGAAAGACTTAGATTTATTCCGGACTATTTTCCTGTGCGGTCTAAGTAACGGGCAGCTTCTTTGGCAAAATATGTAAGAATCATATCAGCGCCGGCTCTTTTAATTGCAATGAGAGATTCAATCATTACGCGCTCTTCGTCTATCCAGCCAAGCCTGGAGGCAGCTTTTATCATCGAGTACTCACCGCTTACCTGATAAGCTGCTGTAGGCAATCCGAAGCGTTCCTTTACCCTGTAAACAATATCAAGATATGCGCCCGCAGGTTTTACCATAACTATGTCAGCACCTTCTTCAATATCCATCGCGACTTCCCTTAAAGCTTCTTCGGCATTTGCAACATCCATCTGGTGGGAACGCCTGTCGCCAAATGCGGGAGTTGATTCGGCGGCATCACGGAACGGACCGTAGAAACCTGAGGCATACTTAGCCGCATAGCTCATAATCGGGATTTTCGAGAATCCTTTGTAATCGAGTGCTTTTCTGATTGAAGCTATGCGTCCGTCCATCATATCCGAAGGAGCTATCATATCGGCACCGGCTTCGGCATGTGATACGGCTACCCTGGCAAGCAGGGAAACAGTTTCATCATTCAGTACCTCTTCGCCATTAAGCAGACCGCAGTGTCCGTGCGAAGTATATTCGCAGAGGCATACGTCTGTAATAACAACAAGATTCGGTATATTCTGTTTAATTGCGCGGACGGCCTGTTGAATAATGCCGTTACTGTCGTAAGCTTCAGAACCACCTTCATCTTTATAAGCCGGAATGCCAAACAGCAGCACGGCAGGTATTCCGAGTGCGGCTGCTTCTCTGCATTCTTCTACTAACATATCAATCGACAGGTGAAAGACCCCCGGCATTGAATTAATTTCTTTCTTAATCTTCTCGCCGTGCACGGCAAAGAGAGGATATATCAGGTTACTTTTATTTAAGCGCGTTTCACAAATCATTTCCCTTACTATTGGATTGTAGCGTAAGCGTCTTAATCTTTTTGTCGGATAATCAGCCATGTATATGCTCCATTTACGAATGTATATTTTATAAAATAGAATTACTTTGTTACAATAAATAATCTGGCAGACATAACTCCCGCACAGTTGCATAAGATGAAATATTATCTCATGCAATTTCGTTCATTAATCCCGCATTAAAGAAAGTGCGCGTTTGTATGTGGCTTCCGAATTCTTAATACAGTCTCCCACAGCGATGCCCCCTCTGTAGTTCCCGCTAAGCAATATCCCCTTGTGGGATTTTTCAAACTCCTCAAAATACTTTTCATGTTCGATATAGCCGATGTTATATTGCGGAATAGCCTTTTTCCATATTCTGTCAGCCATAAAATCAGGCGTGCCGTTTATTCTCATAACAGACTGAAATTCCTTTAATACTTTTTCTATCAGGTCGCTTTTCTCCATTTCAAAAAGCTCCGGCGAACGGGCACCTCCGATGAAGATAGTAAAAGCCTCCTGACCTTCGGGCGCGCGGTTCTTAAATATCGCTGAACTCCATATCGCTCCGAGAAACGTGCGTTTTTCTTTAGCCGGAATCAAAAATCCAAAGCCATCGAGGGGATGTCCGATATTTTCTTTTTTATATACAAGATAAAGCACCATAACAGGAGGATAGTAAATTGTTTTCAGATGATTGAAAAGTACCGGGTCAGTCTGTTTGAATAAATAACAGGTGGAATATGCAGGCAATGTAGAGATTATAGTTTCAGCTTCAAGGAATTGCTCTTCCCCTTCCTTTGTATATCTGATAAGATAGCAGCTGCCAGATTTTGTTACCTCCGCTATTTCAGCGTTGGTTATTATGTCGCCTTTAAGCTTTGCGGCAACAGCTTTAGGGAACGACTGCATACCATCAATAAACGAAAACATCTTAGCCGATTGCTTGGATTCTTCTTTATTCAGCTTTCGCTCCTTTGCTCCTTTAATTACGCCCTTAAATATTCCGCCATATTTTTCTTCGAGACGGTAGAGCTTAGGGAAGGCACTCTTTACGCTTAAATCATCAGGATTGCCGGCATAAACTCCGGCAACGAACGGATTGATGGCATAATCAAGAAACTCCTGACCGAGACGCCGGCATACAAACTGCGATATGCTCTGATAATAACCCTCTCCGGACCTGCCTATAAACGGCTCGGCGAGAAGCCTCAGCTTAGCTTTGGCGGAAAAGAGCTTCGTCTTTAAGAGTGTAGCAGGAGTCATCGGCAGAGCATGAAGCTTTCCATCCCTGAGAATATAGCGTTTGCTGCCTTCCTGGTTCGCATAAATCATTTTATCGCGCAGTCCGCACTCATCAACAAGCTTTCCGATAAGCGGAGTAGTCTCAAGCCCGCTGTTCGGGCCATAGTCTATCATAAAGCCATTTTCATGCACGCTTTGCATAGCTCCGCCGACTTCAGAATTCTTTTCGATTACAACAACATCATATCCGTCCTTTTCAAGCCGGTAAGCAGTTGCAAGTCCGGTAATGCCCGCTCCAAGTATTACGATTTTTTTACTCATTTAATTCCTCTTTGCCTGTATTCTGTAATACGTATGCAGACAGTACTGTCAGGTTACGGTTCTGAATTTTTATTACACCCTTTCAAGGGCAGACACAAATAATAAACTTAATCAATTAGTATGGCAAACCTGTTCGAATAAAGCTTCTATGAAAAGTCCGGAATCATTCAGACCGGTCATAACAATATAGTTTTCTATCCCGGCTTTATCAGCAACATGTTTATACTCAATGCCAAGCTCAAATAAAGTTTCAACATGATCAGAGACAAAGCTAACCGGGATTATCAGCAGATGTTTCTTTCCCTGCCGGGCAAGACTCTCTATCATTCTGTCAGTTCCCGGCTCAAGCCACTTTACGGGACCTACCTTGCTTTGATAGCATTCATGATAATCATGCGTACCGGCTCTGAGTTTCATAACCAGTTCAACGGTCTTTTTTATATGAAGACTGTACGGGTCGCCCTTTTTAACGTAGCTTACCGGAGTCCCGTGCGCACTAAAAACAAACTGTACACCGGCTCTTACATTTTCCGGTAACCTTAACAGAGCCTCGTCAATCCGTTCGTTGATCGCTTTCGCATAAGTCTCGCTTTCACAATAATTATTTACATAAACAAGCTTTGACTTATCTCCTTTATATTCCCTGTTCCATTCATTAAACGAGGAGCCTGTAGTCGCCATCGAGAAATGGGGATAAAGCGGAAGAAGGACTACTTTATCATAATTACCCGCTTCCACTTTTAAAGCAACGTCTTTGGTAAGCGGATGCCAGTAGCGCATCGCAGTATATACATCGGCGTTTTGTCCGGCAAGGCGGAGTCTGTCTTCAAGCTTCTTACGCTGCAATTCTGTCCAGCAGCCGATAGGCGACTTACCGCCGATGAGTTTATATGCCTCTGTTACTTTAGGCGCTCTTTTTCCTGCAATAAATTTTGAGAGGAAGTTTTGAAACGGCAACTTAAATATATCTCTGTCACTAAACAGATTTGCCAGAAACGGTTCTACAGCTTCCAAAGAATCCGGTCCTCCCATATTAAGCAGAATTACGGCTGTTCTATTCATTTATAAACTTCTCCTTGTATGTAACCTGTTCACTTTAGTAAAAATGAGTATGATTAAGATTGAGATTATGATTAAGATTAAGAATTACTTAGTTCAGACTGTTCTCGAATATCGGGCGGTGTCCTCTTTTCTTTCAATATAACCATCAAAGTTCATAGCGATATTACGGATTAAGAGGCGGCCCATGCCGGTAATCTTAATTTCATCTCCGGTGGCTGAAACAAGCCCGTCATCAATTAACTTATTTATATTATGAAGTCCCCAGGCAAAATACTCCCGGAAGTTTATGTTAAATTCTTTTTCAATTCCGGTCATATTAAGTTCAAAATCACACATCAGTTTCATAATTACATAGCGGCGCAGCACATCATCATCGTTAAGCTGAAAGCCCTTGGTTACGGGTAGCCGCCCTTCGTCTATGGAAGCAAAATATTCCTTTTCAGTCTTAAAGTTTTGAGCATAAACGCGCTGAAGCTGACTGATAGCCGTTATTCCCATTGCATAAAGATCAGTTCCGGCATGAGCGCTGTAACCCTGAAAATTCCGATAAAGCTTTTTCTCCCGGAAGGCAACGGCAAGCTCATCGTCCGGTTTTGCAAAATGGTCCATGCCGATAAACACATATCCGGCAGATGTTAATTTTTCAATTGTCATTTTAAGAATCTCAAGCTTTTCCTCGGCTGCTGGTAAATCTTCGGGATGAATAAGCGACATGTGTTTTTTCATCCATGGGACGTGTGCATAATTAAAGACCGCAATTCTGTCCGGCGAAATATCAATTACTTTATCCACCGTATCGCCAAATGTTTTTTTATTCTGGAACGGCAGACCATACATCATATCGAGGTTAACGCTGTTAAACCCAAGCTCACGTGCCCACTCAACAGTCTGACGGGTAATATCTTCCGGCTGAATTCTGTTAACAGCCTTCTGTGCTTTCTCATCAAAATCCTGAACACCCATACTTATTCTGTTAAAGCCGCCATGGCGGAGAGCCTCAAGATGTTCGCGCGTAAGTCCGCGCGGATCAATTTCGCAACTTGCTTCAACATCAGGTTTTATTATAAATGCTTCTTTTATGTACCGGCTCAGTTCTGTTATTTCATCCGGATTAAGATGAGTTGGCGTACCCCCGCCCCAGTGAATCTGAGATACTTTTCGCTCCGGCAGAATATAAGCGCGGACAATATCTGTTTCTCTTTTCAGATACTTAATATATTCCTTTACACGGTCACGGTTGCGCGTAACCAGCATATTGCAGCCACAGAAATAACAGAGCGTATCACAGAAAGGAATATGGAAATATAATGAAAGATCAGGGAGATTGCCGCCATAGTTTGTTTTTATTATTTCATCCAGATACTGTTCGTGTCTGAAGTTTTCATTAAACTGCGGAGCAGTCGGATAGCTTGTATAGCGGGGACCCGGCGTATCATATTTTCTTACTTTGTCTAGATCTATTTCAAACATTGTCCTGTTCTCTATTAAATATTTTAGTTGGTCATATTATCTGAATTAATCTTTAACCGGTGCCTGATGATATTTCGGGCTTTCTTCCTTTACAAACTCAACAAGTGCCTTTGCATTTTCTGGGTCAATATCGGGAAGTATGCCGTGCCCGAGATTAAATATATGCCCGCTTCCCTGCCCGTATGAGTTTAATATCTTTTTTACTTCCGCACGTATCTTGTCTTTCCCCGCATAAAGAATGCACGGATCCATATTGCCCTGTAACGCCGTGTTATTACCAGTCTGACGATGAACATCTCCAAGATTCATTGTCCAGTCAAGACCAAGTACGTCCGCTCCGCATGATGCAATCTTATCGAGACCATAATGTACACCTTTGGCAAATACGATTACCGGTTCATCTTTCCTTTTAACATCGGCAATTACCTTCTGAATATACTGAAGCGAGAACTCTTTGAAATCATCTTGCGGAAGTATGCCGCCCCATGTATCAAATATCTGAATAGCGTTTACACCTGCCTCAATCTTAGCCGAGAGATAATCTGAGACTGCCTTTGATATTTTCTCCAGCAGCTTATGCGCAAGTGCAGGATTATCATAAATCATTTTCTTTACATGAGCAAAGTTCTTTGAACCGCGGCCTTCGACCATATAGGTAAGAAGAGTCCACGGCGAGCCGCTAAAGCCAATTAACGGGACGCGTCCGTTTAACTCTTTCTTTGTTAACGATACCGCATCGAGAACATATTTTAATTCTTTTGCAGGATCAATCTCTTTTAATAGTTTAAGGTCTTCTTCGGTGCGGACAGGATTATGAAATACAGGACCTTTGCTTTCATGCATCTCAAGAGGCATTCCCATGGCTTCAGGGATTACAAGTATATCTGAAAAGATAATTGCTGCATCAACACCAAGAATATCAACCGGCTGAATAGTAACTTCACTTACAAGCTCCGGAGTTTTACACAGCGTAAGGAAATCAGTTTTTTCCCTTACAGCTCTGTACTCAGGCAGATAACGACCAGCCTGACGCATAATCCATACCGGTGTTCTTTCAACAGGGAGCCTCTTACACGCTCTTAAAAATAAATCGTTCTGTAAATTCAATTATATCTCCTTTGCTTTCTTAAATTATGATTCCTGTTTCTCTTGCAATGTAACGGCAAAGTGCTTAATAACAGCTCTAAGAAGTCCGTCCATTGTATATTCATCAGGCATGATAGTTACACATAAATCAGCGCGGTCTATTTCAGACTTTGTCGTTGTACCAATTGCCGCTATTATAGAGCCGTTAAAATATTTTGCAGGCTCTGTTATGTTCATAATATTCAAAAAATTCCTGAAGGTTGACGGACTCGTAAATACAAACACCTCAGGCTTTATTTCTTTCAGCTCCTGAGACTTCGGTCCGGTGATTTCTTCCGAAGGCACAGCAACGTTATACGCTGCGGGAGTCAGGACTACAGCTCCCTTTGCCTTCAATGCTTTGGGCAGTTCACTGCGGGCAATTGCCGATGATGGAATTAAGATTACCCTGCCATTGAGATCCGCGTCTTTTAGCTCATCTGTCAACCCGCCCGCGCTAAATTCATCAGGAATTATTGAAACAGGAATATTATTCTCACGGCAGACAGCCGCCGTCTTCCGGCCGATTGCAATCACCGCAGACTTATTAAAATTAAATCCCCGGTTTAATTCTTTGCAACGCCTGATAAACATTCTTACCGCATTAGCCGAAGTAAAGATTAAGTAATCGGGGCTGATCAACAAAGCATTATCCAAATCCGCCCAGCTTTCAGGAGGCGTTACTTCGAGAGTCGGGAACTCCAGCACATTCGCTCCCTGCCGCCTGAATAAATCCGCCGAGTTTTTAGAGTCTTCCGCGCTTCTTGTTATGACTATATTTATATTTTTAAGCGGAAGAACATCCGCTTCATTTGCAGATATTGAACTTACGCCTTTTAGAATAAAATCGAAAAGGTTCCTGCGTTCGGTTTCACACCTGTCTTTCTGAAAATTGTTATCTATCGCTCTCGTTACGGCACCGTAAACAGCTCCGAGTATCAGGTCGGCAGAGAAACTACTGTCTGTGTCTCTGAATATTTTCTTTTCTTTACCCGATGCAAGAATATCCGTCAGCAGTTCTTTCAGTCCCGACTTCTTTTGCTGGAACTCAGCACACAGGTTGTTTTGCAGATTAAGATTATCACGCTGAAACATCAGGAAAAAGCAACTATATCTGACCATGAACATATAATTATGGATTACAAAAGAACGAAGCGAATCTACCGGAGCGGATTCGTTTTTTATTTTTTCCTTAAGCGAGTTAATCAGCTTTTCCATACGAATAACCATAATGGAAAAATAAAGATCCTCCTTTGAATCGAAGTAATTATACAGCGTGCCTTTGGCAATCGAGGCAAGACGCGCCACCTCCTCCATCATTACTTCATGGAAATTCCCGCGTGAAAATAATTCGGAGCCGGCTTCGATTATCTTCTCGCGCTTAATATTTTTCCTGGTTTCTGTTTTTACTGTAACTGCCAAATAACAACTCCAGTCTCAAAATTACTTTATTCTTACCGTCTCATAAATCTCTTCTAATACTCTGTCAGCTCCGGCTTCTTTCAAATCCTGTGCAAGCCGGCTGCCAAGTTTTTCCGCTTCGTTTTTCTTGCCGCGGATTTTTTTACGGAAAGTTATAGAACCATCGATTGAAGCCACAATGCCATCGAGGTAAATCCCATTAGACTTTATTTCTGCAAATGCACCGATGGGAGCTTGGCAGCCACCTTCGAGGGACTTCAGGAATGAGCGTTCGGCAAGCACAGCCAGGTATGCCGGTTCATCATGGATTGACTTTAATATTTCCTCTACAAACTTGTTATCCTTATGTATTTCGATTCCAAGCGCACCCTGGCCTGCGGCAGGCAGCATCTGTCCGATCGGAATTACAAACGAGATATTTTTTTTCAGACTAAGTCTCTCCACTCCCGCGCGGGCAAGTATGATAGCATCCCAGTCAGAATCCTGAAATTTCTTTATCCTTGTAGGAACATTACCCCGCAGTTCTTCAATCTTAATATCCGGTCTTACATGTAGCAACTGCGCGCGGCGGCGGAGCGAGCCGGTACCGACTACTGCGCCTTCAGGTAGCATCTGAATTGTCATTCCCTTCCTGCGTGCTATAAGAACATCTTCAGCCGGATGGCGTTTTGTTACAGCTGCCAGTTTAAGTCCTTCAGGAATATCTGTCTGCAAATCCTTCAGACTGTGAACGGCAAGGTCTATGGTTTTATTCAGCAGTTCAACTTCAAGTTCTTTGGTAAATAATCCCTTATCGCCAATCTTTGAGAGCGCGACATCGAGTATCTTGTCCCCTTTGGTACTGATTAGTTTTATCTCGACCTTTATAGTTTTATTATTCTTCTCAATTTCTCTCTTAATAAACCGTGACTGCCACATTGCAAGCTCGCTGCCACGTGAACCGATTATGATTGTTGTTTTCTTTGCCAATTTAACCCTCTGTATAGTTCTTAGTTATTAATTCTGTCTGAACTATAATTCTTGTAATTTTGATGATTTATATAATAACGCGCCCCGCATGAAATAAATCACAGTTAATCATTTAATCATAAGAATCATAGTTCAGACATTTTTGTATAATATCAATTATCAAATCCCTTGTTTATTGCTTAAACCGAAGAGCATTCTTATTAAATTTACTTTGTTTACCGATTCCTGCGAACCTGCGCCATTCTCGGAAATTCTTTTTAATTCAGTTGTCGGCTGATGGAGCAGCTTGTTAATTATACGCTTTGTGGCAATATCGATTTTCTCCATATCCGCCGGAGTCATTCTGGTTCTCAGCTTTTCTATCTCTTCATTTCTTATATCTTCAAAATGCTGTCTCAGGGATTTTATCGTGGGAGTTACTTCGAGCGAGTTATACCAGCCGAAGAGACTGATGAGTTCTTCCATAATAATCGAATGCACCTTTGGTTCTTCAGTCTGACGTTTTCTTACATTCTGGTCAACGATAATTTTAAGCGAATCAATGTCATGATAAAATACATTATCAATATTGCGGACAGCTGGATCAATATCGCGGGGCATAGCAATATCCATCATACACGTAGCGGCATGACCGCGCTTTTTCATAGAAGCTTTAACATCGTTACAGCTAATGATAAAATCAGGTGCGCTTGTGGCGCTGATTACTATATCATAATCATGAAGCTGTTCCTTAAAATACTGATACGGAATAATGCGTGCATGAATAGTCCCGGCAAGTTTTTCAGCTTTTTCAAGCGTGCGGTTTGTAACTGCCAGGTTGCCGATGCCTTTATCTCTCAGATGTTTTGCCGCTATTTCGCCTGTTTCCCCCGCGCCAATCACAAGCGCCGATTTACGGCTGAGGTTAGAAAATATCTTTTCAATCAGCTGAACAGCAGCGTAGCTTACCGTAATAGCACCATCGCTAATAGATGTTTCGGTTTTGGCACGTTTGCCTGCGCGGATAGCAGAATCGAAGACACGCTTCATAAGGAACCCTGCAAAGTCCAGATCATCCGAAAGCTGGAATGATTCTTTTACCTGCCCTAAGATTTGGTTATCGCCAAGCAGAAGCGAATCAATACCGGCACTTACTTTAAAAAGATGATTTACAGCTCCGCAAGAAAAGAAGTTTTGGAAGTTCTTTTCATTTATACTGCCGGCAGGTTTACTCGCCATCAGAAAATTCTGGATATCGCGGAAATCAGTACGGGGATTTATGGGGAAACCATATATTTCCGTTCTGTTGCATGTCGATATTATAAAACCTTCATTGAACAGACTGCCTTTAAGTTCCTTCAGCATCTGTTTAATTTCATCCTGACTAAGGTGAAGCGCCTCGCGAAGCTCAACGGAAGCCGTTCTATGATTTATACTTACCGCTAATAGATTCATATACAATAATGTTTAATAAGTTTTGTCGCAAAATTCATCTCAACCTATAATTTAGGTGATTCATATCATTTATATGATAACTCAGGATTTCAAAATATCTCTGACATTTGATTTCTTTATGTACACAAAATATTTACACTCTCTTTAACAGACAGCTTAAAGTTTCAGACTGTCCGGCTTTACTTCCCCGGATTAAAGCTTACCAGTAAAAATATCGCGAAATACACTAAAAGAGTCAAAGAATACACTAAAAGAGTCGGCGAATACTCTCCGAGTGTATTTTAATACTCTCCGAGTGTATTTAAATACTCTCGGAGTGTATTTAAATACACTAAAAGAGTATTTTAATACACTCGGAGAGTCAAAGAATACACTAAAAGAGTATTTAAATACACTCCGAGAGTATTCTTTGACTCTTTTAGTGTATTCGCCGACTCTTTTAGTGTATTTACCGGCTCTTTTAGTGTCGGCGTTGAAGCTTTTAGTATCAAATCTGACTCTTTAGTGCCGGTGTTGACTCTTTTAGTATCAAATCTGACTCTTTTAGTGTCGGCGCCGACTCTTTTAGTGTCAAATCTGACTCTTTAATGTCGGTGTTGACTCTTTTAGTATCAAATCTGACTCTTTTAGTGTCGGCATTGACTCTTTTAGTGTCAAATCTGACTCTCTAATGTCGGTGTTGACTCTTTTAGTGTCAACGCCGACTCTTTTAGTGTCAACGCCGACTCTTTTAGTGTCAAAACCGACTTTTTAGTGTGGTTGTCGATACTTTTAGACTGTCCTGGCACTCTATTTGACTATAAGCAGATGCTTATTTTTTCTTCATGAAAATTAATTATGTCAAATCCGTAAATATTTTAGCCGGAGCGGAGAGCATTGTATAAAAAGCCGGGTATTTTAATAAAAGCAATGATGTTTTTCCTCAAATTAAAGTCATACAGGGATACGATGTACCCTGAATTGATCAAATCGCATATTTGTATTTGCCCTGCATTAACATGACAGCATTGCATGGACTTGCATTTCTACTGTTCATAATCAGAATCTTTGACAAATTAATATCTGGTAATCCATAAAAATCATAAAAAACATAAGAATCATAGTTCCGGATAAATTTTGTGTAGTATGATTGAGTAAGAATAAAAATATAGAAATCCGTTGTATGCCCTTTAATAAAACGAATGAAAGCTTTTTGCCAGAAAATTTGTAATAAGTAAAGATAAAATCGCAAGACAAAAGCCCGCTATTGAAAATATTATTACCTTTTTACCCTGCCACCCGCCCACTATTTTACTAAAAATACCAACTCCGTATAAAAGCCAGATTGCCGCCGTTGCCACAAGTTTAGGGTCGAAGTAATTAAAATTCGGGAATGCCAGCGGAAGCCAGATAATGCCGATTGTAATAGCAACCGAGAGAAGCGCGAACCCGATTACTAATGAATAATAGCTGAGCTGTTCTAAAATCTCAAGGCTCGGCAGGCGGTCGAATACCAGTCCGAAGTGATTAAGTTTAATCTCTTTATGAAGTATCCAGAATAAAATGCCATAAACGGCTGAAATCGTGATGCCGGAATAGCCCAGTAGTGCGCTGATTACGTGCAGACCAAGCATACGGCTGCGCAGTAGTTCCTTAACTGCCAGAAAGTCCTGAACAAAAATTGAGGAAACCAGTTGGAAGAGTATCGAGAAGATTATGATAAACATGCCAGTGCCGCGTATATCGGTCAGCAGTTCAAGAATAAAATAAGAGCAGCTGACGGAAAAAGCCAGAACGGTAAATATCTCAAATACGTTAGTAATAGGCGGATGGTTGAACTCTATGGTTCTGATAAGCAGATAAACCGCGTGCGCAAGCAGGGTAACGAAAAGGAAAATCCTTTTTGAGTTGGCAAATTTATTCTTTTCCTTAACAAAATCATAAAGATAGACGAGAAACGTCAGGCAATAGAAAACAGGCAAAAGAATATTAAGGGTCTTTACCGCGGGATACATATTATTCTCTTCATTAAATGACTGATGGGTTCAAATTTAAGAAAAGAAGCAGACATAAACAAGGGACTGCCAGACCCGCCGGTCAGTTTATGCGGGTGTATGACAAATTATTCTCTTAATCATAATCATTTTTTATGTGGAATTTATTATAAATATTATTATTTTTCATTAGTTTAGTTTAGAAAAAATGACTACCCGGAAAACTTACAACCAGCCTGAGTATGTTAAGGTTATATTATAATTTTCAAACAAAGAGACTTGTATGTCAATTAATAATTCTAATAATCCGAAATCAAATACTATCGTTAATTTAATAAAGACATTTCTTAACTATAGAACTATCTGGTATCTGGACAGAAAACGAGTATGGCTTGCGTTAGCCTTACTGACAGGCGGACTGTTGCTGACGCTTACAATCTGTCTCTTATTAAAAGCCGATGTCGAGACAAAAGCAGAAAATGAATTTGATTTAACGTGCACTGACCTTAATAACAGAATATCGGCAAGGCTATATACACACGCACAGTTAGTCCGAAGCGGAGTCGCTTTCTTTGAGAATTCTGAAACAGTAAATCGCAACAAATGGAAAAACTTTTCCGCGAGTCAGAGAGTTGAGAAAAATTCAAAAGGAATCAGGGGAATCGGATATGTATCTATAATCCGGACGAATCAGTTCATAATGCATGAAAAAGAAATTCAACACGAAGGGTTTCCACAATACTCTGTCATACCGGCAGGCAAAAGAGAAATATACACACCGGTTACATACATAGAACCATTCTCAGACGAGAACTTACGACTTTTTGGTTATGATATCTTCTCCAATCCAGTCTGCCGGAAAGCAATGGAAGTCGCCAGGGACCTTAATACTGAATGTCTTACCCATAAAATCACGCCCGTACAGGGAACAAATGGAAATATTCAGGCGGATGCTCTTATGTTTGCACCTGTTTATAAGACAGGAATGCCGAAGGAAAATATAAAAGAACGCCGGAACGCTATACAGGGATGGGTTTTCATTACATATAAAATGGATAATCTGATAACCGGGATATTTGAAGATTATAAACGAAATGGTGTTTTGAGTATCGGAATTATTGAAGAATGGCAAAGCCTGATTAAAAGAAATATCCGCCTGGAAATATTTGATGATTTTTCATTTAACCAAAACGTCCTTCTTTATGACAACCGGCAGACTATTGATAAAAAAGTAATCTCCTACCCTTTATTCTCTCTTAAATATTCTGTCAGCTTTGGCAACACTCTGTGGTATTCGCGGTTTACACAATATGCTCCTGCCGGGGCCGGTTTAGATTACAGTAAAGTATGGTACGCCGCAACAGGCGGAACAGGCATTAGTATTTTATTATTTGTCGTTTATCTTCTGCTCATTAATACGAATATCCGCGCTTATGAACTGGCTGAGAAATTAACCAGGGGCCTAAGCGAAAGCGAAACTAAATATAGTTCAATGATTTTCAATATTTCAGATGTAATCTGCATAATTGGTGAAAATGGCGTATTAAAATATATCAGCCCCAATATTGAGAAATGGTTCGGAGGATGGCAGCCGCAGGACCTTACAGGCACAGACGGCTGGTTAATGGTTCATCCGGACGATCTGGAGCGCACTCAAAAAAAATTCTTTTCTCTTCTTGAAAAGGATAATTCGGTAAAAACTATGGAGTTCAGGTTAAAATGTAAAGACGGAAGTTATAAACCGATACATCTTACAGCTGTCAACCTTATGAATGACCCGGTAATTAATGGCATTTTGGCAAATTATCATGACATAACCGAACGAAAGCAGGCGGAAGAAGCATTGCGCGAGAGCGAACAAAACTACAGAAATCTGGCAGATTCCGGACCTGCCCTGGTCTGGGCTTCCGGAACGGATAAGCTTTGTTATTATTTTAATCGCGTCTGGTTTGAATTTACAGGACGGACACCTGAACAGGAAACGGGCAACGGCTGGGCGGAAGGCGTGCATCCGGAAGATTTACAGTACTGTCTGGATATTTATACAGGGTCGTTTGACCGGCAGGAAAAGTTTAACATGGATTACCGCCTTAAACGGTATGACGGCGAATATCGCTGGCTTCAGGACAACGGGTACCCAAAATATAACAGCCTGGGCAAGTTTACCGGCTATATCGGCCATTGCATTGACATAACCGAACGAAAACAGTCGGAGGAAACTCTGCGTCTGCGCGAGTCTTATCTGTCAGCTATTATCGAGAACCAGCAGGGCATGTTCTGGCTGAAAGATATGAACGGCAAAGTTCTTATGGTAAACAGGAAATTCTCAGATTCACTCGGCGTTGATAATCCTGAATCGTTTGTCGGTAAAACTGATTTCGACTTATGGCCGCAGGAACTGGCAGATAAATATATTGCGGAGGACAACAGGGTTACAGAGACAAAAACAATAATCGTAACTGAAAACTATACTTTAGATAACGACAGGGTCAGATGGAGCGAAACTTTTAAAGCTCCTGTTATTGATAATCAGGGGATGGTAATTGGCACAACAGGATATTCTGTTGATATCACCGAACGGAAAGTCGCTGAACTTGCGCTTCTGAAACTCAATGAAGATTTGCAAATATCGAAAATGTATATTGAAGAAAATCTGGTTCAGGAACATGTACTGGTGGAAGAACTTACGCTCACTAAAGAAATGCTTGAAAAGATAAATTCAGAGAAGGACAAGCTTTTCTCTATCATTGCAAACAATTTGAAAAGCCCGTTTCAGGGTTTTATGGGACTGACAGAATCAATGGCTGAGAATATTGACAGTTTCTCTCAGGCTGAATTATCCGAAATAGGACGCGAGATGCACATTACTTCCAAAAACATCTATACGATGTTAACTAATTTGCTGGAATGGGCACGTATGCAACAGGGGATGATAAAGTTTAATCCAACGGAAATAGTTTTATCGGATATAGTTTCTGAAAATATTGATTTAATAATTAAAGACGGAAAGCAGAAAGAAATTGAGATAACTCACGAAATAGACCAGGACCAGACTGTTAACGCAGATGAGATCATGCTTAATACTATTCTGCGTAATCTTTTGTCAAATGCAGTAAAGTTTACTAAGCGGGGAGGGAAAGTAAGTGTAAGTTCTAAAGTAACAGAAAATAATATGACAGAAATATCAGTACGCGACAGTGGCATCGGGATGTCGGGAGACTTTTCTGACAAATTATTCAAGACAGATGAAAAAGTCGGGCGCAAAGGGACGGACGGAGAATCAGGCACTGGCTTAAGTCTGCTTCTTTGCAAAGAATTTACAGCAAAGCATGGCGGCAGAATCCGAGTGGAAAGCGAGAAGGGAAAGGGAAGCATTTTTTACTTTACGATTCCGGCAGCGGATAAAGATCCCCGGTACACAATAGAATGATTCTCCTTAAATTAATTACACATAGCATCGCGTATATAACTTTATAATGAATTAATAAAAGCAACGCAGTAAGAATATGATGACTGCCCTGACCGCCTGAAAGATATAATACCATAAAACATGACGATTCATATTAAGTACGAACCTCTTCGCGGAGAGATACTGGGCTATTGCGAAACTACAATGCCCGACCGCGAAATGATAATCCGGTAAGATAACGTATGATTCCGCCCTATTTTCGCATATCTAAGTTGTATCCGTAAAAAAATAGAACGATTTTTTCTCATAATCACTCATGTTACGCAAAATTCATCCTGACTATGATTTATATATAACGCAATCAGCATGAAATGAATCATAGTTATGATATTTTTGCATAACATGAATGAAAAAAATAAACGGATCAACCGACTCGCTTCAGAAAAATTAATTTAAAATATATTTGATATGATGATTTTTAAGACTATTTTCAGTAATATTTAATTTTAAGGCTCTATAGATTACGATTATTTTGCGTAAACTAAAAAGAACCTGCTAATTGTCATGGAAAGCCGAAAGCTTTTCCCAAAAGGATAAATATTATATTAAACATATAG
>Ga0194060_10001010_pt1 | contig 20484 bp, 14 predicted proteins | sample SepL225m_MetaG_FD_163427 | JGI IMG/M metagenome (GOLD analysis project Ga0194060, IMG submission 163427) | Anoxic zone freshwater microbial communities from boreal shield lake in IISD Experimental Lakes Area, Ontario, Canada - Sep2016-L222-5m | ecosystem: Environmental > Aquatic > Freshwater >... | reverse complement strand
AACAAACAGCTCGTCTAGTTGACTTGACGATCAAGTCCTTCCCAGTAGGGAGCGCGCAATTTGAACTTCTGTAATTTGCCAGTTGCAGTACGTGCTAACTCTGCACGGAACTCAATACGTTTCGGACACTTGTAGCCCGCCAATTTGGTTTTTACATATTGGATGAGTTCTTCTTCACTCAACGTTGACCCAGGTGTCTTCACGACGAGCGCCAAAACTGCTTCGCCCCATTTTTCGTCAGGTACGCCGATGACAGCGACTTCGGAAACCTCAGCATGTGAGAACACTGCATCTTCCACTTCAATCGACGACACGTTCTCGCCGCCAGAGATAATCACGTCTTTCTTGCGGTCAGCGATGGTGATGAAGCCGTACTCACCATCGGAGCCACCGTCACCTGTATGGAACCATCCGTCCACGATCGCTTTCGATGTTTCTTCTGGTTGCTCCCAATACCCCGACATCACAACGCTGCCGCGCGCCAGGACTTCACCCTCTGAGTCGATTCGCATTTCAACCCCCAGCGACGGGGCTCCTGCAGCACTCAACTTCGCAGCACGATCTGCAGGAGACAACGTGTCCCATTCGCTACGCGTGCGGTTCATAGTCAGCAGCGGCGATGTCTCAGTAAGGCCATAGATCTGAATGAACTCCCATCCAAGTTCTGTCTCAATCTTTTCAATTGTTTTTGTTGGTGGCGGTGCACCGGCTACAACCATCCGCACCTGATCACGCGAAGTATTAGTTCCCGGAATAGCTGCTGCGTCAAGCACCATGTTTGCAACAGCGGGCGCGCCGCACAAAACGGTCACGCCATATTGATCAATGCGTCGAAGAATCTCGGCCCCATCAACCTTGCGCAAGATGATGTGTTGCCCGCCCATGGCAGTAACTGAAAAGACAATGCCCCAACCATTGGCATGGAACTGAGGAAGCGTGTGCAAATACACATCGCGATCATTAATGCCGAGTTGCCAACCGAAAATTGCCGCATTCACCCACAAGTTTCGGTGAGTGAGTTGTACGCCCTTCGGACGCGCAGTCGTTCCGCTTGTGTAGTTGATAGTTGCTGTTACATCTTCGTCAGGAGTCCATGGCTTTGGCTCTGTGTCGTATTTGTACAACACCTTGTCTGATTCTGCGCCAATGATGAACTTATGCTTCGCGGTTACTCCGGCAAGGGCATCTTCAAGTTCTGGATCAATAATCAGCACCTCTGCACCACAATGCGAAATGATGTACGAGACCTCCTCGGCAACGAGACGGAAGTTGATGGGTACTAGAACTCGGCCGTATCCACTGACACCAAAAAACGCCGTCAATAAACGTGCAGAGTTCTGACTCACTATTGCAACACGTGCACCCTGAGGTACGCCTAATTCGTCAAGTGCCGCGGCCTGTGCACGCGCGCGCCGTGCGACCTCTTTATAAGTCAAGGTTCCCCACGAAGCAGCTGGTTGGTCTGATTCATCAATAATTGCGACACGATCTCCGTACACCTGCTCGGCTCGACGAAGGTGATCCACAATGGTTAAAGCAACTTTCATGCTTTCTACCGTAGGCGTTTTTCCTCACGACAATGGCACCCGAAACCTGCTCTATAGTGACGCCGTGACACTTATTCTTCAGTCAACAATCGACACCCCAGATGCGGTGGCCGTGATTGCAGATGGTCAAGAGTTGACGTGGGCACAACTTGAATCACATGCTCGCAAGATTGCCCACGCACTCACTGCATGGGGCCTAAATACTGGTGACCGGTGGGCGTTGCTGTCTCACAACCGTCTTGAGTGGACCGAACTATTTCTTGGAAACACCATTGCCGGAACCCGATACGTACCGCTGAACTGGCACCTCACAGCGCCCGAGCTTGAATACTTGTTACTCAACAGCGGCGCAACAGCGTTAATCGTTGACCCTGATCATGCAGCCATCGGCAAGGACGTGGCCGCTCGAGTCGGAATTGCCCCCGATCGCGTCATCGTCCTTGGCCCGCAATACAACGCCTGGAGAGATGCCCAATCAGATACAGATCATCCGAATACCATCTCAGGATCAGCGCTGATCTACACGGGCGGAACAACGGGCGCTTCGAAGGGCGTCACGCGGCCTGATTCAGGCGCTCCGATCTCTTCGTGGGCCAAAGGTGTCTCCACCTGGGGCAGTTACGTCGGGATGCCAGACAAAGGCGTCGCCCTCATCTCAACGCCGTTGTACCACGCATTCGGCGCTGGCGTTTTGGGCGCAGCCCTTGCGCGAAACCACACCATCGTGCTGAAGGAGCGTTTTGATGTTGATGACTTTCTTAACACTGTCGAAGAACTTCACATCACGAGTGCTCCCCTCGTTCCGACATTGATCGTCCGCTTAGCCAAACTCGACGACCACCATTTCACGTCTCGTGATCTCTCTAGCATGCAATGGATCGCACACACAGCTGCCCCATGCCCGGGATGGGCCAAACAACGCCTTATTGACATGCTGGGTCCAATCGTTACCGAGTTCTACGGCAGCTCAGAAGGCACAGGGCCGGTTGTCTGCACCAGCGAAGAGTGGATGGCTCGCCCAGGCACAGTGGGGCGTCCTGCGCCGAATCTGCAGGTCTCCGTAGTTGACGACAATGGCACGGACTTGCCTCCTATGGAGATAGGCACCTTGTATTTCAGACGAGCAGACGGTGCACCGCAGTATCACGGTGACGAATCCAAAACAAAGGCTGCTCAACTACCTGATGGTCGATTCACAGTGGGCGATCTTGGTTATCTCGATGCTGATGGGTTCATGTACCTTGTGGACCGTCGTGTCGACCTCATCTTGAATGGCGGAGTCAATGTGTACCCCGCTGAAATCGAAGGGGTTCTCAGCCAACATCCATCCATACGAGATGTTGCGGTCTTTGGAATTCCCGACTCGGAGTTTGGTCAACAAGTGAAAGCAGCTGTGGAATTAGAAGAGGGCGCCTCACTGACACCAGACGAACTGATTGCTTGGAGCCGCGAACGCCTGGCCGGTTTCAAATGCCCCCGTAGTGTTGATTTTCACGATGCACTTCCACGTGAAGCTCACGGAAAACTGAAGAAGCGTTTACTACGCGACGCCTATTGGCCGCAGTAGATCACTGCACGTAGTTCCATCATCACGACTTCAACATAACTAGCACAATAAAAAAGGGGCAGTGACCAAATGGTCACTGCCCCTTTTCAGAGTTATGTCTGTTAGGACTTAGCCCTTGTAGATACCGGTGTAGTCAAGACCCTTGGTCTCAGCCACATTCATGTATGTCTTGCCATCTGGGTTGAGCAATTTGCCAGCACCCATGATCTTTGACTTGACGTTAGTGAAAACAAAGTTACCACTGCTTACTGACGGGATTGCATAGCCCTGCGACATGATGTACGCAGAGGCTGCTGCCCACTTAGTCTTTGCAACTGTGGCATTTGTTTCGGCCTGTGCTGCGTAGATCAAGTTGTCAACGGTGACGTCGCCATGTCCACCCAATGCGATAACGGTGTTGTAACCCTTACCGTATGGAGTGTTCGCAACTGTGCTCTTTGAATCTGCGGGGAAAGCTTTGCTAACGAAGAATGGGATGACATAGCCAACCGATTCACCTTCTGCAGGAGTTCCTTCAGCGAAGTCAAAGTCGTTTCCGCCGCCTTTGTAGATCTTTGAGATCAACACTGCAGATTCTGCGATGTAAGTGGTGTTCAAAATGATTCCGGCTTTTGACAACATTTCGCCAATAAACTTGACGTTGTTCTGTGATTGAGAGCTTGTATCTGCATAGAGCGTTACTTTAAAAGGTGCCGCTGCACCGAGATCTGTATTGCACTTTGCAACAAATTCCTTCGCCTTAGCAACGTTGAACGTAGGCGCTCCGGCCGTTGTGTACATTGGATTGGTTTTTCCGACCAATGAACCGGTTACGAGACCATAACCCTTCAGGCGTACCTTGTTGTACAAGTTCCAGTCCATTGCAAATGCTGCTGCGAGACGGCAGTTTTGGAATTTGAAAGCTGGTGCCTTACCAACGTTTGGCATCCACTGGCCCCACTGGTTTTGTGGACCCTTGTACTCAGTAACAACAGACTTGCGATGTTCAAGGTCCTTGATGAACGTTGCATCACCAACTGTAAAGAATCCGACATCAACTGTCTTTTTACGAACAGCTGCTGCGCGCTGAGATGCTTCTTTAACGTTGACGAAGGTGATCTTGTCGAGGTATGGCAACTGAACACCAGCTGCATCTTTTCGCCAATAGTTCGGGTTCTTCACAACAACGAGCTCATCTGGTGAGTAGCTCTGCTTCATGAATGGTCCTGTACCAATTGGGTTGGTCTGACATGTGGCTGTGCTTGCAATTTGCGCAGGCGCACGCATGACATAACGGCCAGCGCGGTACATAAGTCCGAGGAACTCAGTGTCACCACGATCAAGTGTAATTTTCACGTGTAATGGATCAACTGCTTCAACATTGATGATGTTTGAGTTAACACCAATACCTGTTGAAGGATAAGTGGTGATAGCACCGCGACCAATGTCAATGTTCTGCTTTACGTTGGCAGCATCGAATGCCTCACCGTTGGAATACTTGATTCCTGAACGAAGAGCGATATCCCACACCTTGTAGTCAGCAGATGGTGTGAATGACTCAGCAAGATACGGAACAAACTTTCCATTCGATGAGCGCTCAACAAGGCTTTCATAAATGGTTCGTGCTGAACCAAGTGCTCCACCAGCCATTGCTGTTGAGAAGCAAAATCCTGCGATGGTTCCGTCGATTGCAACGGTTATTTCCCCGCCTGATTTGGCTTTTTGTGGTGACCGTGCATGAGTCGCGGTACCCGAGACCAATGTTCCGGTCAGAGCAATTGCTACTGCAAGCCCTAAACGTTTAGCCCTCCGCGAACGGTTGGCAGTGGCCATTTCTTTCATTCAAATACCCCCTGAATGTTGCACATGCTTTCATGTGACGGATGTAACACTAGATGAGTCATTGACCATTGTCACTATTTTGAGAGCAAAAATGGCCAATTCTCTGTTGTAGTGCGCAACTAGTTACAAGCAAGCAATTTGGCCCTCAACAGGGTGAATTAGCTGACTCGACGACCTCTGCGAACCTGAGCAAACATCCCCACCCCCGTCAGGGCCAGGGTGACTGCCACCACTGAAATTAAAATGGCCAACATGTCACTTGGAAGGTGTCCGGCGCTGAGAAATACATAGCCATCAGGGGCGAAATAGGAAAGAGCGGCAATAGGGAGCCATTTCCGTAGACGAACCCATGCGCCATCAACTACCGCCCCCACCACTTGAGCACTGGATTTCCCATAGATCGCCGCCGAGACGAACTCAATGACACCGAAAATGTAGGGATTCACTCCGTACTTATGGAGAAATTTCCACACCAATGCAGCACGTAACCCGCCGTATGCGATGGAAACCAGTATCCAGCCCCTCTCAATCTGTTCCCTGCGACTACCCATCAGGCAAGCGTACGGGGCGAGCACCGTAGGCTGGCGCAGTGCCAAATACTGAAACATCTCAATCCCAACGTAGGACTGGGTTCAGCATTCACGTTCTTACGGCAAGCGGAGCCCTCGCTGGCCTCATCGCCCTTCAGTCCGTGATTGACGGATACATCCGTACCGCCCTCCTCTGGCTGATCGTGTGTCAGATTCTCGATGGCATTGACGGCCCGATTGCCCGCAAGTTTGACGTCAGCCTTCACGCGCCCCATATTGACGGCCATGTTCTTGACCTTGTCATCGATTACGTCACGTGCGTCGTAGTGCCGACAGTTCTTCTGATTCGTATGGACGTGGTCGAGCCGCGCTTCACAATGACAATCTCAGGTCTAATTTTGATGACGAGCGCGTTGTGGTTTGCTCGCACAGATCAAGAAACTGAAGACGTCTGGTTCAACGGCTTTCCGGCCATGTGGAACATTGTCATTCCGACATTCATTCTTTTGGGCACCAGCCAAAAGTACGCAGCAGTGATCTGCCTGTTGTTCTGTGTTGCTCAACTCACAATGGTCAAGTTTCCACACCTCGTACGTGTTCACGCCCTCCGACCAGCCACATACACCGCGACAATTATTTACTTTGGAGCTTTTATCTTGCTGTCCGCCCAATATCCGAACGGACCACATTGGGCTCGTGACATCATCCTCATCGGGCCGGTGTACTTGGCCTTCATCGTTGCGTGGCGAACTTTTTTCCCAAGCAGAACTATTTTCGGCTTGTCAATTACAGCTCACTCGTAATAATTATTTGCGAACCGAATATTCGTCGCGCAAATCTTTCTTCAGAACTTTTCCGGTTGCATTGCGCGGCAATTCATCTTGATGCCAGAACACCTTGCTCGGCACTTTGAATGACGCGAGTCGCGTAGCTAAGAACGTAAGGATTTCAGCGTCGTGTTCTGAACCGAAACCATCTGCAGCTACAAGCACCGCAGCTACTTCTTCACCCAGTTTGTCATGCGGTAAACCAATCACCGCACAATCGCGAATAGCTTCATGCTCGAACAAGACGGTTTCTACTTCAACGCAGTACACATTCTCTCCGCCTCGCAACACCATGTCTTTGATGCGGTCAACCACGTACACAAAACCATCAGCATCGACATAGCCAGCGTCGCCAGTGTGAAACCATCCGTTGGTAAACGCTTTCTTTGTCTCTTCAGGCTTATTCCAGTAACCACGAACATTGTTCGGGCCATACACCCACACTTCGCCGATGTCACCTTGCGGTACTTCTGTTCCGTCTTCGGCCGCTATTCGAATCTGTGTTCCGACATACGGCAAGCCAACACTGTCCTTCTTTGCGAAATACGCAGCGCCACTATTGCCGATCACTGCGGCAGTTGTCTCTGTTAATCCGTACCCATTACTTGCGCTTACTTTTCCTGCAAATTCGGCTTCGATCGTTGCCACGGAATCCGGAGGCACAGGCGCACCGCCTTGTCCGATTGCCGAAATGCTTGATAAATCAAACCTGGAAAAATCCGGGTGTTCCAAGAATGAACGCACAACGGTGGGCACGCCGCCGAACACATTGACTTTGTACTTCTCGACAATACGAAGCGCATCTCCTGCGTCCCACTTGTATTGGCTCAAAATACAGACACCATTCATGGTGTTGTTATTTAGTCCACATAAACCCGCGATGTGAAAAAATGGAAAAGTAGACAGTGCAACTGTTTGTGCTTTGGGAGCAGCAGATGCATCGGGGACAATGCCAGCCATTTTCCCGGCTAACGCCACGCTGAATCGTCCGTTCCACATATTGGTGATGTAGTTGCGGTGAGTACCTGCTGCACCTTTAGGAAAACCTGTAGTCCCAGATGTATACAGAATAGTTGCAAAGTCATCAGGAAGAATCTCTACATCCGGTAACACAGCAGCAGCATTCCTCGATGCTTCGTCCCACGACGTGAGTCCGGGTCGCGCTGTTCCTCGCGCCACCAAGGCAATAGTGATGCCAAGCTCTGCCAACAATTCGTCTGACAAACGATCTTGCCGTTCACCATCAACAATTACGGCGGATGCACCTGAATCAGAGAGTGCATATTTCAGTTCGTCAGCAATCCACCAAGCATTCAAACTGACCATTACTGCACCAATACATTGAGTAGCCCAATACGCAATCGCCCATTCGGGATAGTTGCGCATACCGAGAGCTACTCGGTCGCCCTTCTTGACTCCCTGCGACGTGAGCCATGCGGCAACTGAAACAACTTGGCGGTGCGCCTCTGCATACGAAAGGGCGATGTCTTCATATATGAAATACGTAGCTTGGCCTTGTTGTGCGGCGATCTGCCAAACATCACGCAATGAATCAGGTGCATTCTTGAACACACGCAACGGATTGCCATGCACCTCAACTGTTTGCAACTCAAGCGGCATACCTTTGCCGGTTAATTCAGTAATTGCCTCTTGACGTGTAATCATGAAGCGAGATTAGTCACAGGCATGAGTCTTCATAGGGTTGGAATACCAAACGCGCCCTTGTCTCGCCTATCGTGAGCCAACACAACATTTTCAGGAGTCCACAATGTCGAAAACAATTCTTATCACCGGCGCAGGTTCAGGTTTCGGCAAAGGTGCTGCCATTGCGTTGGCTGCTCGAGGCCACCGTGTGATTGCAACAACCGAAACGGATGATCAAGCTAAATCACTTTCCGCAGAAGCACCACAACTGCAAGTTGAAAAAGTAGACATCACTAGCCCAGCCGACATAGCAAAGATTTCAGCGTGGGACATCGACGTACTCATCAACAATGCCGGTTACGGGCAAACCGGGCCCATGTCAGATGTTCCAAATGATCGCCTACGTAAAGTTTTCGAAGTGAATGTGTTTGGCACAGTTGCTGCAACGCAAGCTGCCTTGCCTCGTATGGCTGCTAAAGGTTCTGGTCGAATCATCATCATGTCGTCCATTGCAGGTGTCGTTGCTGCGCCTGGATTCGGTCCATACGCAATGACAAAACATGCCCTTGAGGCCATGGGTAAAGCGATGCGCGCAGAACTTGCTCCTCAAGGCATTGATGTTTGCTTGATCAATCCCGCGCCGTACAACACCGGATTCAACGACCGCATGGCTGATTCCATGTGGGAATGGTTTAATGATTCATCGATCAATGCACCAGCAGCTGAAATTCACAAGATGATTGGTCAAATGGTGACAACAAATCAGATGGACCCAATTGAAGTCGTGAACCGTCTTGTAGAACTAGTGGAAGCGGAAACCACAACAGAGAACAACTTCGTTCCGGAAAATATCCGCGAACTTCTCAACCTCTAATTCTGCTTACAAGACTTTTAGGGTCAACGTCTTTGTGCGTGAGATCCCCTTCTTAGGCTTCACTGTCACCGTTACCTTGCACGAGCCCTTCTTCAGACCTTTGATAGTTGACCCAGTCACCTTGCAATACTTTGACGTTGAAGCAACAACTTTCATCGACACAACCGAACCCGCCGCTACCGCCAGTTTGGCTTGAACTGCAAGAGACTTAGCAGTCCTACTAGCAGTACGAGACAACTGTGTCGCCGACGCTGCAGTTGTCTGAATCAAAGTAGTCAGGTTCGTTGATGCCCCACCGTTGACAACAGTTGTTGTCGTAGAAGTATTCGTCGGAACTGTGGTCGTTGTTACACCCGTTGATGGAACCGTGGTTGAGGAAGTTGTGGTTGAGGAAGTTGTGGTTGAAGCCACTGCAGCTTTGTGAAGGAGCAAGTTGTACGTGGGATCAGAGAACGACACGGCAGACACTGAAATCTTCAGTGCATCACCAATAACAGTGGTTGTGTATTGCAGCCCAGTGGAAGGCGCTCCACTGGTCTTCACCACGTCAGCCGTGACCCCAGCTTCAGTACGCGTGATGCCTAGTGTCGTAGCCAACTCTGTCGCAGTACCGCCGAAGCATGCCGTGATGGTTTCTTTCGGAATAAACACCTCAAGAGAACCGGTATTCAATGTCGTTCCATTTTCTTTGAAGTGAGGTCCCACCATCTTTGCGGTCAATGTCGTGGTCTCTGATGATGGCCGACTTCCTCCGCCATCATTTCCGGAATAACTCGACGATGCCAACGGACACGGACCTGACAAACTGATGTCGTACAAGTTGGCCGATGCACTGACTGTCGCTCCGGCCAACTTTGAATAACTGCTCGCACGCGCAGACGTATCAAAACGAACATTTCCGGTCACCATTGCTGCCTTGTCAACACCTGCCAGTGCAATACATGCTGCATCAGTGAACTCCTTACCTCCACAATTCAGAGCAGCGTTCGCAGGCAACGAGTAATTGACTTTGGTTAACGCAACTGGCTTAACAGACACGACTACATTTGTTCCCACCGAATATGACTGAATGCGTCCATAAAAATCGGCGACTGTCGGTGTATCGCCGGCCGTCGGCGCAAAAGTCACTTCAAACGTCTTTTCGAGATTTGTTGCAAGTAGGTCTTCCTTGAGAACTCCACCGTCATACAAACCAACCTGAACTGTGTAGTAACTATTACTTGTCACTCGACACACCGTGAGCGCATATGCACTACCCGATGCGTTCACTACAACAGCCGCCCCGTCAACTTTCAACGTTGCGGTGACTACTGTGCCGGAGTTACAGGTTCCCACCGGAGAGTCTGCAATTGCAGGGGCTACTGCAACAAACCCAGCTAGAGAAAATGTCGCTAGTGCGACTAGGAAACGATGACGTAATCTGCTCATGACCGAGCTCCTTAGTGGACGAAGTTTTTGTCCGTACTTCTAACAGTAACAGCAGAATTCTCACTAGTCCACCGTCCGCGCACTGAGTCATTCACTCAATGATGGCGATACATTTAGATGTATTAGCGAGATTAAGATTCTTCTGTTTTATAAGTTCACTCCGTTAGTGGACCCTAATGCGATACGTCTGTGGCAACGCACTCTTTGCGAAAGTCTGGGACTCAAAGGTCGCATCATCATTTCAAAAGACGGCATCAACGGAACTGTTGGCGGCGAACTAGAAGCAATAAAGAGTTACCGTCGCATCACGCGTGAATATCCCGGTTTTCACAACATCGACTGGAAGTGGTCGGATGGCATTGGCGAAGACTTCCCTCGCCTTGCAGTGCGCGTTCGAAAAGAGATCGTCACGTTCGGTGTACCTGACGAACTAGTCGTTGACGAATCGGGCGTTGTGGGCGGCGGCATACATCTGAAGCCTCACGAAGTTCATGCGCTAGTCGAACAACATGGGGGCGATGTCGCATTCTTTGACGGACGTAACGCATTCGAAGCTCGCATCGGAAAATTTCGGGATGCCATTGTTCCTGATACGCGCACCACTCCGGACTTCGTACGTGAACTCGAGAGTGGCAAGTACGACCATTTAAAGAACAAACCCGTGATCACGTATTGCACTGGAGGCATTCGGTGCGAAGTTCTTTCATTGCTGATGAAGAATCGTGGTTTCAATGAGGTGTACCAGATGGATGGCGGCGTCGTTCGTTATGGAGAAACCTACAAAGACGATGGCCTATGGGAAGGCTCTCTCTATGTCTTTGATCGACGACTCAAAGTTGATTTCAGCAAAGACGCCAAGGTGCTAGGTATCTGCCAAACCTGTGGAGGAGCATCGAATCAGTTCTATAACTGCGATATTCCCACCTGTCGAGTGAGAATCATCTTTTGCCAAGACTGTGTGGACGCCTCCGAAGGCATCTTGTGCCCCGACTGCCGCAAATCGGCCAACTAGACCGCCTGGGGAATTTGGTCTGTTAGACAAACCTGACAACCGATATGAACTTCTGTACACTTTGTCCACTTCCGCTTTAACGTCTGGACTTTTATGAAACTTCGTGCTTCTCTGCTTTCAATTGCACTCATTGCTCTCTCTGCTTGCGGCGGATCGTCAGATTCTTCTTCCCGCAACCGAAATGGCCTCTTAGACACCACATCGGTTCCGGGTGCGGGCTCAAGCACAGTTCCGGGTGCATTGACAATTCCAAGCTTGCCGGGTGTGCCCACCACAATCGCAAACGCAACAACACTTCCAACCGTTGTGCCCACCACAATCGCAAACGCAACAACACTTCCAACCGTTGTGCCCACCACAATCGCAAAACCGGTTGCTACCTCGACGACGTTACCAATGCTCATTCCAGTCGCCACCTCGACGACCTTGCCAACACTCATTCCAGTAGCGACTTCAACGAGCACAACTGTGGCACCAGTTACCACAGTTCCATCGGTGGTCTCACAAGCTATTGCCAAGTCATTCAAGGATGCCTTTAGTAAGGGCGGATGTGGGACTGGAGGAATGTGCACCATCTCCAGAGAGACCAAAGACAAAGGTCCTAAGGGAGGGGCCATCATTGGTGTCAGCGAAGCTGGTTTTGCAACGAGTAACCCCGCAGTAGCGAACCATTTTCTAGAAATGGGCCTCCCGAAGAAAATTACTTCATGTAACGGCCTCAGTTCGACAAATTACAGAGTACTCACCAGTAAAGCTTCCAACAGCATCGATCGCACCAAAGAACTTTTCACTTCAGAGTGCATCAGATCAGCAGATTTTTCTGACGATTGGTACATTCCCGGAGATGAAGAGATGAGTTACGTAACAGATTTTCTCCAAGGATGTCGTCCTTCTATTTGCTCACGATTCGCGAAAGGAAACAGTTTCAAAGATTCTGAAAGGTATTTAACATCGAGTACTGACTGTGGATTAGGTTCCACATTTTTCTATCCTTCACATCGTTATCTAGTTCAAGCACCAACATGCTTCACCGAACGCGCACTATCCGGTCTAAAACATGAGGTTTGGGTTATCCCTGTGAGGTCATTTGGGTCCACAGTCCGGGCATGTGCCGTCGGCGGTCCGTGCAAAACAGGCGACATTGGCCCGTACGGCGGAATTGTGCTGCAAACAGTTAACAAACCCGAGACGCCAACTAAATTCTTTGAAGCTTTGACTTCACCAGAGTTCTTACATTTTGGCCCATGGTGCGGTGACTTTATTCGGTTAGGACGATCTACTCAAGGCGCTCTCAGCGGTCGGGACAGTACTGAGATGATGCGCAATGACAATACGTCTGGTCTACCTTGTGATGCGGTTCTGAATCAGGAGAATAATTCAATGATGGGCAAGGAATTTTTCATACCTTCACGTGATGAATTGAAACTTCTGTGCAGCACCGCTACAACTCTTCAAAGACTTGATGTCACATCCAAGAACCAATGTGGTTTATCAATAGATTTAAAGAGTCTGAGCGATCCGATGTACCAGCACTGCCCGATATCTGTGGAGTGCTCCTATGCCTCGGGCTCTCGAAATGTCATACCGGCACGGATTGATTTTGCTTGGTCGTCTACACCAGATAGTCCCGAAGATGGCCTAGTCAAGTCAGCCAACAGCAAAATCTTCGCTTGGATTTTTGGAATAGGACTGGGAGCTAAAGCCTCCTACAGCACTCCGGGATCTAAACAGGAAACTCAATACAACTCGTCTGTCGGCGTTACGATTCCGTTTCGAGAGTTCACAGCCCTTCTAGCGAAGTAATTCAGAAAAATCTGAAGCACAAAATAGAGGCGACGCAGGGAATCGAACCCTGGTACAGGGCTTTGCAGGCCCTTGCCTAAACCACTCGGCCACGTCGCCAGTTGAGGTGCAAGCACCACGACTCTGCAATGTTATCGGCGAGAATAGGCCGCCACCCCCTCCCGCTAGCCCTTGCGGACAGCGTGGAAAATGGTGCGGGTACCGCTTGATAGCAACATCTTTGACTTCACAGTGAAGCGCTCATTCAGCAAGCGCTCAAATTCGTCCAAGTTGAAATCATCGTGAATACCGTCGCGCTTATTTGTCAGCAACTTACGCACCATTGGGTCATCCGCGTGCGGCATTTCAATAATGAGCTCTGGCGTGAGATCACGGAACATATCGAGCTGAGATGCAAGCGGAACATGGAACGTGATTGCCATGTGATGAATGACTGCAAGTGCCATAACGATGTCAGGCTTGCCACGGTTAAAGATGCCGGGGCGCTCTTGCCCACGCCAGCCAACTCCGCCGCCGGAATCTGTGAGATCAACATAGAGCGGAAGAATCTTTTCGTTCTTCTCTGCCTTCAACGTGTTGTAGAGGCGATCAATAACGAGCGGGTCTGCGTCCATCGCGACTACGTAGTCAGAATGCGCAGAAGCGATACGGCTAAAGATTCCGTCGTTACAACCGATGTCCCACACTTGTGAACGCGGAGACGATGCAACAGCATCACGAACGAACTTTTGCTTTTCGTCAAGACTTGATTCGATGTAGTGACCGCGCTCTGAATATTCAGACCACGTTGACTTCTTGTCGCCAAGACTGATGCTGGAAACGATGCCTTCCAACTTCTTCATGGTTGCATCGAGAACTTGAGCATTCAGACCTGACTTAGCGGCCTGATTTTTGATGTCAACATTTGAGTCGGCGTAGCGCTTTTGCGCAGCTGCATGAAGTACAACATGAGTAAGACGACCCTTGCGAGGGCGGCGAATGCTGGCCGGAAGCAATTTACGCATTGTGTCAATCGAGATTCCGTTAACGGAACCACGCAACATCTGCTGGAACCCAACCCCGAGGTAACCCTGCAACATCAATGGGTACAGGAACAATTCGCAGAACTGTTGATACCCGTACCAAGGATCACCCTTTTTACGAACTTCAAATGATCCGGCATCAATGAACTGCGCACGCGAACCCATGAACTGAATGTTGTACGGAGTTGCATCTTTGACGCCCACACCGTCGACAAGTGCTGCGCGGCTGAGCTTGAGTTGCAACAACGCCGCGTCTTGCAACATTGAAAATGTCCACTCGTACGGATACGAAATAAACGGAACCAAGGGATGCGTCATTGCAGTAACCCAGGGAGCTCCAAGACCTACAGAGGACGGCTCAACAATGGTGGATGCAATGAGATCTCCCGATTCAAGTGCACGCTGAATCGACTTTTTCTTCCAGACTTTGTCTATGTCTGAAGCACCCATCTCGGTGAATGCTCTAACAACCTTGCCGTCGCCGACAAAGACCTTGCTTAAGGGGTCACGAAAAGAGCCTGGGTCTTGAAGAATGCTCGACATGAGTTAGTCGTGAGCTGAGGTGGAGTCGTCCTCGTCGGAGGAATCGAACTCGGGCATTGGCTTGCCAGTGATTTTGGACTTGATGCGAGCTGACCACATCTTGACTGCGACACCGAGGCCGGCCATACCACCAGCGATGGCGGTGATAATCATGCTGCCGCTAGCGGCGTCTAAGTAAGAGAACATGGGGTCAAGGTTACCCCACAGGCACAGTTCCCGACTGAACCATCACAATGTCCACTGATTTTGGGTCACAGGCTCGTTATCATCGGCAGGTGCCCCATATGCCAGACACCAATGCGATTACAGCAGGACGCGATGAATCTCACTCCCTGTCCCCAGGCATTTGGCCAAACACCGTCTGGGAGTCAGACAGCCTGCTTGATGCCACCAAACGCGCAACTGGACTGCGATCAGAGACTTTTTACTCACGCTTCTCCAACCCAACGGTCACTCAGTTTGAAAACGCCATCGCCCAGCTAGAGGGCGCAGAATCTGCTCTTGCATTTGGCTCCGGAATGGGCGCAATCGCTTCAGTCATCTTGTCCTTCTGTGGAAGTGGTTCTCACGTCGTTGCTCAGAACAATTTGTATGGTGCCACCTTGTCTTTCTTGCAAGGGCCATGTGCGCGCTTCGGAATCGAAACTACATTTGTTGACCCAACAGTTCCTGGTTCGTTTGCAGCAGCTGTAATTCCTGGCAAAACCATGCTGGTCATTGCAGAGACTCCATCGAATCCACGACTTGCTATTACAAACCTTGCTGAAATCGGATCCATTCGCGGCCCCTTCACACTTGTCGATTCAACTCTGGCAACTCCAATGGGACAACGTCCACTTGATTTCGGAATTGACATTGTCCTGCATTCCGCCACTAAAGGCATCGGCGGACACAACGACGCGCTTCTCGGAGTAATAGCTGGCGAAAAGGATCTGATTGATTCGGTGTGGGGTTATGCGGTCATGCACGGCGCTGTTGCTTCCCCGTACGACGCAGCTAATGGCTTGCGCGGTATTCGCACTCTTGGCGTGCGCACTGAACGCCAGAACAACAGTGCGCTCATACTTGCTCGTTCGCTAGAGGGACATAACAACGTTCTTTCGGTTTCACACCCATTCCTTGAATCACACCCTCAACACCAACTCGCTCGCGAACAAATGCGTTACGGGGGCACTGTTATTGCGGTTGAAGTTTCGGGTGGCTTTGACGAGTGCCAATCTCTTGTTTCGCAATTACAACTTGTACGAATCGCAACATCATTCGGTGGCCCGGAAACTTTGGTATGTCACCCAGCAACAAGTACCCATGTCGGTCTCTCACAAGAAGCACTGACAACAATGGGCGTCACAGCAGGTTTATTGCGATTCTCAATCGGCCTTGAAGACGCAGACGACCTCGTCGACGATATTCATCACTCATTGGCCACGATTTAGTATTCAGGCCTTCTTTGGCAAACGCGGAATAAACACACTCGTACGTGTTGCGTATTCTGCATAACCTTCGCGGCGCTTATTCATTGAATGCTCCAACATAGGAACACCAGAGACCTTGAGCAAGAGATACGTCATGACAACTGGCCCGACGAGACCAATGACTCCGCTGCCGGTTTCAGCAGCGACGATTCCTATTCCCCACCACAACAGTGCGTTACCGAAGTAATTCGGGTGACGAGTCAGGCTCCAGAGCCCCGTCTGCATCACCTTGCCGGCATTAGAGGAATCACGTTTAAAGCGCGCCAATTGCCAGTCACCGATTGCTTCAAACAGAAAACCAACAGCCCACACCATGATTCCGATTACTGCGATCGGACCAACACCGGGAGTTGAATCTGAGTTACCAAACATCACGGGCAACGAGACAGTAAACATCAATGCGCCTTGCAACCCGAACACAGTGACAAGACTTGTCATTCCAAAATTCGGACCCCTCTTTTTGCGCATCAATTTGTAGCGCCAGTCTTCGCCATGTCCCAGATTGCGTTTGGCTAGATAACCACCAAGACGAAGACCCCACAGTCCAACCATGAATGCAAGCAATGCTTGTCGCGTTGAATCACCATCAATCGTGAGTGCCAGCACCCACGACGTGACGGCGAAGCCAAGGCCCCACACAATGTCAACTATCGACGCATTCTTGATAGCCAGACTTATTAACCACGTGACCACCATGATGATCACAATTGTGATCGCAGCTACTGCCATTGCCTTACCCATGAACAACCCCCCGATTGCCGTTTGCATCGCTGTCTAATTGACGACGAACTGCGTTATCCATCTCGATCCATTTTGCATCAAGCCACGACACAAATGCTTCACCCGACGGAATCTTGGCGCGCGAGATTTCTTCCACATGAACATGCACTTTTGCCTTTGTACGACCCAAGTGGCTCAATATCCCAGAGAACGTATCGAGACCGTCAAACCCGCTGTGCCACATGACAAGAACATTCGCCTCTGGTACAGCTGACAACAACGCATTCGCTCCAGCAGGCTTCGGTGGAATTAAGTACTGCAAACCAGCCAAAACTTCAGCGCGCTGAGGTGAACGCTCTCGCAACTTTTCGATAGCGCGAATACGTTTCTTCGCACTTGCACGGCTTCCTTCGGGGAAAATAACAGCGCAGTCCTTCACGCCTAGTCCAGAAGCCATCTGTTCAATTCCCTGAAGCTCGCCAGCAATATTCGAAGATTCTCTATCGACGAAATAGTTCGGTAAACGATGTCCGAGAATGTCGAGACAAGGGTCCATCTTCAATTCCTTCTTCAAGACGAACCGAGGACGGAGTCCGACATGAGAGGCAACAACCCACGAGCTCATGATCGAGTCAGCAAGACTCGCGTGACGACCAAGCGCGATGAATGGTCCAGCACCGACATGTTCTGCACCTTCAACAGTAATTTGCAGACCGACCGTAAAACCCAGTGCCTGAATCAGACTGCGACACCACCACGTTTGTAATGCGTAATGTGCCGGAACGCTGCGTCCTCGTTTTGTGAAAAAAAGAAACAACGCGACAACAAGACCAGAGGTTTCCAACCACGCCCAGCAGGTTGCAAAAGCAATGAGACGTGGGATCGGAAAACGCCAACGGCCTCGTACGGCATCCACCAACATGGTGAGGACTGCCCAAACAGGGAGGGTGACCGTGAGGGCAATTGCGAGGAAAAAGACCCCGAGCCCCGTGATGGGGCGGCGTACCCAACTGGATTTCATATGGGAACCCTATTCCGCCACGCATCTCCCGCATGGAACCCAAGAACTTTATGGCTTTTAGTTTTACTTTTCGTATAAGTTGGTTCCAATGACTGATGTAGCCGACCAATCCACACGTGTCTCTTTTCGAGTCAATGGCCAGGACGTAACAGTCGCTTCAGACCATCCACATCTCCTTGCGGCTCTACGCGACGAACTCGACATCACGTCACCAAAAGACGGGTGCTCCCCCAGCGGTCAATGTGGCTGCTGCACCATCATGATTGACGGAAAAGCACAAGTCTCATGCCAGTACCCCGTTGCAAAGGCCGAAGGTCGCACGATCACCACTTTGGAAGGCGTCGATGAATCAGAACGCCAATCCTTTTCTGATGCGTTCGCAGCATGTGGTGGATTGCAATGCGGCTTTTGTATTCCCGGCATTGTCATGCGTGCGAAATCACAAATTGACAAAAAGGGCGCTGACTTACAGCGCGGAGATATGGCCCGTCATCTAGGTGCCCATCTGTGCCGCTGTACCGGGTACGTAAAAATCCTCGACGCAATTGACGTTGTCGCCAAAGGAACGCCTGTGTCAGTTTCTCTGCCAGGCGGCATCGGCTCTCGCGGTGCGAAATATGAAGCCGCAGAACTCGCTCTCGGCGATCGCGGGTATGTCGATGACATCAGAGTGCCCGGAATGCTTCATGCTGCTCTCCACCTCACTGCGCATGTTCGCGCAGATGTTCTCGCTATTGACACCTCTGCAGCCTTAGCTTCACCAGGCGTTGAGGCAGTATTCACTGCAGCCGATGTTCCTGGCGACATTCGAGTGGGAATTATCTATAAGGACTGGCCAGTCTTCATTGGCGTCGGAGAACGTACGTCATATGCCGGCGACGTTCTTGCCATTGTCGTTGCACGCACACGTCGTGAAGCGCGTGCTGCTGCAGAGCTAATCAAAGTCTCCTATTCGCCACTGCGTCCAATCGTTGATCCAGTTGCTGCGATCACCGATTCAGAAATTGCAGTATGGGGAACAGAGAACAATGTGTTGTCGCGAAGCGAATACCAACGTGGCGACACGGCATCTGCTCTTTCAGCAAGTTCATTCACCGTCACAGAAACATTCCAAACGCAACGAATTGAACATGCTTTCCTAGAACCTGAATCGACTCTTGCGGTGCCGAATACAGAGGCCGGCACAATGCATGTGTACTCCGGTGGCCAGGGCGTGTGGGATGACCGCGATCAGATCTGCGACATCTTGAATATTCCAAAAGATAAAGTCACAGTTGAATTGGTGTCAAACGGTGGAGCCTTTGGCGGCAAAGAAGACATGTCGAATCAAGGACAAACTGCACTTGCGGCCTGGCTGTTACAACAACCAGTGAGTTGCACACTGTCGCGCGAAGAAAGCTTCCTGATGCATGCAAAGCGTCATCCGATTCGCATGGAGTACTCAGTGGGGTGCGATGCCGACGGAAAACTAACTGCAGTTCATGTACGAATGATTGGTGATTCGGGCTCGTACGCGTCTGTGGGCATGAAAGTTCTCGAGCGTGCAGCTGGCCATGCAACAGGGCCGTATTTTGTTCCGAATGTTGACGTCGCCTCTGTTGCTGTACGTACAAACAATCCTGTCTGCGGAGCATTCCGAGGTTTCGGAGCAAACCAGGCACAGTTCGCTATGGAAGGTTGCCTCGACCGCCTCGCTGAACAACTCGGTATTTCTGGTTGGGAAATACGTAAACGAAACGTTATTCATCCGGGACAAGTGTGGGGTCCTGGACAAATTATGGATGACGGATGCAAAGGCGCAGATATGTGTCTTGATGAAATCAAACCCGCCTACGACGCTGCAGTTGCTGCTGGTCGTGCAGTCGGACTTGGCCTTGGCCTCAAGAACTCCGGTTTAGGAAATGGTTTCCGCGAGGTCGCACGCGCCGTGGTTCACTTCCGCACTGATGGCATCGTAGAAGTTCGACACGGATGGACAGAGATGGGCCAAGGCGTACACACAGTGGCGCTTCAGGTTGCCGTAGAAGAACTTGGAATCGACGCATCATCAATTCGTGTATTCGTTGACACCACTCGCCAATTAGGTTTTGGTCAAACGACTGGAAGTCGTGGCACTCTCATGGCAGCAGCCAGTGTGCAACGCGCATGCGCCGCAGCCTTAGAAGACGGCTGCAAGACCGGTACTGACTACACAGGCGAATATGTCATCGATTGGACTCACCACCTAGGTGAGCCCGGAATTGAAAATCCAATCATCCACTCTGCATTCGGGTACGCGGCTCAGATGGTGATCATGGATCCTGAGACCCAAAAGATTGACAAAGTTGTTGCTGTTCACGACGTGGGTCGCGCTGTAAACCCAACGCTGTGCGAAGGACAAATTGAAGGATCTGTGCACATGGGTCTTGGATATGCATTAACGGAAGAATTCCCTAGCGACGAAATGGGTTACCCCACAAACATGACTTTGCGTTCGCTCGGAATCATTCGTCCAAAAGACATGCCGCCGGTCGATGTTGTCATGGTCGAATGCCCACAACCGCGCAGTCCGTACGGCATCAAGGGCGTCGGCGAGATTGGTCTCGTCCCGACTGCACCAGCTGTTGCCGCAGCACTTCATGCAGCAGACGGAATCTGGCGAACAAAATTACCG
>Ga0194060_10001009_pt1 | contig 20492 bp, 16 predicted proteins | sample SepL225m_MetaG_FD_163427 | JGI IMG/M metagenome (GOLD analysis project Ga0194060, IMG submission 163427) | Anoxic zone freshwater microbial communities from boreal shield lake in IISD Experimental Lakes Area, Ontario, Canada - Sep2016-L222-5m | ecosystem: Environmental > Aquatic > Freshwater >... | reverse complement strand
GAGGCGATGAGGTGATGAGGCGCTCCGTATCGCCTCATCACCTCATCGCCTCGTCGCAAGACTGTAAAGCTGAATGTGCCCATTTTGAAACATGCCTAAGGCATGGTTCAAACCAGCGTGACAATTCAGCGACGAAACGATGACGCGGTGAGGCGCTCCGTATCGCCTCATCACCTCATCGCCTCGTCGCAAGACTGTAAAGCTGAATGTGCCCATTTTGAAACATGCCTAAGGGCAATACCTTTAAGGAATCTGCCGCCGCTCCGCCCTCACCCCCCAGCCCCCTCTCCATGAGCGGGAGAGGGGGAGTCGGATGCCTCCTGGTGCGGAATCTCCCCTCTCCCCGTGAGGGAGAGGGGCCGGGGGTGAGGGGGGCAAGATCGGTCTAAATCTGCAATCTGCAATCTGCAATCTAAAATCTAAAATCTAAAATCTAAGGAGGTTCGCATGCACACACGTAGGCTGGCCCTGTTCATGGTGGCGGTGATCGTACTGAGCGGTGTCGGTACCTGGGGCGAGGTTCGTGCGGCAACGACGGTGGCGGCGGTTGCGCCTGGCGCGTGCGCTGAGGGAACGCTGCCCTCGCAATCTCGTTATAAGATCTGTTTGCCTTCCACCGCAACGAGCGATCTGGTGATCTGGGTTCACGGCTACAAAGTCCCGGCTGACCCCCTCGGTTTTCAAGATGCGCCGCCCGATAATGTCACCGACCTGTCTACGATGATCACGGGCCTTGGTTTTAGCTATGCCACCACGACCTACCGCTCGAACGGGCTGGTTGTTCAGGATGCCAAGCAGGATATTCTGGAGCTACTGGCTCAGGTCAAGGCAGGCAACCCCGAGTTTGCCACCAGCCGCGTCTACCTCATCGGTGCCTCAATGGGTGGCCTGATTGCGACACAGTTGGCCGAAAGCAACCCCAACAACGCATTTAGCGGTGCGCTGGCCCTCTGTGGCATTGTGGGCGACTTCCCCCGCGAACTCAACTACTGGGGCAACTACAATGTGCTTTTCCACGCCTCCTTCAAGGACGTGGTGACGGCATGGGGCGCTACTCAGCCCGATAGCACGACAACCTCGTCCGTCTGGGATGCGACCTACAAGCCAATCATCACGAACGCGGTGATCGCCAACCCCACTGTGGCGCAGTTGCTGCTGACCATATCGAAGGCAGCCTACGATCCGACCAATGTCACAACGGCGGTGGCGACCATCCAGGATCTCGCCTACTTCAGTCTGCTCTCCACAAACGATGCCGCTCTCCGGCTCGGCGGCAACCCGTTTGAAAATAGCGCCTACTGGTACTCGGGAACGACAGACGATTGGGCGCTGAATCAACAGGTCGTGCGTTACTCCACAAGCCCCACGGTTCGCCAGGCTTTGGCTGCCTACGAGACGACGGGACAGCCGAATATCCCGATAGTGGTTGTCCACACCACGCTTGATCCAGTTGTACCGCTCGACCAGACCCTGCTCTACATGCAGAAGGCGCAGACCGCCGGCAACACCAATGTCTCTCATCTCTTGGTAGACACGTACGGTCATTGCAACTTCACCACCGCGCAACTGACTCAGAGCTTCACGCTGCTGGTGTCTAAGGTGACGGGCCTACCGCTCCCCGTGGATCGAACCTCCTTTATGACCGACGCGCAGGTGACTGCCAGGAACGCATCATTCCTGGTAACGGAGACGCAGGAGGCCACCATCCAGGCTCAGCACTCCTTTACTCGAGTCTATCTACCCCTCATTAGTCGTTAGACGAGGGTTCGCGGCAGATTGACCGTTTGCCGCCGGGTAGCCCTCACCCCCTGCCCCTCTCCCTCACGGGGAGAGGGGAGATTCCGCAGCAGGACGCATCAGACTCCCCCTCTCCCGCTCAGGGAGAGGGGGCTGGGGGGTGAGGGCTGTCCGGCGATCATACGACTTTGCATGAGCCCTGAAACCAGCCTGATAAGATCTTCACCTCATGACAGCAGTATGCTATAATTTGCCTTATCTGCCGACAATGACGTTGGCGATCTGGCACCAAAGGAGTGCTGCCATGATTACGAAGACTCTTGGCCGACCCGGCAAGGTTCGGGTGACGTTTTCCGTGCCATCCGCCATCTGGGCCGACATGATCTTCCTTGTGGGGGACTTTAACGGCTGGGACGAGCGGGCGACGCCGCTCCGTCAGACCGAAACGGGCTGGATGGTGACGCTTGAACTTGATGCGGGTACGTCATTTCAGTATCGCTATCTACACAACGGCAACGAGTGGCATAACGACTGGAACGCCGATGGCTATGAGCCAAGTGCTATCGGTGGCGACAATTCTGTGGTGATCACCCCTGATTCCGAATTGGTTGCGCGAGAGGTCGGTGCGCCAGCGCCTGATCGGGTGATCAACTTCGGCCCACCCCGATTGCGTCTCGTAACCGCAAGCTAATGTGAACATTGGGAGGGCCAAGGGGGGATTTTCTCTCTCTTGAAGTCCCTCTCGCTGGACAGGGAGGGTTAGAGGGGGCGCAACGCTCTCGCTAAGACCCTCCCTTTTCGAGTCTGATGAGGAGTTTATGTCTTACAGTATTCCCGTGCTTGATTTTGGCTCACAGACGGCCCAACTGATTGTGCGTCGTGTGCGCGAACAGGGCGTCTATAGCGAACTGCTGCCTCACGATACACCTGAGTCTCAGGTGTCCGCGCTCAACCCGCTCGGCGTGATCCTCTCCGGCGGCCCGGCCAGCGTCTACGAGCCTGGTGCCCCGCAGATGCCCGCGTGGCTACTCGCCTCCGGCCTGCCCGTCCTCGGCATTTGCTACGGTATGCAGTTGATGAGCCACGCCCTCGGCGGGGACGTACGTAGCCCTGAGGATCGCGAGTTTGGCCCGGCTGACGTGGCTCTGATGGGCGAACACCCGCTCTTTGCCGGTACCCCGCTGAGCCAGATGGTCTGGATGAGCCACGGCGACCGGATCGAGGCTCTGCCGCCGGGGTTTCGCGCCCTGGCGACGAATGTCTCCACTCCCTTCGCCGCTATGGGCGACGACCAGCGGCGCTGGTATGGCGTCCAGTTTCACCCCGAGGTCGTCCACACGGTTCACGGCAAGGGCATCTTGGGCAACTTCCTGCACGTCATCTGCGGGGCGGGCGCGGCCTGGCAGCCGACGAATTTTGTGGCTGAGGCCATCGAGCGGGTGCGCGAGAAGGTCGGCCCCGAGGGGCGAGTGATCTGCGCGCTCTCCGGTGGTGTAGACTCGGCGGTGGCCGCGCTGATCATCCACCGGGCTGTGGGCGAGCGTTTGGCGTGTGTCTTTGTCGATAATGGCCTGCTGCGCCTCGCCGAAGCCGAGCAGGTGATCGCCACCTTCCGCGAGCACTTCCACATTCCTCTGGTGGTTGTGGACGCCCGCGAGGAGTTTCTTGCGGCCCTGGAGGGCGTGGCCGACCCCGAGCGCAAGCGCAAGATCATCGGTGAGAAGTTTGTGCGGATCTTCGAGCGCGAGGCTCGTGGCCTCGGTAATGCCACGTATCTGGCCCAGGGCACGCTCTACCCGGATGTGATCGAGAGCAGCGCCCCCGACCGCAAAAAGGGCGTGACGATCAAAACCCACCATAACGTGGGCGGGCTGCCTGCCGATATGCGGATGGAGCTGGTGGAGCCACTGCGCTATATGTTCAAGGACGAGGTGCGCGCTGCCGGGCTGGAACTGGGCCTGCCCGACGACTGGGTCTGGCGACACCCCTTCCCTGGCCCCGGCCTAGCCGTGCGCCTGATTGGCCCGATTACCTGGGATCGCCTGGAAACCCTGCGCCGCGCCGATGCGATCTTCCTGGAGGAGCTGCGCGCCGCCGGACTCTACCGGGCTACCCAGCAGGCGTTCGCCGTGCTGCTGCCCGTGCAGAGCGTCGGCGTGATGGGCGATGGTCGCACCTATGCCGACACCATCGCCATCCGCGCAATTACCACCGAGGATTATATGACCGCTGACTGGGCACGGCTACCCTACGATCTGCTGGCGCGAGTCAGCAGCCGGATCGTCAACGAGATCAGCGGGGTGAACCGTGTGGTCTACGACATCTCCTCGAAGCCCCCGGCGACGATTGAGTGGGAGTAGATCTGTTGTCTGGAGATCGGCTCTGGTGTAGCCATGTGCATTGCGTGTTATGATGAGGTGAGGAGGCAGCGTCATGCGCTCCGCTCCCTGTTCCCTGTCGCCTATTGCTGGGGATGCCGATGCAACAGTCGATCGAAGTACACGCTGACTGGGGCAGCATTACGACGCTGATGGCCTTTACCGATAGCGTGGAGGTGAGCCTGCCCCTCACGGCAGACCAGAGCTACCTGATGCGTCTGGTGATCGAGGAGATCGCGACTAACATCGTGAAGTACGGCTACACCGACGCTAACCGCGATGTGATCCATCTGGTCTGCTCGTGTGATGAGGGGACGCTGCGGATGAGCATCCGCGACCGGGGCGACCCCTTCGATCCACGTGATCAGCCAGACCCCGATCTGAGCGACACTGACCCGACCTCGCGCATGATCGGAGGGTTGGGACTCTACTTCGTCCGTGAGTTCGCAGACGATCTCTCTTATGAGCATGATGACACCAGCGGCTGGAATGAACTCGTTGTGATAAAAGGGCCGTGAGATGCTGCAAGACCTGCTGCGCGGGGTGCCCTGGTTTGCGCACCTGGACGCAAAGATCCTTGACCATATGGCCACCCACCTTGGCCAGCGCCATCTCGAAGCCGGCGAGGTACTCTTTAACCAGGGCGACATCAGCTATGACTGCTTTGTGATCATCGATGGCGTGATGGAGGTGATCACCTTTGTCAACGGCACCGAGCATCGCCTAGAGGTCTACGATGCTGGTCAGATGATTGGCGAGATGGCCCTAATTGACCGCAGCCCGCGCTCGGCGATGGTGCGCGCCGTCAATGCCAGCTATCTGGTGGTGATCACCGAGGCTGACTTTAAAATCCTGATCGGCTCAAACCCCGAGTTGGCCATGAACATGCTGCGCAACAGCACCACCCGCGTGCGCAACACCAACCAGCGGATGATCAGCGATCTGGAGCGCAAGAATGCCGAGTTGCTCAAGGCATACCAGCAACTCAAGGCCGCCCAGGCCGAGCTGATCCGGCTGAACCGGATCGAGCAGGAGATGGCGGTCGCCCGCCAGATCCAGGAGTCTTTCCTGCCGCGTACGCTGGCCCAGCCCGCTGGCTGGCAGGTGGGTGCCTACAGCCGTGGCGCCCAGGCTGTCGGCGGTGACTTCTACGACTGTATTGAGTTGGGCAATGGTCGCCTGGGACTGGTCGTGGCCGACGCCTGTGGCAAGGGCGTCACCGCAGCCCTGTTTGTGGCCCTGAGCCGCTCGCTCCTGCGCGCCGCCTCCCTGGCACCCTGGATCTTCCAGGGCGGTATGATCCACGACATTGAAAACATTCTCACCGGTGCGCTCTGGCTGGTGAACGACTACATCTGCCGCGAGCACGCTGAGAGCAACATGTTCATCACGCTCTTTTACGCGGTACTCAACCCGAGCAACGGCGCACTGGCCTATGTGAACGCCGGACACAACCCGCCGCTCCAGATTGACGATTCCGGCCAACATATCCACGAGCTTCAGGAGGGTACCCTGCCGATTGGGATCATGGCTAGCCAGGAGTTTCCGGTGCAGCACGCCCACATCGCTCCCGGCGAGCGCCTCATTTTGTTCACCGACGGCATCACCGAGGCGATGAACGCCGCAGGTGAGCCCTTCAACGATGACCGGCTCCACGCCGTGCTGCGCGAGGGCGTCGGTCAGTCGAGCCACGACCTTGTCAGCCTTGTGATTCGCCAGGTGGACGCCTATGTGGCTGGAGCTCCCCAGGCCGATGATATCACTCTGATGGTTGTCTCGCGGGCGGCGTAGGCAGAACAGACACTCAATCTAGCATGTTATAATACAAGCTCAGAAGGCCAAGCCTCCTCTGCAACCGTCACTGACCGTGCATGGAAAGGGGTTCCGCCCGTGAATGTAGAGCATATTGATGATGTCCTGGTGATCGAGCTACCCGCCCGTCTCGATGCGGTCGGCGTGGCCGCCATCGAAAACAACCTCGCCGAGACGGTCACCTCTCATAAGGGCAAGGTGCTGGCCGATATGAGTCAGGTGAACTTTGTGGCCAGCCTCGCCCTCCGTATGCTGCTGACGAACCTGAAGTCTGTGCAGCCTCTCGGTGGCGACCTGCGCCTAGCCGGGCTACAGCCACAGATCGCCGAGATCTTTCGCAAGAGCCGCTTTGATACGCTCTTTAAGATCTATCCCGACCGCGAAGTTGCCCTCGCGGCCTATCGAGGTTAGGCCGCTGCTCACCAGATGCTTGCGCGGGGGTGTGCCACCCGCCGCCCTTAGGGCATGAGCAAAATCGTGTGATCGCCGCTCAGCCCTCACCCCCTAGCCCCCTCTCCCTGAGCGGGAGAGGGGGAGTCGGACGCATCCTGGTGCGGAATCTCCCCTCTCCCTCACAGGGAGAGGGGCTGGGGGTGAGGGCCGGATGCAACAGCCCTGGCGCCGCCCTCGCGCTATTTGCACTTGCCCGCCAGTTGTGGTATACTTCGCACGTTCGAGAATGACCCCGTAGCTCAGTGGATTAGAGCGTTTCCCTGCGGAGGAAAAGGTCGCGCGTTCGAGTCGCGCCGGGGTCGCCACTGTAGAGAATGAGCCTTGTATCTGTCACAGGTGAGCCTGCGATGGGTACAGGGCTCGTTCTGTTATCGGGGGGACACTCCGCAGGGGCTAAAGCCAATACTTTTCGAATAAGGGATCTGCCGCCGGACGGCCCTCACCCCCCAGCCCCCTCTCCCAGGGGGAGAGGGGGAGTATTCCGCAGCAGGACGCGATCTACTCCCCTCTCCCTAGGGAGAGGGGCTGGGGGTGAGGGGGTGCGGAACTGTAAAGTAACATTGCTAATCCTGAAACATGCCTAAAGGGGAGCAATCAGTGACTCTCTACGCGCCACGCATCTTCGTCCTCCTCTCCCTGGCCCTCATTCTCTTGGCGGGCTGTGGCCCTGCGCCCGTCGCCCCGGCTGCGTCGCCGCCCCCCGTCGCCTCGGCGGTAGTGCTTGGCGACGGGCGCACCCCTGACCTGCCCGCGATCCGCGCCGAGCAGGAGCGCCGCCGTGTTGCTCTGGCCAGTGCGCCCTTCATCCTGCTACGCCCCGGCCTCGACCCTCGGCTCGACGCCGCGCAGCGCGCCGCCGCCGCCGAGGCCCGCGTGCAAGAGGCCGCCCGCAGCGCCAGTGGTCAGCACCAGCTTGCCGAGGTGATGGCCGTTGGCGAGGCTCGCGCTGGCGATCTGCCCGCCGCCCTGGCCGCCCGCTGTCCGCCGAATGCTTGTACCCGTGTGCTGGTCTACGTCTACCCGACTAACACCAGCCTGACCGCTGTGGTGGATGCCAGCGCCCAGGTGCTTGATGTGCAATCCCTCGCCGCTGGTCAGCCCGAGATCCCCCGCGAACTGGCCGAACTGGCGACCCAGATTGCGGTTTCTAGCCCCGAGACGGCCACGGCGCTGGGGGTGCCTCCTACCGAGACGATGGCCCTGGCCTACGCCAGCGCCACCAAGACCAACGTGGTCGGTACGCCCTGCGAGCGCAGCCAGCACCTCTGCGTGAGCCCGGTGTTTACCTGGGGCAGTCAGGCACTCTGGGTGATCGTGGATCTGACAGATCTGCGCCTAGTGGGTGCCGCAACCTGGACAGCACAAGGGCAGAGCGCCCAGCGTCGGGATGTGAGCGAGGCGACGCTTCAGGACGCGGCAATTGCGCCACTCTGCGATACGCCGCAGGCTATTGATCGCGCCGGGTGGCGGGCCAGCTATCTCCTCACCAGCTCAGACGGGCTGGAGTTGCGCGATGTCTCTTTCCAGGGACGCCCGCTGCTGGCCTCGGCTAAGATCGTGGACTGGCACGTGGGGTACACTGCGGGCAGCGACGGGCGGCGCGTCGGGTTCAGTGATGCGGTGGGCTGCCCAGTCTTCTCCTCGGCGGCGATCATCCCCTACAGCCTGCCCAACGTGACCGACGCATCCGGGGGCGGCTTCAGTCTGAAGATGACCTTCCGCTCGCCAAACTGGCCGCAGCCCTGCAATTATCAGTACACCTTCACGGCGACGTTTGCCCCGGATGGCGCGCTGACTGTACGTGCGGGCAGCGAGGGCCGTGGTTGTGGGGTTGACGGGGTCTACCATCCGATCCTGCGGATCGCCCCGCCGCCCGCCGCTAGACTGAGTCTTGTTAGCGACGGGACGCCAACCCCGCTCACCAGCGAGGGCGCGGCGACCTGGACAGCGGGGACAGGGCGCGGGTTTGTTGTCGGCGATGTACACGTGACGCCGGACTGGGGCGACGCCGAACTGGCCTATGTCTACTGGAGCGCGGCGAACCCCGCCGAGGGCGAGGGCGATCTGCCGAGCATCGGTACCTGCTGCCGACTCGACATTCAACAGGGGCCGGATGCGTTTGTCACGCCGCCGGAGCCACTGACGAACCGGACGATCCTCTGGTACGTGCCGAAGATCACCAACGCTGAGCGGGCGCGCTGCTGGGCCGATATGGAACTGAAGGACGGCGTGCTGGTACCGCATGTATGGCCCTGCGGTAGCGGAGTGCGGATTGTGCCGGTTGTAGGTTCATAGCAAATGTATCACCGCTCAGTCCTCACCCCCTGCCCCTCTCCCTCACGGGGAGAGGGGAGATTCCGCAACAGGAAACTTCCGGCCCCCCCTCTCCCGCTCAGGGAGAGGGGGCTGGGGGGTGAGGGCTGAGCGGTGACAGATCCCTGACGTGAAACATATTGATTCTAAACAACCCGAGAAGAAGAGAGCCTATGGCTAACCCTCGTCCGCTGCACGTCAGGCTGCGACTCGACCACCTCTGGGCCATCTTTGCGCTCAGCGTGATTGGCGGCTTCATCAGCTTAGCACCTACAGCGCCGAACGACTTCTGGTGGCACCTGAAGGCCGGTGAGATCATCGCCACCAGCGGCATCCCCACCACAAACCTCTTTGCCTGGACGCTCCCCACCGACCACCCGTACATCTACCAGAGCTGGCTGGGCGAGTGGCTCTTCTACGCCCTCTTCCGCAGCGGCGGTCTACCGATGACGATCTTCGCCCGCAATATGCTCGGCGCGGCGGCCTTTGTCATGGTGGCATGGGAGGCGCGTCTGCGCAGCGGCTCGTGGCGGCTGGGCGCGCTGGCATCCGTGCTGGCCGCCGCGATGACGATCAACAACCTGAACGCACGCACGCAAAATTGGTCGTGGCTACCTTTTATGGCCACGCTGATGATCCTCGGCGGCTACGCGGCAGGCCGCCTGAGGCCGCGCTGGCTGATCGGCCTGCCCCTGATTATAGTCTTCTGGGTGAACGCCCACGGAGCCTTTGTCCTCGGGCTGCTGCTGGCGGGGGCCTTTGTCGCCGGTGAGACGCTGCGGCGCCTGCTGCGCCAGCCGCGTGCCCTGGGCTGGCCGCAGTTGCGTTGGTTGTATCTGTCCACGCTCGGCATGGTCGCGGCGACGCTGGTGAACCCCTTGGGGCTCGGCATCTTCAGTTATGTGGCTAGTCTGTTGGGCGATGAGGCGAGCCAAGGGCTGATCAACGAGTGGCAGCCGCCTAACCCGCATAGCCTGGCGGGAGCCTTCTTCATCACCGGTGTCCTTGCGCTGATTGCCGCGTTCGCCCTCGCCCGCCGCCGCCCGACGATCAGTGATGTGCTGATGGTCTGTGGAATGGCTTGGCAGGCGTTTATGGGCGGGCGCTACGTGGTCTGGTTTGGCATGGTAGCCATGCCACTGGTGGCCCAGTCCCTCGCCGCGCCTCGGGTTGTCTTCAGCACCGAGAGTACGCCGCCGACCCAGCGCAGCGGCAGCGCGGCGAATCTGCTACCGGCGCTGCTGCTGGTCGCCATCGTGGTGGTACTCCAGCCCTGGATGAAGCCGCTGCTCCCCCTGCACGCGCCCTACCAGGCGATCTTCGCTGATGTGCCGGGGGCACCGCAGATGTTTAGTATCAACACCCCAGTGGCCGCTGTGGAAGAACTGCGGGTCAGGCCGTGTGCCGGGCCGATCTTCAACGAGATGGGCTACGGCTCGTACATGGCCTGGGCGCTCTATCCGGCAGCGCAGAGCTTCATTGACCCGCGAGTGGAGCTGTATCCGCTGAAGCTTTGGCAAGATTATGTGGCGATCAGTCAGGGCGAGGATTCGCTACTGCGCCTCGACCGCTACGGGGTGGCCTGCGTCCTCCTCGACCGAGGGCTTCAGGGCGGGCTAGCCACAGATCTGGACAACTCGCTATCCTGGGAGCGCAGCTTCCGCGCCGGGGCGAGCGAGATCTGGAGACGAAGGTAGAGCCGCCCCGGCGGGGCGGCTCTACGGAGCATGATGTGATCCTCCCAGCAAAACGCAGCACGGGCCTGACCCTCGACCACGTCTGGATCTTCGCGGCGCTGGCCTTCATCGCCCTGCGCGCCATGCTGACGCCGATCCCGCCAAACGATTTTTGGTGGCACATGGCTACCGGGCGGCTGATTGTGGAGAGCGGGCAGATCCCGACGGTGGACAGCTTCTCGTACACGCGGGCGGGCGAGCCGTTCTACAACCAGAGCTGGCTGGGCCAACTGGTGATGTACGGGCTCTACCAGATCGGCGGCTTGGCCCTGGTGATTTTGGCCCAGGCTGCGTTGCTGGCGGGAACCTACGGCCTGCTGCTGCGGCTCTGCCTGCGCCGCACGGGCCAACTACGCCTGAGCGTGGCCTTCCTGCTCGTGGCGACGATGCCAGCCTCGTTCGATAACTGGATCGTGCGCCCGCAGACCTACGCGCTCCCGCTGTTTGTGGCTTACCTGTATGTGTTGGATGGGTGGCGATCTGGAGGACGCAGCCCCTCACCCCCTGCCCCTCTCCCTCACGGAGAGAGGGGCAGGGGGGTGAGGGTTGGTCGGCGGCGGCTCCTGTTACTGCCGATCCTGGGCGTGATCTGGGTGAACCTGCACGGGTCGTTTGTGCTAGGCGGGGCGTTGATCGGGCTGACGTTTGTGGGCGAGGGGCTGCGCCGCGTTGTGGCCGACCGGCGTGCCGCGCCGTCGCCGGATCGCCCGCCGCTACGCCAACTTTTCCTGGCTGGGGCGCTTACCGGCGCGGCCTGGCTGATCAACCCCGGCGGACTCCAGGTACTCGGCTACGTGCGCAATCTGCTGGGTAGCTCGGCAGTGACCCAACTGGTGACGGAGTGGGCACCGCAGACGGTGCGTGGGGTGAGCGGGACGATCTTCTTCGGCTTTGTGATCATCGGGGTGGTGCTGCTATCCTACGCGCCGCGCCGCCCCGACCCGGTGGGGATGCTGGTGGCCGGAGTCTTCTTCTGGCTGGCGCTAGGGGCGGTGCGCAACAACATCTGGTTTATCGCCGTGGCCACGCCGCTGCTCGTAGATCAACTGGCCAGTTGGTTCCCACGCGGCGAGAAACCAGACTTCCAGGGCGTACCGCCAGTCAACGCGGCCCTGATCGGCGTGATCGGCCTGCTGCTGCTACTGGCCCTGCCCTGGGTCAAGCCTACCCTTGGGCTACCGCCCGAGGTGGGCAATCTCCTCTCGCCCGATACGCCTGTTGCCGCCGTGGACTTCCTAAAGGCGGAGACGCGGCGACCAGCGCGGATCTTCCACGAGATGAGCTACGGCAGCTACCTGATCTGGGCCGACCCGCGCCAGAAGGTCTGGGCCGACCCACGGATCGAGCTGTACCCGCTCGATCAGTGGCTCGACTACCAGCGGCTCTCGGGCGGCATACGGGCAGATGAATTGCTGGCGACGTACGACATTGACGGGCTGCTGCTGAGCAACAAGAACCAGGAGTCCCTGGTGACGTACGCGCAGGCGCACCCGCAGATGTGGGAGCAGCGCTACGCAGACGACGAGACGACGTATTTTGTGCGGCGGTAGAGCCGCCCCGGCGGGGCGGCTCCTCTGATCCGGCTGGAAGCGCGGGCAACCCGAGCCGGTTACAATGATTCAGCTTGGGAAACTGCCTGCGCCCACGGCGGCGTCCCGCTATAGTAGAGAACATCGGGATCAATGTCGGCTCCGTTAGGCCACGTAAGCGTGCCACCATCAACCGCGACCGACTGAAAGAATGCACGATCCGTGCGTACCAGTTCGAAGATAGGGCCAGTGGCAATATACGGAGTGAGATCGATCTCGCGCTGTTCGCCGTTGGTAAACACCACCCGGACACACGGCGCGTCGAGTGGTTCAACGGATTGTACCCGGATGAACTGGGACATCGCGGCCTCCAATCCCTAGGTTAACGGCGCGATGGGAACAAGGGGCTGTGCTTGGCGCGCTAACTCCCAGTCGGCCACGAGTTCAGCCCGATGGATCTCTTCCCATTCCTGCACGAGCCGCAACGCCCGCCGAGACAACTGCCCCTCGTAGAGATCGCCTGAACCAATGAGGATCAGCGCCTCCTCGCCAGCATACTGCGCATGGAAATGGCGCGGCTGATGATCGTTGTAGTACATCCAGATCACAATGCCAAAAAAGGCGCTGATCTGTGGCATAAGAAACCCTTGTCTCGGGAACTAATCTCGCGAGTATAGCATAGCCCTGTCTGCCGGGGGGTGACGCCCTCGGCTACAGCGACGTTATGTTCGTCCAGTGCCGCCGCCCTAGGGATGTTTCAAACTAGCGTGACGGTGTGCGACGTTCGTAGTAGCGGCTTCAGCCGCGTGCAGAGATGATCGGTGGGCTTCAGCCTACACAACGAACTGTCACGCGGGAATCGCCCGATCTGAAACATGCCCTAGCTATAGACAACTACGCCTGTATCTCGTATACTACGGGCCATACCCACCTGCAAAAAATCATCGCTAAAGAGCGATCCATCTCCGAGGCTCCTTCGGCTGGCGTTATCAGACGTTAGTTCGCTTATCTCATGCTGCCGCCGACTCGCTCTGGCGCATAGTATTGTTGCACCAAATCCACAATCCACAATCCGCAATCCACAATCCACAATCCACAATCCACAATCCACAATCCACAATCACACAAGGGGGGCGCTATGGACAACCCGCACCGACCACCGTTTCTTCGTGCGCTCTGGGCAGTAATCTGGTCGTATCGGCCCCGTCTCAGCATCGGTGGGCTGCGCCGCCTGCGCATCCTGCTGCCCAGCCCCGGCAACGTCCTCTTCACCTTACTTATTGTAGGTGGATTGTTCTGGGCCGGCAGCGTCGGTGCAGTGCCTCTGCTCCAGACGGCTGCCAGTTCGACCAATACCGTCGCCTACCAGGGCCGCTTGGCCGATGCGACTGGCAACCCCGTCACCGCGACCACGCCGATGGTCTTCCGGCTCTACAACGCCGCGACCAGCGGGGTGCCACTGTGGGAGGAGAACTGGACTGGTCCCAACAGCGTGCATGTCAGCGACGGCCTGTTCAACGTGATGCTGGGCAGCCTGACTCAGATCCCGCAGAGCGTGGTGACGGGCAACAGCAACCTCTGGCTGGGCATTACCGTGAATGCGGATAACGAAATGCAGCCGCGTGTGCAACTGGGCACAGTGCCCTTCGCCGTGCAGGCGCTGACGGTGCCAGATGGGAGTATTAGTACGGCGAAGATCGCGGATGGGGCGGTCAATCGCTCGAAGCTAAGCGATAATGCGTTGGTTCGCACAGTTACAGATGCGCAGGCAAGGATTCAGTACGGCTCACTTCAGATCAACACTAGTACATGTGGGAACACTATAGTCAATTTTCCGCAGTCATTCACTCAGACACCCATAGTTGTCATTTCTCAGCACGAATCAGGCAATAGTGTTCCCGCAAACTATGTAACCACCTGGGTTACTGCCAGTAGCTTTCAGGTAGCAAAGATGGTGAACTGTGCAAACATCGGTTATGTAGATTGGATCGCTATCGGCAATTAGAAGGTTGTCTCAGCATCATGTATCACCATACACTGTGCTGATCGCACAAGGAGCGCCTTATGAAACCCAAAGGACATCTACGCATCCCTGAGATGCACATCCCGCTCTGGTGGCCGTCGCTGCGCGGGAATTGGCGCGGCTGGCTGCCGTCGAAAGGCAACGTCCTCTTCACGTTACTTGTTGTAGGCGGGCTCTTCTGGGCCGGCAGCGTCGGTGCGGTGCCTCTGCTCCAGACGGCTGCGAGTTCGACCAACACGGTCGCCTACCAGGGCCGATTGGCCGATGCTACTGGCAACCCGGTCACCGCGACCACGCCGATGGTCTTCCGGCTCTACAACGCCGCGACCGGCGGGGTGCCGCTGTGGGAGGAGAATTGGGTTGGCCCCAACAGCGTGCATGTCAGCGACGGCCTGTTTAACGTGATGCTGGGCAGCCTGACCCAGATCCCGCAGAGCGTGGTGACGGGCAACAGCAACCTGTGGCTGGGCATCACCGTGAATGCGGATAACGAGATGCAGCCGCGTGTGCAACTGGGCACGGTGCCCTTCGCCGTACAGGCACTGACGGTGCCGGATGGCAGTATTACGGCGGCGAAGTTGGCACCTGATGTGAGCCTTGTGCCGCCGGATGGGAGTATTAGTACGGCGAAGATTGCGGATGGGGCGGTGACGGCGGCTAAACAGACTGTCAGCACATTCTCGGCTGCTGACCCTAACCCTGTGAGGTTACAGGGTGCTAAAGGGCCAACAGTGATCAGCGAGTTTAGTTTCACTAATGTTCCTGCTGGTGATACCGTTGTTATGCTCTCCCTTTACGGATATGCTGAACCGAACACGGCTTCGGCTGGTTCGATCTATCTCGAAGTAAATGGTACCTATATTCAAGCTGCACCAACTCATGTCATTGTTCCTGGTGGCACCTTTACTTCGATGATGCTCCACGGTCGGTATCCAAACTTTAGCGGTGGCACGTTGATTGTGCGCGTCGTAGCCGTTACTGAAGCTGCCTCCGCTAACGTGGTTTTTGGCGTTGCTGGAGCTGATCCGCGTTTCGGACGTGTGGTGACGGTCACAGCAGGGTTGTAGGTATGATGCGGGAGTGCTGCTGCGCTGCCGGGGTTTATCTCTGCAATGATGGTACTACCGCTGGGTTCGGCGGGTGCCTAGCTGAGTGGTGATAACGAAGGCAGTGAATTCCTAGAGATTTCGGATCAACCGATCATACTCGCCATGCGATCCGATCCAGAACCATACGATCACATCTTCCCGCACCCTTGTTCCGAGCGCACGATAATGAATCCCTATCCGCACAGAATAAATGGACGGAGCGATGGACTTAAACTGCAAACTCGGATGATAGGGGTTCTTCTGGAACAGCCGGTACGCTACACGCGCCTGGGCGCGCACCGCCTCGGGGAGTTGCGCGAAGGCTTTACGGAAATCTGGGTCAAGATGCGAGATCACAAGCGGTCGGGGTCAAGCGGCTCGGTGTTGCCTGCCACAAAATGTGCCCGCGCACGCTTGGCCAGCTTCGCAAGGGCATCCTGTGAGTTGGCAAAGGATGCGGCCCAACGCTGCTCTTCTCTGTCTTCCTCGCGTGATGCAGGACGAAGCATGGGCCTAAATTTGGGTGATTGCACAAACACTTGCCCAACGAAAATCATGCCACACCTCCCGACTTCGCAATGTGCAAGGCAACCGTATAGCCATCCGTGTCAAGCGTCTGGGGTAGCTCAAATGCCGTTATTTCATGGCCGAACCAGCCATCCGCTTGTGGGTATCTATCATGGATATGTTTCCACCCCTCAGATTCAGCGGCCTCCTGGGTTGTCTGCACAGTTAAAAGTGTGCTTGCGCCCGCTGCACCAGTTGGCTGGGTATCATCAAGGTCAGCCCGTAAGGCGAGCAGGGTGACGATAAAGACTCGCGGCTCATCATCCATAAGGCACCTCGCTAGACCGTAGAATCGTAACGATAGTGTACCACAGGGGCAATGCTGGCATTGGCGCACATCTGTCTTTCATCGTAGCTGAGGAGGTGGGGTATGAGGCGTAGCAGTATAGATCGAGCGACACGTTTCCTGCTTATCTTATGCCTAATTAGTATCGGATTGCCAATGTCTACACCTCAAAACATCGTACAAGCACAAATAGGAGGATCTACAGGCAAACTGACTACTCCCTCACTTCAGGCATGTACACCAGATCCAATCTGCTACGATTACGATAGTCGTGGTAGTACTTCTGTATTGCGTATCAACCTCAATGACTCGCGTGTAGAAATTAGGCCGACTGTATATCCAGACGGGCATATGGATACAGTTCGTGGATTCGTTACATCCTTTCATGCAGTAGCAGGTATTAATGCTGATTATTTTAATGGTCTTCCGAATGGATGGGGGGGGGCGCTTTTCATAAACGGTCAAGACAATACAAGATCCGGTGAGTCAACATGGAGCAGTCGCCGGAATATGCGAATTTCGCACTCGCCTCGTCGCGTAAACTTTGATTTTGGCAAAAACGGATCATCTGACGATCGCTGGAATACAATTGGCGGTGGTCCACAGTTTTTATTTGGTGGCTCATTCAGGTGGGAGGGTCCTGTTTATTATGGTTCGGGACCAGACCAAAAGGTGATTATCAACGGCGAACACTTTGATGCTCCCCAGCAGAAACCATGGCACTATGCAGACCAGGCGTACCCTAGCTCAGTAGTAGGTGGTGATGGCTCAACGCTTATTCTAGCAACGTCACGCGGGAACATCTCTGCCAGAGATATGTCCAGCCTGATGCTCGACTATGGCGCACGAGACGCATTGAAGTTCGATGGGGGTGGCTCTGCACAGATGTACTATCCGGGCAAAGCCGTCGATATTCAGGGTGATGGTCGTAGGGTTGCGAACGCGCTCCTTATCTACGTGAATAATAGTCCCAAGCCACCTGATGGCTGCCCTGCACCAAATCTTCAGGAACCCACAAATGCACAGTCATTAACAAGTACAAGTATCACCTTTCGATGGGATGCAGGCAACTCAGCAGGCTGTGCGAATAACAAGTACGTGTTGCGCGTTAAGACAACGCCAACGATGGACTCTGGTGGTGAGCAGGTGTTGAATCAGTCGGTTACTGGCACCTCAGCATCAGTCTCAATCAGCGATTCGCGCTGGTACAATCGTGATCTGTACTGGTCGGTCATCCCCGAAGTATCGGGTGGGCAATGGGCAACACCACGACTATTCCGGATCTCGCCCAACCAACCACCCCAGGTCTCCTTTACGAGCGCCAATGGTCAAACCATCAGCAGCAACGACCAGCCGGTCTGGGGGAATACCCGTGACTGGACGTTCGTCGGTACGGCCTCAGATAGCGATGGCTCAGTTGATCACGTTCAGGTCGTCTGCTCTAGCGGCTGTGGTGGTGAGCAGCGGGCCAATGGGACAACGAACTGGAACTACCTGTGGAGTGGGCTGCAGGGTCTGAACACCATCTATGCCCTGGCCTATGACAATAAGGGGGCGGCGAGTGCGGCGTCGAACCGGATCAGGCTCGGTGTTGATCAGACGGCACCTGCGACGATTATTGACCTGAATGGTGCGCGAACCGGCTGGCCGCAATGGTTCAATGTGCCGGTGCGGATCAGCCTGAGCGCCAGCGATGACTTTTCTGGCATCGCTGAACTGCGCTATGCGTTTGACAGTTCAGGGTGGCAGGCATCTTCAGGCAGTCTGATCAAGGATGTTCCCGACGAGGGGTCGCATAGCATCCAGTACTACGCCGTTGATCGCGCAGGCAATACGGAGACGGGCTACAGCGCCAGCTTTAAGATTGACCGTACCGCACCTACGCCAATCGCTGGCATCACCGAGTCCCACGGTGTCACCAGCGGCGTGTGGCAAAATACGCAGGGCTTGCCAACCTTTACCTGGGCTACCTCGACCGATGCACTCTCCGGAGTCTTCTCCTACCAACTGCGGCTTGAGGAGCAGGGCGGCGCGGGCGAGGTGATCGAAGCCGAAATCCCGGCCAGTCAGCAGCGCACCTGGACTCCCAATAAGCCGGGTGGTCTGCGTACCGGCGACTATCACCTGCGCGGGCGAGTTAGCGATCAGGCGGGGAACTGGAGCGCCTGGGCTGATCTCTTCACCTTCCGCTACGATAAGACGGCCCCCGAGACCCCAGTACCGTCACCCACACCGCCGTGATCACCAGCGAGGTCTGGCAACGCACAACCAGCGTGCCGAATTTCACCTGGACAGCGGCGCACGATGAGGGTTCGGGGATCAAGGGCTATTACGCGGTTTGGGGCACCGACCCGAACGCGACCAGCACCAGCCTGATTACGCAGAATAGCTTCCAGTCGGCAACGCCGCTCTGTGGGGCTGGCAGCGCCTGTACCGGCTACCTGCGCCTGCAAAGCGTGGACAATGTTGGGAACCAGGCGGAGCGCTGGAGTACCGGCTTTGTGCTGCGCTACGATGATGCGCCGCCGACGGTTGATTTCAGCTTTGCTGAGGGGATAACGACATCTCAGTCACTGGTGACGCTACGGATTACCGCCAGTGATCAGGGCAGTGGCGTCAACGCGATGCGATTCTCGTACGACGGGAAATCCTGGACGAACTGGGGAGCCTTTGCGAACGAGTACCCCTGGGCGATCCCGTCAATTAGCCGCCAGTCCTGGCCAGTCTATATGCAGGTGCGCGACGGGGTGAGTCTGGAGTCGCCGGTCATCTCGCATACGGTCTACCTCGATGTCAACCCGCTCCAGCCGGTTTCGACCAGCTACCGACTCTTTGATCGTGATCTGAGCGCGGGATCGGGCAGCCATACGTCAGCCAACTATCAGGCGCATAGCACCGTCGGGCAGGTCGTTGACTCGGCGAAGCTCACGAGCGGCGGGTACACCATCGTTGGTGGCTACGAGGCGGCTAGTCGGGCCATCCCGCTGACTGTGCCGGGCTACGCGAGCTACCGGCTGATCAGTGGTATTTTCGGCAGTGGTAGCGGCAGTCAACAGACCAACTCTGCCAGTTACCAACTGGTCAGTACCTTCGGCGAGACGGGCCTGCCCAACAACGCCACCGACCTCCTAAGCCAGCAGTATATCCTCCAGCCGGGCTTTCTGGCCGGATCCTTCAGTGGGCCAACCATACCCATATCTGTTACGATCCCCCCGGTGGTTCCTGTGCTACCGCTTGCCTGCCCCTTCCCGACCCTGAGCGTCAACAACGCGGCGCTGTTCACGAATGCCACCACCGTCACGCTCAACATTTGTGCGCCCAAGGCCACACAGATGATGCTGAGCAATGACGGCGGATTCGTGGGTGCGCAGTGGGAAGCCTATGCGGCAACAAAAGCCTGGACGCTGACGAGCTACGGCCAGTCTGTGATGCCACGTTATGTCTACGCGGCATTCAAAGACGCCGACGGCACCATCCATAGCGTCTACTTCGACGACATCATCTACGACCCGACGCCTCCGTCCGGTACCCTGGCGGTGGCGGGCGGCGTTCTGACAACCACGCTCAACCTCAGGCTCAACGCCGCCCTGCCAAGCGCACCGCCACTGCGCATGCTCTCGACGCAGGCTACAGGCACGGTCGATCTCAAACTCGACGCAACGGACGACAACAGCGGGATCGCCGAGATCCAGGTGAGCGAGCAGGCGGACTTCGCTGGCGCGACGTGGGAACCCTATACAAGTACGAAGGCGTGGCAGCCTACTGGCGCGGATGGGGCAAAGACGGTCTATGTACGCTTCCGCGACAGCGCGGGCAACATCTCGGCCCCGGCCAACACCAACTTCGCCCTGGATCGGCAGGCTCCGCTCGGCGGGATCGCCCTGGATCGGCGGATTGTGGGGCCAGACACCATCACGACCACGGTCTACCTGGGTGCCCAGGATGATGTCAGCGGTGTTGCCGATATGCGGGTCAGCAGCGATTCCGCCTTCACGGGTGCGGTCTGGCGGGCCTATGCGACCGATCTCACCTGGCTGCTCGACACAGGCTCCGGCAACCAGACGACACTCTACGTGCAGTACCGCGATCAGGTCGGCAACCTCTCGCCAGTCTACAGCGACACCGCCACGATTGACACCACGCCGCCGGTGGTCTACGCCGAGGTAACGGCGGGCATCACCATCACCCGCACCGTGCGGATCCTCGCCTACGACGAGTTCAGCGACCTGGCAAGCATGCGCCTGAGCAACGACCCGCTGATGATCGAGAACGTCACCACCAGCGCCTACGCCGAGTCGGTCAGTTGGGTCTTCGATGACCGCAAAGTGGTCTGGGTGCAGGTCAAAGACAGCGTGGGCAACTGGAGCCAGCCGTACCCGGTTTACGCAGACAGCAACACGTTCGTGAACAGTAGTGTCTACCTGCCGCTGCTATGGCGGTAGGGTCACGAGCAGGGCATGTGCAAAGTCGTGTGGTCGCCGGGCAGCCCTCACCCCCCAGCCCCCTCTCCCTGAACGGGAGAGGGGGAGCCGAGCGCATCCTGATGAAGAATCTCCCCTCTCCCCGTGAG
>Ga0194060_10001005_pt1 | contig 20535 bp, 16 predicted proteins | sample SepL225m_MetaG_FD_163427 | JGI IMG/M metagenome (GOLD analysis project Ga0194060, IMG submission 163427) | Anoxic zone freshwater microbial communities from boreal shield lake in IISD Experimental Lakes Area, Ontario, Canada - Sep2016-L222-5m | ecosystem: Environmental > Aquatic > Freshwater >... | reverse complement strand
ATATTTAAATTTTGTGGAGATTTTTTATCGTTTTAGGATGTTCTATTTAGCGTGTTAACTGGTACAGGGAACGGGGTGCGTATCCAGTCCTTGGTATAACCTGAGTCGAGTATTTAGCTGTTCTTGTGTAGCTACACCTGCGGGTTTATCAGCAATTAGTTGTAAGATTGCAACATTTTCGAGCACTTTTAATACTCCTTGTGGCAAAGCATCTAACATATCTTCAATCATAAGGTGTTCTACTAGTGAATGAGATCTATCAGAGTTATGGTCCCAGAAATTTGTAGTTAATTGATCTTTACCTACGCTTTGTATGTGAAATTGTTCTGATGATATATCCTGTGCTGTTGAGTCACCTAACAAACGAATTAAAAAATGACGTTCTCTAGTATTCATTACACCACGCTGTTTTATGATAGTTTCAATGATATTAGAAAAAGCTTGACCCCATTTTGCTTCGATAATTGCGATACGATCTCCTATGGATTCATCGGAGGTAATTCGAAAAACTGCACCGTCAGCACGAGTACCAATAAAGCCCTTTATTCCATTATCAGTTTCTTTTAGTCCGGCAGTAATTGCCATTTCGGGAACTACTAAACAATCAGGATAAGCTATACTCATCAATAATAATGTGATACCTTGCATTGCTCGCCCCTTCTCGTACATATTTAGTTTCTCAAGACGACTTTGCTCATCTTTTTTCTGACCTTCTTGGTTAGTATTTTTGGGAGGAAGAGCTGAGACATGTACACCATAATCAATAAATTCTGGTGGTATATCGTTTGTAAAGTATGCTCTATCAATATGTTTTGCTGTTCTTCCAATTTCTGCCATTCGATGGTCTAGGGGAGATAAATGAGCAACAGGTGTAGGAATAGCATTGATTATTGCCCTGTATGCTTCACTCATTTCTCGAAGTTCAGGAATGTTGTCAAACATCGGTGGAACATGATCTCGTAAATATTGAGCTTTATTAGAGAGATCAAATGTTGAGAAATGAGAAGACGCCAAAGGAAGTTCGCTACTTGGAAAACCAAGCATTTCAACATTTCCAGTTGTATACAAAGATGCCAGCGCAATTACTTCTCCTAATAATGCCCCTGACATACATGTTTCTGAGACCAACCTTTTTACAAAATCAATTACAGATAAATTTTGATCAAATAGAAGTTGTTTCGCTAACCATTCTTGAAATGATATTGCAAAAATGTACGACTGTTTTTCATCTAGTTTTAGTTGTGTTGCTAAGTGTGAAGGAATAGATTGTTGTCTTTGTAAAAATACACCCGAGATAATTGCTTGTTGTGCAAGATTTCCCTGATGAGTTCCTATTAGAACATTTAATATATGAGCATATTTATTATTATCATGCAAGGGATTAGACAAATCTACTGGTAATATATCTTGCAGAGAACCTTGATTGTCTCGTGGTTCCATAAAAAATTTGTATTGTGGATATTTGCCATTAAATTGGACTAATAAACCAGAGATAGTTTTAGGTGCTTTTAATAGTTTCAAAAGGGGTATTTTTGATTGATCTGCTACAAGTGCAGTACCTAAACCCCTATCGACTAATTCTTTGAGCATCCCCTTTTCAGTAATACCTGGTTCTTGTATCTGTGTATTTATGTAAATAAATGGCATATTTGGATGTTCACACCACATACCCATACGACCTACGAATATCACAAAGTCTTTATAGCCCTCTAAATGTCGCATATGATGTGCTACTGTACGACATATTTTTGCATATTGAAAGAGCTCTCTAGGGTCAGTTGAGGTATCTGGAATTCTATAAATAAATGAATTCTGCAAATGTTTTGAGAGAAGCTCTCTCGCATGTTTACTACCATGTGTATTACGATCACGTACAGTACGAACCACTTCAAGTGTCCAGCGAAGTGCTGGTCTCATAGTAATTGATCTTAAAAATGCCATTTCAAAGGTTTCTTCAATTCTATCAGGCGTATCAGTTTCTAAAATAACATAACTATTTACAGGAGGCTCAAGGGGAAGTATTAGTTCAGAGTATGGTGGGACATATATAGTTTCAGGAACTTTTCGACCCTTAATTCTACTTGGGAAATCATCTGGAGAGGCCATATAAACGATAATCTAACTACTATATAATAGTATTATATAATATATCAAAACAGAACACTATAGTGATTGAGAGACAATACGTTTCGCTCGCTATATAATATATTTATATGTCTACACGTTTGATTGATATTTATTTTACTCACTCATTTGTTGAGAAATTGGGTGAGGCTGTCAAAAAAGTATATCCTGTTTTTGATACTATCAGTTTTACGAAAACGATTATTACAAATGAATGGGGGAATACTGCCTTAAAAGAACGCATGCATATCATCGCCCGAAATCTCGGGCAATTTTTACCAGATAATTATGGAGAATCTATACCATTATTACTAACAGTTGAAAAAGAATTTGATGGATTCGAACATTTAGTTTTTTCAGATTTTGTTGAGATATTTGGTCTTGAAAATTTTGATATTTCAATGAACGCATTGGAAATTTTTACTCGGTCGTCTGCTGAGTTTGCTATCCGTCCTTTTTATATAAAGTATCCTCAAAAGACACTTGAACAAATGAAACAATGGTCATTACATAACAATGATTTTGTGCGAAGACTAGCAAGCGAGGGGAGTCGTCCACGATTGCCATGGGGTATGGCTTTGCCTATTTTCAAAAAAGATCCAACACCTATTTTATGCATATTAGAAGAATTAAAAAATGATCCGTCAGAGAGTGTTCGTCGCTCTGTAGCAAATAATCTCAATGATATCTCAAAAGATAATCCACAAATTGTGATAGATTTAGCAAAAAAGTGGATAGGGAAGACAGATAAAACCGATGCCTTATTAAAGCATGCATTGCGAGGACTATTAAAGAAGGGAAATAGAGAAGTATTGAGCCTATTTGGGCTCTATTCGAGTGATAATGTATTGATAAAAAATATAAAAATTGATCCAACAAATATTAGTATTGGATCTCATGCTCAGTTATCATTTTGTATGATTGTGGATGCTTATCCACATAAAAAAGTACGCCTAGAATATGAAATAGGGTATAAGAAGGCCAATGGAAAGCTCTCATTCAAAGTATTTCAAATACAAGAAAAGGTATTTAAAAAGGGAGAATATTTTTTTGAGAAAAAACTACGTTTTGAAAACAGGACAACACGAAAACATTATGAAGGCGAACATACGCTAACGACGATCATCAATGGCAATCGAGTTGAAACAGTGAAGTTTATGTTGAGGATTAATATCTCTTGACAACATACAACATATAACATATAATTATTGTATGATACGTACACAAGTATATATTCCAGATGATCTATATAAGGAGGCCAAATTATACGCAAATATAGGTAATACTAGTATTTCTGAATTTGTGCGACAAGGTCTCGAACATTCGATAAAAGAAGCAAAAAAAATGGTTACTAAAAAGCAAGGTGGGTTTGCATCTTTAGCTGGCAAGTTTGCTTTTGGTAAAAAACCTACAGACGTTGCTACAAATCATGACGATATTTATGATTTATAACTCATATGCAAGTTCTTTATGATACAGATTTTCTTCTATCATTTTTAGTAAGCACTGAGATAAATAATAAAAAGGCAATTTCTATATACAAGAAACACAATCCTCATGAACTTTTTGCATTAAACTTAGTAAAGTTTGAATTAGCTACAGTTTTATCAAGAAAATTTGACCATACATTTGCAAAACAAATAGTACTTGCATTAAGTGAGGTTCCGTTTCAGTGGTTATCAATATCAGAAATAGAAGAAGAAGCTATTTGGAGAGAGTATTTTTCATATAATAAGAAAAATATCTCATTTATTGATAGTGCAAATCTAGTTGTAGCTCGTACTATGAACATGAAAATTGCTACATTTGATTCATTTTATCCTAATGAGATTGTGTTGAAATGACTATTTCCTCAATCAATTTTTCGCCTAGTCTTTGATTGTTTTCACGAGTATAAAATGCGATGTGTGGAGTAAGAATTATATTTGGCGAGTTGATCATTTCTTGGAGTCTAAGGTCTGTTTTATGGATATCAAAAGGTTCTTTTTCAATAATATCGAGTACGACGCTTGCAATTATATATTTATAGATTACATCTGAGAGAGTAAATAAATCTATTAGTTGAGGACGTGCAACATTGATCAATATATAGTTTGCTTCATCAATGATAATGAATTGCGATTTATAATCTTATTGGATTGCTGAATATAACTAACTAAGTATTCAATAATTTTTTATAATTTACATACCATAAGTAAATATGTTAATTCAGTCTATTGAAGATGAGATTTTGATATGTTTGGGAGTGTGAATAAATTTGGTAAGAATGCACGATCTGCATTATTTTTCATTTGAGATTCGAAGTTGGTACTAATCCAGTTGTATTTTGGGTTTGTTTTTTGATATTGTAATAATCTATATATTATTCTTTGATACTCTGAAGCAAGAGCTCGTTTTCGTCTAATAATCACCGGGTCATCGGTACATATGACTACTTGTCTTATGAGTTGATCATATAAATCAGGTCGGCGAATAAAGAGAGGGTGATCGCCTGCTAATGCACGCACAATAGGATGACTATTCGGATCAGCTACTCCTGTAAATTCATTACTTGTAAAATTAAGTTCAAGAAATATGCCACGTTCAAGTGCTTTTTCGAGGAGCGTTTCTATTTCTGGATCAAAAAGTCGAACAGCATGTCCAATACGTAAAGCATCATACTGTATTGTAGTGGCAAGATTGTTATATATTCTTTCTCGCATATCATTAAGATTTTTTTTATATCTTCTTTTACCTTTACCATCAAATGGTTGAGCCTCGCCAGCGTGGATTGTTACAGGGATACCGTTTTTTTGAGCAAATCGTAAGAAGCCAGTGAAATCAAGTAATGAAGTTGCTCCTTCTTTTACATCATCTTCAACTCCTGCAATATCAAGCGCATCTAGTTTATTACTTTGGTATGCTTTTAATATCTTATTCATAAATGTTGTTCCTTTTGTAGAAAGTCCCTTTATAATATTTCCATCATTTTCCAAATCAATATTTTTGAGGAACGCCTGATCGTGGGATCTCTCACGACGAAGCTGAAATTTAATACGAACATCCATCTGATCTGTAGATGTCCGTGCTTTACGAGCTGAACAGAATATTTCATGTTTATCTACAGTTTGGGAGAGATAGTCTATATATTGTTCAATATCAGGAATATATGTCTCATACAATTTATTATTTTTTCCATCCGAAAAAAATGTTCTAAATAGATTGTCAACATCGTTCTCAGCTGAAATTGGATGATACGACAGTGGATTAGTTTCCATGTCGCCTTCTCGGATCAAATTGAACATCGCTACTTGCATCTCCACTTGTCTGGTGCCCGATTGATAGAGCGTATCAAGGACCATTTTTATTATTGTGGTGTAGACCATTTGTGATGTAAGATCGGTGCGACCTTCCAAAAAGTACATCAATGAAGCTTTGCGGATAGTAAATTGAAACCAACGCGTGGAGAGTTTCCTTATGAAGTTGTCGAGATTTGCTTCACCACCTGACATCATTTCTGTTACTTGATAACGAGTTGTATTATTGATTTGAAGATTAAGTATATCCCATATTCTGAATATATGGGTTGGTTTTAAGACCCCTTCCATATGAAGATGTAAGTCCGTGGAGAGGGAACTGGTTTGGTATGATTTTACTTTATTCACGATGCTATTATACCATTAAAACGACTTCCATGAAAAGTATTATGAGATAGTAATAAATGTATACTTGAGGGGACTCGAATTTTCCAACTTTCGTCCTTTTTATTCATTAGATCACGAATAAGTTTTCCTTCAAGTTCTTCGCGTTGAAACAATCCTGTTTCTAAGACAGTGTAGTTATTTTTTGAAAATATATCAGTTACCCAATTATTATTGCTGATAACTACGTCAAAATTGGATGCTAAATTTAGTGTTTCTTGTAACCATATATTATCATCAGGCACGTCATTACTGGGAAATATTGTATCAATCTGTCCATCCCATTTCATATGAGAACTGATACGTTGAATCATCTCTCTTCGGAGATCATACGAAAAAGGATTATTTTCATTTACAATATTGGCACTTCCAATACCGATACTGATTTTGTCTGCATGTTTCAATGCATTCTTAATAAGAAACAAATGTCCGTTATGAAATGGTTGAAATCGTCCTATGATCAATGCTTTTGTATACATATCAGTGAATATTTTATAGTAATTATCTCTAGTATTCCAAAGATAAATAAAATAGAATAAATAAATACATGGTTCCAATATACTCTAAAGATAAAATTGTATTTCACTCATTGTTGTTTAGTACGATTCCAGATGCGTCTGACTTATATGCAGTTGTGAGGTATGATACAGATGAAAGCATCCTTGTAAATAAAGTGTGTGTTGATGTAATTCAATTCCTCAAAAAAGGACATTCAATATCGGAAGTGTATGCTCTCACGGATCTTCCAGAAGAAGAAATATGTAAACTTATAAATAATCTGCTTGATTCTGGTTTTGTACGTATGATTAATGACGCTAAGGTTCCAGATTTTTATGAAAAGATACACCCATGGTTGTTGAATGTAAATAGGAAGTTTTTTAAATGGGTAATATCCAGATTCTTTATAGTTACTTCTCTTCTTTTTATTTTTTCAGGAATATGTGTTATGTTTTTGAATCAAAAATTTATTCCAGTATATAAAGATTATTTTTGGTCAAGTGATACATTTACGGTATTTTTAAGCATTCAAGTTATCAGCATCATTTGTTTATTTTTACACGAATGTGCTCACTTTATTACGACAAAGGCAGTAGGTGGAGAGGCTCGGATACGTTTAAGTACAAGGTTTATTTTTCTTGTTGCTGAGACTGAAAATTATTACTTAAATATAGTGAGTAGAAAACAACGATATATCGTATATCTCGCAGGTATGACCTTAGATGCGATAATAATAGCTTCTACTTTTTGGTTTTTATTGATATCAAGTCATTTTCATATATATATTGGAGTGATGTATAAACTATTAATGGTTGTTGTGTTAATTCAAATTGAAAGTATTGCATGGCAATTTAGTGCATTTTTGCAAACAGATTTATATAATTTTCTATGTGATTTTTTTAATCAACCTAATTTATATAATAATATGAAAAAATATGTGTATATGAAAGTAAGGACAATTGTAAAACGAGCATCGTTTATTAAGTTTTCTTTTCATCATACAGAAGAGATGTTGAATAAAGATGCGGATAATTTTAACAGTCTTACAAAAAAAGAAAAATCAAATATTTTTCTATATAGTCTTATTTATATTTTTGGAATAATTGCGGTGTCAATTACTTTTTTCTCTTTTATTTTTCCAGCCCACTTTTTATATATTGTGCGAGGAGTAACTGACCTATATATTGCTGTAGATAATAAAAACATTGTTGAAATTTGTAAGGCTTCTGCCCTCATAATTCTAGTAAATTATACAAACGCTATCGTATTGTTTCTATCGGTAAAAAAATTGTTTAAGTCAAAAAAGCAAATAAGTCCTTGATCGGTAATTACATATTTTAAAATTATTATATGAATAAAGGTAGATTGTATTTAACTGTATTTGGAATAATATCAACATTTGTTATTACTGGTTTTGTATTGTATACAAATAGAGTTATCTCATCACAAGCTTCTAGTGGTGTACAACAAAAGTCGATAAATGATTTTGTTCAAGTAAAAAAATCAGTTGTGCGGATCAATAATATATCGTACATATTAAAAAATCCAGCATTATGTGCCTCAGGCCAACCAAATGAGAAATGTTCTTGCCCTGACCGAGATATTATTGTGATTTTATGTAAGAAAAATGAAGTGTATGATCAAAATAAAGTATCTGTAAAGGCAAGTGATGTCCCAAATTGGAATAGCCCACTTTTTGTAAAACTCTCTAACACTGCCTACAATGCATTAAAAGCAAATCCCCAGTGTAATTCATTTTGTTTTGGAAAATAGAGAGTTTGATAGCAGTTCTATTAGTAGCTAAAACTAGCACTGGTAAAATTCCAAACCTTCCTATATTGAGGGGATATGATCTCGTAACACACAATATATTATGGAACATAAACCAGAGATTGTTCTTGGTTGGATAGATATCTCTCTGTAATTACCTCTTCTTCTTGATAACAGCCTTTGGAGCGGGTGCCAAAATTACACTCTTTTTGTTTGTAACTGGAAAAATTGGAGCAGAGGATGTTCCACATTTGGACATATCAACCACAGCATATGATTTATTACATACGCACTTTGGGTTTGATGCTGAAGCTCCAATATTAGCGCTATAGGTATCGACATAAACTTTTTCATCACCCAGAGGACATGATGAGGATGATGAGGAACTTGTTCCTGATCCTCCACCAGTATTACCTCCAGAAGATGATCCGCAATTAGCTATATCAACCATAGCATATGATTTATTACATACGCACTTTGGGTTTGATGCTGAAGCTCCAATATTAGCGCCATAGGTATCGACATAAACTTTTTCATCAGCGAGAGGACATGAAGCAATTCCTTTGGTATCTTTATCTTTTGGAGAATCATAGATCAACTTTAAACATCGTGGAGAATCAAATCCATAACACCAGTATTTTCCACTACCAAATTTTTCCTCACACGATGTATCATCGCTACATTTAAAACTATCCTTACATACCGTTTCCCAATGATAATTTTGTGGGGTATCGATATCTGAGGGTGGTTTGGGACAAGAATTATCAGATCCTGTTTCTGGTTGTGGTGTTCCTGCGTCGGATGTAGATGTTGGATTAGGTGAAGTGCCTGTATTTGAATCAGATCCTCCAGTGCTAGTTCCTCCACCAGTATTACCTCCTCCACCAGTATTACCTCCACCAGTATTACCTCCAGAAGATGATCCGCAATTAGACATATCAACTACCGTATATGATTTATTACATACGCACTTTGGGTTTGATGCTGAAGCTCCAATACTGGTACTGTATGTGTCTATATATACTTGTTCATTAGGAAGTAGGCATGATGATGAACCCGATTGATTACTGGGAACTGGTGTCTCTATTACTATATCATTTGCATTTTGCAATATTGCTAGACTATTTTCTGCAAGTATTGAAATACTATTTGGATCATTTGTATGTGAAAATTCTGCTTGGTATACATATGCTTCTTTTATAGTTGGCTTTTTTCCTGCAACAGTAAATAATTTTGTAGCATTGAGTGATACTCCAAATTTTTGTGATGGTCCGACAATTCGTGCGACTCCATCAAAAAATCCTCGAGATCGTGAAAGGTTTACTAAATCATGTCCACTAAAAGGACCTTGACCAACATCAGGGAATTGCATGCCACTTATTTCCTCTTCACTATCCGCTAATCGAACATAATATGCTATATATTTTGATCCTGAGTTTCCTGTTGCCTTGATTTGCCAAGGGCCGTTTCCTTCTACCCAGATTGATTGATTTGGAGTACTTGAGCCATCTGCTTTGCTAAAAGAAGAATATTTTGTAAAAGTATATATAAATCCTATCAGAGATAAGAAAAACGCAATAATTATAATAAAAATACGTACTTTTCTTATTTTGAACATGGATATGTTTTTTGTAAAATGGTAGTAACATAGGCATAAAAGACATCTCGTGATCTTTGATTCTCAAGATTAGCTACACAAGCGACCGATCGGAGATTGCCATATTGGTCGTAAGGACAGTCTGGATATTGTCGACCATCGGATAGATTATCACCGTTAAGTGATGTGTCTTCAGTTGGACATACTCCTAGTGGTAATTGTGAAATATCGCCAAAACTTTTTATATCACTTTTTGCAGGCCCCGATGGATTGGTAGGAATCGTATCTGAAAATGCATGGATAGTTGATGTTGTAGACATATTTTCTGAAGATGCAACGTTATTATTAGTATTAGGTTGATTTATATTAGCATTTGAAACAAAATTATATTTTTGTTGTGTAGCAAAAGGACAAAATGAGGATTTAGGTGGATTTACTTTACTATTTCTATCATTTATTTCATTTTGATTATTACCACTGACAATTGAATAAACTATGCATCCGTCTATTTTTTGTGGAACTGAAGTAGAAGGTTGGCTAGAGTTGACTGATATTAAAAGATTGTTTGACATCGGCAAAAATGTTACTAAATTAATTAATTTATCAGTTTCGACATAATATATTCCGTTTTGACTATCTAATATAAGATTAATTTTGGTACTCTGATAATCATATCCAATGACTTTATCTCCCTGAACATTTTTTAAAGGAGCTGGCTTAAACTCAATAGAGTATGGATGAGGTCTAAATCCATAATGACCTCCATATACAGACATAAACCATGATGCGTTATCCCATGTTCTACCTTGGTCAGAGCTCTCTCCAGAAGGAAATCCATCACCACCATTTGATGTAAATTCAAGAACAGGAGGGGATATATTTGAAGCCATTGTTGAATACTTATCTAATATTGATTTAGCACTTTGAGTATATCCAGCATCTAAAAACGATGGAATAGCAAGTCCTGTAATCCACGGCGCACTTGCATTAAGCATCCATAATGGTGTGAGCTCATCTCTTTTTGGTTGGTCTTTATATCCGCCAATAGCTAGTTTAAGAGGAGAATTATCGGAAGTCATTGTTCCAACATTTTCATTGAGATATTTCATCATGTTGGTATATTTACTTCCATCTTGTTTCCCGATAAGTCCACTTGAAATAGCCTCAAACATACCAAATGTTTCAGGTGTATTAACATAACTACCATCTGGCTTTTTCCATGCAATTGGCCATGGTTGTCCTTCTTTCCAGTATCCACCAGCACTTATATCCTTCATAAAATTTTCTTTTAGTTTGGTTGCTCTTGATGACCATGAATTATCACCAGTGAGTTCTGCTATAGCTAAATATGATGCATAAAATTTTGCAAGAGCATAGGTGTGCATTACAGAATTAGTTGTAGAATCATAATAGCCCCATATAAATCGTTTATCTTCAGGAATATTTTTTTCATCTGGTAATTCATCTCCATCCGTATCTAAATTCTTAATCCAATTTGCTATATTAAGAAGTTTTGATTTATTCAGATTTACAAATTCAATATCTCCAGTTCGCGATACATAGGCATAGGTTGCCTGAATGACATTTGGCATACTATCCCAACTTCTCCTATTTTCACAGTTAGTTCCATATGCATTTTCCCATTTTGAATTTTCATGAATTGTTTCAGCCACAACACCCCGAATTTGTTTAAGTGAGTTCTGAGGAAATGGATATATTAAACAACTCGCCCCTTCAGTATCAAGAAATAGTTGAATATTATCTCTAAGAATAGTCATATCTTCTGTACTCAAAACATGGCTGTAACCTCTAGTCGCATATTCGAGATCCCGCGACCACGTTTGATCTTTATAATTTGTTTGACTTGCTCTAAGAGCTTGAATCTCTTTACCAGATTTTCCTTTAATAGTTATGCGGTTAGCAAAAAATCCCGCTTGTAAAATCTTATTTTCTAAAGATGGATTATAAGTTGAAGAGGTTGCAAATACTGGATATGAAAAAAACTGTAGTCCAAAAAATAACAATAAAAATACTAAAACTAATTTATTTTTCATATTAGATCTTAATAACATATATTTATAAATATTATCATATATCAAAAAACAATGCTGAACATGTTATGTATAATATGTATTATATGAATATAAACCATGTTTCTAATATTTCTCAAAAACTCAATATTTCAAATCGTCAGGTAGAATCAGTTCTTCAATTATTACAAGAGGGGAGTACCGTGCCATTTATTGCACGTTATCGCAAAGAAATGACAGGAAGTCTTGATGAAGTTGTGATCACTTCGATTCGTGATAATTCAATCAAAATGATCGAATTAGATAAACGAAAAGAAGCAGTACTCAAATCAATTCAAGAACAAGGAAAACTTACTCCAGAATTAGAGAAAAAAGTTCAAGAAGCACAATCAATGACAGTGCTTGAAGATATATATTTACCATATAAACAAAAACGTCGCACAAAAGCGATTGTTGCAAAAGAAAAAGGACTTGAACCTCTGGCTCAGTTGATTTATAAACAAGAAGGAATTCAACCACAAACAGAGGCTGAAAAATATATCAATAAAGAAAAGGGAATTACTACAGTAGATGAGGCTCTACAAGGAGCTCGAGATATAATAGCAGAATGGATAAATGAAGATATAAAAACTCGTTCTACTTTGCGCACTCTTTTTTTAGAGGAAGCAATAATTACTTCAAAACAAAAAATAATTCGCAAGGATAAAGTAGAAGAAATAAATAAATATAAAGATTATTTTGAGTGGTCTGAAAATTTGAAAAATATTCCTTCACATCGATTACTTGCGATATTAAGAGGTCAACGAGAAGGATTTCTTATTGTGAAAGTTGCTCCTTCAGAAACTGATGCTATAAAAAAAATAGAAATCATTCATATAAAAAATAATTCTCAGTCAGCAAGACAAGTGCGGATTGCATTATTGGACAGTTATGAGAGATTGCTTCAACCAAGTCTCGAGTCAGAGGTGCTAACTCTTGCAAAAGAAAAAGCAGATACTGTAGCAATAAAAGTATTTACTGATAATGTAAGAGAATTGTTGTTATCTCCACCATTAGGAGAAAAAGCTATTCTTGCGATAGATCCCGGATTTAGAACAGGATGTAAAGTTGTAGCTTTGGATCGATACGGATCACTTCTTGAATATGTTCAGATTTTTCCTATGGAAGAAGCGGTAAAAGCAATGTCTCAAATAAAAGAGCTCATAAAAAAATATAAAATTGAAGCTATTGCAATTGGCAATGGTACAGCATCAAGAGAAACTGAGACATTTATTCGTCAAATTGGATTGCCCTCAACTATTGTTATTATCATGGTTAATGAATCTGGTGCATCCATATATTCAGCTTCTGATGTGGCTCGCGAAGAATTTCCTGATAAAGATATTACTGTTCGAGGAGCTGTCTCAATTGGTCGTAGGTTGATGGATCCTTTGGCTGAGCTCGTCAAACTTGATCCAAAAAGTATTGGCGTTGGTCAGTACCAACATGATGTAGATCAATCAAAATTACAGGATTCACTCGATGATGCAGTGATGAGTGTTGTTAATAGTGTTGGAGTTGATCTTAATACAGCAAGTAAACAGATTTTAACCTATGTTTCAGGTCTGGGGCCTCAAATTGCATCAAATATAATAAAATATAGAAATGAACACGGACCTTTCAAATCTCGAGCGGAATTAAAAAAAGTTGAAAAAATGGGAGCTAAAAAATTTGAACAATCTGCTGGATTTTTACGAATACAAAATGCTAAAAACATACTTGATTCATCTGCTGTTCATCCAGAAAGATATACACTTGTTGAGAAGATGGCAAAAGATCTTGGAATAAGTATAGAATTATTAATTAAGAATGAAGAACTAAGAAAGAAAATTCGACTTGAGAATTATGTTAATGAAGAAGTAGGCCTACCAACATTGCGCGATATAGTATCTGAGCTGGAAAAACCTGGGCGCGATCCTCGTAAGAAGTTTGAGGCTTTTCAATTTGCTAAAGATATATGTACTGTTGATGATTTGAAAATAGGTATGAAACTTGATGGTATTGTAACAAATGTTACTGCGTTTGGTGCATTTGTTGATATCGGCGTTCATCAAGATGGACTGGTACATATAAGTCAATTAGCTGATTCTTTTATAAAAGATCCAAATTTATTTGTAAAAGTACAACAACAAGTGAAGGTAAAAGTAGTAAGTATTGATGCGAAACTTAAACGCATTTCACTTTCTATGAAAGGGTTATAGATATACATTTGATTAATGTATATAATCAAATATGCGGAAACATGTAATGTTGCAGACTTTCAAATTTTATCTTAAACATGCAAAAAAGTATGTGGGTTGGATTTTATTGACATTTGTGTTTGTATTTTTGGGAAGGGTATGTGAGGGATATATCAATACTTACTATAAAATCTTTATAGATATTTTATTTGGAGCAAGTCCTAAATCAGAAAGTCTAATAAGCATCATTCAACAAGTCTTTATTATTAATGTTTTCTTGTGGATGTCTTGGCGAGTTGTAACAATCATAGATTCAATAGTTCCTCCATTAATAGTACGTAACATAGTTCAGGAATCATATGATTATCTTCAGCATCATTCATACAAATTTTTTACGGATTCATTTGCGGGTTCGTTGGTCAAAAAGATCACAAGATTGTCTGATTCATATCTGACAGTTTCGGATACCTTGTTGTATAATCTTTATCCTACTTTAGTTACTATTGGAGTTACCATATTTTTTACAGCACAAATATCCCCGATGTTCGCATATATTGTATCGATATGGACGATCATATTTCTAAGCGTCAATGTTTATCTCGTTTCAGGCCGTATGAGCTTGGAATCAGATGCAAATAAGAATGAAACACGCATATCTGGATTTTTGGCTGATACTCTTGGCAACTTCATTAATGTTATTTCTTTTAGTTCATATCATCGTGAATCAAAGCAACTCGAACAGATCTCTACAGATTGGAGAACTTCTAAGATTCGAAGCTGGATATATGCAACTTCTAGTGAAACAATACTTTCAGCAATGATGCTTTCTTTGGAGTTTTTTCTTTTTTATTTTGGAATAATATTTTGGAAGCAAGGTCAAATAACTCCCGGCGACTTTGTGATGCTCCAAGGACTTTTAAGGGGGTTATTCATGCGAATATGGGATTTTGGTAAAAATATTAGGCAGGTAAGTGATGGTCTCTCGCGAGGTGAAGAAATGATAGAAATAATGAATACAAAACATGAGGTACAGGATGTGGAAGGAGCCATTGATATATTAATTTCAAAAGGGGAGATTGAGATTAAACATCTTAATTTTAAATATAATAACAGTAAAGTAGTTTTTGATGATTTTTCATTACATATTCCAGCAGGAAAAAAAATGGCGCTAGTTGCAAAATCGGGATCAGGTAAGTCGACACTAATAAAACTATTATTACGATTTTATAATGTTACCGAAGGAAGTATTTTGATCGATGGTCAAGACATCATAAAAACAAATCAAGAAAGTTTAAGAAGGCAAATATCATTTGTTTCACAAGAACCGGTGCTTTTTCATCGTACCTTAGCAGAAAACATAGCATATGGCAAACCTGATGCATCCGAATATGATATTATAGAAGCCTCAAAAAAAGCTCATTGTCATGAATTTATTTCACAACTTCCAGAAAAATATAATACATATGTTGGAGAACGGGGGATTAAGTTATCTGGGGGGGAAAGACAGCGAGTAGCTATTGCACGGGCCATCTTACAGGATAGCAAAATTTTGATACTTGATGAAGCAACCAGTTCACTTGACTCAGAATCAGAAAAATTCATACAAGAGGCTCTCGAAATATTGATGAAAGAAAAAACGACTATTGTAATAGCACATCGACTATCAACAATCCATAAAATGGATGAAATTATTGTGATTGAACAGGGAAAAATTCTCGAGAGGGGAACTCATACAGAGCTTATTAATAATCCAAAAGGACAATATAGATATTTATGGGAGATTCAATCGGGTGAGTATTCAAAGGAACTAATCAGTATTATATAATAATCTGATATTTAACTAAAATAATCTAATAATATCTTTTCTTTTTTTCATTGCAATATCATGTTGTATTTGATTGCCCTTTTGAACCAAAGTAACTGAATATGCGTCATATAGTGTATGCGTAACTTCTATTTTATATATACCATCTTGTACATGAAATGAATACTTACCGTCTTTTTTTGTCGTTTGAGGATTTTCAATTCCATTTATCACATCTGAGGCATCTACTTTTGAAAATGTACCCGATGCATTTTGTTTATAAAGTGCAACGGAAGCGTCAGCAAGCGGTTTCATAGTTTGACCATCGAAAACTGTTCCATACGGATCCCAGAATATTTGTATACACTTTTTTTGATCAGCAATGAAATTCAAACTACTTTGTTGCATTGCACCAACATAATCACTATATGAGCTACTTTCAAATTCTCCATAGGCCATAAATATACGTCCGACTTGTGATTTTGTGGTACTTTCCCAAATTCCGAGCTGTGAATCTGCAGGAGCTCCCTTTATTGGGTTTGGTGCTATAGATCCAGAAGTTGAGTTAATATGTTTAATTTTTTTGTATTCATATGGAGTTGCAATGGCCTTATCGTATCCTATTGAATTTCCAAAGGCAGTGATATCAAGGCTTTTATTACCAGTTGTACAATATCTTGCAGTGCCTAACTGCATACACTCAACAATGTAACTGTCTTTATCTGGAAGAAGTTGTAATGTTTTATCCGTTGCTGATCCATCCTTTAAAGATAATTTTGCTGAATTTTTTTTAGAAGCGTCGGCTACGTTTTGGCAACTAACACCGTTATTTTGACAATAATCTGCTTGAAGACATACAAAACGGCGTGATTTGGTAGTTGCTGTAGATCCTGTTGTCGTTGTTGTAGTTGGTCGAACAGTAACTACAGTAGGAGCAAGAGTAACGCCAGCGATAGTTGGTTGAACTACTATTTGAGTGGGAAGTACAGGTTTGATTATTGGTCCCTCACTTACGAATTTTACCTTAAATTCTTTCACTGGACCTACATTTCCAATATCTTGATATGACCAACCTTTTTCGAGATATTCATCTGTCAAGCGTGTTCCATTTTCAAGGGTAAAATATCCCTTTTGATTTGTGGGTGGGGATATTTTAAAATCATATACTCCGCAATTACAACTAAATCGACCTCCATTTATATTTTCATCTCCCGATATAACTGCAATACCTGCATTCGGTTCTATAATGCGAATAGTATTTGTTCCAGATCCTGTGTGTGAGATCTTGACTCCCGGAATATTCGGTTCATTAAATTCTGCCGAATCATAATATATTTTAAAGCTAGACTTTTCACCTGATTTTTTTGTCATTTCCATAATTTTATTTCCACAACCATCTTTCTCTCCATGATCTACCCATGTTACCACTACATCATTCAACGGAGTATTTGTGCTAGCAGTAGTTACGCGGACAACCAAAAATGCCTTTGCAGCATGAACTGTGTTAAAGTAATGGGGTAAAATAAAACAAAAACCAACGAGTAACAATAATAATATCAATTGTTTTTTCATACTATTTGAATAACTCTATTTTAAATGTTATTCTCTGTTTTTGTAACCAATCTTCATATGATATTACTTTTCCTGTAACACTCTTTGAACGCAATTGTCCAAAGACATATAATGCGTCAACATAGGTTTTGGTTATGGTTTCAGGCGTTTGTTTATCTAGTGGAGGAATGGGTTTGCTCGGATCAGGTTGATAGTCTTTGATTGTGGAAACATCAGTGATTTCGCCCTGATTCATGTTCCAGATTATTTGATCAAATTCCTTACTAATAGTTATAGATTGATTCTTTGGAACATCAAATTTGATATATGCATTTGCTTTATATGCATTGTCTAAGAAAACAATTTCTGGATCTTTTTTTATTCTGTCAACAGCGCCCTCCATTGTTAATTGACCGCTTTTTACAAGATCATGTAATTCTGTAATTTTTTTATATGCGAGCTCTTTACCTTTTTCATAACCGAGAGGGCCAACGCGCTCATTTAAAAACCATATAGCTGCTATAACGCCACTAACTTTATCTGCTCGATTACGAATTAGGGTTGTGATTGTTTTGACAGTGCTATTTCGTTCATACAAATCCGATGATTTTGAGTTAAGTAACTCACTTTTTACTTCTGCAATACCATCCTTTTGTGCGCCTTGAAGAACAAGTGAATCTTCTACTAATTTGTCCATTATGATCTTTTTTACACTTGTTGAGCTAATATCTCCAGGATATGTACGAGAGATATATTCATATTGACGTGTATAAATATTTTCATTTCCAACTTTCATGATAGGAGTATCAGGATCCTGTGTTATTTTTTGAGGCGGTCTAGTTGCTAATGGTATACTACGGCTTTCAGTTGCATGAGTTCCAGTAGGAGCGTTATTGATAAGTGGTCGTGGTGGTAAATCTGGGATGATTTTTTGACTATTTTTTGTATTTAATAAGATCACAAGTACAATAATGAAGAGCAGTGCAATACAAAAAACAATTGCAATAATAATTGATCTTTTATTTGTTCCTGACGTTGGTAAATCAGATGGTGAATTTGATTGAAATGGGATATTATCTACAACATCATGCATATAAAATAAAAAAATACCTGAAACGGATACTTCTAATATTATTACATGTGTGGATATATATACAAGTGTTGTTTATATGTCTCATAAACACACCCAGACAAGGAATTATTAAAAAATAATTCTCACCCCACCTAATTCAGCATAATCATACGGATGATGATGATGAATTGCCCCTATCATAATACGATTTTTTCGTACCTTAAATTCTTTTGATACTTTATCAATAAGTTCTGGACCAAATTCTTCATTTTTATAAACTGTTGTAATATTAAAATGAGGAAATACACCTGATTCCTTTAATATAGGAAGTGCATCTTGAATTTCTTTATATGATTTTTCATCGCCATTACCACCTTTACAATGTATGAGGATGATGTTCCATCCGCTCTCGTTCCGATTGACATACTCAAGAATTTCATGAAGACGATGTTTGTTGTGTATAAAAACGATAAATTTACCACTTACAATATCAGAAAATTTATCATCTAACCAACTATAAATTTTTGGAAATGGTTTTGATATACGAATAGCCATTTTTAAAACTGTGTCCTGATAAAGAATTATAAAAATAAGAGCTAACGATGGTAAGAAATATATCTCAAAAAATACTAGATTTTGAAAATCTATACGTATATTTCCAATAAGTCCAAAGGCTGTTGAAAAAAATGCAAGAATTACAAAAATAATTGGAGCATTATATGTTCTTTTAAGCTCAGTTCTTGTTTCTTTAAGTATAAGATTACCAAAAGCAAAAAAACTCATTACTCCAAGAAATGCTATAGTATAAACTCCTGCCAAAGATAATAAATCACCTTTTGTCATGATCAGTATTGAAGCGCAGAGTATAAAAAAAGAAATAATAATGCGAGGATACGATCCTTTGTCATTCATTTTTAAAAACCATATGGGCAGACAATTATCTGCAGACATACGATATATCAATCCACTTACGCCAACGTATGCTGTTAGAACAGCTCCAGACAAAACTAGGAATGCATCAACCATAACAAGTAATGCAAAATAGGGACCGCCAAGATCAAAAGATGCAATTGCGAGAAGAAAATCTTTTGCATTTGCAATTCCTTCAAATGACATCGAATTTAATACTACAAGAGCTATTAAGGGGTTAAATATTGCAACTCCAATAAGCATATTTCGAAGTGTTTTTCTAAAAACACCAGCATCTTGTTCTTCCACAAAATTTGCTGAACTTTCAAATCCAGAAACACCAAGAAGAGATGCTGAAAATGCAAGATAGAGTGTCATAATAATACCACCCTGTTTTGAGACAATTGACCAAGTTTGAGTAAGATTTTCTGCAAAATAAGATTTTCCTCCACTGACAAAATATATTCCCCCTAAAATTAAAAATCCAATAAGTGTGATAATGTGGAGTCCAAAAATGCCCATTGCGACTTTTGCAGAATCTTTAATACCTGATATGACTAGGATAGCAAATGTTAGTAGTAAGATAGTTGTGAAAATTGTAATTGTATTTTCACCGATATGGCCGTTTGGCATGAGAAAATCAATAAAATCGTTATGTAATTGAAGTGAATTGATTTTGAATAAGGGACTTTCGGTTACTTTACTCAAATATTCAACACCTACCTTAGCAGATATTACTGCTGTTGCAATGTAAGAGAGAATAGTCATGACACCTGCAATTGCTGCAAATGTTTTTGAAGTTCCGTTTAACAGACAGTTGTAAGCTCCGCCATTGATTGGAAGTGCCTCAACTACCTCTGTATATACTTTTTTATAGAAAAAGAGTACGAGCGCAACTATTGCAAGAACAACGGGAGCAAATACGCCAGCAAAAATAATTGCTATTCCTGACACATACAGCGAAGAGGAGAGGATGTCATTACCACAAATTGCTGTTGCAGCAAACTGTCCAAGTCGTGGATGTTCATGCTTTTTTAGTTTTTGAGACATAATAATATAATAAATTTATATATGAATTTAGAATGACACGCGGAGCTACACGGAGACGCGGAACGTGCAAAATCACATTATAGCACACTTTTGAAAAAGAGAAATAGCATGTAAAAAATCGAGTTGCATGGAATTAAGTGTTACCCAACGCGGAATCAGGTAAGGGTGTTGCATGATATAGCTCTGTTACCGAACTACCTAATTTTTTCTGCTTCATAAGTCGATAAACAT
>Ga0194060_10001004_pt1 | contig 20563 bp, 22 predicted proteins | sample SepL225m_MetaG_FD_163427 | JGI IMG/M metagenome (GOLD analysis project Ga0194060, IMG submission 163427) | Anoxic zone freshwater microbial communities from boreal shield lake in IISD Experimental Lakes Area, Ontario, Canada - Sep2016-L222-5m | ecosystem: Environmental > Aquatic > Freshwater >... | reverse complement strand
GTGAAAATCAAGCAGGGCGGCGGCCACGCCGGCCACAACGGGCTGCGCGATATCATCGAGAATCTGGGCACGCCGGAATTCTGGCGCATGCGCATCGGCATTGGCCATCCGCGTGAAATTGCCGCAGGCGAGCAGGAGGTGGCCGATTTCGTGCTCCACCCACCGCGCCGAGAGGAACAGGAATTGATAGACGCGGTGATCGCCCGAGGTGTCGACGCGTTCGACCTGATACTAGGCGACAATATGGCGGCGGCGATGCACAAGCTGCACACCAAGCCCAAGCCCAAGCCGAAAACGCCGGACATTCCTAAGTAATCGGCGTGAATTGAACAACGGGGCTGCGTCCCCCGCGTACTCCTGAAACAGATCCAAGGCCTCACATATGTCTCTCAAATGCGGAATCGTCGGATTGCCGAATGTAGGCAAGTCGCCTGAGTTGAACAAGGGGGCTATGCCCCCTTGTTCCCCGAGGGGACTTCCTTCGGGGCGCATATCCCCCAAACTGGATTAGGAATTCATAAATGTCCCTGAAATGCGGAATCGTCGGTCTGCCGAATGTCGGCAAGTCCACGTTATTCAACGCGCTCACCAAGGCCGGCATCGCGGCCGAGAACTACCCCTTCTGCACCATCGAGCCCAACGTCGGCATAGTCGAGGTGCCCGATTCGCGCCTGGCGCAGCTGGCCGCGATCGCCAAGCCGGAGAAGGTCATCGCGGCCGTGGTGGAGTTTGTCGATATCGCGGGCCTGGTTGCCGGGGCATCCAAAGGGGAGGGCCTGGGTAACCAGTTTCTCGCCAACATCCGCGAGACCGATGCGATCGCTCACGTGGTGCGCTGTTTCGTCGACGAGAACGTGGTCCACGTCGCCGGAAAGATAGATCCTCTCGACGATATCGAGGTGATCAACACCGAACTGGCGCTGGCCGATCTGGCCACGGTGGAAAAGCAGCTCGCCAAGAACGTCAAACTCGCCAAGTCGGGCAACGACAAGGAGGCGCAGCGGCTGGTTGCGGTTCTGGAGAAAGTGCGCGCCGCACTCGATCTGGCGAAGCCAGCCCGTACCGTGGACATGTCGAAGGAGGAACTTGCGCTGGTGAAGCCACTGTTTCTGCTCACGATGAAGCCCACCATGTATGCGGTCAACGTGGCGGAGCATGGCTTCGAAAACAATCCGCTGCTCGATAAGGTCAGAGCCTACGCCCGCGCCGAGGGCGCGCCGGTGGTGGCGATCAGTGCGGCGATGGAAGCCGAGATCGCCGACTTGTCTGACGAGGACAAGCAGGTGTTTCTCGCCGACATGGGATTCAAAGAGGCGGGCCTGGACCGGTTGATCCGGGCCGGCTACGCGCTGCTCGGCCTGCAGACTTATTTCACCTGCGGCCCGAAGGAGGTGCGCGCCTGGACGGTGCAGATCGGCGCGACCGCGCCGCAGGCCGCAGGCGTGATTCACACCGATTTCGAGCATGGTTTCATTCGCGCCGAGGTGATCTCCTTTGCCGATTTCATTGCCTGCAAGGGCGAGCAAGGCGCCAAGGAAGCGGGCAAGATGCGCCTGGAGGGGAAGGACTACATAGTGCGCGACGGCGATGTAATGCATTTCCGCTTCAACGTGTGAGGTAATATTGGCACCTGCAGAAAGCACCGGTGCCCGCGAACCCGGTCGTGGAACCGGGGGCGGAATAGTTGTGGCAACGCGAGGAGGTGTGAAGTGAAACGACTGCTACTGACGGCAATCACGGTGCTGCTGATCGCATTAGGCTCGGCGCGGGCGGGACCGTTCGAGGACGGCGCTGCCGCGTATCAACGCGGCGACTACGCCACCGCGCAGAAAATATTTCAAACTCTCGCGGCGCAGGGAAACGCGGAAGCCCAATACAACCTCGGTTTCATGTACGACAGCGGGAAAGGCGTCAAGCAGGACTATGCAGAAGCGCTCAAGTGGTACCGCCTGGCGGTAGCGCAGGGAGTGGCGCTGGCGCAATTCAATCTTGGCGTGATGTACGGCAACGGGCGGGGCGTCAAGCAGGACGACGCGGAAGCGCTCAAGTGGTACCGGCTGGCGGCGGCGCAGGGCGATGCCATTGCGCAGGGCAATCTCGGCTTCATGTATGACAGCGGGAAAGGCGTGACGCCGGACTTTGCGGAAGCGCGCAAGTGGTACCGGCTGGCGGCGGCGCAGGGGGATGCGATTTCACAATTCAATCTCGGGTTCATGTATGACAGCGGGAAGGGCGTGGCGCCGGATTTTGCGGAAGCGCGCAAGTGGTATCTGGTGGCGGCGGCGCAGGGGGATGCGCTTTCGCAATTCAATCTGGGCGTGATGTATGACACCGCGCGCGGCATCAGGCAGGACTACGCGGAAGCGCTCAAGTGGTACCGGCTGGCGGCGGCGCAGGGGAATGCGCTGGCGCAGGGCAATCTCGCGGTGATGTTCGACAGCGGGAAAGGCATCACGCAGGACTATGCGGAAGCGCTGAAGTGGTATCGGTTGGCTGCGGCGCAGGGGAACGCGCTGGCGCAGGCCAATCTCGGCGTGATGTATGCCAATGGGCGGGGCGTAAAGCAGGACTATGCGGAAGCGCTCAAGTGGTACCGGCTGGCGGCGGCGCAGGGTGAGGCGCGCGCGCAAGGCAACCTCGGATTCATGTATGAAAACGGGAGCGGTGTCGCACCGGACCGTGCCGAAGCGCTGAAGTGGTATCGGCTGGCGGCGGCGCAGGGGAATGCGCTGGCGCAGGGGAACCTCGGCGTGATGTACGGCGAAGGGCTGGGCGTGGCACGGAACCCGGTTCGCGCCTACATGTGGCTGAATATGGGCGCGGTGTCGGGCAGCGAGAATGCGGTGAAAAACCGCGACATCGTAGCCAAACGAATAACGCCGCAGCAAATTGCCGAAGCGCGGCAGATGGCGAGCGATTGTCAGAAGCGCAACTTCAAGGGATGCGACTGAAAACAGCTGCCGCCGAGCTTCATCGGCAAGGCCATCGCCGGCGCCCCGGCGCGGGCGTCATTGCAGCGCCGGCGCAGCGCGATCAGTAGGTGCCCGGGTAGGAACCCCCGTCGATCAGGAAATTTTGTCCGGTGACGTAGCTGGCCTGCGCGCTGCACAGGTAAGCGCAGGCATCGCCGAATTCCGCCGGATCGCCGAACCTGCCGGCGGGGCACAGCGCCATTCGTTCCTTGCGTATCACCTCGACGCTGACGCCGCGGTTCTTGGCCAGCGTTTCGCAGGTGGTCCGGATCCGGTCGGTGTCGAACGAGCCCGGGAGCAGGTTGTTGATGGTGACGTTGTGCGCCACGGTTTTGCGCGCGATGCCAGCGACGAAACCGGTGAGGCCGGAGCGCGCGCCGTTGGAGAGCCCGAGAATCTCTATCGGCGCCTTTACCGAACTCGAGGTGATGTTGACGATCCGGCCGAACTTGCGCGCGATCATTCCGTCCACCGTGGCCTTGATCAACTCGATCGGAGTGAGCATGTTGGCGTCCAGCGCGGAGATCCAGATATCGCGCGTCCAGTTGCGGAAATCCCCGGGGGGCGGGCCGCCGGCGTTGTTGATAAGGATGTCCGGATTGGGGCAGGCTGCGAGCACCGCCGCGCGACCCGCCTCGGTGGTGATGTCGCCCGCGACCGCGGTGACCTTCACCCCGGTGGCGGTGCGGATCTCCTCCGCGGTCTTCTCCAACGCCTCTTTGCCGCGTGCAGTGATGACGAGGTTCACTCCTTCGCGCGCCAGCGAGAAGGCGCAGCCGCGCCCCAGGCCCTTGCTCGATGCACACACCAATGCGGTCTTGCCGCGAAGCCCCATATCCATCTCTACTCTCCTTAGAAGTTGTTTCAAAATGAGGGGATACCTCCCCTCATGCTCCCCAAAATTGGCCGTTGCAAAATTCATTTGCAACGGGTTCTTAGATCTTGGGTTTGATTGTCACCAGCGATACTCCCGCCAGCACCAGGGCCGCTCCGGCGATCTGCAGCAGGCTCATGCCCTCCTCCAGCCCGACCCATCCGAGAAAAATGGTGGTCACCGGTCCCGCCGCACCGATGATCGCCACCTGATTGGCGCCTATGCGCCGCAGTGCCTCCGAGGTAACGAACACCGGCAACACGGTGCAGCCCACCGCCATGGCGATGGCCAGCACATACACCTGCAACGGCAGGTCCAGCGCCGACAGCGGGCGCAGCAGCAGGAACTGCAGGATGCACAACACGCTCGCCACGCTGGTGGCATAGGCGGTAAAGCGCATTGAGCCGATGCGCGTCACCACCTGACTGCTTTTGACCAGATACACGGCGTAGCTCAGCGCGCTGCCGAATACGAGCGTGGCGCCCATTAACAGGTTGCGGCTTTCCCCGGCAAAGCCCTGCGACAGCACCAGCGCCAGACCCGCGTAGGATATCACCAGAGCGACGATGTCGCGGCGGCTCACATACTTTCCCAGAAACAGGGCGGAGAGCAGCACGGTGATGGTGGGATAGAGGAACAGCACCAGCCTTCCGAGACCGGCTGATATGTACTGCAGTCCGAGAAAGTCGAGGAAACTCGCCAGGTAATAGCCGAGAAAGCCCAGCAGAAAGACCGCCCGCCAGTCGCTGCCCGTGAGCGGGGCGTGCGCGCCGTCGCGCTTGACCCAGACCGCAGTGGCGACGAAAAAAGGCAGGGAGAACACCATGCGCAGCGCGATCAGCGTGACCGGGTCGGTGACGTAGGCGTAGGCGAGCTTGATCAGGATCGGCCGCACCGAGAAGGCGAGTACGCCGACCAGCGCCAGGACGATGCCCCAGGCGCGATACGATGAAGCAGTCACTCCGGAACGCTCAGAATTGGGAGCTTGGCGCCACGATAATCGCCGGATAACTGAGGCAGGGGCATGGAATTGTCGCTTGTCAGGGGCCGCAGGCGCGGGTGCAATGCTAAAATTATAGGCTTCAGAAGGCATTCGGGGCGGCAATCATGGCGGGACATTCGAAATGGGCCAACATCAAGCACAAAAAGGCGGTCACGGACGCCAAGCGGGGCAAGATTTTCACCCGCCTGATCCGCGAGATCACCGTCGCGGCGCGCATGGGCGGCGCTGATCCCAACATGAATCCGCGCCTGCGCCTGGCGATCGAAAAAGCGCGCGGCGTGAACATGTCCAAGGACAACATCGAGAATGCGACCAAGCGCGGCGCGGGAGCGCTCGACGGCGCCAATTACGAGGAGGTGCGCTACGAAGGCTACGGCATCGCCGGCGCAGCGGTGATGGTCGACTGTCTCACCGACAACCGTACCCGCACCGTGGCCGACGTGCGCCACGCCTTTGTCAAGAACGGCGGCAACCTCGGCACCGATGGCTCGGTGGCGTTCCTGTTCAAGCACTGCGGCCAGTTCATCTTTGCTCCGGGTACGAGCGAAGACAAGGTGATGGAGGCGGCGCTGGAGGCCGGTGCCGAGGACGTGCTCACCAACGAAGACGGCTCGGTCGAAGTGATCTGCGGGCCTTACGACTTTTCCGCGGTGAAGCAGGGCCTGGAAGCGGCCGGCCTGAAGCCCGAACTGGCCGAAATCACGATGAAGCCGCTCTCCGAGACCGCCATGAGCGGAGACGACGGGGTCCGCATGCAGAAGCTGCTCGATGCGCTGGAGGTGCTCGACGACGTGCAGGAAGTCTATACCACGGCGATGATCGACGAGTAGCGCGGGCGGCCCGGGTCGGACGTCAGGGCTATAATCAGCCGATGGCCGAAACCACAATAACCATACTCGGCATCGATCCGGGCTTGCGCATTACCGGGTTTGGCGTCATCTGCAAGAGCGGCGGCAAGCTCGCTTACGTTACCAGCGGCTGCATCAAGGCGCCGGAATCAGACCTGCCCGGGCGGCTCAAGACGATATTGGAGGGTCTGCTCGAAGTGATCCGTATGCATCAGCCGCAGCAGGTTGCGGTCGAAAAAGTGTTCGTCAACGTCAATCCCCAATCCACGCTGCTCCTGGGCCAGGCGCGCGGCACCGCCATCTGCGCCGCGGTGCTGGAGAGTTTGCCGGTGGCGGAATATACCGCGTTGCAGGTGAAACAGGCCGTCGTTGGCAACGGCCACGCGAAAAAGGAGCAGGTGCAGGAGATGGTCCGGCGCCTGCTGCGCCTGCCGGGAAACCCCAGCCCGGATGCGGCCGATGCGCTGGCCTGCGCCATCTGCCATGCGCATGGCGGTCAGGGCTTGGGCTCGATTGCCACGGCAGGCTACCGTGTGAAGAAAGGCAGGCTCGTATGATAGGACGCTTGAGCGGGGTGCTGCTGGAAAAGAACCCGCCGCAGGTGATGCTGGAGGTGCAGGGCGTGGGTTACGAGATAGACGTACCCATGAGCACCTTTTACAACCTGCCCGGCGTGGGCGAGCGGGTGACGCTGTTTACACATCTGATCGTGCGCGAGGACGCGCACCTGCTCTACGGCTTTGCCAGCGAGTCCGAGCGCAAAGCGTTTCGCCAATTGCTGAAAATCAGCGGCGTCGGCGCGCGCACCGCGCTGTCGCTGCTGTCGGGCATGAGCGTCGCCGAACTGGTCCAGGCGGTGGCTGCGCAGGAAGCCGGACGCCTGACCCGGGTTCCCGGCATAGGCAAGAAGACGGCCGAGCGCCTGCTGCTCGAGTTGAAGGGCAAGCTGGGCGCCGATCTTACGACGGGCATGGCGGTCAACCGCGCCGCGCCGGCGGGCGGCGATGTGCAGAACGCGCTGCTGTCTCTGGGATACAACGAAAAAGAGGCGCAATACGCGCTGAAGCACCTGCCCGAGGGCCTGTCGGTGTCCGAGGGCATCAAGCAGGCGCTGAAGCTGCTTTCGAGGGCGTGAGGGCGGTAAGATAGCGCATGGCCATTGAAACCGACCGCCTGATCGCCGCCGACCCCGCCTCGCCGCAGGAAGAGGCGCTGGAGCGCGCGCTGCGGCCCAAGGCGCTGTCGGAGTACGTCGGCCAGGAGAAGATCCGCGGCCAGCTCTCGATTTTCATCGAGGCCGCGCGCCAGCGCAAAGAGTCGCTCGATCACGTGCTGCTGTTCGGTCCGCCGGGACTGGGGAAAACGACGCTGGCCCACATCATCGCGCGCGAGATGGGCGTGAATCTGCGCCACACCTCGGGCCCGGTGCTGGAGCGCCCGGGCGACCTGGCCGCGCTGCTCACCAACCTTGAACCGAACGACGTTCTGTTCATCGACGAGATCCACCGCCTGTCGCCGATCGTGGAGGAAATCCTGTATCCGGCGCTGGAGGACTTTCAGCTCGACATCATGATCGGCGAGGGGCCGGCGGCGCGCTCGGTCAAGCTTGATCTGCCGCCGTTCACGCTGGTGGGCGCAACCACGCGTGCCGGCATGCTGACCAATCCGCTGCGCGACCGCTTCGGCATCGTCGCCCGGCTGGAGTTCTATACCGCGCTCGAACTGCAGCAAATCGTGAGCCGCTCGGCCGGGTTGCTGAAAGTCGAAGTAGCTGACGAGGGTTCGCTCGAGATCGCCCGGCGCTCGCGCGGGACGCCGCGCATCGCCAACCGGCTGCTGCGGCGGGTGCGCGACTACGCCGAGGTAAAGGCGCGGAGCGGCGTCAGCCGCGAGGTCGCAGACGCCGCGCTGCTGATGCTCGACGTCGACGCGCTCGGACTGGACCTGATGGATCGCAAGCTGCTGCTGGCGGTGATCGAGAAGTTCGCCGGCGGCCCGGTGGGCGTGGAAAATCTTGCGCACGCGATCGGCGAGGAACGCGACACCATCGAGGACGTGATCGAACCGTTCCTCATCATGCAGGGCTATTTGCAGCGCACGCCGCGCGGGCGTGTAGCCACCATGACTGCCTACCGCCATTTCGGCCTGGCGGTGCCGAATACCGGCGCCAACGGCGATTTGTGGAACGGTCCTGGCGCATCCTGAGGCCGCGATCAATAGAAATCCGGTGCAAATTGAATTTGCAACGGCAAATATAGGGGGCATGAGGGGAGGTATCCCCTCGTATCGAAATGAAACCGCAACTCTTTTCCTGGCCGGTGCGCGTCTATTACGAGGACACGGACTCGGGCGGCGTGGTGTATTACGCCAATTACCTGAAGTTCTTCGAGCGCGCGCGCACCGAATGGCTGCGCAGCCTGGGCCTGAATCAGGATAAACTGGCGCAGGAGCAGAACCTGATTTTCGTGGTGCGCAAGGTCACGCTGGGCTTTGTCCGCCCTGCCCGCCTCGACGACCTGATCGAGGTCAGCGTTGAACCGATGAAGCTCGCGCATGTCTATATTGAACTGGCGCAGGAGGCTAGGTGCGGCGCGCAGGTTCTGGCGACGGCCGGGACCAAGGTGGCCTGTCTGGACCGACGCAATTTCAAACCCGTAGCGATACCCCAATTCCTCCGCGAGTCGATGCAAAAATGAACGTAACCCAGGACCTGTCGATACTTTCCCTGATCACCAACGCCAGCGTACTGGTGCAGTTGGTAATGGCGCTGTTGCTGATGGTCTCGTTCATGAGTTGGCTGTTCATATTCCGTAAATTGTTCGCCATCCGACAGGCCGTGACGCAAACGGAGAAATTCGAGCGCGACTTCTGGAGCGGCAACGACATGAACGGCCTGTACCAGAGCGCGGTCAATGACCGCCACCGGGCCGGATCGCTCGAGCGCATTTTCGAGGCAGGCTATCGCGAATTCGTCAAGCTGCGCTCCCAGCGCGGGGCCGATCCGAGCATCCCGGTGGAGGGCGCGCGCCGCGCCATGCGCGCGACGTATCAGCGCGAGATGGACAACCTGGAGCGGCACCTCGCCTTTCTCGCATCGGTCGGTTCTGTCAGCCCCTATGTCGGGCTGTTCGGCACGGTATGGGGCATCATGAATTCGTTTCGCGGTCTGGCCAACGTCAATCAGGCGACGCTGGCCCACGTCGCGCCCGGCATCGCCGAAGCGCTGATCGCCACCGCGATCGGCCTGTTCGCCGCCATACCGGCGGTGATCGCCTACAACCGCTACGCGCACGACATCGACCGCCTCGCGATTCGCTTCGAGAGTTTCATCGAAGAGTTTTCCAACATCCTGCAGCGCCAGGCCGGCGTGGGCAAGTAGGGAAGCGAGCGATGCCGCGTCCGCGCCGCGCCATGAGCGAAATCAACGTCGTGCCCTATATCGACGTGATGCTGGTGCTGCTGGTGATATTCATGATCACCGCGCCGCTGGTCAACCCGGGCGTCATCGAGCTGCCCTCGGTGGGGAAGTCGTCGCAGCCGCCCGAACTTCCGCTCGAGGTCGTGATCAATGCGGATGCGACGCTGGTGCTGCGCGAGAGGAGTAAGACGTCGGCAAGCGAGCGTCCGGTGTCAACCTCCGAGCTGGTGGCGGCGTTGCAGCAAAAGCAGAAAGCGCGCCCGGATCAAGCGGTGGTGATCGCCGCCGACAAGAACGTGCGCTATGAGGAGGTGCTCAAAGTCATGGACGAACTGCAAAAGCAGAACGTGCGCAAGGTCGGCCTGCTGGTGAGGCCCGCGGCGCGATGAGCGTGGCGGCCGGCGCGCTGCAGTACCAGGAGCCGGGCAAGGTCCCTTCTGCCGTGCTCGCCGTGGCGGTGCACGTGCTCCTGGCGGTCTTCCTGTTCTTCGGCGTGCGCTGGCAAAGCAGCCAGCCCGAAGCGGTGGTGGTCGAGGTGTGGACCAGCCCCCCCGCTCCCCCTGTCGAGCCAGTCGTGGCGCCGCCTCCGCCCATGCCGGAGATCAAGCCGGAACTTAAAGTGGAAAAGGCGATTGAGCCGCCCAAGCCCGATATCGCGCTGGAGAAGAAGAAGGAAGTCAAAAAAGAGCCACCGAAAAAGGAACAGACAAAGCCTGAGCCCAAGCTCAATCTCGACCGGAGCAAGGACATACGCGCGCAACTCGAGAGCGAAACCGCCCAATTGAAGCAGCAGCTGGATAAGGAGAGAATCCTCGACCAGATGAAGCGCGAAGGCGCAGCGCAGGCGGCCAGGGCGGATGCCGCCTACATCGGCAAGCTGAAAGGAAAGATCAAGAGCAATATCGTGCTGCCGCAGGGAATCGTCGGCGATCCGGAGGCGGTCTTCGACGTAGTGCAACTGCCCACCGGCGAAGTCATGTCGGTCAAGCTGCGCAAGTCGAGCGGCAACAAGGCGTATGACGATGCGGTGGAGCGCGCGATTCTGAAGTCCTCGCCATTGCCGCGGCCGGACCGGCCGGAGCAGTTTCAGCGCAGCCTGGAAGTCAAATTCAGGCCGCTGGAGTCGAAATGACGGGGTGGGTTGTATAATGCGGCGAGCAGGTTTTCGGAATAATTGATGCGATATTTTCTGGCTTCGATGGGGGTGTTGCTTGGATTGCTTTGCGCCAATGCGCAGGCGCAGCTTTCGATCGAGATCACCGGCGGTGGCGCCAACCAGATTCCGATCGGCGTGCTGCACTTCGTCGGCGAGGAGGCACTGGCACAGCGGATCAGCGACATAGTCGAAGCGGACCTGCAACGCAGCGGGCGTTTTCGCATGTTGTTTGCCGGCAACGTTGCGCCGCTGCCGACAGAGGCGGCGCAGGTCAATTTCGGCGACTGGAAAAACCGCAATGCCGATGCGCTGGTCATCGGCAGCGTTGCGCGCCTTGCCGACGGCAGGTTCGAGGCACGTTTCCGCCTGCTCGATGTGCCCAAGCAAACCCAGATCGGCGGTGTCGCATTCACCCTGACGACACAGCAGGTGCGCGCGACGGCGCACCGTATCGCCGACTTCGTCTACGAGAAGCTGACCGGCGACCGCGGCGTGTTTTCGACAAGGATCGCCTACGTGGTGAAGCAGGGAACGCGGTTCGAGCTGCAAATTGCCGACGCCGACGGGGTCGGCGCACAGACCGCCCTTGCATCGCGCGAGCCCATCATGTCTCCGGCCTGGTCGCCCGACGGCGCGCGCCTTGCGTACGTCTCGTTCGAGAACAAAAAACCGGTGGTGTACGTACACTCACTGGTTTCCGGGCAGCGCCAGGTGGTGGCGAATTTCAAAGGTTCGAACAGCGCGCCCGCATGGTCTTCCGACGGCAAGCAGCTGGCGGTGGTGTTGTCCAAGGACGGCGGCTCGCAGATTTATCTCATCGGCGCCGATGGCAGCAATCCGAGGCGCCTGACAAACTCCGGTTCCATCGACACCGAGCCGTTTTTTGCGCCCGACGGCCAGTCGATCTACTTCACCTCAGATCGCGGCGGGAGCCCGCAGATCTACCGCATGGGCACGGGCGGCGGCGAGGTCACGCGCGTGAGCTTCGACGGCAGCTACAACGTGTCGCCGCGGGTCTCGGGCGACGGCAAGACACTGGTCTATATTGCGCGCGATGGCGGGCGCTTTCAGCTGAAAGCGCTGGATCTCGCGAGCAAGCAGGGGCAGGTGCTCACCGACGGGCAGCACGACGAATCTCCCAGTTTTGCGCCTAACGGCAAGATGATTCTGTATGCTACGCAGGTGGGCAATCGCGGATCCCTCGCCGCGGTTTCTAGCGACGGCGCGGTGAAGCAGCGTTTGTCGGTGCAGGCAGCGGACGTGCGCGAGCCCGCTTGGGGACCGTTTATCAACAATTAAGCGATATGAGGGGCGGTTACACCTCGCGTTCGATGTGCTGCTGGATTACGACAAGGAGACGGGAATGAAGAAATTGCTTGCTGTTGCCTCGATGGTGGCGCTGCTTGCCGGTTGCGCGAGCACACCCAAGGAAGAGCCGAAGGCCGCGGTGGAGGACCGTACACCCACGACCGCCGTTCCGAGCCAGCCGGGAATCACTACGGTCACGCCGGTTACGCCCAAGCAGGATCAGTCGCCAAATCCGCTCAAGGACCCGAACAACATCCTGTCCAAGCGCAGCCTTTTCTACGACTACGACAAATATGACGTCAAGGACGAATACAAGCCGCTGCTGCAGGCGCATGCGCGTTATCTTGCGCAGAATCGAAATGCAAAAATGCTGATACAGGGCAACTGCGACGAGCGCGGCAGCCGGGAGTACAACATTGCGCTGGGCCAGAAACGCTCCGACGGCGTGAAGAAAATGCTGCTGCTGATGGGGGCGCAGGAAAGCCAGCTCGAGTCGGTGAGCCTGGGCGAGGAAAAGCCGCGTTGCACCGACACCACCGAGGCCTGCTACAGCCAGAACCGGCGCAGTGACATGCTCTATGGCGGCGAGTACTGATCGATGAGACTGCACGCGGCCCTTTTCCTGGGGCTTTGTCTCGCCGCCGGTTCGGCCCGCGCCGGCATGTTCGACGACGACGAAGCGAGGCGGGACATCGCCGCGCTTCGGGCTCAGGTCGGGGGGAGCCAGCAGGCAATCGACGAGCGACTCGCCAAGATCGAATCGATGCTGCAGGACCGGGCGATAGAAACGGCCAAGCTGATCGACGAGTTGAAACAGGAACTGGCGCGCATGCGCGGCCAGGTCGAGGTGCAGACCAACCAGATCGACACCCTGGACCGGCGGCAGAAGGACCTCTACGTCGATCTTGACGCGCGCCTGCGGAAGCTCGAGGCGAGTGCACAGGCGCAGGAGAAGCAAGCGGCAAGCGCGCCCGACCCGGCCGCGGAAGCGAAGGCCTACGAGGCGGCGCTCAACCAGTTCAAGCTCGGCAATTACCAGTCTTCGGTCGCGGCGTTCCAGAATTTCCTCGCCACCTACGCCGACAGCCAGCAGGTGTCGAGTGCCCAGTACTGGATCGGCAACGCCTACTACGCCCTGCGCGACTACAAAATGGCAGTCGCCGCGCAGCAGAAGCTGCTCGCCTCCTGGCCCACAAGCGCCAAGGCGCCGGATGCCATGCTCAATATCGCGAGTTGCCAGTCCGAAATGGGCGAGACCAAGGGTGCGCGCGAAACGCTGCAGGCGCTGTTGAAAAAATATCCCGGCACGCCAGCGGCGGATCAGGCCAAGCAGCGCCTTGCCGGCAAGCGTTAGCCCGGGCCGGCCTGGCCCTCGTTCCGCGAGGAAAGCAGGCGATCCACCTTCCGTTCACCCGATGCGCAAAGCCGTCGTCCTGCTTTCGGGCGGCCTCGATTCCGCCACCGTGCTCGCCATCGCCATGCAGCGGGGTTTCGCCTGCCACGCCCTGTCGATCGATTACGGCCAGCGCCACCGGGTGGAACTCGAGGCCGCGGTGCGGATCGCGGCCGCGCTGGGTGCGGTGGAGCAGAAAACGGTCAGGATCGATCTGGCCGCATTTGGCGGTTCGGCGCTCACCGACGACAGGATAGCGGTGCCGGTCCATGGAGTGCAAAAGGACGGGATTCCGATCACCTACGTGCCGGCGCGCAATACCATCATGCTCTCGCTTGCACTCGCCTGGGCCGAAGTGCTCGGTGCGCAGGACCTGTTCTTCGGCGCCAACGCAGTCGATTACTCCGGTTATCCCGATTGCCGCCCCGATTACATGCGCGCCTTTGAGCGCATGGCCAATCTGGCTACCAAGGCCGCAGTGGAGGGCCACCGCCTCACCCTGCATACGCCCATCATTGAACTGAGCAAGGCCAAGATCATCGAACAGGGATTGGCGCTGGGCGTGGACTACGGCCTGACCGTTTCATGTTACCAGGCCGACGGCGAGGCGCGCGCTTGCGGCGTATGCGATTCATGCCGAATACGCCGTGCCGGCTTCGAATCAGCCGGCGTGCCCGACCCTACCCGATATCGCCAGAATTGAGGCGAATTTCGGACGCTGTCATTGAAGGGCCCCTGGTTTCCAACCTTTGGCGCGTTTCCGTGCCTCGGCATTCCGCTCCGGCGCCGATCTGAAAAGCTGCGATCTGATGGCGCCCTCCAAATTTTCAGGACTTCGGATTTCCACCACGCCACCATTTGCTCTGCTAACGCCGGTCTTCTTGATGAATGTCAAATGGCAGCGAAGTCTTACAAGTAGATTGGGATGACAGCCATGCGAGAGTGAATGTGGGCGATCATGATGCAGATGGATTCACACTTTGAAGAACTCATCACGCAGCTTCGACCCACGCTGCCGACAAGCACCGCATTGGCGCAGGCCATTGATCAGCGGGAGCCTTGGGGGCAGATCGCGATGAAGGCGATCGACGACGGCTACATGGAAATCGGCGACGAGTTTGTTCGATACTTCGAATCTATTGTGCGATGCAGTACTTGATGAAAGGAGAGCTCTGATGCTGCGCAAACTCTACCTTGCTTGGCGCCTGCATATCGTCCTTCACTATTCTTGGCGTCTTGCCTGGATGAAGGCGGCCTATCATCACGCATTGTAAGGCGACGTTGTTTTTGATTTTCAGAACTATAGATCTAAGAGGATATTTCCGGCTTGTTCCGAGCTTTGCTTTCCGGTAACGCATGAGATAAAGGAAGCATAAGCTTTTTACGATGTTGCTGTTAGCTTCGTTCTTCCGGCCAAGGTAACTTTCAAACATAAAGATACTGATAGGTTATCGACCAAGATCCGCTGTTGCGCGCGCCCCTAAGCTGGGTGTACCTGATGCGGGAGGAAGATGACCACCCTCAACCAAATGTTTGAGGTTTACCTTGACCAGAGGTACGCAGCTCAGCTTGAACGGGAGGCAATATATCGATGAACTTAACTACAGTGCGACCCTGCCGCCAGTAATGCCTGGCATACGTCACGGTGCGTGACGCCATATAGCCACTAAAAGTGGTGTTTTACGAAAGCCCTGCGAGATCGTCGTGGGGCTTCGTTTTTATGGTGCCCGATACCTCGGAATCCTCACGCTACGTATCGTTGACGGTGCGGGTCCGAAGAATGCGGCGTCGCAGATCGTCTCCTAATCTGGATTACGGCTGAAGCAGATACAGAGGAAAGGCGGTCGGCGCGTAACCCTCCTTGCAGTGTGTCAAATGCTCTCCCAGGCGCTATACCTCACGACTGTGGGCTTCGGGCATTCGTTGCTCCCTGGCAGTTATGCTTCAGGACACAACCGGGTTCTGCTTTGTAGCCCAACCATTGGCATGAGGGATGGAGACTCGGCACAATCGACACGATTGCGCGCCGAATGCTAAGGTGGCGCATGCAGCGATCACCATCGACACCTGCCACCGTCACCCAATGAAAGGAAACATAATGAGTACCGACAAGACGCGCATGATGCTGCAACTTCGCTCCCTGATCCGGCGCAGCGGCGAATTGGAGCTCTCCCTGGCCCGTGTGGAGGTCCCGGACCCCGCGCCAGACGAGGTCGTCGTGCGGATTCATGCCTCGCCCATCAACCCCTCTGACCTCGGACTGTTGCTCGGCGCCGCCGATATGAGTACGGCCAAGGTTTCCGGTACGGCCACCAGCCCGATTTTGACGGCGAGCGTTCCAGACAGGTTAATGAAGAGCATGGCGGGCCGGCTGGACGAATCCATGCCCGTGGGCAACGAGGGCGCCGGTTTGGTTGTGGACGCGGGTTCCTCTCCCGCGGCGCAGGCGTTATTGGGTCAGACGGTAGCCATCATAGGCGGTGCGATGTACTCGCAGTACCGTTGCATCAAAGCGGCCCAGTGCCTGCTTCTGCCGGAAGGCACGACGCCGGCTGAGGGCGCGAGTTGCTTCGTCAACCCGCTCACCTCACTTGGAATGGTTGAGACGATGCGGCGGGAGGGCCACAGCGCACTGGTGCACACCGCGGCGGCTTCCAACTTGGGCCAGATGCTCAACAAAATCTGCATAAAGGACAATATCAGCCTGGTCAATATCGTTCGCAAACAGGAGCAAGAGGGCATCCTTCGCGCTCTTGGTGCGACTTATGTGTGCAACGCCAGTTCGCCAACCTTCATGCAAGACCTGACCCAGGCGCTTGCAGCAACCGGCGCCACCATCGCCTTTGATGCCACGGGCGGCGGCAAACTGGCCGGACAAATTCTGACCTGCATGGAAGCGGCGCTGAACCAGGCTGCCAAGGCGTACAGCCGTTACGGGTCGACTACCCACAAGCAGGTCTACATCTACGGCCGCCTTGACACCAGTCCGACTGAGTTCATCAACAATTTCGGCATGGCCTGGGGAATGGCCGGATGGCTGTTATTTCCCTTTTTGCAAAAGATCGGATCCGCGGCAGCGCAGAAGCTGCGCGAGCGTGTCGTGGCCGAGTTGAAGACGACTTTCGCCAGCAGCTATGCGAAAGAGATCTCCTTGGCCGAGGCGCTGCTACTGGATGCGATTGCGGTCTATGGCAAACGTACAACCGGTGAGAAGTACCTCATCAATCCCAATAAAGGGGTGGCTGCATAGCCCCAACGACATGCCTAAATGCAATACTCAAACTCGTGCCAATTGAATCCATTCCTACATTCACCGCACCTGCAGCCAAGCTTTGGGAAGCCATTCCAGCCGACGCTCGCATGAAGCTGCTCGCCAACGTCTGGTGCGGGAAATGCCGCCATGAGGTCACGATCACTAATTTCACGGGTGCGGTGAAAGGCCGCGACCTATTACTGGTCGGGAAGTGCGCCGTGTGCCATGGCGATGTAGCGAGGCTGATCGAGTCAAGCTGACCGGGAGATGCTAGAGGCAGCGATACATTGACCACGCGAACACGAAGCCAGCGGCAACGATTACCGATAAGATCGCCTTGAGAACTGAGACCCAGACGGACAGTGCACCCAATCTGATGAGTCCGACTGATACTGCGGATGCTGCAAGAAATGGCCAGAACATAAAATTCTCTCCTTAAATAGAAAAAGCCCCAATGGCCAAAGCGGCCAGAGGAGCGTCCAGGGGAATTAAAAAAATTGGTTATGACGTACTTCGCCAGGAAGTACTGTGCTCTGATGGTTTCAGCGGTGAAAGCTGGTGAAGGCGAACCCGAAGCTGCATTGATTGCCGAGATTGTCTTTTCGGCATTTATTTTCTAGCGCTTACAGATTGAAACAAATGCTTACTACTGTCGCCGCGAGAATTTGCTAGCCTAAACTCCTGTGTAGCGACTGTGGCGGAGGTGAGATATGAACAACCTGAAGGTACTGCTTCTAGCCGCGGCAACGCTTGTACTTTCGGCCGCGGCAAATGCCGAGGTGGCTTATACGACCAAAACTGCCCACCTGCGCGCCGGACCCGCCAGAGATTATCCCGTCGTGGCGATCCTGGAAACCGGGCTCGCTGTAGATGTTCAGGGATGCATGCAGGATTACAGCTGGTGCGACGTGATTGCGGGCGAATACCGGGGCTGGGTGTATGCACGCAATGTCGAATATTCCTACCAAGGAACGAATGTTCCCGTGATCGACAGCGGTGCCGCCATCGGTATTGGCGTTGTCACCTTCATCATCGGTAGCTACTGGCAGGATCACTACGTCGGCCGCTCCTGGTACAGGCAGATGCAGCAATGGAGTAACCGGCCACCCCGCACTGCCACTATTCCGAGACCGGCAGAAGGGGCGGCGCACCCCGGAGGAACGCAGCGCCCTGCGCCCGTTTCCCGGTCTCTTCAATTGTCGCCTGCCGGTATTGATCCGCGACAACCACAAACACGCTCGGAAGGCACGCAGCGCCCTACACCTGCATACCACCCCGTCCAACGGCCACCGAGTGCGGGCGTAAATCCGCAACCGGTCCACAGAGAGGCGCAATCAGGAAGAGAGCAACATCCAACACCTGGCCTTTCGCAAACGCCCCGTCCTAGAGAATAGTGCCAGCGCGTCTAGCCTTTTCTGGCGCGCGTCCAGCTTCCCAATTCGATGGTTATTGCATTTGACGCAGATCAATCGACGGCAAAATACCCTCCCTCTCACCACATCTGGCCAATTGACTGCCCGCCGGATTACGCGCACGGTAATATTTGCGCGCGTGTTAGCGGGAATTGGGGATCGATATGGACACAGAATGGTGGTACGCAATCGGTGATCAGAAGACCGGACCGCTTCCGCTTTCTGACCTACTCGGGCGCCTTAGCAATAATCAGATCACTCTTGAAACGCTTGTCTGGCAAAACGGCTGGGAGGGCTGGCGCAAACTGGCCGATGTCAAAGAGGTTCAACCGCAAATTATCGAGGCGCTGCGCGAGCAGAAGCGGGGAATCCCTCCGCCACTGCCGCCAATGGCTGGTTCCAGCGCAACGTCACCAAATAATTCCGTTTTAAAGTCTCCGGCGAAGACACCCCCGCAAGCACTCAATGTAAGCACCATTTCGCGTACCGAAAACAGAGTCCTGATGGCTCAAGCGCGAGCGGCTCTCAAGGGAAAATGGGGATTGGCTATCGGTACATTTGTCGTGTACCTATTAGTGGTGGGCGCAGGACAAGCTATTCCCAAAGTCGGCGGGTTGATCTCCACTCTCATAACCGGTCCTATGTCCATAGGTCTTGCTATGTTTGCGTTATCTCTTTCAAGAGCTCAAGACGCACAACTGGAGCAGATATTTGGTGGCTTCAAACAATTTGGCGTTGGGTTGGGCGCGTATCTCCTCACTGTATTGTTTGTCGTTCTCTGGTCTTTGCTTCTCATCGTTCCTGGAATTATCGCGGCATTCGCATACTCACAGACGTTCTATATTATCGCTGAGGATAATTCGATTGGACCACTAGATGCGATTGCCAAGAGCAAAGCGATGATGCGCGGCAATAAATGGAAGTTCTTTTGTCTTGGCTGCCGTTTTATCGGGTGGATCTTTCTAGGTGTTCTGTCACTTGGAATTGGGTTTTTGTGGCTGTTTCCGTATTTTTGGATCAGCGGCGCCCAGTTTTATGATGATCTCAAAACGGCTGATAGGTAATTATCATTGACACGCTGATCAGCGTAAGTTCGGAGAGAAGGTAGACAATTTGGGAAGAGTCCGCGGTTTTCTAACCTTTCCTGCGCGTTTCTGGCTAAAATTAAGCCGTAACTAGGCGCAAATACCCCGGATTTCATTGACACCAACACCCCGGCAAACTAAAATCGCGCCTCTTTCCGGGTCGTTAGCTCAGCCGGTAGAGCAGCGGACTTTTAATCCGTTGGTCGCCAGTTCGAATCTGGCACGGCCTACCAGTAATTCAATGGTTTAGAGTCATCTAAATCGCCTGTTTCGGGGCACTGGTGTAATTTTGGTGTAATTGCGCCAGCACCTCCCGTGATTAATCATGCAATTTTCAGCCGGGATTGCAACTTCTCCATGGCAGCCTGTATGTGTGCGCCATTCGCGTGGAAGTAACGCTCCACCATCGCAAGGGTCTTGTGGCCGCTTATGCGTTTGACGGTGGGGAGATCAACCCCTTCCTGCACAAGGTGAGTAATCGCCGTATGCCGTAGTGTATGTCGGACATACTCCTTCGGATCAAGGCCAGCAGCTTTGATCACTCGGATAAATGGTTTGCGAATATCAACCGTGTGCTTATCCTTCCTATCCGGGATATCCTGCTTCTCTTGCTTTTCCTTTGTACTTGTCGATGGAAACAGCCATTGCGTGTCAGCAGGTAGGGACTCGATATATCCAGCTAAGAAATCCGCAAGACTTCGGGGAATCGGCTGCTCCCTCTTCCCTGTTTTGGCATCCGGGACAAAGATCATATTGCGGTTCAGGTCTACGTCCTCTTTCCTAATTGAAAGAATCTCCATCAGCCGCATTGCTGTTTGAACTCCAATAACAATGAAGGGGTAAATCTGAGGGTTGTCATCAACCTTCGCGTGTTCGAGTACGCTCCCGACTTGTTCAACGGTGAGATAAACAATTCTTCCATTGTCTTCCTTGAGACGGTTAATCTTCGCGGGTCTGCGGTCAATCCACCCCCACTCCAACGCTTGATTGAATAGGTGCGATAACACGGCCAATTCGCGGTTGATTGATGCGGGTGCCGAGTACTTGGCGGAATCAAGGGGCCGTAGATTCCCTTCCTTGGACTTAGTGCTGACCCTGTCTCCGCCGCGCAAGGATCGCTGCTGGCTGCGATGCTTCTTATAACGCTCAACATCAAAGGTACTGATCTTCGACAGTGGCGTGTCACCAAAAAACGGGATCAAGTTATGCGTTAGCCGGGTTCGCTTCATCTTCAAATCTTTGCCGCCAGCTTCAGCCAGTTTGTTCAGATACCCGATTCCGGCTTCACGGAATCCGAGCGTGATCTTCCGACCCTTGGGGAGGTTCAATCTTCCAGCCTTCGCATCTTGCCGGGCCTTTGCCATGAATTCTTCGGCCTGAGTACGGGTTGTTCCATCTGACTCATGACCGATGACACGGTGAATGCGTTGACCGTCCACCATCATGTTTACGCTGTATCGCCCATCACCATTTTCAAGCCGCTCGAACGTAATGCCGTGTTCGCTGATGGAACCGGACTTCAGTGCCCGAATTTTCATGCGGGTCAGACGATCAAATTTCTTGCTCATGGACTTTACTCCTCGATATTAGATTCCCTCTTTAGTACTTCCCAATCCTGCCTAATTGCTTGGTAATTCGGTGAGGCTGGTCCCCTAAAATAGTTCTTGTTTTCACGTATCGCCTTCCACATCCGTTGTTCATTGAAGCCAAGGATGTCGTGCCAATGCATTGCAAGTTTCACGAACCGATCAGCTTCATCCGTATCCCAAACCACATCGAGAATGTTTTGAATCTTGCCGCTGCCATCCTCGATTGGTACTAACAAGCCGCTTTCCCTGTCA
>Ga0194060_10001003_pt1 | contig 20575 bp, 21 predicted proteins | sample SepL225m_MetaG_FD_163427 | JGI IMG/M metagenome (GOLD analysis project Ga0194060, IMG submission 163427) | Anoxic zone freshwater microbial communities from boreal shield lake in IISD Experimental Lakes Area, Ontario, Canada - Sep2016-L222-5m | ecosystem: Environmental > Aquatic > Freshwater >... | reverse complement strand
CCCCAACCCTCCCCGCCAGAATCTGCAGGGTGTGCAGAACTTCAACTTTTGAGCCATGCTGTTTCAGGCCATCCGAGAGCTGCATCATGCAGCCGGGGCAGCCGGTGGCGACTGCCTGGGCGGCGGTATCTGTAATGGCTTGGCTTTTGGCCTCGTTTATTGTCATCGATGATTCGTAATGGTAGACATTGAAGGTGCCCCCCAGGCCGCAGCAGGTGCCGGAGCCCTCCATCTCGACCAGTTCGACGCCGGGGGTTCCCTCTAGAAGTTCACGCGGCTGTTTCGTTATTCCGCGTGTACGGAGATGACACGGGTCGTGGTAGGTGATCCTGATCTGTTCACCGCCACCTGTCTCTGCAGGATTGAGCCCCAACTGATAGAGGAGTTGGGCGGCGTCCACCGTCTTTTTAGCCAGGGCATCCAGCCGTTCCCGCAGCTCCGGGTTCCGCTTTCCGACGACCAGCGGATATAGGCGATGCAGGGCACCGCCACAGGTGGCGCAGGCGCTCATGACATAATCGGACTCGTACCTTTCCATCTCGGTCAGGTTCTTTTCCGCCAGTTCCCGAACGGTTGATATATCCCCGCCGGACATACCGGGAAGACCGCAGCACTGCTGCCCTTTAGGGATGATGACGGTGCAGCCGAGGTGCCGGAAAAGCGCCAGCGCCGCCTCCCCTATTTCGGTGTAAACAAAGTTGGTCATGCAGCCGACAAAAAAGACTATCCGTGGTTTGCCAGGCTCCCCAGGGATAACTTCCGGATGGCTGTCGATGAATGTTTCTTTCGCTATTTCCGGGATATAGCGCCTGTTTCCGACAAAAGGCATCGGAAAACGGAGTCTCAAGCCTGAAGTTTCCGGAACTTTTTTGAAGAAGAGCGGCCCCAGGAACCCGGCCATTTTTGCTCCCATCTTCATGCGGGAGCGGCTGTTGATGACCTGCCCAACCGCCTTGTGAAATGTTGTCAGGCCACGTTTTTCAGCCAGCGCCTCGCGTGCGGCGATAACTATCTCGTCAGTCGGCACATCGTTGGGGCATTTGTCGACGCAACTCCCGCAGAGCAGACACCTCGACATCGCCAGATAGGTCTGGTCGTCAAGCTGGATATCATCTTTTAGAATATGCTGGGCAAGCGCCACCTTGCCACGCGCCACGGCAGGCTCACGCTGAAAGGCGACAAAGGCGGGGCAATTCTGTCGGCAGGCACCGCACTTGACGCATTTTTTCAGTTGGTCTTCGACCCTTTTCAGGGGTTCTGTGGTTTTGTCGGGCATGGTGGGTTTCCTGTTTTTTGTGGGTTTCATCAGACGGATCAGACTGATCGGACGGATCAGTCCGATGTCAGAGCAAATAGTTTAAAAATGCCACTCATCTAAAGCAGCCAACGCCCGCTCCGCCAGTTTCTGCCGCCGCTCTTTCTTCTTGATTCTCCCCGGCAGTTCCGGGAAAAGCCCGTAGTTGACATTCATCGGCTGGAAATGCTTCACATCCGCATTGGTGATGTGCTGCATCAATGCCCCCATCGCCATTTCGGGGGGCACTGTCGGGGGTGGCTCTCCCCTGATAATATTTGCGGCGGTAATACCGGCAAGAAATCCGCTGGCGGCTGATTCGACATACCCCTCGACCCCGGTGATCTGACCGGCGAAGAAGATGCGGGGGTGCTTTTTTAACTGCTGGGTCGGGAGCAGGAGTGCGGGGGAGTTTATAAAAGTATTCCGGTGCATCGAACCGAGACGGACAAACTCGGCAGCTTCCAGCCCCGGAATCATCCGGAATATCCGCCGCTGCTCCGGCCAGGTCAGCTTGGTCTGAAAACCGACCAGGTTGTACATCGTTTTTTCCCGGTTTTCGGCGCGCAGTTGAATAACCGCGTACGCCTCATAACCGGTTTTAGGGTCGATCAGCCCGACCGGCTTCATCGCCCCGAAACGGAGTGTCTCAACGCCACGCGCCGCCAGCTCCTCCACCGGCATACACCCCTCAAAGTGGACAACCTTCTCAAAGTCACGGGCCGGAACCTTCTCACCGGTATTTAATTCATTCACAAAGCGGCGATACTCTTCCTCATTGAGCGGGCAGTTCAGGTAGTCGTCCCCATCCCCCTTGCCGTAGCGCGAGGCGGCAAAAACCTTTGTCATATCGAGGGAGTCCGCAGTAACGATCGGGGCGATGGCGTCGTAGAAGTAGAGGCGATCCCCGGTCAGTTCAGCCAGTGAGGCTGCAAGTGCGTCGCTGGTAAGTGGACCAGAGGCGATGATGACTATCCCCTCGACCGGTATTTGAGCCACTTCGCCCCTCACTACCCGAATCAGCGGATGTGCGCTGATCTTTTCGGTAATGTAATCGGAGAAGAGTTGACGGTCAACGGCCAGAGCGCCACCTGCAGGAACAGACGAAGCCTCGGCACCCTCTATTGTCAGCGAACCGGAGCGGCGCAGCTCCTCTTTCAGAAGACCGACAGCATTGTCCAGCGAAATACCGCGCAGAGAGTTGGAGCAGACCAGTTCCGCCAGACCGGGGAGCCCGTGGGCGGGGGAATAGCGTTGCGGCTTCATCTCATGGAGGGTAACAGAAACGCCGCGTCGGGCGATCTGCCAGGCTGCCTCACATCCGGCCAGACCGCCGCCGATGATGGCAATATGATTTTGTGGTTCTACACAATTTTGCACAGGGTACTCCAGCTTTTTTCGCAGAATGAGCAGATTTGGCGGGTGTTCAAGGGGAGAAAGGAGAATGTGGTCTGCATGCCTCAAACGCCTTATCAAGCGGAGCTTTCACCTGAATCTCTTTTCCTTCTGGATTGTGGAAAGTCATGGTGGAGCAGTGCAGCATCATCCGCTCTGCCGCCACATTTCCGTAGGTAACATCACCGATAATCGGAAAACCGCTTTCGGCGAGATGAACCCGGATCTGGTGGGTACGCCCGGTGAGCGGTCTGGCCTCGATCAGCGAGATGCCGTCAGATGTTGACAGCAGGCGAAATTCCGTAACAGCCGACTTTCCACCAGTCATTATTCCATAACGTGCCGAAGCGATCTTGCCGATCGGTGCATCCACCGTCCAGAACTCCTGTTTGGGGGCGCCGCTAACCAGCGCCAGATAGCGTTTTTCAACCCGGCCATCCTGAAAACATCCGGAGAGCCAGGCAGCAGCCTGCTTCTGTTTCGGGAAGAGCATGGCTCCGGAAGTACCACGATCCAGGCGATGCACCACCCTGGCCGGTTCGGCGCTCCCCTGTGACCTGAAATATTCGGTCACCCAGAATTCAAGAGTTCCTTTCAGTTGATAGGGGGTGCGCTGACTATTGATCCCAGCCGGCTTGTTGACCGAAATCAACTCTGAGTCTTCATACAACAGAGCGTCCGGCGACAAGAGCAATTCATGAAAACCGCCCGGCTCGATCACGCCGATTTCAACGACATCCCCTGTTTTGACAGAGCGTGAAGCCACCCGGACAAGAGCCACGTTTACCGTACAGCCGCCCCGGTCTATTATACGGCGCACTTCTGATTTGCTGATACCCGGGCAGAGCATCGCGATTGCATCATCAAGACGCACCCCGTTCTGTTCACTTCCGATAGTTTTTCTGATTATCATTCTATCTCAGAATGCACTCTATTTTTTCCGATTGGCCTGCATCAGCGAGCGGATGCGCAGTCTGAGCGAGTTGATCTTGATGAAACCTTCGGCGTCAGCCTGGTTGAAAACCTGGTCCTTCTCGAAAGTTGCAAAGTCGAGGTTAAAGAGCGAGTCGGTCTCTGATTTACGCCCGACTGTGCGGCAGAGCCCTTTATAGAGCTTGACGCGAGCCACGCCGTTGACGCATTTCTGGGAATCATCGATCAGGGTCTGGAGCATCAGACGCTCAGGGGAGAACCAGTAGCCGGCGTAGATCTGTTTGGCGTATTCAGGAATCAGGGAGTCGCGGATGCGCATCACTTCACGATCCATCGTGATCTGCTCCACAGAGGAATGCGCCTCACGCAGGATAGTGCCGCCGGGGGTCTCATAAACGCCTCGCGATTTCATACCGACCGAGCGGTTTTCCAGCAGATCGACACGCCCGATGCCGTGCTGGCCGCCGATGCTGTTTAAGTGAGCCAGCAGCACTGCCGGGGTCATGGTTTCACCATCGACCGCCACGGCGTTGCCGTTTTTGAACTCAATCTCCACATACTGAGCCTTGTTAGGGGCTTTCTCCGGGCGGCAGGTCAGCACATACATCTCTTCCGGCGCTTCAGCCCAGGTATCCTCCAATATGCCGCCTTCAAAAGAGATATGCAGAAGGTTGCGGTCAGATGACCAGGGGCGTTTTTTTATAGTCGGCAAAGGGATGTCATTATTTTTGGCATACTCAATCAAGGCCAGACGGCTGTTCAGATCCCACTCCCGCCACGGGGCTACGACCTTTATTGCCGGGTTGAAGTGGTAGTAAGCCAGCTCAAAACGAACCTGATCGTTCCCCTTGCCGGTGGCACCGTGAGAGACGGCATCGGCCTTCTCTTTGGCGGCAATTTCCATCTGGCGCTTGGCGATCAGCGGACGGGCGATAGAGGTGCCGAGCAGATAGTGCCCCTCATAAATGGCGTTGGCGCGGAACATCGGATAAACGAAGTCGCGGACAAACTCTTCTTTCAGATCATCGATGTAAACCTCGTCAGCACCGGTGGCAAGAGCCTTCTCGCGGATAGCATCCAGCTCGTCACCCTGTCCAAGGTCAGCCGAAAAGGCGACCACTTTGCAGTCATACTCATTTTTCAGCCATTTAAGGATGATGGAAGTATCCAGCCCACCGGAATAGGCTAAAACAATTTTTTCGATTTCCTGCTTCTTTACTTTTGCCATCTCTGTTCTCCTTATTAAGTGGTGTATTAGTTGATACGAAGTTCGTAGCGATCATCCAACTCTGCTATTTTTTTCAAACCAAGAACCTTTACTGCCAAACTATTAGCCTCTTCAAGCCAGATAAGACGCGATTTAAGAGACATATCGCGAAACTCGTCGAGCTTGTCCTGACTGAATAACTGTAATGGTCGTGTAACCAGATCAGCCATTTGAAAGCGCCTCCAACGCCTTGATGTCCTCAATATCCTGTGGACGTCCAGCAATACGTTTCAGCCTGATAAGATCCTGAACAGATGCTACCGGGATAGAAAAATCGTCTATCAATTTGAAGTCACGCCGTTTTCTCATTTCGCTATATGGGATCGGCTCATGGACAAATACATCTACAAGGCTGAACATTTCTCCTGGATGATAAAAGGAGAACACCATCATCCCTTTGTCCTGAATCCATGATTTCCTATTGTCGGGGGATATAAAAGCTTCGGCTGGCACAGGAACTTTAGGCTTGAAACCCATCTCATTCATAGCCTCAACAAAAACAGTCAGGTTCTTTTCGTCTAATGCGACCATCAGATCGAGGTCAGCCGTCATGCGAACCGCCCCTTGCAGAACAAGAGCCACCCCGCCGACAACCATGTAATCGATCTCTTTTTCCTGAAGTTTCCTAAACAGAATCTCGAAAAACATTCACTACACCCCGCCGATCAACCGCGCCATGATCGCCTTCTGGATGTGCAGCCGGTTCTCTGCCTCATCCCAGACGACAGAATTCTTCCCCTCAATGACAGAATCAGATATCTCCTCCCCGCGATGGGCCGGGAGACAGTGCATCACGACACAGTCCGGTTTGGCCAGCGCGACAAGGGCATCATCCAGACAGTAGCCGACAAAAGCCTCTTCCCGCTCCTTCTGCTCGGATTCCTTCCCCATACTGGCCCAGACATCCGTGTTCAGTACGTCAGCTCCCGCCACCGCCACCTTTGGATCTGTCGTCAGCGTTATCCTTCCGGGGGCTTTTGCCAGTGCCCACTCCATAACCTTTGCATCCGGTTCATACCCCTTCGGGCAGGCGAGAGCCAGCTCAAAGCCAAAGATCGCGGCAGCCTCAATCCAGGTGTTGGCCATGTTGTTGCCGTCACCGACCCAGGCGAATTTCAGCCCCTCGTATCCACCTTTATGCTCTATAACCGTCATAATATCCGCCATGATCTGACAGGGGTGAAACAGGTCTGTCAGGCCGTTGATGACCGGTACAGCCGAGTATTTTGCAAACTCCTCGACAATCTCCTGGCCGTAGGTGCGGATCATGACTCCGTCGCAGTAGCGAGCCATACAGCGAGCCGTATCTTTTATCGGTTCGCCGCGCCCCATCTGCGACGTGCCGGATGAGAGGAACAGTCCATGCCCGCCAAGCTGAAATACACCCACCTCAAAAGAGACCCTGGTTCGGGTGGAGGCCTTTTCAAAGATCAGCGCCACCGTCCTGCCATCCAGCAGTTTGTGCGTGATTCCCTGTTTCTGCTTCTCTTTAAGCTCGCGAGCAAGAGTCAGCATGCCGTAAAGTTCAATTTCGTTATAATCGTGAAGTGCGAGAAAGTGTCGTGCCATCTCTGTCTCTCCTATGCCTATGCATCAACCTCGGCAAAAATCCCATCCAGAATCTTTATCATCGCATCAATTTCCTGCTTGGTGACAACCAGCGGCGGCACAAAGCGGAGAACAGTATCGTGCGTCACATTGAGGAGCAGGCCACGGGAGTGCCCCAGTTTGACAATATCGCCAGCCGCAATGGAGAGCGCCATGCCGATCATCAGCCCGACGCCACGCACCTCCTTGACAAAGGAGTACTTTTTGCCAAGCGTCTCCAGCTCGCCGGTCAGATACTCGCCGATCTCCTCGCAGCGGTTTAACAGACCATCCTCCAGGATTGTCCTGACAGTTGCCAGTGCGGCCGCACAGACCAGCGGATTACCGCCAAAGGTTGAACCGTGCGTACCCGGTACAAAAGCGGCGGCATATTTGTCCCTTGCCAGCATGGTGCCGATGGGAGCGCCCCCGGCCAGCGCTTTGGCAAGCGTCATGATGTCCGGTGTCACACCGAAATGCTCGTAGGCGAAGAGGGTGCCGGTGCGCCCCATGCCTACTTGAACCTCGTCGAATATCAAGAGAAGTCCATGCCGGTCGCAGATTTCACGCACCGCCTCGAAATAACCGGGGGATGGCATATTTACCCCCCCCTCACCCTGGATCGGCTCCAGCATTACTGCACAGGTAGCAGGTGTTACCGCCGCTTCCAGCGCAGCCGCATCATCAAAGGGGACATGCTTGAAGCCATGCAGAAGGGGATCAAAGAACCGCTGCACCTTCTCCTGACCGGTGGCCGAAACGGTGGCCATCGTGCGACCGTGAAAGGAGTCGGCTGCGGTGATTATCTCGTAACGCTCAGGGCCGAAGGTGTCGCGGCTGTATTTCCTCGCCAGCTTGATGGCCGCCTCATTCGCCTCGGCACCGCTGTTGCAGAAAAATGCCTTGTCTGCAAAGGAGTGGTTGCAGAGCAGTTCCGCCAACTCTATCTGCTGCGGGATCTGATAGTAGTTGGAGCAGTGGATCAGCTCGGCAGCCTGTTTCTGCAAAGCCGCCACAACTTTCGGGTGACAGTGCCCAAGATTGTTGACCGCCACACCACCCAGAAAATCAAGATACTCCTTGCCGTCAGCGTCCCAGAGGCGGCACCCCTCCCCCCTAACCGGCACAATCGGATAACGCCCGTATGTCTTCATAATGTATCTGTCAGATTTTTGAATCCATTGCTCAGAGTTCATAGTGCTCTCTCAATTCTTAGGATAGTTTGGGATAAATAGCAGAATCTATCAGTTTGGGCAATAGATAGTGCTTCAGAAATGATATTACGGAAAGCGCCTACCCGAGCTTAAGTGTCGAAGCCAGGATCTTCCAGGCTGTAACAAGCGAGAATATAAGATAAAAAATGACTGCAGCAAGGGCAAGACGGCGCTGGGTCTCCGGGATGATCCGCTTCAGACTTCCGATCTGCCGGTACGGCATCAGCACGCCGGTGGCTATCCCTGCAACGGCGCCACCGAAGAGGCAGATGTAGAGGGTGTAGCCGATATAGTCATACTCCTTCTGCAAGAGGCAAAAGGGGCAGTGATGGCTGGGGAGTTCGTAAATATAAAGAGAGATAAAGGAGATTATTGAGATGATGGATATCAGAAAAGTAACTGCAGAGGAGATTGAAAACAGATAGCCAGACCGTTTTCTGGTGTAGAAAAATATGCCACTGAGCAGGGTTATCGCCATGCTGAGAAAAAACAGAATCTGCATCGGTCTGTGCGGCAACGCAGCGAGATCGCCGGTGAAAGAGTTTGCGGCACTGCTGAACAGACTGCCGCAACAGGAGGTGATGACATCGGTCTTAATGCCGATGAAGTATAAAATGACCGTGATGCTCTCCTGAACAAGCAGTGGCACCATTACGGTCAAAAATGCAGCCTTTGTCCGGATCAGCGGGTAATCATACCCCTTATTGTCGGCACGGTTGAGGATCAGCCAGACCCCGCCCAGAAGAAAGTTTATGACCTTCAACAGCAGTGCCGGATAGCCGTAGGGGTTGACTGCAAGTGACCCGGCAGCACACATGGCACCGGCAAACTGGTTATGAAGATTATCTGCCGTGTATATGAAGAGAAAGAGAGAGATGAGTTCGAGAGTGATGACGAAGCTCATGATTGTTGAGATCAGATAAGTTCTGCGCTCCAGAGCCAACTGCTGTTCACTGCCGCAGGAAGTATCCCAGTTTTCGTGGATTTTTACCGCATAATACCCGGCATATAACCCAAGACCAGCAGTCAGCAGCGCAATAAGGATTAACGAGAGAGTTGCAGGGCGTAAAATCACCGGAAACTCCGACTGCTGACAACCTCTCCATCGCGCATCTCTACCAGCGAGTCGATCAGTGGCGAATCGAAAACCAGCGGGTCGTGACTGGCAATCAGCACACTTCTCCCTTCGCTTTTCAACTGGGCAACTATAGCCATAAACTCCTCTGACAGTTTTGAGTCCAGGTGTGCGGTAGGTTCGTCGGCAATAATAATCGCCGGATTGTTGATTAAAGCCCGGGCAATGGCAACCCGCTGCAGCTCCCCCCCTGACAGCAGCTCCACCCGCTGTGCCGCATGCCTGCCGATACTGAACTGCTCCAGCAGGCTCAAAGCTCGTGCCTTTACGTGCGCCACCCCTTCACCGGTTGTATATGCAGGGAGCATGACATTTTCAAGAACGGATATGCCGTTGATCAGGTTGAACTGCTGGAAGATGAAGCCAAAGGTGGAGCGGCGGATGGCTGTCAGAAAACGCTCCGGAAGGCTCGTGATCTCGACAGCTTCAACCCCCTCCTCCTGAAACGGGAGCGCCGCAGCAACCCCTTTCAAAAATATCCTGCCGGATGTAGGGCGAGCCATACAGCCGATCATGGTCAGGAGAGACGTTTTTCCGGAACCGCTCGGCCCTTTGAAAACAGTGATCTCTTCCGGCCTGACCACAAGCGTAACACTGTTCAGTGCCGTAAACTGATGTGGTCTGCCGCTGTTAAATGTTTTTGTTACGCCGACAAGCTCTATCACGTTACGACCTCATTGCGGTATCAGGATCAGTTGTTGCCGCCCGCCAGCAGGGTACAATAATCGCTGTCGTGTAAGGGACGACGGTGAAAAGGAAGAGGACGACCAGTTGATAGGCATCCAGCACCGGCACCAGTTGAAAACGTGGATAGAGTACTGACCACCCTTTGAGTGCCTGCGCAAAGAGCGGGGCCGAGAAAAAAAAGACATGAAAATATGCCAGAATTACTCCAACGAGAAACGCCGTCAAAGAGATGACCGCACCTTCCCAGAATTTCAGCAGCAGCACATCAGATGTTTCCCAGCCGATCGATTTCAGGATACCTATCTCCCGGCGCTCCTCTGCTGATAGACCGGTGGCCTTATCCCAGGCAAAGATGATAAATGAGAGCATCGTTGCCGCCAGAATCAGCATGACCATGCCGCTGCGCCAGTCAAAAATTGCCTGATAGGTCCGTTGCATCTCACTTTTCAGAATCGGCCTCGAATCAGGGTAGAGAGAGACTATCTTGGCAGCAATGGTCGGCAGCTCCCTGGCATTGCCTGCCGTTACCGCGAGATCGGTCACCTGACCGGCCGGAAAATTGAACAGTTGCTGGAAGTCCTCCGGAGTTATGACGATCATGTCGGATGCCATGAGGTCGGAGCGACTTGAAAATATGCTCTCTACCTCCAGAATCAATGGTGCTTTCGCCTCTGCCCGCAACGGGAACATTGAGCCAACCTTCATTTTTCTGCTTCGTGCCACTCCCGATCCTACAGACGCTTTTCCTTGTTTTAACGAGCGGTCATCACTCGTCATAATGGTATAGTTGGCACCGTTCCAGGAGTCAAAATAGTACCCCCACAAGCGTGGCCGAACTTCTGAGACCCCGCTGATTCCGGCAATCACTTCAGCATATATTTTCGGCACCAGATCCTGCCGACCGGCAATCAGACGCTGAACGACCAGATCCGGAGCGTCGCTCAGAATGATGGCGGCCTCTCGTTTCAGGGCAGAAACAAAAAAGAGGAGTGAAGCCGGCAGAAATATAACCAAAAGATATATGGCAAGCAGAGAGAAATTTTTGGCTCTTCTGCGCTTTAATGACGAGAGCGCGAAGTCGAGAATATTCAGGTGGCGTTCGATGGATCGTTTCATGGTGTATTCAGAAGAGCAGGGGGGGTAATCAGCGAACCGGATGGAAAATATTCCAGAGCCAGGGGGTGTTCCTGAAAAGCTGCATGACGGTCGGCCATGGCTGGGTGGCGACTGTAGCGAGCCTCAGTTACAAGGCAGAGATCCGTAACGTGCAGACTCCGTAACCGTTCGTCATGCCGCGCCGCAGCATGCTGTTCATTGCGGGCGTGGAGCGGCAGCAGCAAGACGATGATCAGATTAAGTGCGATGAACAGTAAAAACTGTAATGACCGACGCATGACTATCGCCCCACTCTACATAAAGCAGTCATTTGAGTGACTCGATGATTTTGCGACTGATTTCACTGAATTTGAGAACCCGCTTCCCTTTGTGATCAGATTTGAAAGCCCTGGCCTCCTTTTCTGTTTTGAACGGTATCAGTTCGCTCCCCATCGGCCCAAGGACGTCACTGCCGGTTACAAAAAAGGCGGTACGGGCATCAATAACTGACAGTGAGTAATACTCTTTCACTGACAGCGCGACTATATCCTCCTGACTCTTGCCAGGGGTATAGTGCGCTGTATCAAAATAGTGTGTGAACATATCCTTAGGGCCGTCATACCAGGAAGTTGTCCCGTCCTTAAATCGTGCTGTTGCCGTCCAGTCGGGGAATTTGGCGACAAACATACCACATACCGGGCACTTAGCCCCGGCAGGGGCGGTAACACCCCCCCTGTCAGCGGCAAGGGGGGGTGTCACTGCTGCCAGATAAAACAGCAACATTACAGGGATAATTAGTTTCACCGGAGTTTTAATCCTTTTCGGCTAAAGCAAGTGCCTCTTTATAGCTCGCCAGCTTACCGCCGTTCTGCTTGACAAATGCCTCTGCATCTTCTTTTTTGGCAAAGACCCATTTTCTAAAATGTTACGGCGGCCAATTTATGACACATATTCAAAAAAATTCCATTCAGAATTTGTACTTTTGCCTATTTGTTGATTGACCTTGAAAAAGTTTGACATCAATCTTTAAATGTGCAAAATGCACATTTAAAGAGATATCTTTTTCCGGAAGCGACGATGACACCAACGACAACTGATCAAATAGCACCTGATGCTACTGCGGAGAACCCATGCCAGGGTACGCTTCTTGCGAGGACTATGAGCCGATTACTGTTTCCGCTGGCGCGGCTTTGCCTGGCTAATGGTGTTGCGTTTGCTGCGGTTGAGGAAATGCTGAAAAATGCTTTTGTTAAGGAGGCTGGTGCTTTGCAGCCCGGAGCCCCGACACATGGAACAGTAAGCCGTGTCAGTACGGCCACCGGTCTCACGCGCCGCGAGGTGTCACGCCTGATTAAAAAAGACGTCTCAGTAATCTCCTCCAAACAGCCAATTGCTACCGAAATATTCGCCCGATGGAAAACTGATCCGAATTATCATAACCTCGATGGAGTACCATCAATTCTCAAGCGGCAGGGAGCAGCTCCAAGTTTTGAAGCGCTCGCTCAGTCAATCACCCGTGACGTACATCCGCGCAGCATACTCGATGAGCTTGCCAGACTCGGGCTTGTACAGTTTGACGAAGAGTTCGACAGTGTCTCCCTTACAGGCAATGAATTTGTGCCGAGTCGTGATTCACAGCAAATGCTGGACTTTTTGGGGGATAACGTTGGCGACCACCTTGATGCCGCTGTAGCAAACGTTTTGCAGGATGGCAGCAGGCATCTTGAACAGGCTGTCTTTGCCGACGAGCTGTCAGCGGAATCGCTGGATGTCTTGCGCCCGCTTTTTTCTGTTCAGTGGACAAACCTTCGTGACACTATGGTGCCTGTAATTGCAAAGCTCATCGAATCGGACCGCCTGGCTGGACGCACACAGGACAGACGCATCCGTATCGGGCTTTACACCTTTGATGACGGTATAATGGGCAACAATAATTCATCCGATAATCCTGTCAAACACACGAGACGCAAGTACTCATCCAAAGGAACATTGAAATGAAAATACCACTTTCACCGCGTCATGCCTGTTATGCCAGGCAGTTACGAATTGCATATCTCTTCCTGGCCATCGCTCTAACGGGATGCAGTTCAGGTAGCGAGGGTACGTTAAACTCAGGGGTCGGCACAGGGGGGACAGGCACTCTGGCGAAAGTAGTAACCGGTACGGTAGCTGACGGGTACCTTGTCAACGCAAAAGTCTTCCTCGACAAGAATGGCAATTACCGGTTGGATGAGGGGGAGCCATCCGCCACAACCGATTCAAATGGCGCATATAAACTGAATATTGATCCGGCGGATATGGGGCGGTATCCAATTGTTGCGCTGGCCGTAAAGGGAGCAACCATTGATAAGGACACTAATCAGTATGTTGCAAACAGTTTTGTTCTAAGCATACCGAAAGAACGTATCTCCGGCACGGCCAGCAACAACTTCATCAGCCCCATATCTTCACAACTGCACGAAATGCTTGAGACCGGAATTTATACATCTATCGAACATGCCACGGAGAGTCTGGGCAACAAAATCGGCCTGCCCCCCGGTACAGATTTATTGGGTGACTATGTGGTTTCAAACAACACTGACCTCCACAGCGTCGCCCGGAAAATGGCAAAACTTATGGGTAATCCGATTGGTTACATTGATGCTGACGAGTCGAGAACAACGGTTGACGTCAATCGTTATCGCAGCCTGGTCGGAACAATTTTCAGCAGTATGGCGACAATAAAGGGTTGCAATACTGAAAACTGCCTGTCGGATATTGATGACTCTATCTCAACTGCCTTGACCAGAATTCCCTCGTCGAGCCCTGGTCATCCGTATCTGAACATGTCAACCGCCTACAGAGAGATGAAGGGAAGGAGGGAAACCGACAGCGATAACAGCCGGGACAAACAGCAGCAGAAATCAATACAATAAAAAACGAAAAAGGAGAAATGATCATGAAGAAACAACTCTTTAAAGTAGCAGCACTTCTATTGACAACCGGCATAATTAGTGGCTGCGGCGGCGCAACCGGCAGTGCCACAAACAGCTTATCAAAAAGCGCAGTTTCCGGAACAGTGGCAGATGGTTATTTGAAAAACGCCACGGTTTTTCTGGACAAGAACAATAACTATACCCTAGACGATGGTGAACCATCTGCAGTTACCGATGCCACCGGCGCTTATACGTTGAGCATAGATGCTGCTGATGTTGGCAAATATCCGATCGTGGCGTTGGCGATCGCTGGAAAAACAGTTGATCTGGATAATCCTGGCTCACCAGTTACAAAGAGCTATGTTCTGAGCATGCATGGAGTATCAGTTACACCTTCCGCATCCGGTGGTATGACCGGAACTGTCAGCAACTTCATCAGCCCCATTTCCACCCAGATCCGTGAAATGGTAGAATCCGGCAAGTACAGGACTGTACAGGAGGCGGCGGAGGCGCTCAGGACAGAGATGGGTTTGCCGGTGTCATCCAGCATGACCGGGGATTATATTAAAAAGGGGGATAGCGTCATGCACTCGGCAGCGCAAAATATGGCTGCAGTAATGGGATCTGAAACGGAGCGGGGACGGATCATGTCGGGGGACAAGGTTGATATTGCCGGTTACAGGGGGATGATGGGTTCCATTTTTCAAAATATTTCCAGCGTAAAAAAAGGGCATTTTTCGGACGACACGATTTCAAATCATATTGCAAATGAAATTGAAGACGCACATAACAGGCCGGTGCAGCATCAGTTCTCTTCCATGTTTCGCCCAAGGAAAACGGGCGGCACAACCACAACTCCATCAACTCCATCAACTCCATCAACTCCATCAACTCCATCAACTCCAGCAACTCCATCAACTCCAGCAACTCCAGCAACTCCAGCAACTCCAGCAACTCCAGCAACTCCAGCAACGTGCGGCAGTTGTCATTCAATTCCGCCTGCGACCGGTCATCACACAACACATACCACCAGGAATATTGCTTGTGGAATCTGTCACGGAAGCGGTTACAGCAGTACATCTGTCAAGACGACTACGCACAACAATGGTACACGTGACTTAAGCACAACTATCGGCTGGAATACAACAGGCCGCTCATGTAACAACAGTTGTCACGGAAGCAGGGTGTGGTAGATGTCAAGTTATTCGGGATTAATTGCGCTGTCTGAAAATTTAGGGAAAGATTTATGGCGACTATTGTACTCTGAATAAAGAACATAAAACAGACTGTTTTTTTGGATTCAAATTGTATAAGGTGTACACAGGATGAAGAATCTGTTGGCATTAAACGAGGGGAGAGCAACATGAAAGAGGATACTCCACCGGATTTTAAGCGGTTACAGAGATTCCCAGGGTACATGGATGAGCAGTTTCCCGTCATAATAAAGTGAGGTGAACTGAGATGATAAGAACTATGAATGGTTACGCGCAGCGAATATTTGGAAGAAATGGAGAGAGAAGGCTCGAAGAGAGGCGTGCACAAAGCGAGGATTCAGGTGCATGGGAGATCGTGTGCAATATATGGAACAAAGTTGCCTATCGGAGGCACGGCGGTTCAGAGAGGAGAATTGATTCTCTGGAATCAGTAAACTGCCGCTGAGGTAGTGGGTGATTCAGGGACGTTGATTATTTGGGTGTATGCAACAACCAGACCTCCGGGTTTTAGAGACCTCGGAGGTCTAGTTATGTCAACTTTATTGCAACTGGGAATAAACAACCAACGTCCTTGATTTTTTTCACTCAGGAAACATTACAAAATAAGTTAAGCAATTATACGTTCGTGGTGAGCTTGTCGAACCATGAACGGATGCCCTTCGACAAGCTCAGGGCGAACGGAGTTTGTTCATGTTGTTCTGTAAGGCATCCTCAGATTGAATTGACAGCAACTTTATTTGTCAAGCGGCAGCTCAATCTCAACAATAAGCCCCTCTCCGGTCGCGTTTATGGCGCGAATGCTTCCACCATGCAGACGTATGGCTCGATCCGAGATGGCGAGACCTACCCCGGTGCCGCCGCTCTGGCGTTCTCGTGCATCCGCTACCCGGTAGAACGGTCGGAAGATGTTGAATATCTCCGATTCCGGTACTCCGGGGCCATGATCCCTGATCTCGATATGCCCGTATAGTCGCTCCTTGCTCTTTCTCTGGCGGCAGATAATCTCCACTGCTGTATCCTCTGCTGTATAGCGAACCGCATTGCGGATCACGTTTTCCAACGCCTGTCGAAGCATCTCCCTGTTTCCCATGAAACTTACCGGAGTATTTTCCACAATTTCGACGCGCCTGTTGCTGTTTTTAGCCTCGAAGTCAACATCAAGCGCAATTTCTGCAATTAGTCCGGAAATGTCAACCTCAGTTTTGCGGCTCATACCGCTTTCGCTCTCCAGCTTGGTGAGGGTCAGAAGCTGACCTATCAGCTCGTTCAGCCGGTCAGACTCCCGCTCTATCCTGTCGAAAGGTGCCGAATGCGACGGCCCCGCAGACTGCCTCGCAAGCTCAAGGGCAACATTCAGACGCGCCAGCGGAGAGCGTAGTTCGTGCGAGACATCCCGTATCAGTCGCTGGTGAGCGCCAACCAGGTCTTCGATCCGTTCCGCCATCCTGTCCACATCACGCCCCAGTTCCATCACTTCGTTCTTTCTGTGAAGGAGCCCTTCGCCGACACGGGCGGAGAGGTCTCCACCGGCCAACTGCTGGGTGACTTTGCGCAGGCGGCGGAGCGGCAGGGTGGAGTATCGGAAGAAGACGTACCAGGTCAGGGCTATGGAGCAGAGGGCAACAACCAGAAATGCTCCAATTGTGCCAGCCAGAGATGAAAACCTGCCGGCGACCGCCTCTGTGCCACTCTCCGGCTTTAATACCGGTGGCACTTGCGGCTGGAGTGTTGGCTGCGCCGTTTCCGGCACTCTGGCAGGAACTGGCGGCTTTGTCTCCGGCGTCGGTGTGGTCACGGCTGGAGTTTTTACCTCCTGACGGTTTCCGGGTTGCCGCTCCGCCCGCTCTTCCCTTGCCGGTTCCTGAACTGGTTCGTACGCAGTCTCCTTCCGATGCGGACGACAGGCAAATATATTTTCCATGCCGGACAGACATTCGCCGCTTCGAACCCCGTCAGGGGCGTTAACAGTGCAGGGGGCACCCACATCCTTCCCCGCACAGGCTTCAATAGCCGCCTGGGGTGGCGGTCGTCGCGGTCTGCCACCAGGCTCGCCGATCGGCGTTGGTTTCTCTGATCTGACCTGCCTCGGATCCGGCGCAGAGAAAGAGGGAGTAACGGATAAGGAGCAGATTGCAACCAGCAGGCAGGAGAGGAGTCGTCGCATGGTATGTAACACTTCAAATTCTGGTAGGGTGGGCAGGGTGTTTTGCCCACCAATCCGCGTACACAAACGATGAAACTGTTTGCACACCCTACGAAAAAAAAGATGGCACAGGGTACTTGCGGTAATTAGAAAGGTATTTTTTGTAGCGCTCATGACGTATCCACTTTCTATGTTTCAGTGGCGTACTGATAACCGATGCTTCGGATTGTCTTGATCCGATCGGAACCGTCCGCACTCTGGCCAAGTTTTTTGCGCAGGCTGCTGACGTGTACATCGATGCTCCGGTCATATGGGTTCAGATTTCTGCCAAGCGCCTGTTTTACGAGATCATCCCGGCTTACCACCTGTCCCGCCTGACGCAGCAGCGTTTCAAGAATGCCAAACTCCACCGTCGTCAGCTCCACTTTCTCTCCGGTGCGCAGCAGGGTGCGGCTTCCGGGGATAAGTTCAATATCTCCGACGGCAATCCTAACCAGGTCTGATTGAACCTGCGTCTGCGGCCTTGTCTCCGCCCGGCGGAGAACCGCCCGTATCCTAGCAACCAGTTCACGCGGGTTAAACGGCTTGGGGAGGTAATCATCCGCCCCGATTTCCAGGCCGACAATCCGGTCAACATCCTCGCCGCGAGCCGTCAGCATGAGAACAGATATGCCGGAGAGAGCGCGTATCCGCCGCAGAACTTCAAAGCCATTGAGGCCGGGGAGCATGACATCCAGCACAACAAGTGAATATTTCCCCGAAAGCGCCCGTTCAACCCCCTCCAAACCGTTGTGGACCGCCTCAACAGTAAACCCTTCCGGGGTGAGATAGTCACCCAGCAGATCGCACAGATCCCTGTCGTCGTCTATTATCAGGATATTTTCCATGGCACTCCCCTCGCTCTGCACTCGTTTCAATTACCGGTAATATAAACTGTTTGCAACGGTTTGTTTGCAAAAAGTTGTAAAGCGGTCTTTACAAAACTTTACATATTCCGCCGGCATCTTAACACACATTGATGCGCCTCCGGAGTATGCTGAACTCAACTAGAACAAAAAAAGGGGGTAAGCAATCATGAAAACAGCAATCATCACAGCAGTATTGGCAGGTCTATTCACCATTCCGGCATTTGCCGCAGATTCGCCCACAACCACAAAGAGTCCGGGACGTGGTATCGAACAGAAAAAGGCAGAGATACTTCAGCACATTCAGGAGAGGATAACCAACAGCCAGGCCGAGATGACCTGTGTAAAATCAGCTCAATCGCATGACGACCTGAAGGCCTGTCGCGAAAAGTATCGTCCGCAGCACAAAAATGACCGTTCTGACAAAAACGGAAAATAAATGAGACGGAAAGGAGAATCAGAATGGGGCGTGTAAATAAATCATAGAAAGGGGAAATATCATGTTAGCGAAAAAATTGGGAACGGGAGTTATTTTAGGGTTGCTGTTGTTATCGGGTAATACCTATGCACAAATCTTCACGGATTATAACAGCCCTCCTCCGCAGGGACAGCAGCAAAATCAGGGGCAGCAAAATGGAGCTTCCAGGATTCCGCCGGACTCCGCCATCAGCGCTTGCAGCGGTAAATCAGAGGGGACAGCATATGTAGTTACCGGCCCTAATGGGTCAAAACAGGGTGTTTGCGCCTATACACCGGACAAAAAATATTATGCCTGCAAGCCGAATGATATGGACATGTCGTCACCACCAGCTCAAAGATAGCAAGGTCTGCGCACACACAAAGCAGTCCTGCCCAATTTCACAACATGCCAGGAATGCGGCAGCCTGCCGGCTGTCGAGTGTCCGTAAGGAAAGAACGGGTGAATGAGTTGCCAGCAAGCGGCAGCCTTCATCGAAAACAAGTGCAGGTAATCGACAATACTTCAAAACTATTTTCCTGATCTCTGGAAAAGCGTTTAAGTACCTGATAGTATGATACCAACAACTTTAGCGCATTCCGAGGCGGGCAAATGAAATTCCGCATTACCATTCTCTGTGAAAATTCTGTCGGGCCGATTTCCGGCGCACTTGGCGAGCATGGATTCAGTGCCTTGATTGAAGAGGCCGGAGGAGAACAGCTCCTGTTCGACACCGGGCAGGGGTTGTCGCTTCTCCATAATGCCAGGCTGATGAAGCGAGATCTGGCTACTGTCCGGAAGGTAGTCATCTCCCACGGTCACTATGACCACGCCGGAGGGCTGTTGCCTCTGCTCAAGGAATATGGCTCCAAAACGGTATTTGCCCACCCAGGTATATTTGCACTCCGAAACCGGATCAAGGATACAGGAGAGTGCTATCCAATCGGAATTCCTGAAAGCCGCGCTACACTTGAAGCGGCAGGTGCTATTTTTGACCTCTCGGCAGATTTTCGTTCAATAGCTCCTGGTCTCTACCTGACGGGGAAGGTGCCGAGAGTAACCGATTATGAGACCGGCGACCAGGGGCTTTACTGCGACTGCACAGGCCAGGAACGGGACAAGACTCCAGATGATCAGTCCCTGCTGCTGGAGAGTGATAAAGGTCTGGTGATTCTATTGGGATGCTGCCATGCCGGCCTGATAAACACGCTTGAGCATATCGCCTGCATGACAGGAAGGCGCGATGTATATGCGGTGATAGGTGGCACTCACTTAGGTTTTTCGGGGCATGATCAGCTTGAAAGGACGATTACCGCCTTGAAGCGGTGGGGGATTAAAAAACTGGCAGCCAGCCACTGCACCGGTTTTAACGCATCGACGCGCTTGTCGAGAGAGATGGCTAAGGAGTTTCAGATGGCGATGGTCGGATATACGATGGAAGTCTGACGAGTAGAAATTTGCCGTTAATTATTTCGTTGTCGGCTGTATAATTCCTTTTTTTTTTACCGGCTGTATGATATTTTACCGGCACTAAATTTTATTACTCTCAACTGGGGGGCGAAATGAGCAAAAAAGGTAGAAACGAGCAACTAACCAAGTGGGTAGAAGAAGTCGCAGCACTGTGCCAGCCTGATGCAATCCACTGGTGTGACGGGTCACAGGAGGAGTACGACGCACTCTGTAATCAGCTTGTACAGGGTGGCACCTTTCAAAAGCTGAATCAGGAAAAACGGCCTAACAGCTATCTGGCCTGGTCTGACCCGGTCGATGTAGCGAGGGTTGAGGATCGCACCTACATCTGTAGCCTTTCCAAGCAGGATGCCGGTCCGACCAACAACTGGATGCCCCCCAAAGAGATGAAGGAGACCTTGAACAAGCTGTTCAAGGGTTGTATGCGTGGCCGCACCATGTACGTAATACCATTCAGCATGGGACCTCTCGGTTCGCCTATCGCCAAAATTGGCGTGGAGATTTCAGACTCGCCATATGTCGTCGTCAATATGCGCATAATGACCCGTATGGGGAAAGCGGTACTTGATGTTCTTGGAAACGGGGAGTTCGTCCCGTGTCTGCATTCGGTCGGAGCTCCGCTGGAGCCTGGGCAGAAGGATGCGCCATGGCCCTGCAACAAGGAAAAATACATCGTCCACTTCCCGGAAGAGCGCTCTATCTGGTCGTACGGCAGCGGCTACGGCGGCAATGCCCTCCTGGGCAAGAAGTGCCTGGCGCTCAGAATCGCTTCAAAAATTGCCAAGGATGAGGGTTGGCTGGCCGAACATATGCTCATACTTGGGATTGAATCCCCAAAAGGCGAAAAGACCTATATCGGTGCAG
>Ga0194060_10001002_pt1 | contig 20575 bp, 18 predicted proteins | sample SepL225m_MetaG_FD_163427 | JGI IMG/M metagenome (GOLD analysis project Ga0194060, IMG submission 163427) | Anoxic zone freshwater microbial communities from boreal shield lake in IISD Experimental Lakes Area, Ontario, Canada - Sep2016-L222-5m | ecosystem: Environmental > Aquatic > Freshwater >... | reverse complement strand
ATACGTGAATCCATCAGCGCGAGCCGGTCAATCATCGCCGCCGTCATTCCACCCGCCTTGGCAGCCTCCACATCCAGGGCATTCGCCTGCTTGATGACCTCACGTTGAGCCTCCAGTTCATCGGCCATGGCCTGCAGAATGGCCGTCTTCTTCCTGGCCGACAACCGCGCCAACCTTCTCGAAGCGATCACCGCTTTTTGGCCCATCGCCAACATGTCTTCATGAAGTCCCATAGATACCGCTTTCTCAATGCTTACAATGATGCCACTACAAAAGTCCCGACATCCGCCCCCTGCACCACACGGGTTATATTGCCAGCTTTCCTGCCATCGGCAATCACGACATGGCAACCCGCCTGAGCCGCCAGCTTGGCCGCACGAAGTTTGGAACCCATGCCACCCTTGGAAAGTGCGTTTTTCTGACCGGTAACCAGCGCCAGCGTTTTCCTGTCCACTTTTTCCAGATAAGGCACCCGGCGGGTCCCCCCCTTGGCGCCGGGCGCACGCAGCCCATCCACCGTACTCAAAATGATCAACAGATCGGCGCGGATCATGCGCACCACCAGGGAGGCCATAAAATCGTTATCTCCCAGTTTGATGTCCGCCCGGATTTCTTCATCCGCCACAACATCATTTTCGTTCACAATGGGGATGACCTTATGCCGCAGCATATTCTCTATCGTCCGCCTGGCATTCGTCAGGCGGATTTTATGATTAAAATCATCATGCGTCAGCAACACCTGCCCCACTTTGCAATGCTTGGCGGAAAACAGTTTATCGTAGGTGGCCATCAAACGACATTGGCCTACCGCTGCGGCCATTTGAAGATCCGGTAATTCGGTTGGCCGCGACGCCATGCCCAAGGCCTCCATCCCGGCCCCAATGGCACCGGACGTCACGAGCACAACCTCAATGCCCGCCTGGCGCAATTTGGCCATTTCAGAAACCAGCCCCTTGATACGCCGATGCTCCGGGCGCCCTGTTTTCTGCACCAATACACGACTGCCAATCTTCACGACAACCCGCCGTACATCGGCAATACTCTGTCTTAATTTCAGTGATTCATTCATAACCTAACCTCACTTCTGTCAAAGATCTCTGACAGAATGAACATAATATACAAAATAGAAATTCAGTACCATTCTGTCTCATTTTGTAAATTCTGTCTAAAAATTCTTTTTCTTAATATCAATTTCATTATTTTCCCCGAGCCGCCGCCCATTTAAAAAAATTACGCAGGATCTTAAACCCATCGGGGTAGCCTTCACACGCCTCCTCCGGGTGAAACTGAACGCCATAGAAAGGCTTGGTGCGGTGCCGAAAAGCCTGCACCTGACAAGCCGCACTGCTGGCCAACACCACAATATCCCGCCCAATCCCCTTGATCTCGCTGCGATGAAACTGCTGCACCTTGACAACCTGGCCCAGGCCTTCAAACAGCGGATCTTTTTGCAGCACAGTTACGGGATAAACCCCCCACTCCTTGTATTCACCCGGATGATACTTTGGATTATGGTCGGCCTCATCCCCTCGAATCGCATGCATGATCCCCAAGGTGCAACCGAAGAACTCTGCGGCCAATTGATGGCCACCGCAAATACCCAACTGGGGCACTTTTGAGGTCATGACCACTTGCCGGTAATTCCTGGTCTGCCGAACATCATAATCCTCAAAGGGAGTGGAGGTTCCGCTATAGACAATCGCGCACGGCCGGAATTCCGACAACATCTTTAGATTCAACTGCTTATAATGAATCATTAAGCAATAATCACCGGACGCCTTCTCCAAAGCCAACCGGGGGATTTGCCAGTTGCCCGCTTGATACTTTGCCGCTGTCTCCATGATCACATACAAAATCATATTCGTCATTCTCCCCATTGACACTATGAAATGAAGTGTGGATTATGCCGTACATGCAATCGTTTTACCAGAAATTAGGAAGAGCGCTCATGGCCGTTTGGCTTTATTCCTCCCTATCGCTCCCCGCCTTTTCCGCCGCACCTCTGTTTGCCCGCTTATCCCCGGATCGCGCCACCATCCATGCGGGCGAGGCATTCCAAATTATCCTCACCATTCATGTCACTGGCGAAACCCTTGCCCAGCAGATCTCGATCGACGGGCTTCCCGCTCCCGAACAATTACAACTCTATCCCTTTCAGGAACTTCCCAATGAAACCGTCACACTCGAAGGACTACCCTACGAAGTCCGGAAGTTCCGGGCCTGGGCCAGGGCGCCTAAAGCCGGCTCCATTTCCCTGGCACCCCGCCTGGGCGGAACTTTTATCCAGACCACCCGTTTATTTTTCATGATGCAAGAATCACGGCGTCCCGCCAATATCCCTGTTGAACCCATGACGCTGTCCATACAGCCTCTGCCGGAGGCGGGGCGTCCTGCGGATTTTTCCGGGCTTGTGGGGCGATTCGCCTTTACCGTCGTTCCATCACCCCTCAATATCGCCTTGGGCGATTTAATAAACGTAACGTTCACTATTGAGGGGGATTTAGTGCCTGACGTCTATTTGAAGCCCGGCATTAGAGCGCTGCCTGAGCTCAAAGTGTATGGGTTGAAACCGGTCGCCGGCGAGAGCACACCTGCCCGCCAGGTATTCAGCCAGACGATTGTCCCCTGCAGCAGCACGCTCACGTCCATTCCACCCTGTTCGCTGAGTTTCTTTGACACGCGGCAAATGCGCTACACGACGCTAACCACAGGCCCCTTCCCCATCCACTACCACGCCGAACGGGCTCCCGTTCAAACTGTGTATTCACCCACTCAAACCACCGCCAAAACTGAAAGCACCAACACCATCGGCCTCGTCCCTCATGCGGAAGGCCTCCCCCTTTGGACTCGCATCTGGCAGCGGCTCAAGCATGAGAAATCGGCCATCATCACCGGAAACAACGAAGTACAGGTGTTTCTGGCCCCCTCAGAGTCCTCGCAAAAACTTTTCACCTTGAAGCCCGGCACCTCTGTTACCACCGGATCAACCAACGAAAACTGGATTTACGTTTCGTCGCCAGACGGCCTTGGCTGGATCCCTGCAACAGCGCTTGCCCCCTCACCCTAGCCCTCTCCCTCGAGGGGAGAGGGAATCATCAGTTCCCCGTCTTCTTCCTCTCCCCTGGCGGGAGAGGATTGAGGTGAGGGGTATTGAGAAGAGATTGAACTCCATCGGCTTTTCTGGTCTGATTCATTGAACGACTTGATCGGCACAACCTGGCACAGAAGGGGCTTTCCATGGCCAAAAAACAAAAGGCACGATGTATTGGGATTCTCACGGCAGGCGGTGACTGCCCCGGCTTGAACGCGGCCATCCGTGGAGTCGCGAAGGCCGCGCTGCATCACCACGTCAAAGTCATTGGTATTATGGACGGATTTCGCGGCCTGGTGGAAAATCGCACCATTCAACTCGATGATCAGCATGTCAGCGGCATACTCACCCTGGGCGGCACGTTTCTGGGATCCAGCCGCGACAAGCCCCACAAGATGAAAATGGGCGATAAAATCATGGATATGACCAGTGTGGCCATCGCCAACGCCCGTCGGCTGCAATTGGACTGCCTGGTCTGTCTGGGCGGAGGAGGCACCCAGAAAAACGCCCTTCATCTCCACACCTCCGGCGGGATAAACGTGCTGACGCTCCCCAAGACCATTGATAACGATGTAGCCCTGACGGATATCTCTTTCGGGTTTGATACCGCACTGGGAATCGCCACCGAGGCCATTGACCGGCTCCACACCACCGCCACCAGCCATCACCGTATCATTGTCTGTGAAATCATGGGACATTCCGCCGGTTGGCTTCCACTTGGCGCGGGGATTGCCGGGGGTGCGGATGTGATTCTGATCCCTGAAATTCCTTACAACCTTGAAGCCGTTGCCGAACACCTGCTCAACCGGCGCCATCATGGCAAGCGGTTCTCCATCATTGCCGTCGCCGAAGGGGCTATTTCACAGACAGAAGCGAAAGCTCTGGCAAAAATCGCCAAATCTGGCAAAAAGGTGAACAGGGAAATCGCCACCAGCATTAACAGCGATGGCGTCCATCTGGTTCAAGAACCCATGTCCAGCCGTGTGGCGCGCCAAATCCAGCAACTTACTGGTATGGAAGCCCGGGTCACTTCGCTTGGCCACGTGCAGCGAGGCGGAACCCCCTCAGCCACAGATCGCCTGCTTTGCACGCGATTGGGCACGAAGGCGGGAGAACTGCTAATGGAGGGAGTCTATAACGTGATGGTCGCCGTCCGGGGCGAACACTGTGTGCCTGTCCCCCTGTACAAGGTGGCAGGGATTATTAAGAACGTCCCCCCCGACCACCCGTGGGTAGAAACCGCACGGTTAGTGGGCACCTGTATGGGGGATACTCCAGGTGTGTAAAAGTTTCTTGCCGTCAACGCGCCGAAAGGCATAATACCCCCCGCTTGTCATTTCAATGACGGGCCCGTAGCTCAGTTGGTCAGAGCGGAGGACTCATAATCCTTTGGTCGTCGGTTCAAGTCCGACCGGGCCCACTTTTCAAACCCCAATAAAAACACTTCTAGACCAATACTTACAGGGTAATTATGCAATTTTAGATATTACCATCTGTCTCAACTCGTCCCCTTATGTTCCATGTATGGATCTCTTCCTCAATCGCTCACCAGTTTCACAATGGCGGGCGCATCCTCATCAATCTTGCTGAATCGCCCCACTCGCTTGTCTTCAAAATAGTTGTCATGGGCATCATCGTTCGCGGTGGAAACCTCCCCCACAATGGCATACCCGGAATCCGCCCAGAAGGCATGCAGAACTCCCTTGGTGAGCGTAACCCGCTCGCCGGCTACCAGGATGAGCGGTTTTTCCGCAGGAATATCACGCCATTCCCCGTTCACCTGCAGGCGAACCGGGGCTGACGATGGCAACTCAATGGCCAACCGCCCCCACCTGCAGATGATGTCCTCTTTCTTGGCCGCATGATAATGGCGCGGAGTCACCTGGTTACTCCTCACATACATCAGCTTCTCGCAATACTCAGGTTGCTCCGCCAAGTTCACCAAGGTCAATCCAACCTTGTCGAAATCGCCCAGCCCGAAATCCGTTACATCCCACCTGGGATTGGGAGGCAAGGCCCAGCCGTGCCGTTCAAAGGCCGTTTTAGCATCCTGCACTACCGCGTTGATTTCTGAACGCCTCATAATCCTGAACCTTTCGTTTAACAGCTGTATTCAAGCCACTAATTCTTCATCCACAGGATATTGGTGACAATGCGCGGATAATACTTGCTTCCCTTTGCCTTACCAGACTTAAACTGGTCCGAGCAGGCATCAAATTCCGACCCGTTCCTTTCCCATTCGGCATGGGCGTGGTCGGCGGCGGCACCCGCCTTGCCCTGCTTCACCCCCAGTATGGTACGGGCGATGTGCTGGCAGAGATTGATTTTACTCATCCATGAATTATCGGCCGTGGAGGACAGTTTCCACCCGCCATCGGGATAGAGACATACCCCCGGCACTAGAACATGCTCCAGGTGCAATTTCAGCGTTTTTAACAGGTCAGCATAGGGCCCGTTGAAGGAAAGCGCCTCCTTCAAGCCCATCGCACGGGGAAATATCAATCCCTCGATGACGGGGATAATGGCGCTCTTGTTCCCCGCCTCCAGCACCGCCGGGATAAAGCCAAGCTTTTTGTCGTAGCCCTTCACCAATGATTTCGCGCACAGTTTGGCCGCCTTCATGCACTCCGACGCCTTATCGTCAGCGTCGAGCGTCTTGAACATAAATTCAAGGGCCAGATAGGACGCCCAGCATTTGGATGCCAGATAGATATTGTTGCGCGCCTGCCCAAGCGAATGGTCCAGTGAATCATAAGTCGTGATCTCGCCACCGCCCTGCGTGAACGAGCTCTCGCACTTCATAATCCCGGTCCGCTTGCGGGGATCGGGATGGTCGCGATGCTGCAGGCTTCTCAGGCAGTCCTCCAGAATCCCGCGATTCCTGACCAGGAAGTCGTCATCACGGGTCTGGGCGTAGTAGACGCCGGCGCAACACACCCAGTTCGCCAGTTGCTCGCAGGTCATGAACGAAAAACATTCACGGTCCAATCCGGCCAACTCATAACTGCTGCGTCCCGACGGACTGAACTGGTTCATCACCCCCATGTCATGACTGAAGGAAATCCCCCCTTCGTAAAGTTTTCCGGGTTTACCCGGCTCAAACACCTGGTCATAGTAGCTGTACTCGCGCACAAACTGCTCCAGGACATTACGCACCGTCCAGGGATTGAACCGCATCTCGAAGAACAGCATGTCAACGGTGAGGTCGAAGGTGTTCATCATCAGGTACTCACCCTCATTAACAACCCAGCGCGGACGACCCCCGTCATCCAGCCATTCGGTCGAACCCCAGTAGCTGTGAGTGGCATGGGCGATCAGGAACTTCTGCTCATCGTTGAGCTTGGCGGCTGCCAACTCGGCATCCCGGGCCTCCGCCTCAGCCAGATAGCTCGGAGCCATCTCAAGGGAGTAACGCAGCACCTCCTCCAGACCGCTGAAATACCGGTTATACCAGTACTTGGTAGCCTTGCCGGTTGTGGCTTGTCCCTGCTTGAAATACCCGACGCTGATCAGAATCTCCCGGCTCTCGCCTGCCTTGGCTTCGGCAATTACGCCAGCCGTCGCCCCCAGCAGGAAATGGGGGGTGCGGTGGCGCCTGCGCATGGCCAACGGAACATCGAAGTCAACGAACGTCTCAACATCATCCTCCGTCGCCATTCCCATGCTTTCATGCCGGGTCAGGATCTTGAGATGCTCATCCTGCCCCAACGGCACGGTCCATTTTCCATCAGTGCGAATGGCAAAGAAAAAACGGCGGGCTTTCTTCGATTTGCGATTGTCATAACTCACCCGGATCAGGCTGGCGGGACAGGAGACAAACTTCTGTTCCGCAGATGAACTTGTGGCGGGATCAGGAATCGAAAAAAAGGGCGTCACGATCTCAAAACTCAAGCCTTCCGCCCGGAACGTATCGGTCGCCCAACGATAATCACGAGTGATCCTGCCCGCTGGGATCACCCGCTCAGTCGTGGCGACCACGTTCGCCTGCCCCCCCTGGACATACCGGGCCCGCTCATCATCGTTCATGGCAAAGAGGGGTAGGAAGTTAAGCACTCCCTGATCGTCCTCATACCCCACATAGACGCCGCCATCAGCCGGCTGCCCCTTTTCCATGGCCATGCCCCCGCGGGCCCCGTGCATGCCGCAAGTCAACGAACTATGAGCCCCCATGGGCGAATGATGTGCGTGAAACGAAGTCTTCATTTTGCATTTTTCCTTGGCAATTTCCCTGATTATTACGCCCCGTCTTTTATGACGGACAGGTGACTTTACCACGGTCATGCGCGCGACACAAGTGACCCAGTTTGCATTCACTATGAAGCTGTCGCCGCCTTCGGGGACCGCCCCAGCCCGGCAGCCACTGCCGCCGCGCGGTCTCGATGCTGATGACCCTCGCCAGATGCCGATGGAGATCGTTGACGAGCTCAGCCCGACCCGCTGGGTCGTGAAGGCCAAGGCTGATGCACCCGCTTAAATCGAATTATGAACAACGCCTACTACTCATCCCTTACCAGATCCATAACGACATGCTCCCATTCGAAGATATTCTGCGGGCGCCCGCAACAGGTGCTAATATCCTTCAGGACAAGATCGCATGAGCAACCGTTCTTCGCGCAGGCCTTGAGGATCCCGGAGATCTCCTTCTTGAGATTCTCCTGGTCTAGCTTCCCCACTCCGACCGAAGCCGGGTTGGGTTTCGCGGCGAGTACATATTTTTTACCGATCGCCTCCGCCGCCACATTCACGTCGGCCCACGGCGTCACGGACACCTTGCGCAGATTCGGGATCTTCGCAACAATATCCATCTTCCTGTCCAACGGCTCGCAGCAGCCGTAATAAACCAGGCCGCATTCGCCCATGGCCCCCTTAATGTAATCGATATCGAATTCCTCGTGCATTTCATTTGAGACCGAGGCAAAGATCTGCGCCACCGCGCGGCCCCAGACATTCTTCAATTTCACGTGCTCGCCATCAAAATCTTTTCCCGGCAGGTCGCTTGCCAGAATAGGCGTGCAGTGAAGGCTGTACGGGTCATTGTCGAACAGATCCAGCGCTTCCATCTGCTTGATCGAGTCCCAATTCACGTCATGCAGCCGCTTGACCGTCTGATGCATGAAGTCCGGGCGGTCGGCCAAATCCATCAGCAGATTGGTCACTCCGCGGTACCTAGCAATGACATCCCAGGTCCCGGTGGACGCGAATTCATGGCCTTTCAGTCGCACCGGCAGGATGTCGCCAACCGCATCACCGATCAGCTGGTATTTCCTCATCGTCCCGACTTTGTCGTAAGTGATCACTGCATTCCGGATCTTCTCGAGGTCAGCCTCGGTTGCGAGCTGATCATGATACTCATGCGACCTGATGGTATCCCGCTTTTCCATGGAGAGGGTCTTCTCTTCCACAGAGACGCCAATGCCCGTGGAGTGAATGATCTTACCGACCGGGATGTACGGACAGATGATCATGTCGGCAGGCAGATGCTTCGCCTTGTAGATCGTTGTGCGCAGGAACCACTCCACCTCCCTCAGTATCGGGTCGGAGCAGCATAGGGTGAGTTCGTCGTCAATATTCATTTCCACCCAGGGCAGTTCGTCGATCAGGACCACAGGCCTGATCGGCTTGAGGTCGTTGACCGCCCTGTGCAACTTCCGGTTCTCTTTGAACCGGTCCTGTTGGGATAATATGAAATACTCCCCTGCGAGTTGCCGTATTACCTTTATCTCATTCATGATCATATTTGATTATTCATTCATGCAACACAGTTCGGTTGTTTTCTATTAAACTCAGCCTTGGCAAACCAGAAACTGTATGGAACTAAACCAAATCAACCACGCCAACACAATACCCGATTCCGGCCGACTTGAATTGCCGGAAACCAGGGACGATCAAATAGACTTTTGGCCTCATTGGCTCTTCAGTAACTGGTCAAAGGAGATAAGGAAGTCGAAATAACCTTCTGACATTATCGCCTTGTCGAGAGTCCCTTCGTATACCAGGGCCGTGCGGATAGAGATGCGGCGGTCTGATGGCAGACGTAAAACTTTTTCCCGGACCTCATCTACAACGGACAGCGGAATGGATTTGCGGAGTTTGATTTCCACAACATAAAGGGAATGCCTGGTGCGTATTAGCAGGTCAATTTGACAGCCCTTTTTGCGGGCCGTCGGGCGCTGACTGTATGGTGCTGCAGCCAGTAAGGGAGTTCGCTCCAAACCCATGAGTTTGCTCAGCGCTGTCACGTTATTTACTACGAGGTTCTCGAATTGAAGTCCCAGAACAATGTCCCACTCGGGCAGTTGGTCGAGTGGTAACCCGCGCAGTAACCCCTTTTCGATGGCATCGCGTCGGGGAGCGACGTAACGCAGGTAGAAACGTGCATAATTGTCACGTAAGCGGTACTTCTCGGTGCGCGTAGGGCGTATCGTTTTCGGATTAAACACGCGGTCACGCGCGAGGAACCCTCCTTGTACCAGGTCTTCAAGGTGCTCACTCAGGTGCCCGCTGCGCTCCTTGCCAAGTGCCGTACTGATTTCCGAGACCGTTCTGCTGCCGTGTGCCAGGGATTCGAGGACGGACTTATAACCTTCCGCACGCTTCCCGAAAACGTCATTGAATATCTGGTCGAACTCCCTGAACAAAAATCCTTCCCTCTGAAAACAGAGCCGCCGGATATTTTCGTCCGCCGAAAGCGCCGGATCCAACTCCTCAAGGTATTTCGGAACGCCGCCCGTGATGGACAAGGCGGCTAGTTTTTCGTAGGAACTGGTGCGGTCGCCAGCTTTCCCCCAGAACCTGTTGCAGTCGCACGGCGGCAACTCATCCAACAGGACGTCCCATGAATCCCGACCCACGAATCCTGTATTGTTCAGGATGTTCTTCGTAATCCAGGCCGATACCGAACCGCACAGCACAAGTATGAGCTTGGGGTGCTGCTTGAAAACGCTGTCCCAGGCCATCTTGAGGTGGCCGGGAAAGTCCGGGTCGGAACCACCTAGCCAAGAGATCTCATCGAGCAGGATAACCGTCCACTCGGTGCGGATGGCACTGGACAGCAACTGGAATGCCTGTGGCCAGTTAGTAAGCTCAACCTCCGGTAGGTCGGTCTGCCGGGCGAGCTGTCGGCTGAATGCTTGCAGTTGATCGTGGTTCGTGAGGCCGGGCCGCGGCGATAGCCCCTCGATGGCAAGAAATCGGTCCGCTTTCTTGGCGAACTCGCGGATTAGTGTGCTTTTTCCGATGCGGCGGCGTCCCCGGCATGTGACTAGTGACGGCGTTTTCTTGCGCAAGAGTGCCGTGAGATCATTCAGTTGTTCTTTTCGTCCAGTAAACATTATCGCTCCTCCTGTTCATCTTTCCGGTACTGATCATGGCGGGACATTCTGGGCACGAAACGCGCATAATGTCAAGTTAGTGCCCGATTCAGATTAGAATAAGTGGGCACGAAACGCGCAGCATGCGATGTTTGTGCCTTCATAATGGGAGGCTTTTTGGGCACGAAATGCGCAAGTTCAGACCTCCTGTTATGTTGCGCGCAACATAAAGCCCCATTCGGGACAGACAAGAATGGCACTTAGTTAATCCCCATAACCTTCTTTGACAACGGTTTACGACGATGTGTGTCTGGGACTGTTTTAAATAGCATGGTCAGTGAAATATTTTCCATAAGTTTAAGAGACTGCTGAACTTTGCGCCAATTCTCTATGGCTGATTTGAGCCACACATATTGATCTTTGGATAAGGCAACCGAAACGGTTTTTCCTCTAACCTTTCGACTCCATTGGTAGCAGGGACCGCCCGCACCAGGGCCACGATCCTGCACATAGCCGTGGCTGATCCATCCAGTTTTGGCCAGATCCTTGGCCAGTTGTTTGTATTGCTGCTTCAGTTCTATTTCGTTGAATTTCATGTGAATAATCTAGCATATTTGTCAATAGGGCGGTATATATACCGCCCTATGAGCTATACACCTTATTTCCGCGAGTGGAGACGTCGCCTTGGCCCTATGGGCAAAAAGGCTGTTAAGCAGTTGCGAGGCAATACGTTGCAGGAACTCGATGAACGCCTTGCCGCACTGGTTCCTGCGAACACATTCAATCCGGAGAAATCCAAAGATCACAGTCGTTCGAGGATCTTCACCTTCAGACTGACCCTTGAATGCTTCCTGTGGCAATTGCTGAACCCCGGCACGGCTTGCCGTGAAGTGGTCCGGCGCGTTCAGTCTGAGCAGCGATTGAAACACCAGCCTGTGCCTGACGAGGGTACGTCCGCCTATATTCAAGGCAGACTGAAGCTCAAGGAAGCGCGTCTTGAAGCCATCATGCGCTTGACCGGCGAGACGCTCGAGAAACGCGCCCCGAAACCAACGGCTCTACAAGGTCGGCGTATTAAAGTTGTGGATGGATCCACAACACAACTTCCCGACACTGCCGAAAATCAGGAAGCCTATCCTCAGCACTCTGCACAAAAGAAAGGATGCGGCTTCCCGCTCATCAAATTCCTAGTTCAGTTCTCGTTACAAACCGGCGCCATCTTGCGAGTTGTCATGCACAACATCCACGCCCATGACTTACGCTTGTTCCGGTCATTATGGGATGAGTTTCAGCCCGGTGACATTTCCCTGGGGGATCGTGCCTTTGGCGACTATTTGTCGCTCGCCATGTTACCACTACGCGGTGTGGATGTTGTTACCAGGCTTCATCAAAGCCGTAAGCCCGACAGGCGCAAAGGAATGGCTCTGGGATTCCATGACCACCTCCACGTTTTCACTCGTGGCAAGGCCCCGTCCAAACATCTCCCGCTTTGCGAATGGCTTCAGGTCCCTGAACAAATTACTGTTCGCATCATCCAATACACCATTGTCGAAAAGGGATTTCGTTCAGAGCATATAGTCCTGGTAACGACGCTTCTGGATCCTGTTCTGTATCCGGCAGAAGAATTAAAAGCGGTTTATCTGCGACGCTGGAAAATCGAACTCTGTCTGCGTGACTTGAAAACAACGTTAGGCATGGAGGCGCTACGGTGCAAGTCGCCCGCAATGGCCAGAAAAGAACTCCTGACCTATCTCATCGCTCATAATCTCATGCGTAGCGTTATGTCGCACGCCGCCCTCCGGCACGACACCCATATTGAACGCCTGAGCTTCAAGGGCGCCCTCGATTCATTCCGGCAATACGCCATTGCCTTCTCGCGGTCGCAATCTCGGAAAATGCATGACCAGCTTTGGTCGGATCTCCTTGCGAATATTGCCGCAGACAAGTTACCGCTTCGCCCAGGCCGTCGCGAACCACGCGCAATAAAAAAACGGCATAAAACCTACGCGCTTCTCAATAAACCTCGCCACTTATTCGTCGATATTCCGCATCGAAATAATTACAGGGCAAAAACATGATTCCCTTAACTAAGTGCCATTCGGGACAGACAACTAGTAATAAATATACAAGTATTATCTTATATTTAGCACTTGATTTATTATATCCAATTAAGTATTGTCTCCCAATGAGTTTCATCCAGAAACCAGACAAGCCTGAACCCCAGGAGACGATTATCCGGCTCCGCGGACAGGCCGTCATCCTTGATACAGATCTGGCTGCCCTATATGGCGTCACCGTCAAGCGGCTCAATGAGCAGGTGAGACGTAATGAAGATCGATTCCCTGAGCATTTCATGTTCTGTCTTACTAATGCAGAGTGGTCACATTTGAGGTCGCAAATTGCGACCTCAAAGAGGCGTGGAGGTCGCCGCTATACTCCTTATGCATTCACAGAACACGGCGCCATCATGGCGGCCACGATCCTTAACAGCCCTCAGGCTATTCAGATGAGCATCACGATCGTCACAGCTTTCGTCAAACTCCGCCGCATGGCCCTCTCCGTCGAAAGCCTTGCCCGCAAGGTCGCCGCCCTTGAAAACAAGTACGACGCCAGTTTCAGCGCCGTCTTCGATGCCATCCGCGACCTCATGGAACCTCCGGGCCCGCCTCGGAAACGTATCGGGTTCCAGTAGGGGGAACCGTCTTGGGGGCGCTTCGGGACAGGTTGTTTATCACCCTAGGCAATGCGACAGTCAAGGCGAGCGGTGAGACCCCAGCGATTCCGAAAGTGGGAAGATGAGTGGGTAGGAAGAGGCCGGAATAACTGGGATGATGGAGGGATTACGGCGCATGGGCAGGCGGCAAGCAAAATCGCAGGTGTTTTTCCGGTGTTTTTCTGGGCCTATCTGGCGCGTAGGCGGAATGCGACTGTGGCGGTAGAGCGACGAGGTGTTTGGGCGGGCTGGCGCTAGGCGGAAGAGAAGATCCACTGCCCGATGACAAACTCAGCCTTGATGCAATCGGCCCAATGGATGACAGATCGACCGAGGCGGAGAGCGGGCTTGAGGTTGCGCAGAAAGCAGTGGAACATGGCATGCGCGACAAAGAGCATGAGCCAGAAGGCGGCGATGGAGACTGGATGGTGGAGGAAATAGTGGTTGGCGTTCCAATATTTGGCCAGCTCATTGAATCCTTCATTCTCGATGCGCCACCGTTCATGGCCGAAAACGACGACATGGCGCGTGGGGACCTGATCCTGAGGCAATGTGGTAACCCAGATCCATTCCGTTGTCACGGGGGTGGCGACGCCGGCCCTGTTGCGGACCGTTTTGGTTTCAAGGCTTCGGACAACGCGGACGCCGTCGGGGTAGGAGTCCCAGGAGGTGAAGTGGGATTCGTCCCAGCACTGGTAGGAGACCTGGTTTTTCCGGAAGGAGAGCGTGGGCGGAGTGCGGAACACGGCGCGTGCATCTTTAAGCAAATCCCGACGCTCATCCTTGAGGACCATCAGCGCATGTTTATTGTGGCGGCGCAGGAGTTTGAAAAACCGGGCGGCAGGGAGTTGCGGCTTGCGCCGGTTATCCCCCAGCCGCTCCAGGCTCTTCACCAGGCCGAACGTCTTCTGGCCATATCGCAACGCACGCGCCAGCACGGGTCAGACATTACCCGATTCAAGGCGTTTCCACGCCTCTTGGCTGATCTCATCAAGGAGCTTGCGGGCCATCTGATACTGCTCAGTCCAACGCCGGACTTTGGCTTCCATCCCCTTGGGCAAGTGTTTCATGCGTGTCTTGCGGTTTTCGGTAACCCCAAGATACCACGACTCATGCTTCTTGTCCTGCGTAGCGCACCTGCAACGCGGGTTCCCGCATCGCCTCGCCATGCGGATCAGCGAGCCATGCGCCAGTCCATCCGCCCGCTCCAGCAACTGGTGCAGTCGGCTCCGGGCCGCCTTGTCGGCGGCCGACAGTCCCTTCTTGTGCTTCATAAGACCCCTTTCTTGCTATGGGGGTAAATAATATATAATTATATATCATAATCAAGCAAAAAATAAAGTTTTCCAGGAATGCGAATTTGCTTGGAAGTCTGAAGTTAGTGACCAGACGGAAGTTGCCGAAAGTTCAGCCTTTTCGGCCTCTCTCTACCCTCTTCCGTTCCCACTTTCGGAATCGCTGCAACACCTTATCGCAACTAGAACATTCCCCGGTTTTTCAAGAGGTTGAAAAGAGGAGAAGAGCGAGTAGTTAATGTGGTGAACCTGCCATGTGCTGCCTGCCCAGTCCGGACTGTCACCGTAACTGTGTATCTAAACATGTATCTAAACATGACCTTTTTTCCATGACCAAAATGCGAATTTCTGCAGAATGGATCTCCACATTGACATCAGCCCCTGCAACTCGCTATCATATAACGCATTATGTTGCAGATGGAGTCATGAAGTGAGAAAAATTGTTATTTTGATTAAAAACCTGTTCAGCAGAAAGGCCGTTAAAAACGGCTTGCCTGCTTATGTGTATGTATTTTTCCCGGGGAAAGAGGGCTCGAACAGCGAGGTCAATCCAAATGACCAGATCGCCATCCTGCGCCGGCTTTCCTCTTTTTCAAGCAAGAAGAATAGCCCTGTCACCATCATTTTCCCCGGACGTCCGTCACGAAAAATTCCGGACGGAGCCAAACAGGACGGTGTTCAAGCCAGATATGCTACCAGTGACCAGTTGGACAAGGTCGTCAAACAAAGCATTGAGGAATTCCAAAAAACACATTCGGTGGTTTTAGCAGCCGACCGCTCGGAATTTCAGAAATTGGCTGACAAATTACGCATTAACTACTGCCTTGCGAGTACTTTCACCAAAACACTTGATAGCGTTTGCGGCACCATCCAGCGTGAAGCAAAAGCCCAAACGCCACGCCGGCAACCACAGTCCCCTAAAAATGCCCAAAAAAAGAGCGAAGGGACACCCGACGCCACAAAGCCGTCTGAATCCGTGGCAGTCGAAGCCACAAATGAATCTCCGGCACCTGAGCAAAGGGAATTAACACCCGACAGCATACCATCTTCAGAACCTCCTTCGCCCAAAACAGCGAATGACTCTCGCCCAAAACTCCATCGCCACGTGCCTTCACAAAAAAGGGAACTTACCGACCGGGCGATTCTCGACTTGATTGATCCGTTGTGAAAAAATAAGGAGTTGGATATGACAAAGAAAATGACAAATGCGATGGTGGCGGGTCTGGTTTGTATTCTCTGTGCGGCAGGCGCCTTGGTGTGGACCGGTTGCGATACGGCCAGTGCTGATGAAGCCCTTGTTATCAACCCTTCGTCCGTCACCCTCTCCTCAGGGCAATCACAGACTTTCACCGTCAGCGGAGGCTATCATTACACCTGGTCACTCAGCGGTGCAGGCAGCAGCACCAGCTCAACCAGTTCGGCCCAAGGCTCACTTTCATCCCTGACGGGCAGCCAGGTACTCTACACGGCTCCCTCAAGCGCCTCGCTGAGCGGTTCAGTCACCCTCAATGTCTCTTCTACCATTCAGGGAAGCGGCTCAGCTTCTTCAAACTCCCCCGAATATGTGGTCAAGGGAACTGCCGTCATCACATTCAAGTGATATTCTTCAGGTCATGGTTAAACCATTACTGCTCACCAGTCTTCAGAATCCCCGAGTTAAGGCGGTTGTGGGATTGCGACAGCGGACAGACCGTGATGAGCATGGGGAAATGATTATTGAGGGCTACCGCGAACTCAAGCGCGCCCTGGACAACAAACACCTTCCTAAAGTCCTTTTCATCTGTCCTGATTTTTTCATGGGCACCAATGAACCGGCATTGATTGAACAGTGCCAACAGGCCGGCGCGGAACTTTTTGAATGCACGAAACCGGTATTTGAAAAAATATCCTATCGCGACCGTCCCGAAGGCCTTCTTGCCATTGCCCCACAGGTAAAATGGTCATTAAGTGATCTCGTGTTACCGGAAAATCCCCTGCTGGTCGTAGCGGAAGCCATCGAAAAACCCGGAAATCTGGGCACGATCCTGCGATCCGCGGATGCAGCAGGCGTCAATGCGGTGATCATTTGCGATCGCTGCACCGACATCAATAACCCGAATGTCGTACGGGCCAGTACGGGGACGCTGTTTGCCATCCCCGTCGTCGAGGCCACATCGGACGAGGTGCTCGCCTGGCTCCACAAAAACAAGATCCAGATTCTAGCCGCCACGCCACACACGGAATTAGAGTATTACGCCGTGGATCTAAAAAAAGGAACAGCGCTCGTAGTGGGAACCGAACAATACGGCCTGACTGATAAATGGATGAACGCCGCCGATTTGAAGGTTCGTATTCCGATGCTGGGTCAGGCTGACTCCCTCAACGTCGCCGCCGCCACCACAATCCTGCTCTACGAAGCTGTCCGGCAGAGAAGAGTGAAATAGCCGAATTCAGGATTCAGGATTCAGAAGATCATGCCACCCACTTCAGGCCTTGACTCGCATAGTTCAGCATCAAATCAAAAACCCCGTCGCATTCTGCTTCAGCATTTGTTCGAGTTTGTGCTGAATAAACGCGCGCAAATCGGAAATCTCAATATTCTTGTGGTGACAGCGCTGAAAGTCTTCCCTGAGCTTTTCAAAGTCAATTTTGCTCAGATCCCAGGCCTTACCTGAACGTGCTATGCGCATCGTGGGGCTCGCATCCCTCCCCGCACTGACTCGATCAACGATAAGGCTCTCATCCAACAGTTCACCCACTCGCACACTGACCGCATCCACATCAGTCTGATCGATGATACTATCCACGACACCGCGCAGATATTGAAAGACGGCCACAGACCGGACCACCCCCTTGCCCAAGATCTCCGGCTTACAGGCCTCATAGAGGGCTGTTACTGTGTTCTCATAAACGGCAAACCCCTTGCGCCAATCATCCTTACTCAGAAGGATATCAGCATAAGCGTCAAATTTACCCACACTCTTGAAGATATCCTGCCCCGACAGCAGACTCTTCAAATCAATCCCCTTTTCTGCACAAAACGCCATGCCTTGCACAATCGAATCGTCCAACAATTTGAACAATTCCTTTTTCTCACGGACAGGGGGGGTACCGGCGCCATCCTGCCCTTGGGCATAATCTTTCAATGCTCTCCGCATATTGCGAAAGACATTGTAGTAATCAATAATTTCACCGATCTTTTTCTCAACACCGTTGATCTTCCACGAAGTAACCCGGTTCGGGCGGGCGATAGCCTGCATCAGGGTGTGGTTTTTCATCGGCTTGTCGAGATAGAGCGTCGAAAGTGTCGGGGCGTCAAATCCCGTGAGCCACATCGCGCAGACAAAAACCAGTTGCAGCGGATCTGCGGGGTCCTTGAAGTTGAATTCAACATCATGGCTCTGTTTATCGAGCTTTTCCATGCGTGCACGGTGGGGTTTGATGTCGAGTTTGTTGGCGGCAAATTTCTTCTCTTCGTCAGCTTCCTCACTGATGATCACGGCCATCTGCAAGGGCCGCATATAATCCAACATTTTTTGAAGCCGTTTTTTATCCGAGTCGGTTTTGGCTTTCTTGATTTCACCGTGCAGCTCTTTCAGTTGAGCCTTCCAGAGCCGCTGCACCTTGTCGTACATCTTGACGGCCGTAAATTTATCCAGGGAAACAACCATTCCCTTTCCTAGATATCCCCGGCGCGGAAAATGATAAACAATATCTTTGGCAATTTCCTCAAGGCGATCATCCCGCTTGATCACCTCGATTTCCGCTGCAAACTTATTTTCCAGTTTGGCCTGCTGCGCATCATCCAGATTCTCGTCCTCCAGAATCTCGCAGAATTCCTCGCTCAGGTTATCGTTCTGCACGAGTACCTGTGGTACACGTTTTTCATAGAACAAGGGCACGGTGGCTCCGTCATCCATGGATTGCTGGAAATTATACTCAGAAACATAGTTGCCGAACCAGGCATTGGTCTTGCGGTCATGACCTAGCAGCGGGGTGCCGGTAAAGGCCAGGTACTGAGCCTTAGGCAAGCCTTGCCTCATATTCTCCGCCAACGACTTGTATTGGGTGCGATGGGCTTCATCCACCATCACCACAATGTCACGGCGATCCGATAACAAGGGATAGTTCTTCCCCTTCTCCCACCGGAATTTCTGAATTAGAGTAAAAACAAGGCGCTTGTGCTGCCCGAGAAACTTCCTCATCTCCTCACTGTTATTGGGTTGGGCAGCCTCGGCTTTGGTCACTGTACCGGTGTGGAGGAAATTACGGTAGATCTGCCCATCCAGATCTTCACGATCCGTCACGACCACAAAGGTGAAATCGCCCGTCTGTTTACGGAAGATCTTTCTGACATAGAAGATCATGGCGAAACTCTTGCCCGCCCCCTGGGTGTGCCAGAACACGCCTAATCGCCCTTCAAGCTTTTCGCGCTCAATAAACGACTGGTAAGCACGGTTGACGCCGATGAACTGGTGGTTCTGGGCAATAATCTTCTGGGTCTCTTTGTAGTAGAGAATATAATTCTCGACATAATCCAGCAGGCGCTTTTTCATAAACAGGCCGGCAATCACGCACTCCAAGCTCGTGCCCTTACGCTTGATCTCCGCGCGGTCGATCTTCTCTTTCTCATCCTCTGCTCTGAGCCAGTTAAAGAAATGCTCCCATTCCGCCGTGATACTACCGACCTTGGTCTCAATGGCGTTCGACACGACACAGAACGCATTGGTCAGGAATAACTGGGGAATATCCTTTTTGTAATTCGTCAGATTGTCATCATACGCTGTCTTAAGCTTTACATTCGAGTTCTTCAGTTCAATGAAAACCAGGGGGATGCCGTTAATGTAGAGAAGCATGTCGGGCCGCCTGAAATTTCGATCGCCCTTCACCCAGAGTTGGGTCACGGCCAGATACCGATTCTGTTCCGGCTCATTGAATTTGATCAGGTAGACACGCCCCTGTTGCTTATTTCCCCTGGCGTTGTCGAAATCAACAGGGATACCATCGCGTAACAGACCGTAGATTTCTTGATTTGCCGCGATAAGCGACATGGCCCGCCGTTTGTCCAAGATCGTTTCCAGTGCGCCATCAATTGTCGATTCCGGGATGTCGGGATTAAGCCGGATGGCCGCCTCTCTCAAGCGATCGGCCAGGATGACATCGCTTTTGCTTGTTCTGCCGGAATCATCGTTCAGATCATCAGGCTCTTCCGTATGACAATTGAGCACATCAAACCCCTGAACATGCTGGAGTTTCTGCAGGAGCGCCCGCTCAATCTGATCTTCTGAGATAAAGTTAGGCATTCGACCTTATTTGAGCAAGTCGGTGGTCACTGGTAATAGTTGATGTCGCGAGCTCATAGCATCAGGCGTGACAGCACACCTTGGCTTGACGACGTTTGACACCATGTGCAATCGAACTTTTGACCGGCCGCCGCGCAAGGGTGTGAATATCTCCCAATGCAATAACGAACGACATTCTCTCCGAGTTGCGGGCTTGCACCTTGGCATCTGGGGGGATACCCGCCCCGATTTCCAGATCGCCTTCGGCGGCAATATGAATTTCATACCATTTCTTGGAGTGTTTTAGTTTCATGATTTCCCCGGTTTCTGGCGGAACATATCCGCCTGTTTTTCAGTCAACTCGTAATACATGAGGTTCTGGTGCGGCCCCGGATCACGTTGGACCGCAGTCATCCCGCAAGCCGTCTTGTAAAAAGTCTCGGCAGCAGGCAGGGAATGTAACCCGGCTCTTCCCTTATACCCCATGTCGACACTCAATTGAATCGCCATTGCCACAAACGCAGTTCCGACACCACGGTAGCGAGGAGGCTGCTGCACCTCGGCACGATTCCATGGAGCGGTTGCAACGAATTCAATGTACACCAATGGTTTCCCCGCCTGGACTGCAAGCCTTGCTTGAGCTGTATCGCTGGCAAGCATCAACCCCTGCAACTCATGCCGACACACAATCGCAAAGGAATGATATTGCAACAAGGGCCGCCAATGATTGGCCTTATTCTTCCAATCCCAATGATGATCTTCCGGGCTACCAGACACAACCCGCCCCGCACAGTGAGCCTTCATGAGCGGCCGCCATGTTGCATCCCACATTGCCAGATGAACGTCACTTACCTCGTCATACAACTCTGCCGCGACCAGTTTCCCGGTCGCGCTTTCATTTAAAT
>Ga0194060_10001001_pt1 | contig 20580 bp, 18 predicted proteins | sample SepL225m_MetaG_FD_163427 | JGI IMG/M metagenome (GOLD analysis project Ga0194060, IMG submission 163427) | Anoxic zone freshwater microbial communities from boreal shield lake in IISD Experimental Lakes Area, Ontario, Canada - Sep2016-L222-5m | ecosystem: Environmental > Aquatic > Freshwater >... | reverse complement strand
TTGAAAAGACCGATATGGGGGCCTGTTTCACAGAAGTGGACGGAGCCCATCATAACCTGACCGGCGATGAGGTCGTCTCGATGAATATGTGGGGCCTAACTCCTACGTTATTTGGTCATCTTCAGCGGGAGTTTACGTTATTTCTCCAGAAGAATGCCACGAACCCGAAGGCGGAGTTTTTCCTGCCGACCGTTGTGGATGGGTTGATCAATAGCGGAAAGGCGACGGCGAAGGTTCTTTCCACCCCGGAACTCTGGTTCGGGGTTACCTATCCCCAGGATAAGGCCGTTGTCGTGGAGGGGATCCGTGCGCTCGTGGAGAGCGGCGTCTATCCTGCGAAACTGTGGGGATGAGCGATGAGGGGATCACCCCTTGGGCAATCCAAACACCTCGGCGACAACCATACAAACATCATCGTCAAAACCGGTGCCTTTAGTGAAGGCTTCGGTATCGGCGGCCATGGAGGCGAGCAGGGTATCCGGTGATGTTGCCAGGTGTTTTCTGGCGCTGGCCAGCAGCCGGCTTTCGCCATACTGCTCACGGCCCGGGCCTTCCGCCTCGGTGATGCCGTCCGTATAGATCAGGATTCCATCTCCGACATGCAGGGGACGTTCCAGGGTGGGGAAGGTGTGCTTATCCATGATACCGAGGGCGGGGCCAAGAGGCTCAGGCCGGTCCCGCAACGGCACGACGGTTTTTCGAATCCGGTTGATCAACAATGGATTGGGATGACCGGCATCGCTATACGCCAGGCGTTTGTTCTCCAGATCAAAGAATACATAGGATGCCGAGACAAACATGAATTCCTCGGCATCACGCATAATGGTCATGAACTCCCGGTTCATGTGGGACAGGAAAAGGCCCGGGTCATGGGCGATGGGTTTTAACTCCTCGAGCATACTACGCATGATGGCTGTGATCAGGGCGGCCCGCATACCGTGGCCCATGACGTCACAGGCAAAAATTCCCGCCTGATGTTCTGAAATGGGGAGGATATAAAAGAAGTCGCCGCCCAGAGTGGTGCTGGGGCGGTAAAAATGATTGAACTTCAGCAGGCTTTCCCCGGGTGGGCTGCCTGGGGGGAAGGTCGGGAACTCGCGGGGAAGCAGGGCCAACTGGACGTCACGCGCCATGTCAAGGTCGGCCTCCATCTCGGCGTTCCGGATGCGCAGTTGCTCGGCATATTGCTCGCGTTGCGCCTCGGCCTGTCGACGTTCGGTGACATCGGTGAAGGAGAGGACAATGCCGGTTAGTTCATCGTCGGCGTTGATGTTGGCCGTGGCGGCCGCCTGGACGTAGAAGAGACTTCCGTCAAGCCGCACGGCCTGTACCTCCTGGCACCACGCCTGCCCGGTGGAGACCACCTCCATGATGATCGTCCCAAGATTCGGGTCGCTGAATAACTGCGGGAGAGACAGGGTCTGGGCTTGCTCCTGATTGGCGATGCCCCACATCCTGAGCGTCGTCGGGTTTCCGTATGTGACCCGTGATTGCAGGTCGGAGATGGCGATGCCACTCCCCGCCAGTTGGATGGCGGTATGTTCGGTGCGTAGTTGCTCATCCGCCTGCCGCCGCAGGGTAATGTCGCGGACAAAAAAGCAAAGGTAATCCTGTCCGGATAGGAAAAGGCGGTTAATGGCCGTTTCGGTAGGGAAAACCGAGCCGTCTTTGCGGACAAAAAAAGCCTGCAGCAGAACAAACCGGGTGGTGGCGAGGTTCTCCCGGATCATGGGTAGAATGGTTTCATCTGCGCCATAAAGAAGGTCGAAAAGCTCCATACGGCACAGATCGGCATGTTCTTGCCCGACGAACTGGCACAACCGTACATTGACATCCACGATATGGCCCGCGTAGTCGGTAATCACGGCGCCGTCATAAACATTTTGCAGAAGCTGCTGAAAATCCGAATCTCCAACGAGGTTGGCGTCGGGTTTTGATTTTGTGATACGGATCATGGGGCGGCGCGGGCCGCTCGCGGTCTTGGCTGCGATTTTGTTCGGAAGGATATCCGGGGTGATGTCGATGCGCATGGTGCGGGAGCTTTCCCGCGCAGAAGACGGCTGGTTTTGGTTATCCATAAATATCGAGATTCTCCGGCGATCTGAAAGTCACTTTATCACGGCGCCCCGCCCTGCACAAGAGCCGCATACATGTCTTGTTTTTCCGGCCTTCTCTGATTAGTGTTCATCTCTGCAACTCGTGATGCAGCAGGGAGTCTATTATGGGAATGAATGTTGTTCAGAAAATATTGCAGGAACACAAGGTCAGCGGCGACTTGACGCCGGGGCAGGAACTATCAATCAGGATTGACCAGACCCTGACACAGGATGCCACGGGGACGATGGCTTATCTTCAGTTTGAAGCCATGGGACTTGAACGTGTCCGCAATGAGCTGGCGGTCAGTTATGTTGATCATAACACCGTTCAGGTCGGCTTCGAAAATGCGGATGACCATCAATACCTCCAGAGCGTCGCGTCCAAGTACGGGATCATCTATTCCAAGCCCGGCAATGGGATTTGCCATCAGCTCCATCTCGAGCGGTTCGGTGCGCCGGGGAAGACGCTGCTGGGATCCGATTCCCATACGCCCACCGGTGGCGGGATCGGCATGATTGCCATCGGGGCTGGCGGGATAGACGTGGCCGTCGCCATGGGAGGCGGCCCGTTTTATCTGACGGCGCCGAAGGTGGTGAAAATAAACCTTACGGGAAAACTGCGGCCGTGGGTGACCGCGAAAGATGTAATTCTGAAAGTATTGCAACTCTTTACGACCAAAGGGAATGTGGGCTGCATCTTTGAGTACGGGGGCCCCGGACTAAAGCATCTTTCCGTTCCCGAGCGTGCGACCATCACCAATATGGGCGCCGAATCCGGCGCGACGACCTCGGTTTTTCCCAGTGATGACGTGACCAAGTCCTTTTTGGAGGCGCAGGACAGGGGCGGGGTCTGGCGGGAAATCCTCGCGGATTCGGATGCCACGTATGACCGGGAAGTGACGATCAATCTTTCCAAATTGGAGGCCCTGGCGGCGGCCCCGCACTCGCCGGATAATATAGTCACGGTGGCCTCGTTGGCCGGGAAGAAAGTGGATCAGGTGCTGATCGGCTCCTGCACCAACTCCTCCTATGCGGACCTGAAGACGGTGGCAAAAATCCTGAGCGGCCGGACGGTGCATCCTGACGTGAGCGCCGGCGTGGCGCCGGGATCGAAGCAGGTACTGGAGATGTTAGCTGACGATGGGAGCGTGAGTATTTTGCTCGCTGCCGGGATGCGGTTGTTTGAGAATGCCTGCGGATTCTGTATCGGAAATTCCCAGTCCCCGAAAACCGATTCGGTATCGCTTCGGACCAATAACCGGAATTTTGAGGGACGGTCGGGCACGAAATCCGCGGGAGTCTATCTGGTCAGCCCGCCTGTGGCCGCGCTGGCCGCGCTGTTCGGGCAGATTATGGATCCGGCCAAGGTGACGGAGATCAAATACCCGAAGGTGAAGATACCGAAGGCGTTCAAGGTGGATGACACCATGCTGATCCGTCCTTCTGAGAAAGCGGAGTTGGTGACTATTATCCGCGGCCCGAATATCGGGGAACCGCCCCGGAACGTTCCCCTCCCGGAATCACTGGATGGGGTGGCCACGTTGAAGGTGGGTGACAAGATTACCACGGATCACATCATGCCGGCGGGGGCAAGGTTGAAATACCGGTCGAATGTGCCGGCGTATTCCCAGTATGTTTTCGAGCCGAATGACCCCACGTTTCCGAAGCGGGCGGCGGCGTTGCGCGATGCGGGCAAGCACACTATCATCGTGGGCGGGGAATCGTATGGGCAGGGTTCCAGTCGCGAACACGCCGCACTGTGCCCGATGTATCTCGGGGTCAAGGCCGTGCTGGCGAAGTCCATTGAACGCATTCACTCTGCCAACCTGATCAACTTCGGCATTATTCCAATGCTGTTCGAGACTCCCGAAGATTATGACGCCATTGCGCAGGGAGATGAACTGATTGTTGCCGGGATACGCGAGGCCGTGAAGAATGGGGCCGAGCGTGTGGTGATCCGCAACGTGCCCCAGGGGCGCGAAGTCTCCGCCAGGATGAACCTGACGGCACGGCAGCGGGCGATTATTCTGGCGGGCGGGTTATTGAATTTTACAAAGGACGGGAAGTAAGCGGCAGTTATAAGGAGAGAATCATGAGTTACCAAAAAGTTACCGTTCCGGTTAATGGTAAGAAGATCACAATGGGTGCGAATGGGAAACTGGACGTGCCGGATCATCCGATCATTCCGTTTATTGAAGGGGATGGGATTGGTGCGGACATTACGCGTGCCGCGATGGTTGTGTGGGATGCGGCCGTGTTACAGGCGTATGGCGGAAAGCGCAAGGTGGCCTGGATGGAAGTCTATGCCGGCGAAAAGGCCAATGACGTGTATGGCGAACCCATCTGGCTTCCGCCAGAAACCCTGACCGCCTGCCGTGATTTTTTGGTGTCCATCAAGGGGCCGTTGACCACTCCCGTTGGTGGTGGAATTCGCAGTATCAATGTCGCGCTGCGTCAGGAGCTGGATCTTTATGTATGCCAGCGCCCCGTACGTTGGTTCAAGGGCGTGCCCTCGCCGGTAAAACAGCCTGGACTGACCGACATGGTCATCTTCCGCGAAAACACAGAGGACATTTATGCGGGTATCGAGTGGGCTGCCGGAACGCCGGAGGTGAAGAAGGTGATTCACTTCCTCCAGAAAGAGATGGGCGTCAAAAAAATTCGCTTCCCCGGCACTTCCGGCATCGGGATCAAGCCGGTTTCACAAGAGGGAACCGAGCGCCTGGTCAAGGCGGCGATTCGCTATGCCATTGAGCAGCGCCGTCCCTCTGTGACGCTGGTTCACAAGGGAAATATCATGAAGTTCACGGAAGGTGCCTTCCGCGACTGGGGTTATGACGTGGCTCGCACGCAATTTGGTGCCACCCCGATCGACAAGGGGCCGTGGCACAAGATCAGGGCGGCCAATGGACATGAGGTGGTGATCAAGGATGTGATTGCCGATGCGTTTCTTCAGCAGATCCTGACGCGTCCCGCCGATTACTCGGTGATCGCAACCCTGAATCTGAACGGCGACTATATTTCGGACGCTTTGGCCGCCTGCGTGGGTGGCATTGGTATTGCCCCTGGCGCCAACATTAACTACGACACTGGGGTGGCGTGTTTTGAGGCGACGCATGGTACAGCGCCGAAATATGCCAACTTGGACAAGGTGAATCCCGGCTCGCTGATTCTTTCTGGAGAGATGATGTTCCGCTATATGGGTTGGACGGAGGCGGCGGATCGCATCCTCGCCGGCGTGGAGCGGACGATCAGCAAGAAAACGGTGACTTATGACTTTGAACGCCTGATGGAAGGCGCCACCCTGCTTAAATGCAGCGAGTTCGGGAGGGCCGTTGCGGATAATATGTAAGCTACTTCTTCTCCTCGCTTCGCCATGTGAATATTTTCGGGTGTTAAACGTCTAAGTTAATAGAGGGCGTTTAGTTAACTTCCGAATAATGAGAAACGACATGAAAACGATCATGAAAGTGTGTGGAGTGGTAGTGGCGGTCACGCTGGCGGGATCTGTAAGCATGGCCCAGTATCGCGGAGATTATCATGGCGGCAGGGACGGTGGCGGCCATTATGATCGAGGGCGCAGCTACTATGGTCACAATGATGGCGGTCGGCATTACGGGTATTATCGCAGCGCGAGCGGCGATTTGATTTTTGGACTGTTGGGAATCGGGGTGCTTGCCGCTGTCGTCTCGTCCATTGAACGCCCCGCTCCCGTATATGTGCAGGAATCCGTTGTGGTGAGACAGACGCCGCAAGTTATTTATGTCCAGCAGCCCGTTCAGGTTGAGATACCGCGGCCTATGACCATGACGGTAAACATCCAGAATTCAAATGGGTCGTTTACTCCCGTGACATTGCGTCAAAGCGGATCACAGTGGGTCGGGCCCAAAGGTGAGTACTACGATAATATGCCATCCGTAGGTCAGTTACGCCCCGTGTACGGGTTCTAAGTCCAACGTCAGCGACTGCCCGCGAAAGAGGCCGCATGGGCTTCGCGCTGGGCAAGCTCTAGGTCATATTCAGTCATCAGGCGGGCGAGTTCCTTAAAGGTGATTTTGGGTTTCCATCCGAGCTTCTTCATGGCCTTGCTGGGATCTCCCAACAGGTAATCCACCTCGGCGGGGCGATAAAAGCGGGGGTCGATCTTCACGTAATCCTGCCACGTGAGATTAAGGTGCCCAAAAACCTCATCGAGGAATGCCCTGACACTGTAGGATTCTCCGGTGGCAACTACATAGTCGTCCGGTTGCTCCTGCTGTAGCATCAACCACATGGCCTCAACATAATCCCGGGCATGACCCCAGTCCCGCTTGGCATCCAGATTGCCCAGCGCGAGGCTGTTCTGGAGTCCGACTTTGATTCGTCCTGCCGCACGGGTGATTTTGCGGGTGACAAAGTTCTCGCCGCGCCGTTCGCTCTCATGGTTGAACAGGATGCCGTTGCTGGCGTGCATGCCGTAGGATTCCCGGTAGTTCACCGTTTGCCAGAATCCTGCAACTTTAGCGACCGCATAGGGGCTGCGGGGATGGAACTGGGTGGCTTCGCTTTGCGGAGGCTTGGCCGCACCAAACATTTCCGAGGAGGATGCCTGATAGAAGCGGACTTTCGCTCCGGTCGCGTTATTGTAGTCGCGAATAGCTTCCAAAACCCTCAAAACGCCCAACCCGGTGACATCAGCGGTATATTCAGGCTGATCAAAAGAGATGCGGACATGGGATTGGGCCGCCAGGTTATAGACCTCATCTGGCTGAGTTTTGGTCATGACGTGGCGTAGCGAGGAACTATCGGCCAGATCGCCGTATTCAAGGCGAAGGGAAAGATTCTTATCGAGCAGATGGTCGATGCGTGTTCGACTGATGGAACTGGAGCGGCGGACGATACCGACGACCTCATACCCCTTCTGCAGAAGCAATTCCGCAAGATAGGAACCGTCCTGCCCTGTGATTCCTGTAACTAATGCCTTTTTTGCAGTACCCATTGTGACCCTCTTTGTTCGTAAAGTGCTCAAAGAGTAATGGGAAAGCACGGGGAAGAAAAGAGTATTTTCAGCGCCTACTTGGCCTGTAACGGTGTAATCTCATAGCCGTCAGCGGTTCGCTCTTTTTTTAGTGCAGCCTCGAATTCGGTTTTTGGGCAACGCATGAGGACATAGACATCGTAGAACCGTAATGCCGTGTCGCCATCCCAGCATCGGGCCCATAGGCTTGGGCCGTATTGCCAGACGGTATAGCAGATGAGCGCTTGATCCACGTCATGTAGCCGGATCTGGGTGGTATGGGTGGCCTGGGGGGTCAGGGTGGTTTTGGATTCCAGTTTACCGCTGGTCTGCACGGCGGCGTGTGAGTTTTGAATGATTTGAGGCACATTGGGCATGCCGACTTGTGTTGAAGAATACTTGTCGCTACGGCTGGTCCGGTAAATGTCATCCGCCGTTACCCCGGCCCGCTCGGCGAGCTTCCGGATGGCATCATGACGGGCATCGTTGATACCCTCCTCTAAGACGAGGGTATAGGTGGACATGCCGCTGGCATAGACATAGTTGGTGGGATCACATTTAGAGGCCAGGGTTGGCTCAGCCACCCATAGCGGCGGTGCGACATTGCCTTCAACAATTTTAATAGAACTGCACCCCACGCTCATACCGCCGATCAGGGTAAGTAGGCATAAAGAAACTATTTTCATACGAAATCCTTTCGTTATTTCAGAAGACTTTTCCACCCGCCCCGGCCTTTTTTGGGATCGGCCAGATTGCTGTCTGACCAGCCCTTTTCCCACATGCCGTCTGAGCCTCCGCTCAAAGCGGATTTTCGGCGTGCTGATTCGGTTTCGATCTCCTCCGGGGAATCCAGGACATAAGGGGTGATGAAAACAACAATTTCGGTGCGCTTGTCGGTGTCAGAGGCCGTTCCGAACAGAAACCCAAGGCCTGGAATCTTGTTGAGGAAAGGAATTCCAGACGTATTGTTAATTTTATCATTTTCCACCAATCCGCCGAGAATGATCGTCTCTCCGCTTCGCACGGACACGGAGGCATTCATTTCCCGGGAGGCAACGATCGGCCAGGTGTTCACACCGCTCGAGTCTGTAATCGTTTGGGTTCCACTGACATTCTCAATCTTCTGCGAAATTTCCATAACGACAAATTTCTTGGCATTAATGCGGGGCGTCACGGTCAATGTGAGCCCAACCTTCCGAGCCTCGACATTCGGGACTGCTGTCTGACCACCGGTTCCAGAATACCCGACATAACTGGTTCCCTTGTAAAAATAACGCTCTTCAGAGACGTCAATTTTGGCTTCTTTGTTGTCGGTGGTTAAGATAACGGGTGAAGCGATGATCTTTGAGCGATTATCGCTTTGTGACATCGCGATGACGGCGTCGATGTTTAGCCCGAACTGCGTAAAGTAATAGGTCAAACCGCCCGACATGGGGAGTGACGATGACGAGTTGATTGTCGTGGCGTTAAGGGGCACAGTCTTGCCGCCGCCGCCGTTGCCGGCAAAGGCAAATTGGGCACTGCGGCCTCCATTACGTTGATTGTAGGCGACCATGGAGCGTTGAACCCAATCCACGCCGCGCTCCAAATTCTTATCGAGAGAGACCTGCATGATAACGGCCTCGATCAGAACCTGGGAGAGCATCACATCCATGTTTTTTAAAATATCCTTAAGGGCGGCCATATCACCCTTGCTGGCCATCATAATCAGTCCATTGGTCCGCTTGTCGGCCAAAATCTTGATATTTTCCGCAGAAAGTTGTCCAACCTTGGTTTTGCCATCAGGCCCCTTGGCTGAAGCCAGTTGACGTTGCTGATCAATGAATTCCTGCAATTGGAAACTGCGGGGTTCCTCCCGCGCGGGGGTGGTGGCCGCCGTACTACCGGGTGCGCCGCTTTCACGCCCCGTGCTGCCACTGGAGGTCGTGGTGCGCTTGGGCGCCGTACTCTTTGATGTTGGGGAGGCGGCGGCGCCAATGAGCGCATTCAGCATGGAGGCGACCTCTTCGGCGTCTGCATATTCCAAACGCATGACTTCAATGGTTACATCGGGCGCGGTGCTGACATCGAGCGCCGCCACAACCTGCTCGAAAAACCTCATGTTTTCCTCGCGGGTAATGATAATCAGCGATCCGGTGCGATCATCCGCGATAATCTTGACGTTGCCCCTGATCATGCGGTCGTCTCCCGACTCACCCTCGGAGGGGGTGTCTGAGCCGGTGGTGGCCGTCGTTTTTACTACAGGGCGGGCCCGGATGACCCCCGGTATGGCGGGGATCGCCGGGGTGGTGTCCACGCCTGGAGCGCCAGAGTCGCGAAGGCGCCGAACGGTGGGCTGTTTTTCTTTATCTTTTTGATCGGCGATAATTTCCTCCAACTTGGCCTTGATGTCAGTGGGTTTGGAGTTGCGTATCTGTAGGATATGGATGGTTTCCTTGATGTCCAGCGGCTGGTCAATACGGGTCAAAATGTCTTTGATCCGATTAAGATTCACCGAGGTATCGGCGATCAGGAGGCTATTTATCCGTTCAAGGGGAAGGATCTTTCCGTAGGCATGGATCAATCCCTGAATCGCCTTCTGCGCCTCGGCCGGATCAATAAACTTGAGAAGAACAACCTCGGATACAAGCTCATCCGTTTCGGGATGAATAACTTGATCGGCCTGATTGGTTTGTATTTGCAGCCCTTCTTGTGTAGCGGCGGTGATGGGCACAACCTTGACGAATTTATCGCCCTGGTTGACCAGCGCGATGTTGTTCATGGCGAGCACGGCCTTGATCGCCTGAATAGCCTCCGGAATGGTCAATTCTGTCTGGCTGCGCAACGTGATCATGGCGTTGACGTTGGGCGCCTGTAAAAGCGTTCGTCCGGTTAATTCCGAGCAGTAATACTGCAGCACCATATCCAGCGCCGCCTGGTTGAACTTGAGTTCAACAGTACGGTTAGTGTCTGCCTTGGCGCCTGCGGGGCGCGTAATTGCGGTCGACGCCGCAGGCGCCACTCGTGGCGGTAAGCCGGGCATTTGGGCCTGTGCCGGAGAGCCCAGGAACAAGGCAGCGGCTAGCGCCAGCGCTCCGAGCCAATTCTTTATATTACACATGATAGACGTCATTATTATGGCCTTTGACTTCAGTTATTCTCTTTCGCCACCTGCGGGAACCGCTCTGGAATAGGAGCAATACACGATAAACCCTCCCCGCAATACCAGTTTCTCGTTCGGTGAAATCGTTAATTGGCTGATATCTAAAATAACATCTTCCTTTTGCAGATCAAAGAGGAAATGGGTCAGGGAGGCCAGTTTGGCCTCCCATTTGCAATTCACCGCCACCTCAAACATATTGCCCTTTTGGGTTTCTTTTTCGGCATCCCGGCTGATCAAGTTCACGTTATTGGCCTTCGCCAGACGCTCGATCAGGATTTGGAGATCCGTCGTGACATCCTTGCCCTGCGGATGAGTCGGAAGTTTTTTCTTCAAATCCCGAAGTTTCGCGTCCCACTTGGGAGCCTGGGCGATCAAGGCTTTCTGTTTATCAACCTCCCGTTGAAGATCTGCTTTTTTGCCAGATAAAACCTTCCATTCCTTAATCTGGGGATCCGCCAGGAAGAAAGTGAGGCCGCCTATCGCAATCACGCCGGTTACCCAGGCTAGGACCATCTCGCGCGGGGAAATTTTCATGGCTGCTCACCTCCCGGCAGGGTACACACAATCTTGAACGCCTCTTTGCCATCCTTGGTGCGTTGGGTGCGTGAAAGGGACGAGGCAACAAAGAGTTTCGACCGCTCAAGATCCTGTTTTAAGTCGGCAATCTGCGCGTATTCGTCCGCCTCGCCATTCAGTTCGAGATTTTTGTTTTTATGGTAATTGAACGTTTTGAGGGTGATGCCGGGTGGCAGTCGGTCGCTGACTTCCCGGAGGCATTCCAATCCGGAGAAAGTGCGATCCATGTACTTGGTTAGCGATTGTGTGCGGTCACGAACCGCCCGGACTTTCTCGGCCGGCGCCTTGAGGGCGGCCAGGTCATCGTTCAGCGAGGCAATTCCGCTTTTTTGAACTTGGATGCTGCCAAAGAGCGCGACCATGCCGGCAAGCCAGAGGGTGGCCGCGAGAATGGAGGAAACCATGATGCGCCGCCGTGTTCGCTTGGCGTTGGCCTCCTCCAGCCAGGCCGGCGGGGCGAGATCCATCCTTCCGGCTGTCCGGGTGGTCGCCCGGCGGAGAAGTCCTTCGGCAAGCGTGGGAAGGGAGTCGAGTGACTCCGGGCGCGAACCGATTTTGAACTGCTCGGCAAAGATTTTGATCAGTCCCTCCGGACTTGCACCCCTGTGCCAGATCGATATTTCAGTCGGATGACCGCCATGGCGATCAAGATCCAGGGAGGAGAGCGTATACGCGGTTTCGCGGGCAATGTCTTGATCGGCTTCTTCAGCAGGCAGGTCTTCCATGTTGCTTAACGACCGCATGGCAAGGGGAATTCCGGCGGTAGAGACGAGGATATCGCAGGTTGAATCCTCGAGGATGATAAATACCTGGGAGCCTGAAGGATGTACCTTTTCCGCATCCTTAAGCAAGTGCCACCACCCGAGCAGGTTGATGTCCACCCATTTCGGTTGGATGCCGGCCTCCCGCAAGGCATCGGCCAGAATGTTGATGGTATCAGTACGGATGGCGCTTAACAGAACCCGGCACCGCCCGTTTTCATCTGACAGAACCTCGTAGGACACGGCGGATTCATCGACCGGGAAAGGGGAAAACTTGTCCACCTGAAGCTCGGCCATGCTTTTCATTTCTTCAGGATCTCCCGAGGGCAGTTCGGCAATACGCAGCAGTACCCAGGAGGCAGGGATCCCCAGACTCGCGGGAGAGGGGACTCGTCCGCATTTGGCGCGGATGTCGGCAATCAGCCGATCCCGTTCGGCTTGAAGTCCCGCCAGCACGTTTTGTTGATCAGGCCCCAATTCCAGATCAACAGAATGGGTTGAGGCGAGGGCTTCTTTATCGCCAGCCTTGTGTATGACGGCCCACTCCAGGGAGCGGGACCGCACTGCCAATCCTGTTAGGGCTTTTACTGCCATAATAATTACTTATCTGCGTAAACCTGGTATCACCGTTCCGGACGCTTTCGTGCCCAACATGGAGGTAATTCGGTATTCAACACCGTGTGCCTGCCCCGTTGAGCGAATCCTGAGAACGGACGATGCCGTTCCCACCAGCGCCCTCAGCCGCTGTTGCTCTTCAGGCGTGATTCTCCCCAGATCCGGAACCCGGCTGAACAGATTGTTCACGTCTGTAAAAAAGTAATCTTCACTTATTTGCGAGCTTCCTGTCAAACCTTGTCTGCCTCCACGCTCCCGTTCCGCGATAATCGCGTCCGCGAGGGCGCTGTCAATGCCCGGGAGGGTCATTAAGACCCGCTTTGACGCGGCGTTGATATTGACGGTTTCGCCGGCCTCCGAATTGGCGGTCAGGAGATCGGCAATTCCGCTCATAGCCGTGGTGTTGGTATCCCCATCCTCGGCATATCCACCGTAAAGGATGGCGTGGGTCCAGCCCTTGATCAGGAGGAGTTCTTCCACCGTGTCTAGATTGGCCATTTTGTCCGGCGTCATCAGCTTGGGGTCTTTGATCACTTTTCCCCTATGCCCCCGCGCCTTATAGGGCGGATCCAGCCTGGCATAATAGTCATCGGTTTCCGCCCCATCCATATTAGGCTGGTCGTCAGGATCACGCCAGTCATTGAAGCAATCAATCAACTCGCTCCAGCGGTCTTCAGGGACGCCGCTCAGCTTGAAAATGCGTTCCCAGTCTTCATCTTTCAAGGCATTGATATTCCGTAATGCGGGTTCGGGGAGGATGTCCAGGGTAAAGGCGCCTTCCCCGAGCTTTTCCGTCAATCCCATGACGGCATACCCCTGTCGCAACCGTTTGGCGGCATCATACCAGTATTTACCCTTCATGGTGTCGGTATCCCCCTTGCCCTTGACCTCCTGACTGTGAATCAGGAGAGCCTGGGCATATTCCAATCCGGCCTTGGACAAGTATTCGGCTTTGAGTTTTTTCCGGAGATAGGAAACAATTTTAGCCTCGACGTGCATGTCAAAGGCGAATCCCCCGATCAAGACGGAAAGCAGGGCGATCACCCAGAGGACGATAATCAAAGCTGAGCCGCGTTTCATCGTATTCCCTGCCTTGCAATAGGGATGTCCACCAGTCGACGCATTTCGATGGGTTCCTCACCCTCTTCCAAGGGCTTGAGATAAAGCGTTACCTCGACGAAGCGGGGCAGGTGATTCGTCAGGTCACCCCCGGCGCTGCAGCGTCCCTCCCATTCATCCAGCCATTCGATTTTTTCGTTTTCAAAGTCATTGGTGGCTACACGTATGCCAAGTCCCGTGACGCGATCCGAGAGAACTTCCGGCTCAAGCCGTTCGGGATCGAAGTCCTCCGGTTGCAGATATTCATCGCCCCAGGCGATATAGGCCGCCCCTTGGTTTCCGCTTTTGTCCCGACCGATAAAAAAGCGGACATGATGGAAGGTCTTGGCCATATAGGAGCCGGCGCCAACCAGGTCAGGCCCCTCCTTGACCCAGGAAATGCTGTCCTGCGCGCTTTTCCCGGTTCCGCTCTTCTTGAGAATCAAGCCATCATTGCTGTCCCGATAACGTGCGGACCGCAGGGAGCCCACCAGTTGTTCAATCACAAAATCGCCGGCATGGAGATCCTTGCTTAACGCCGTTCCTCGCTGCCAGGCTTTACTGACGGAGGCGAGAAGGCTAAACGCTGCCGCACAGACCAGGGTCATGATGGATAAGGCGACGAGGATCTCGATGAGGGTGAAGCCGTAGGAAGGTGAAGCGCAAGATGTGGAACGTGGCCTTCTTTGACCCCTCGCTCCTGACTTTTCACATCTTGCGTTTAACATTTCACATCTCACGTTTCACGTCTCGCATTCTTCACAATCCGCCCAGATCATTCGTGTAGTACAAATACGACGTCACTTCCTCGAAAGCCGATTTGCCCTTGGCCGACCAGGTCACCCGGCTTTTGACGATCATCAGGTCTTCCTTGTCGGGACTCCGTTCAGAGGTGCGCTCGTAAGTGAAGTGGCGTGGGTAGTCGATAGGTCCGACATTAAGATTCAAGGCCTTGAGTTCCTTCTCACCCTTCTTTTGAATAACAAGGACAGGGTATTCAAGCTCCCCTATCTCCAGAATGCGGCGCGCCTCATAGTAATTCTTGGCGGTACTCACGACGGCGAGACAGCGTGAGGTGGCCATCATAAGAACACCGGCCGCCACGGTCAGGATCGCCAAGGCCATGAGAATCTCAATGAGAGTCATTCCGGACCCGGGGGAGGCTCTCATGAGTTACTCCCCTTCCTTGCGGATCTTGGCCGAGGCGACCGCATCGACAGTGATGATCATCACGCTTTCATAGTCATCGATAATCCGCACTTCAAAAGGATTGCATCGCCCATTCGACTGATACACCACGGTGGCGGAATCATCCTTCGCCGCACTCTTTTTTTGATCCACGGTGACGGAGTCAATCCGGACTGCATCCAGTTTCCGGGTGATGCTGCTAAAGGCGGCCGGGCTGGCATGGGGTTCATTGGTGTCCCCCGAATCATCCATCGGCATGAGTGGCGGCGGGGGAGATCCTCCGCCTGCGGCTTCAAAGGCGGAGTCACTGGGAAGGGCGGGCAGGGCCGCCCGTAAAGGTTCAACGCTGACCTGGTTGTTCTCCTTGTCCAGAATCAGCTTCATTTCCTGGTTCCGCAAAATGGCGCTGGTGCGGGCATAATTGGCGGCCATGACGATGGTGCGGGCGCCAACCCGCAACCGGTTGCCGCGGATGGATTTGACCAGCGAAGGCATGGCGACGATCGTCATGATCCCCATGATGGCCAGTACCATCAGGATTTCAACAAGGGTGAAACCCGGGGGATGTGACCGGCGGATCAGGGGACTGGAAGGATCCATGTTCAATTAGTTTGTAATGAATGTGCCGTCGGGTTTGGCTGCCTTGAGTTCATATCCGTCGCCTTTGAGGGCATAGATGAAATCTTCGCCCCACGGGGTCTTTGGCATTCGTCCATCTTTCAAATAGGGGCCGTTCCAGTTAAGTTCGCTGCCCTTGGTCAGCAAGTTCTGCAAACTTGGCGGATACACGCCGTTATCGACCTCATAGGTGTCGATGGCCGTTGAAATGGCCTGAACGCTGGTGCGGGCGGCCGCCACGTTTGCGCTTGCGGTCCGTCCTTTGAGACTGACTACAGCTACGCCGGCCAGGATGCCCAGAATGGCGACCACGAGTAGAATTTCCACCAGCGTGAAGCCGGCGCGGGAATTATTCGTTTCCGATTTCAGCAACAGGATCGATTTGAGTTTATTCATGTTTTATTCTCCTTCTCTGATTTATACTCCCAACCCGTTTGTCACGTTGAAAACCGCCATCACAATACTGACGGCGATGAAGCCGACCAGAAGCGCAACGACCACAATTAAAATGGGTTCCAATGCCGTGGTAAACAGTTTTACGTTACGATTCAGTTCGTTCTCGTACCGGTGCGCGATATGCTTGAGAGCACTGGCCATATCGCCGGTTTGTTCGCCGATGGCAAGCATGTCGGTCATCAATGCGGGAAAGACCTTGCCGGCCGCCAGCGGTCCGGAAATGGTGGTGCCGTCGGTGACCCGGTCTCGGGCATTTCGGATTTCTGCGGCAATGACGACATTGTCGATCGTCTTCTCAACAATGGTCAGCGCCTGGAGGGCGGGGACGCCGTTACTCAGCAGGGTGCTCAAGGTCCGGGCGAAATTGGCATACGTGCTGGAGGCGACGATGCCCTTGATGAAAGGAGTTTTCAACTGCATCCGGTGCCAGCGCTGCTTTCCTTCCGGAGTATTCAGGTAACGGTTCAGCAGGAAAATGCCGAGGGCGAGAAGCCCCAACGCCAGCCAGCCATACTTGAGTAACCCCTCGCTCAGGGCGATCAACATGCGGGTCGGCAGCGGCAGCGCGCTGCCCATTTCCAGGAATATCGCCGAAAACTTGGGGATCACAAACACCATCGAGAAGATCATGGTGGCAAACCCCATGAACAGCACAATGGCCGGGTAAACCAGGGCCATGACCACTTTTTCCTTCAAATCCTGAAGCCGCTCATAGTGCTCCACCAGGCGAAGCATCACTTCCGCCAGGGCTCCGCTGGCTTCCCCCACCTTGACCATGCTGACGTAAAGCGAGGGAAAGGATTTCGGGTGACTGGCCATGGAATCGGAAAGCGTGGTGCCTTGGATGATCTGGTCCCGGAGGTCGCGGATGATGTCATCGGAGGCCGCCCCGGTTTTGCGGTTGGCCAGAGTACTCAGCGCCTGCCCAAGGTTCATGCCCGAGGCGAGCAGGTCGCTCAATTCCGTGGAGAAGATCAGGATTTCCCGGGGCTTCATCCGCGGGGTCTTGTTAAAACTAAAATTGAATTTCCCCGTGGGCTTGGTTTTGGAGCCCTTCGCCTTGGAGTCCTTTGGATTGGTAGCCGCGCTGCCTGAGGCGATGGATACCGGGACATAACCCTTCCTCTCCACCTGGCGAAGGGCGGTCAACCGGTCATTGGCTTCAAGGGAGCCCTCCACCCGCTGGCCGGCTTTGTCTTTGGCTATGTAGTTGAATATCAATCGGCATCCTCCGACACCCGCACCACTTCTTCCACCGTGGTGATCCCCTCCAGGACTTTAATCCAGCCGTCGTCACGCAAGGTCTGCATGCCCTCCTGGACAGCCTTCAACTTGATGGCATTGGACGAGGAGCGCTGGAGAATGAGGTGCTCAATATCCACGGAGATCGCGAGCAATTCATAGAGGCCGGTACGGCCACGGAATCCGGTCATGCGGCATTTTTCGCAACCGACCGGTTCGTGCATAGCCGAGGTGGCGATCTTTTCAATCGGGAAGCCAAGGCTTTTCAGGAGAGTGAGGTCCGGCTCTTTGACCGGGCGTTTGCATGCCGGGCACAGCCGCCGCACCAAACGCTGGGCGACCACGGCCTCCAACGATGAGGCCACCAGGAAGGGTTCTACGCCCATGTCGAGCAGCCGGGTGACCGCGCCGCCTGCATCATTGGTATGCAATGTACTGAACACCAGGTGACCGGTCAGGGAGGCGCGAATGGCGATCTCCGCCGTTTCAAAGTCGCGAATTTCCCCGATCATGATGATGTCCGGATCCTGGCGCAGGATGGAGCGCAAGGCATTGGCGAAGGTCAGGCCGATTTCGGATTTGACGTTGCACTGGTTGATTCCGGCCATTTCATATTCGATCGGGTCTTCCACCGTGATGATGCGCTGGTCGATGGTGTTGATCTCGTGCAGATAGGCGTATAGGGAGGTGGATTTTCCCGAACCGGTGGGACCGGTGACCAGGATGATGCCATTGGGCTTTTCGATGATCTTACGGATAATGGTTTCGTCCCGCTCGCGAAGGCCCAATTGACGGAGCCCGATAAACTCCTTTCCCCTCATGAGAAGGCGCAAGCTGACGCTTTCCCCGTAGGCGGTGGGAAGGGTGGAGACACGTATATCGATATCCTCGCCCTGGATCCGCATGCCGATACGACCGTCCTGGGGCAGGCGTTTCTCCGCGATATCCATGTTCGCCATGACCTTGATACGCGAAATGATGGCGGCCTGGAAGCGGGAGAGCTGTGCGGGAAGCGGCGTCTGGTGCAGAACGCCGTCAACGCGGTAACGGATGCGGAGCTGGTTTTCCATGGGCTCCATGTGGATGTCCGTGGCGCGTTCCTGGTAGGCCTCCCAGATGATCTGGTTCACAAAGCGTACGATGGAGGCTTCCTGGTCGAGTTCACCCAGGTCGGTTTTCATCAGGGCCTCATCGGGGGCGACCTCGATGCGATGGTCGTCCTGCATCAGTTTCTCCATCGTATCGGCGCCGACACCGTAAAATTTCTTGATGGCGTTGGCGATATCGTTGAGCAAAGCCAGGGCGAGTTTCACCCTCATACCGGACGCCAGGCGGAGCGCATCTACAAGTCCGCTGTCGAACGGGTCGTTGGTGGCCACCATCAGGGCGCCGTTCTCGATGGCATAGGGAATCACATTATACTGAAACACGGCGCGGGTGGGCAGTTTCTCAAGGATGGAGGTTTCGATGGACATGGTGCCCAGTCGCAGGAAAGGGACATGCAGCACGGTGGCCAGGGATTCCAGAAACGCATCCTCGGTGGTAAACCCCTGTGCGACAGCGGCGCGGGTGATCGACGTGTCGTTTTGTTGGGCATGCAGGAGCAAGGTCGAGATTTGAGCCTCGGAAAGCAGACCCGTCCGTTTTAGCAATCCTGTCAAACTGGTCGGTAATGCAGTCGTCATAAGTCATACACGATAGAAAACAGAGCCCTTTAAGTCAATGTGAGAGCCAACGTTCAGTAATTTCGGCCTAATGTCGGATGATTCGCTCTGATTTCACCGAAAAGGTCATGCCGGTCGAACACGTTTGGAGGTCGCTTTTCCTGATGCTCACCGTTGTCGTGTTACGCGGGGCAGGGCGATTGAACGTGGTCGCGGGAAATACGGCGGGAGTTGCGGGGAAGTAAGCCGGCACCGGGGGATGGAAATAGGTGTTGGGATAACTTGGCACCCAGGGCGACGCAATGTAAGTTATGGTGGAACGAGCCGAATACGCCTCCTCCGCAGCCCGTTCGGCCCGCAGTGCCCGGGCTTCGGCAGCCGTCGTGCGCTGTTGGAGATCAGCCAATTGCTCGCGTATCCTGGCCTGCTCCAAATCCGCTTGGTACTGCCGCATCGCATTGGCATAGACCGTCCCGATATCAATTTCAGGATATTGTTGGCGGAACATATCCCAGTAGGCCACCTGCTGGCCTGCGGGCTGGGCCGAAAACGCCGGGTTAGCGAGTCGCTCCGCCAATATCCGGCCTCCTTCGATATGCCGCTTCTCTTTGGCCTCCGCTGCCAAACGATCCGCCACTTCGCGGCGGCGTTCCTGTTCAAGTTTCCGTGCCACGGCCTCCTCGGCGGAAATCAAGCTAACCTCTGACACAATACCTTTTTGCAATTCCACTTTACCGCGGTCATAGAGATAGACCTCGTATGTCCCGGATGTGATGCGGCCCTGTGGCTTGCCCAGTTGCCGCGTGACGTCTTCCGCAGTGTCGCCCTTCTTGATCTCCTGGGCGGGCACTACCGATGCACTCAGGGCCGCAAGAAGCACCAGAGTCGCGCAACGGGCAATCCAACGATGGGTTTTCATTCCGGATCTCCAGTCATGCATTTATTCTACAACATTCCAGCCAAAGCACCAGTTGAAGGTTATGGTGAGATAATAGGTCACATGAAGACTAGCTGCCGCCGCGAGCGGAAGGGGTTGCCAATTTAAGGCTCCTGCCGGATAACCCGGCAGGGAACCTCCGCGAGGATTTATGGTGACAGCCCCTCATATCCCAGTGTATTTGGGGGTAAAGAACGCGTTGAAGGAGAAAAGGATGAGTTTTTTCGAGGCGGGAATGCTGTTGTGTTTCGGAGCGAGCTGGCCCTTTTCGGTATATAAGACTTGGAAGGCGAAGACTAGCAAAGGCAAGAGCCTGATATTCCTGTGGCTGATCTTGATAGGCTATGCGTGCGGAATTACCCACAAACTGCTGTACAGCCGTGATCTTGTCATTGCCCTCTATCTGTTGAACGCCACACTTGTTTTGGTTGATCTTTCCCTCTGCACGATTTATTCCAGGCGAGAAAAAATCAAGCATGACTTAGAGTCATGATGAAGGTGAACTGGTAGGGAGCCCTGCGTGTGACCCGTTTCCCGAGTTCTGTGAAGCGGGCGGCACGGGGATCGCCTCTATGCAGGTAGTCTTTTTGACCCTTATGCGTATGGTGAGTGGACGAGGATGTTGTCCGGCTCTGGTGGAAAAATGGCGGAAAAATGGCAGTGGAAAGTTCGCTTACCTTTGCTATCTTTAATTTGATTGTGGGATGTGGGCGTCGTCACGGCAAGTGGCGTCTGCCTGGCGAATCAACAAGAATATAGATGTGTTGGTCGCAAACAACGCGGTTCGTTTGGTGATGCCCTGAAGGAAACAAGAGGGCCAGAGTTTGTGGCGCGGTCGGTTTGGGGCCGGGAAACGGTTGGTATCGCTATGATGAATATATTGCTTCCGGGGTTATCTAACGTAGGGGTAATACCGGTTCTGGTCGGGCCCATTCAGGTTTTGCTGACGCTGCTTCCCGCGTTGTTGGCGGCCCTTGGCGGGGTGCTTTTGGCGCTGTTCAAGCCCTCAACCGTGAAAGCAGGGCTCAAGGTGCTCTGGCGCAATAAGGTTAGTTTTAGTATTACGATCGCTTTGATCGGCGGGCTCATTTACGGTGGAATCCGTCTGAGAGAGCGGCTGGCGCCGAAAGGCGCGACCGTTACGAGCGGTGACTGGCCGGCTTTTCGGGGAGGGGTCGAACGGCGCGGGGG
>Ga0194060_10001000_pt1 | contig 20631 bp, 15 predicted proteins | sample SepL225m_MetaG_FD_163427 | JGI IMG/M metagenome (GOLD analysis project Ga0194060, IMG submission 163427) | Anoxic zone freshwater microbial communities from boreal shield lake in IISD Experimental Lakes Area, Ontario, Canada - Sep2016-L222-5m | ecosystem: Environmental > Aquatic > Freshwater >... | reverse complement strand
GCGGCGGGTGAATGCCGACATCAATGCGGCCTATAACCAGATAGCGAACGTAGCGCCTGATGCCTTCGGGCCAGGGCGTAGGGGCTGTGGAGTGCAGCCCGGCAGGATTGCCCTGCCGAACCGGAAGGTAGCGTCATAAAACGCTAGGCTTTTGGATACTATGGCTCGCCCCGTACCCGAGGAGGAGCCGCAGCGCGGTGCATAGCGGCACCGACCGTTGTCCATCTTGTTACGCACGCATATCACGCACAATCGAGGTCAGTGACTCGGCGTCAAGCCAGCCGTGATTGGCAATCAGATCACCGATGCGACTCCAGTGGCCCTGGGTATAGTCAGTTACCTGCTCTGCAAGCACCACCGCCAGTTGCTGCGGGGTCAGCGCCGTTTCGGCGAGGAGTTGCTCGCCGAGAAAGCGCGGCGGCAGGCTCGGCGTGTGCGCGAGGCGGTCGAGGGTCTGGAGCAAGAGGGTCATCGTGAGAACCGTTGCCGGAAGATGGTACCGGGAGACGAGCACAAACCCCAGCGGTACGGGCTTTCCACCGCTGCCCCCCTGACTCTCCTGAAGGGCCGCACGCAACTCGCGGGACAAGAGGTAGCCCTGATAGACCAGGTACTCACCCAAGCGGTGCGGCGGGTCACCCAACGGTTCGACACCGGGCGCGTGGGACGGTGGGTAGCGACTCACCGTGTCGTAAAACAGGTCAAGAATGGTGGCATGAAGCGCTTCGTAGGGTGTTTCTGGCGTTGACATAGTCCCTTACTTCCAACATCGAAAGCGTTGCCACAGCTCGTCGTCGCATGTAGTTCGTCGTGAAGGGTTGCTACGGTAGTGACGGCTCCCAGGGCTCAAACTCCTGGGCTTCAAGGGGATGCCGCCCCATCCCACCCGATTACAACCGAAGCGTTTGGAGACCCCGTTGCAGAATATTGCGCGCCGCGTTTTCATCACGATCCATCACTAGCCCACAGATGGGGCAGGTATGGACGCGCACGCTCAATGCCTGGGGAACAATCTCGCCACAGGTTGAGTACCGCTTGGTCGTGTTGCGGGGGTTCACCAGAATCACCCGTCGCCCAGCTTCTGCTGCTTTGGCGTCGGGCGTCCCAAGAAACGGGATGGGTCGCGGGTGTATGCGGCGCGGGCGGCGAAAAAGCTGTCCCACGCGGCACAGACCTGCTTCAGCACCCACTGGCTTACTTTTGCGGGAAGCGCTCGGTACGCCGCGTGGGTATGGAGTTCTTTTGCCAGCCGAGCGTAGGGAATGACCGCACCCCGGAACATGTATGCCTGTCGCGTGATGTACAGCGCGACGTTATACAGATTCTTGGAGGCAAAGGCCGCCGCATCCAACGCCGCAAAGCGTGGGTCGGATCGGTTGCTGCGGGTGTGTTCGACAAGCTGCATGGAAGGGGTCTTCAAACAGATGTACGCATAGGCACAGTATACCAGAAATGGCGCTTTTTCGCAATAGGACGGGATAAAACGCCATGAAACGCAATAATTCTTATGAACGCGAATGATACCGGCATGGGCATGGATGTGGAGACGCAGGAGCGGATTTTCGAACCGTTTTTCACCACAAAATTTACGGGGCGAGGGCTTGGACTTGCGGCGGTACAAGGCATCATTCGTGGGCACAAGGGCGCCATCCGCGTCTACAGCCAGCTTGGTCGTGGGACAAGCATTCGTGTGCTGTTCCCAGTCGGGGCTGCCGAAGAACCTGCGCCACCAGCAATGCGGGAAGCTGCCAGCACGGGCGCGGGGCGGCTCGTGCTGGTGATTGATGATGACCCTGGGGTGCGGGCGTTCGCCCAGCGGGTGCTTGAACGTGGTGGCTACCGGGTGGTGATGGCGAACGATGGGCGCGAAGGGGTACGCCAATTTGCCCAACAGCCTGATGGCTTCGCCGCCGTGCTCCTCGATCTCACCATGCCCTTGATGAGTGGGTTAGAAACGTTCGCGGCCTTGCGGCATCTGCGTAGCACCGTGCCCGTGTTGCTGTGCAGCGGCTACAGCGAGGAGGAGGCAACCGCCAGCTTTGCAGGCAAGGGGTTGGCTGGCTTTGTGCAGAAACCGTTTCAGGTTCAAGCCATCCTTGCGGCGCTGCATAAAGTTATCGCATAAATCTGGCGCCCACTTGGGGCCTGTGTGTAATCAAAGCAGGGCTTTTCCAGCTTTCGTCTCGTGTGGAACCCGCTACGTCAGGACTTCCGCCGCATCCAGGGTCACGCATGCGCGGTCTCAGAATGTAGACATGGTGAGCCGCAGCAAGATGTGTGTCTCACTTGATGGCGCATGGTATCATTCCTTCAAGGTTTTAAGCATTGCGAGACACGGAGGAAGCCATGGCGCTTGTCGGCTATGCGCGGGTGAGCTCGGTGGGGCAGAGCCTGGAGGTGCAACTGGAGAAGCTGAAGCACTGCGATAAGCTGTACCAGGAGCAGCGTAGCGCGACCGGCAAGCGCCTGCGGCTGGCGGCCTGCCTGGAGTATGTGCGCGAGGGCGACACGCTGGTCGTCACCCGGCTGGATCGCCTGGCGCGCTCAACCCTGCATCTCTGCCAGATCGCGGAGGAGCTGCGGCGGAAGGGGGTGCATCTCCAGGTGCTCGACCAGCAGATCTCCACCAACGATGCGACGGGCCGCCTGCTCTTTCACATGCTGGGTTCCATCGCCCAGTTTGAAACAGAGCTACGTGCCGAGCGCCAGATGGATGGCATTCAGCTTGCCAAGGCGCGGGGGGTGGTGTTTGGCCGCAGCAAGCAGCTCACGCCAGCCCAGGTCGCTGAGCTTCAGGCGCGGCGCCAGCAGGGGGTACTCATCCGCACGCTGATGCAGGACTATTGCATCTCCAAGGCGACCGTGTATCGCTATTTACAGAAATAGCCCGTAAAGCCCAGGAGCTTTAGCCCTGGGAGCCGTCACTCTATTGGGGGAACTGCAAAAACCTCCATGCGTAATTCAATAGGAACCCGCCCATGATTCTTACGGTCGCAAGCTTCAAAGGGGGCGTTGGGAAGACCACCAGCGCGATCCACTTTGCCGCCTACTTACAGCAACAGGCCCCGACCCTCCTGATTGACGGTGACCCCAACCGCAGCGCGACGACATGGGCGCGCCTGGAGAAACTGCCCTTTAAGGTGGTTGATGAGCGTGCCGCACCACGCCACATCCGGGCTTATGAGCATATTGTGATCGATACCAAGGCGCGGCTCGATGGCGATGACCTGAAAGGTCTGGTCGAAGGCTGCGACATGCTCGTCATTCCTTCCAAGCCCGATCTGCTCTCGCTTGATGCGCTCCGCCTGACCGCCAATACGCTCAAGTCGATTGGCGCCACGCGCTACCGCGTGCTGCTGACCGTCACGCCCCCACGGCCAAGCAACGATGCCGAACAGGCGCGATTAGGCCTCACGCAAGACGGCTACCCGGTGCTTCGGAGCATTATTCGCCGCTTTAAGGCGTACGAAGATGCCGCACGCGAAGGTGTCCCCATCTATGCTTTGACCGGCAATCCACGCGCCCAAGAAGGCTGGCGTGATTACGAGGAAGCGGCAAAGGAGATGGAACTTTAACCCAATCCGCGCATACGGCGCACCATGCGGCGCAACTTGTGCAGACCGCGCTCAAGCGCCCCGGCGAGCGGTTCGGGGGGTTGGGCCGGGAGGATGGGGCATGGCTCGCCGCCAAGCGCCTCGCTGACGCGGCTGGCCGCAGCGATGCCGGTGACGCAGGCCCGTTCGAGGAACATGGCCGGGTGCGGGTAGCGCAGCCAATCGCCGCACATGCTGATCGCGGCCCACGGACTCTCGACGCCGAGCGAGGTCGCGTCGGCACCGGTCTCAAAACGGGTATGCGTGGCCGGGTTGCGCTGCACCGTCGCGTGAATCATGTGGCCGCGTAGCTCCGGGTAGGCGTTCGTCAAATCAGTGACGGCAAGCGCCAGCACGGTCGTGTCGGGCAGATCCAACACCTCGGGCGGGCCATAAATATGCGCTTCCACCAGCGCCCCACCAGTGGTCGCATGCCAATCGGCGCAGGCACGCTGGAAGCGCTGGAGCCAGAAAAAGTTGTCAATGGTGAAGTCGCCGCTGCAAATCCCCGACTCGGCGCGACTGGTCGGCGCGATGTCGAACCACAGGCGCACAATTCCATTGGCCAAGCCCTGCGGCCACGTGAAGGCCGGCAGCGCCTCGGCAGTCGCGGGGCTTGCCGCAAGCAGCCGGTGCGCCGACGGCGGGTCAAGCGCCAGCACCACATGCGCCGTCGTGGCGCTCTGTCTGCCGCCGTCGCCACGTTGCCAAAACACGCGCCAGCCGCCTGGCACCGGCTCCAGCCGATCCACATACGTGCGGTTCAGCAACTCGCCGCCATGGTTCGTAATCGCCGCCACCAGCGGGGTGATAAGCGCAGCCTCGGCGTCGGCAGAAAAATACTCGAAGGCCCACGCATCACGGCGCAGCAGCGTGTAGAAGCGCAAGAAGGCGAGTGCCCCGCCCAGCGGCAGATCTTCGGGGTGCGCGGCCAGCCCGCTCCGCATCAGCGCAGTCATAAAGGCGCGCAGTCGCGGCGGCCAGAGGCGGAACAGCTCGGCTAGGGTGCGCTGCGCGAGCGGTGCCGGCTCGATCAGCGGGTCGTAGGCCAGCGCCACGTAGAGCGAGCCGACCACTCGCGGCAAGCCGATCCAGTCGCGCAGCCGGAGCATGGCGATAAAGTCGGGGCGCACGAGCAGACCTAGGTAGTGCAGCGGCGCCGGGAAGGGGCTGCGCCGCACCGCGCTGCCCGCCTCGGCGCGGGAGGTGCGGCCACCCTCGCGGTGTACCCAATCCTCGTGCTGGGCCGTCACCCGGTCGGGCGCGATCCCGTGACGGTCGAGCATCGCCCGCAGATTATGATATTGGCCCCAGAGGCCGTGAATGCCGTGCTCGGCGGGAAAGTGCCAGCGCTGACCGCCGTGTTCAAGCTCGACCGTTGCCCCGCCGCCCATGCGCCCGCCAAAGTGCTGGTCTGCCTCAAGCAGCAACGGCGAGAACCCGCGCTCGGCTAGATGGAGCGCCGCCGTCAGACCGGCGAGTCCGCCGCCTACGACGATGACGGGCTGCTCGGGCGGCGCGGTGGTTTCCAAAAAAGAGGAACCCACAGATCAGACGAGGCCGGTTAGTTGTGCGCTGACCGTCCAAAGCTGCGCCTGGAGGCCCACGTCGTGGCTGATCGGCGCGGACTCGTGTTCGCTGCGCTCCTGAAAATAGCGCCCCGTCACCCCGGCCACATCTGGCGAAGATGCGAGGTAGATACTAGTCGCCGCGCCCGCACTCAGGCTGTCGCTGCCCTGGGAGCCGAAGCCTTCGACGAGCAGCTTGGTCGAGACGACGCCGGGATGCAGCGCGTTTGAGGTCACGCCGGTGGGCAGCACGCGACGGGCCAGCTCGAAGGCGAACAGCGCATTAGCCAGCTTCGACTGCGCGTACGCCTTATAGCTGTCCCAGCCCTGCGTGATCTGGAGATCATCAAAAAAGATGCTGCCCCGCGTGTGCGACACCGAACTCACCGTCACCACGCGGGCCGTCGGTGTGCGCGTAATCAGCGGCAGCAGCAGATTGGTCAAGAGGAAGTGCGCCAAATGGTTGACCGCCAGCGTCAGCTCGTAGCCGTCGGCTGAGACCTGACGGGTTGTCGGCTTAATGCCGGCATTGTTGATCAGCACATCGAGCCGCTCATAGCGGCTGATGACCGCATCCGCGATGGTTCGCACCTCGGCGAGCGAGGCGAGATCGCCGACCACCAGATCGAAACTGGCCGCTGGGGCCAGCGCCTGCAGCCCGGCGAGCGCCTGCTCGCCACGGGCCTGGCTGCGGGCATGCACAATCACCCGTGCGCCCATCTGGGCCAGTTCCAGCGCGGTCTGGCGCCCAATGCCGTCACTTGAGCCGGTGACAAGAACCGTCTTTCCATGCATCGAAAAACCGCCTTAAAACCCGTCCGTGCAAGGGCGGGATGGTCAGGAATCCAACGCTGTACCTGGAGCTACGTCACGTTGAGTCGGTCGGCCAGCAAACATCTGGGCCTGGTGCTGAAGATCCTGGAGCCGAGCGACAATCTCCGCAATCTCGCTCGGGCCAAGCGCATCGGCACGCTCGGATGCGCGCCGGAGCTTCCGGCTCAGGCGCTCGATGTCAGCGCAGAGCATACTGTACCATCGCGGGGCGGTATTTGCGCCCAAAACGGGCCGCGCATCCTCGGTGATGCGTGCCACGACGCGGGCGACCGTCCCCACATCAATGCCGCTGCGCCGAGGTGACTCCACACGCTGCGTCGTCTCGTGGTCAGCCAGTTGGCGGCTGCTCCGCGCCCGCTCAACCGCAATTTCCTGAAGCTGTTGAATCACCAGACCAGCCTGCTCAGTCGTGATCTGTGCGTGGTGAAGCGCATCAATCAGCGGAAGCAGTTGGCGCTCCTGGAGCCGCAGGAGCGCGATGGTCTGTTGCTGTTCGGGTGAAAACCCTAACAAGCGCAGGAGTTGATAGGCGCGGGAGCGCTTCACCTTGAGGCGGGCCGCCACCTCGGCCACCCCCACATGGGCGCTGCCCATCGTCTCGCGTAGTTGCTGCATCGCCCAGGCCCGTTCGATGTCGCTGAAGTCTTCGCGAGCCTCATTCTCCGCAAATTGGAGCGTAATGCGATCCTGTGGCGCTGGGGGTTCAATCACCACGGTGTCAATTGTGGGAAGTCCGACAAGCTGGGCTGCAGTCCAGCGCCGCTGTCCAATCAAAATGAGGTAGCGCGCAGCGGGGAAAATTTCACTCGTACCGGAATAGACGACGATGGGCTGGATCTGGCGTTGCCGCAGGGATTCCCCCAGTTCGCGCAGTTCCGTGACGAGGTGCTCGTACGCTGGCGGTGTTGCGCCGTTCACGATCAGGTCGGCGGGCAACGGCACCAGGCGCGGCTGGCGTAGCCCCAGACGAAGCTCAGGCGCAATCTGTGCGACCGGGAGCGCCTCGATGGCCCGTCGTGCCGTGAGCGCGTCAAGCGGTGCCCCGAGAAAGTGTTGGCGGGCCTGCGTCTGACGGTCGGTTGACTCCGCCGCCGAATCGGGTGGCTCCGCCGTGGCAGGGAGCACCGGCGCACCAGCCGCGTGGGTGCGCTGGGCCAAACGGGCCTTGATTGCTTGGGCCTGCTGTTCATCTGAGCGCCGCTTGGTCATAGCGGCGCTCCGTCAAGGGTCAACAGCTCGTCGGCGAGGGCGAGAAAGAGGCTCCGCACGGCCCGTTCATCGGGGCCATGAAACCGAAACACACTTTGCTGGGCACCGGATGCCAACCGAATGAGCGCACGGGACGGGATGATGGTCTGAAGCAGGGTGTCTGCATACAGTTCCGTGAGCGCCTGATCATAGGCGTAATCGAGGCTTGCCCGAGGGGTGTAATTGTTGCGAAGCACCGAGAGTCCACGGAGGCGCGGGTTGAACTCGCCTGCCTGGGCAATGGACTCGACCAAATCGCCCAGGCTTTGGAGGACGAGATTGGCAGCCTGTACCGGGGCGATACAGCGGGTCGCGGCGGCCAGCGCGGTTGCGAGGACTGGCCCCCGCGCTGGGGCCATGTCGAGAACCACAATGTCTGGCGTATAGCCCGCCGCAGATGCGCGTTCCAAGGCGTTTCGCAGTGTATAAATGCCCCCGCCCATACTGCGCCCAAGCGTTTCCGGCAAGGAAATCATGTCCTTGTGCGCGGGCAGCACATCGATGCCCTCGCCAGTGCGTACGACATACTCGTCGAGCCGATGGCGCTGGCTGGCGACGCCGAGAAACGACGCCTCGACAGATCGGCCCTCGGTTTCAACCCCAAGCCAGCGTGAGGCATGCCGCTGGGCGTCGAGGTCAATGAGCAGGACGTGAAAGTTGAGCTTGGCAAACGCCGCCGCGAGATTGACCGCGACGGATGTTTTCCCGACTCCGCCTTTCTCATTGGCGATCGCGTAGACGTACGGCATAGGATACCTCCGATCCCATTGTCAAAGACCTTTAGGATCGCTTTTCACGCTCCAATACGTACGAGTACATTGGTTGGCATGCGTGTCAAGATTTTGGGGCCAAGGGTTGGATACGCACCGCCTGGTGGGGATCGCTCCCGGCATGATAAACCATAACGTGGCCCTGCAAATGTTCGGCATGGCGGCGCACAAAACTATCGAGGTCGGCACGTGCGCCTGCGATTTCGACGTAGATAGTAAGGTGAGTATTGGGTGCCTCGACCACCCAAGGGTCTGGGTTGAGTTCATGATCCCCGTAGCCGTGCAGCGTTTGCTTCACCACTGCCTTGGGCAACCCGTGTGTCCGTGCCCAAGTCACAATATGGCGATACAAGGGCGTGCCGAACATCCGCCAGTGGTGCTTCCCCGTCACCAGACGCTCTTCCATCCGCAGATAGATCCGTAATAGCCCATACTCTTGTGCCTCAACCTGAGGTATGCACGCAGTTTCGCGCACAAGATACGCTAGCGGCGTAGCACTGCGGAGTTCCGCAAGAGACGGGCGCTGCTGGGCAGCTTGGCCGCGCTGACTCGCTGACCAAGGCAGCGCCAGCGCGCCGACTGTCTGGGCGGCATGCCGCACCTCGCGCAAGCTCACATGATGCAGCGCCACGGTTGGCCTGTGGCTTTTCGGCGTGAGGATGCGCTGCGAGAGGTAAATGCCGCGATGTCCCGAACTCGCGTAGGCGACCACCGTCGCAATGCCCATGAGGAGCAAAGGGGCACTCCCAAACAATTCGACGCCCATAATTAAACAGGCGAGGGGGGTATTCGCTGCCGCCGCAAACACGGCGATAAAGCCCAGCGCGGCCATCAGCTCGCTCGGGGCACCCATGAGGTGCCCAAGGGTCGCGCCCAGCGTGGCCCCAATCACAAACAGGGGCGTAACCTCGCCCCCTTTGAAGCCAACGCCAAGCGTGAGGGCCGTGAGCACCAGCTTCCACAACCATGCGGCATCGGGCACACCGGCTGGGGTAAATGCCTGCGCGATCAGCGGTAAGCTCAGACCGTTGTAGCTGCGCGTGCCGCAGGCCAGCGTAAGCAGGATAACGAGAACGCCACCGACCATCGTGCGAACAATCGGCTGCGGTACCAACCGTTTTGCCGTGTGTTCAATCCAGTAGGTGGCCTCAGAGAAGAGGGCGCTGGCACCCGCGAACGCGAAACTCGCGCACACGACCTGTCCAAGTAACAGCGGCGTAAGCTCCGGCATCGCCAGAAGCACATAGTGGCTGTGCGGAACATGGAGCGCCCGTACCGTCCAGTCGCCGACGCACGCAGCAATCAGGCAGGGGATGAGCGCGGCGTAACGCATCCCGCCCAGCGCAAGCACTTCCATGCCAAACACCGTACCGGCGAGCGGCGTACCGAACACGCTCCCGAAACCCGCACTGATCCCCGCCATCAGCAACAGGCGCGTATCCTCGACATCAAGCTGCGCGAGACGGGCGAGCGTGCCCGCAATGCTCCCGCCCATTTGCACCGCCGTACCCTCACGTCCGGCGGAACCGCCGAACAGATGCGTCGCAAGCGTGCCACCTAAGACAAGCGGAAACATCCGCAACGGCACCCCATGCCCCTCGGGTGCATCAATCTGATCGAGGATGAGATTATTGCCCCCGGCAGCCGCACGGCCATAGCGCGTATAGAACCACGCGATCAGCCCACCGGCCAGGGGTAGCAGGCCCAGCAACCACGGATGCGCGGTCTGAAGATTTGTCACGAGGGCGAGTGTGGTCAAAAACAGCGCACTCGCACATCCCGCAAGCAGACCGAGCAGGGCCGCTAAACTGATCCGACGCCCGAGTACACCCACGGTCAACTCGTTTTTTCTGCTACCGACGGGCTGCCGGTCACCCAGCCAAGCGTGACTACCAAAAACAGCAGCCTACAGCTCCAGATAGTCTTCGAGGCGACGCGTCGTCGCCCGCAGCACCGGGGGTGCGAGCGGGTGCAACGCCGTACGCAGCAGTGGCACCACTTGGGTATCGAGAATGTGTAGTGCGCGCGCCGTCGCGATCAGGCGGGCGATATACTCCTCGCGAATCTCGATGGGCGCGGGCGTCTCCGCATCCTGCTCCCAGCGCCGCCAAGCAGCGAGTACCGGGCCAATATCATCGGCAGCCACACGCGCTGCGTCCGCTGGTGAAAAGGTCGTCACGACGCGATCCCAGCGCACCGCAGCCATCAGCCCATAGAGCGCATCCTCGCGCGTCCAGGCGGCATCGTCATGACGCGCATCACCGGCGAGATACTGTTCCAGACGGTTCAGGGCTTCACTGAGGGTGTCATTGATGCTCATAGCTCGTTTAGCCTTTAGACAAGGTTCGTAGCAACGTTACAGTTTTGGTACTTGAATCGCTTGCTGATGCGTTTGGCCTGAAACCTGAAACCTGGCACCTGAAACCTGAAACCTTGTCTTAACAGATGTTTAAATCCAGTTACGCACGTATTGTTTGCGTTCATAAGAACCAATGCGTTTTATTCCGTTCCATTGCGTTTTGTTCCGTTCGCTGACATTGCAACATCCATACGAACGTGCTACAATGACGGCATCACGGCATCGCCGTGGTGTTGCACATACACAAATCATTGGCGGTTCTGCCACAAATCCACGGGTGGCAGGTAAAATGATGACCGTTACTCCTTGCGTAATCGCCAAGACGTGTGGTGCGGTACCCCTACCGGCACACGAATCATTTAGGCGACCGCTTTCTACGGAGTACGCAATCCCAAACGCCGCAAGGCAATGGGATCGGGGGTGTAGTAGGCCACCCCGTAGGGATCGCCCCTACATACTGAGTACCTGCGATAAAACGCTAGGGAAAAGAGTACTATAGTACCGCGAAGGGCCGCATGCAACAACGCCCACACCAGAGACTGGTGCGGGCGTTATTACGTTGTTGTAGTGTGCGTGGACCTACGTTCCCAGGGCTCAAGCCCCAGTAGCATCGGCGCTGTAGCGTTTCACGACCCGGTTCGGGATGGGACGGGGTGGTTCCACTACGCAAGCCACACACACATTGGTAGCGGCGACAGGATTCGAACCTGTGACCTTCGGGTTATGAGCCCGACGAGCTGCCACTGCTCCACGCCGCGTCGTACCAACTGCCTAGATTCTGATAGGTTTATCGCTGTGCGGCCCACCGCAGGCCAGTGGGCAGGGAAGCCCTCGACTGTGCGCACCAGTAACCTCCACGCCTCGCGGCGCGTCCAGTCCTGGCCGCTTAGCCCGGTAGTCTTCCGGGAGTCTTACCAGCCTATAGCTGAGAGAGCATTCATCTTCAGGTGCATTTCCCACTTAGATGCTTTCAGCGGTTCTTGCTTCCGAACATAGCTACGGAGCCTGCAGGACGCCCCACAACTCCTCCACCAGCGGTTCGTCCAACCCGGTCCTCTCGTACTAGGGTCAGCTCCTGTCAACGCTCTAAGCGCTCGTAGCGGATAGAGACCGAACTGTCTCACGACGTTCTGAACCCAGCTCGCGTGCCGCTTTAATGGGCGAACAGCCCAACCCTTGGGACCTACTCCAGCCCCAGGATGCGACGAGCCGACATCGAGGTGCCACGCTCCTCCGTCGATATGAACTCTTGGGAGGTCTGAGCCTGTTATCCCCGGGGTAGCTTTTATCCGTTAAGCCACAGCCCTTCCACTCGGCACTGTGGGATCACTACAGCCGACTTTCGTCCCTGCGCGGCTGGTTTGCCTTGCAGTCAAGCCCCCTTGTGCTGTTGCACGCAATCGTGGATGACCATCCCACGTGAGGGGACCATTGCGCGCCTCCGTTACTGTTTGGGAGGCGACCGCCCCAGTCAAACTACCCGCCAGCCACCGTCCCCGTTGGTCACGGGTGAGGGTAACGCGCAACGAAGAGTGGTATTTCACGGTTGCCTCCACACCCCCCGCGAGGGGCGCTTCACAGGCTCCCACCTATGCTACGCATCGTTCCGAGTCACCCGATGGCAAGTTGTAGTAAAGCTCCACGGGGTCTTTTTGTCCTGCTACGAGTTGGCCGCATCTTCACGGCCACTGCAATTTCACCGAGCCCCTGGTTGAGACAGTGCCCAGATCGTGATGCCTTTCGTGCGGGTCGGAACTTACCCGACAAGGAATTTCGCTACCTTAGGACTGTTATAGTTACAGCCGCCGTTTACCGGGGCTTCGGTTCGGAGCTCGCACCCCTCCCCTTAACCTTCCGGCACTGGGCAGGCATCACCCCCTATACGTCAGCTTACGCTTTAAGCAGGGAGCTGTGGTTCTGTTATCCAGTCGCCCGGGCCTGGACCCTGCGGCTGCCCCGTGCTCCACCCGCGAGGGGCTTCACACGTACGCAGCACCCCTTCTTCCGAAGGTACGGGGTCAATTTGCCGAGTTCCTTAACCAGGGATCACTCGTCCACCTTAGTCTACTCGACTAGCCCACCTGTGTCGGTTTGCGGTACGGGCGTATAGGGTCTCCCTAGCCGACGTTTCGTGACTGCACAGGTGCCTCGCCCTTGGCGCAGGATTGCTCCGTTGCCTCGGCATTGCCTCTCGGTCAACGATGACGGGGATTTGCCTCCGCCATCTCCCTACCGGCTTGCACGGCGCTCGTCTCGCCGCAGCGACTCCCCCTCAGCATTCGGCATTGGTCAAACGACCGTCTACGGTATCGGAATATCAACCGATTGTCCATCGGGTACGCCTCTCGGCTTCCCCTTAGGCCCGACTCACCCGCCGCGGTGCATCCGTGCGGCGGAACCCTTAGGCTTGCGGTGGTGGGGGTTCTGACCCCACTTCTCTGTTACTCATTCCGGCATTCGCACTCGTCATCGCTCCACGCCGGCTTCCGCTAACGCTTCGACGCCATGACGACGCTCCCCTACCGAGGATTGCTCCTCCCGCAGCTTCGGCACACTACTTTGCCCCGGTGAAGCATCGGCGCAGCGCTACTCGACCAGTGAGCTCTTACGCACTCTTTCAAGGGTGGCTGCTTCTAAGCCAACCTCCTGGTTGTCTACGCGGCACCACAACCTTTCCCACTGAGTAGTGATTTGGGGGCCTTAGCTGGCGGTCTGGGCTGTTTCCCTCTCGACCACGGATATTCGCACCCGTCGTCTCACTCGCGCTGTCGGCCCTCGGCATTCGCAGTTTGCCGTCGCTTGGTAAGCGGTGAAGCCCCCGCACAACAACAGTGCTCTACCTCCGAGGGTCGCTAAGGCGCGGCTGTACCTCAATACATTTCGGGGAGAACGAGCTATCTCCACGTTCGATTGGCATTTCACCCCTACCCACAGCTCATCCGAGCGGTTTGTAACCCACACCGGTGCGGCCCTCCACGTCCTGTTAGGGACGCTTCAGCCTGGCCATGAGTAGCTCACGTGGTTTCGCGTCTACCCTGCGCGACTATTGCCCTATTCAGGCACGCTTTCACTACGGCTCCGGCTGTAACTGCCTTAACCGAGCCACGCGGGGTAACTCGCCGGATCATACTCCAAAAGGCACGCTGTCACCCGACCTCCGAAGAAGTCTCGGGCTCCAACGGCATGGAAGCACACGATTTCAGGGTCTATTTCACTCCCCTAGCCGGGGTGCTTTTCACCGTTCCCTCACGGTACTATTCGCTATCGGTCGCTGCGTGTAGCTTGCCTTGGACTGTGGTCAGCCCAGCTTCAGACCAGGTTCTTCGTGCCTGGCCTTACTCAGGAACAGCAGCACGGTCGGTGGTGAGTGGATACGCGACTATCACGCGCTCTGGTGCGGCTTTCCAGACCGCTTCTCCTGCCCACGGAGGACCATGTAGAACTCGTCAGAGTTCCGCTTGCTGCCCTACAACCCCATCGCCGCAACGGCTGACGCCTTGACACGGCCATGGTTTAGGCATAACCCGGTTCGTTCGCCACTACTACGGGTGTCATTATCTCTTCCTCCGGCTACTGAGATGTTTCAGTTGGCCGGGTGCCCTCCGCGTAAACGCGGTACCCCCAAAGGGGTGAGTTGCCTCATTCGGAGATCTCCGGATCAAAGCCTGTAAGCGGCTCCCCGAAGCATATCGGAGCGGTACCCCGTCCTTCGTCGGCACGCAGCGCCAGGGCATCCATCGTGTGCTCATATTGTCTTCCCTGCACACTGGTCCACGGTCGGCCAGCGCAGGCGAAAAAAACTATCAGAATCTATGCAGTTTGGTAAGGTGCAAGACGCACCTGCACACCTGAATCGTGATGACGGCCGTAGGCCACGGATCGGAAGTGGGATAGGTTCGTGAGAACCGTGCTCCCTAGAAAGGAGGTAATCCATCCGCAGCTTCCGCTACGGATACCTTGTTACGACTTCGTCCCAGTCGCGACCCCTGCCCTCGGCCGCTGCCTCCCTTGCGGGTTAGCCCACGGACTTCAAGCATTGGCCACTCCCATGACGTGACGGGCGGTGTGTACAAGGCCCGGGAACGTATTCACCGCGCCATGGCTGATACGCGGTTACTAGCAACTCCGCCTTCACGGGGGCGAGTTGCAGCCCCCGATCTGCACTGAGACCGGGTTTGGACGATTTGCTCCCCCTTGCGGGTTCGCGACGCACTGTCCCGGCCATTGTAGCGTGTGTGTCGCCCCAGGCGTAAGGGCCATGCTGATTTGACGTCATCCCCGCCTTCCTCCGCCCATCAAGGCGGCTGTCCTGGTAGACACATGTAACTACCAGCAGGGGTTGCGCTCGTTGCGGGACTTAACCCAACATCTCACGACACGAGCTGACGACAACCATGCAGCACCTGTGCAGCACCCTCGAAGGCAACGACGTTTCCGCCGTTTGCAGCTGCATGTCAAGCCTGGGTAAGGTTCTTCGCGTTGCGTCGAATTAAACCACACGCTCCGCTGCTTGTGCGGGCCCCCGTCAATTCCTTTGAGTTTTAAGCTTGCGCTCGTAGTCCCCAGGCGGCCAGCTTACCGCGTGAGCTGAGCCCCCCACCCCGCTTTACAGCAAAGGCGAAGAGCGAGCTGGCATCGTTTACGGCGTGGACTACCCGGGTATCTAATCCGGTTTGCTCCCCACGCTGTCGCGTCTCAGTGTCAGGACAGGGCCAGGTAGCCGCTTTCGCTTCGGGCGTTCCTCCGGATCTCTACGCATTTCACCACTACACCCGGAATTCCGCTACCCTCTCCCTGCCTCGAGCGGTCTCGTATCGGCACGCCTCGCCAGGTTAAGCCTGGCGCTTTCAGCGCCGACGCAGACTGCCACCTACACGCGCTTTACGCCCAGTAAGTCCGGACAACGCTTGCCCCCTCCGTCTTACCGCGGCTGCTGGCACGGAGTTAGCCGGGGCTTATTCAGGGGGTACCGTCATGATCTTTCCCCCTAAAAGCAGTTTACAACCCGAAGGCCGTCGTCCTGCACGCGACGTTGCTCCCTCAGCCTTGCGGCCATTGGGGAAAATCCCTTGCTGCTGCCTCCCGTAGGAGTCTGGGCCGTGTCTCAGTCCCAGTCTGCCTGGTCGTCCTCTCAGACCAGGGACCCGTCACCGGCTTGGTAAGCCATTACCTTACCAACTACCTGATGGGCCGCAGGCTCGTCCCAGAGCGCGTTACCGCTTTCATCCTTGCGGATCGTATGCGGGATTGCCACCGCTTTCGCGGCGATATCCCCCACTCCGGGGTTGATACCCACGTGTTCCTCAGCCGTGCGCTACGCGGCGGGGCAAGCCCCCCGCGTGCAACTTGCATGCATTAGGCACGTCGCCAGCGTTCGTCCTGAGCCAGGATCAAACTCTGCGTTGTATGTGTAAAGCCTGATGTTGATCAGACCCACGCACAATCGTGTTCCCACGTACATCATCACGATTCAGTTGTTCAGGTGCGATTACTAAGACCTAGACTAACAAAAAACCAGGCGGAGGGTTACCCCTTCTGCCTGGCGACGTTTCTGGATCACTCCAGCGCGTTTCGCTAAATTGTCAGCCCTTGGACGGCCTCAGTTTGTATGGTCTGCCTCCGTGAGGAGTGAGACTGCTCAATACCGGGCAGTATAGCACAGGTTAAATCTTTGTGCAACTGGCCTAGCAAAGGGGCCAAAAACTTGATCCTAGACGCCCCGCCAGTCAACATACCGCAGGGGCTAAAGCCCCACAGCTTGTACCTCACTCCTGATGCCGAGGCACCGGGACGGATACGATTGGCTGGTTGACAGGCAGCCCGCCAGTAGGAGGTCTACCCCCACTGGCATGGTACTTGGCCGCAATATTGCGCGCCGCATTGAGGTCAGCGTGCAGCTCAAAGCCACACACCCGACACACAAATCGGCCACGGGAACGGCGGTTGTTGCGAGCAACATGCCCACAGCAGCTACAAGTCTGCGAGGTATGCCGGGGATCGACCCCAGCCACCGTACAACCCCGTCCCTCGGCTTTGTACGCCACAAATCCCTTGACCTGCGCGAACGACCAGCTATGCACCCAGCGACTGGTTTTGGTCCGCTTGCGAATCGTTGATCGCTTCCTGATGTCTTTCAGGTTCTCCAACACAATCGTTGCACCGGGCTGCGCCGACTGGACAATCTGCTTGACGAGGACGTGATCACAATCACGACGGAAGTGGGCTTGCTTCCGGCGCACCTTCCGCAGATGCCGTTTGGCGCTTTTGCTCCCCTTGCGCTGGAGTTGCCGTTTCAGGTGGAACAGCCGTCCCTCCACGTCCTTCCACACCCGCTTGCCGAGGAACTGATTGTTCGAGGTAACGGCGGGCTGGGCTAGCCCCAGGTCTACGCCCACAACCTCGTCAGTCGGCTCCACCACGGGAGCGGGCACCGTGACGACTACATGCAGCCACCAGATACCATTCTGATTGATCAGGTCGGCGGTATCGACCGGATAGCCTGTGTAGTGGGCGCAGTAGGCAGATACCACAAAGCGAATGGTCTGGCGCGCCCCGACCATCGACAAACGCACCGTCTGACTCTCCCAATCGACTCGGTAGGTATGCACGTTGTAGCGTGGCGGACAGGCGTCCGCGTGCGGCATCCCGACCTTGCGCTCCTGTTCCTGCAAGGCAAACGCACTCCGCAGCGCTTCAGACGCTTTGGCGCGGGCGGTATTGATCAGGTTGCTGTTGAGGGTTGGCAGACGCTCGCGTACCGCGTAGTAGGCAAGATAATGCAGCTTGGTGGCATTGCCGACCTTTGCGTCCCACCCAAAGCGCACAAACTGATTGAAGGCTGCGGTAAACAACCGGCTCGTTTCCTCCAGCAACACCGCCTGTGTGGGCGATGGGGTTAATCGTAGGCGGACAGTTCGTTGCATAGATAGGTTATCACTTACAACCAGCTATTTGGCAACTTCATACCCGCTCGCGTAGCCCCAGAGGATGGTGCGAGTCCTCGTGGCACTGCGCCCGCGTTTCCTCCGCAGGGGCTAACGCCCCACGGCTACCACGCGGGTTCGGATGGTGTATAGTAGAGCCAGTACGCGACGAGACCCCGCTTTCGCAGGGTCTCGTCGCCCGAGTGTATCGGTGATTATCCGGCCGCTTTCCCTACGCCCGCCAAAGCTACGGAAAGTGGCCCCCCCCGTCCCCCAAAAGGGAATGAACCCCAGCAATAAGGTATCTCAAGGGTATCTCGATTGTAGCATAAACGGTGATAGAGGGGCAAGCCCCCAAATGCGCCGCACGGCTCATCCGACACCCTCCGGGATCCCGGAGCAAACCATGATGGCTGTTACTTGCACCCATTCCACCGCTGAAGGTTGTCGCACCTCCGCCCGCCGGTCGGTTGGAATACGTACCACCCAATGGCCCCAACACTTCACACAAAGACAGGGCCGCACCATCCGTCACGGCCAGGCGGTACGAAACATGCCGCTGAGAGGGCCTCCCAAGCCCTGAGACGCGCCTAAACCCGCCAACCCGATCCTTACACACCCAGGTTGTTTCGCAGCGTTTTAGAGAGGCCGACGAATGTATTCCAAAACCCAAGCCGCAGCCCCGCTGCGCTCGACCGCAGAGAAGGTACTCGCAGAGCTTTCACGCTACGGGCTGCGCGCTAAACCAGGCGGGCGCTACATTAGCAATAGCCCGCTGCGACCTGGTTCCAATAGCCACGCCCTGAGTCTCGTGATCAATGGCCCAGAACATGGGGCCTACATAGATTTTGTCTCTGGCGAAAAGGGCAGCCTCTACGAGCTGGCCGCAAAGCTCAACATTGAGACACCCCGCCACAACCCTACCGTTCGCACCATCGTCGCTGCCTACAACTACGTGGACGAAACCGGCCAGTTGCTCTACCAAGCCTGTCGGTACGAGCCAGGGCGTGACGGGCGCAAGAAAGACTTTACCCAGCGCGCCCCTGATGGACGCGGCGGTTGGAATTGGTCGATGGAAGGTGTGCCCAAGGTTCTCTACCGCTTGCCCGAGGTACTCGCCGCCGTGGCCGTCGAGGCGACCGTCTACATCGTCGAGGGGGAAAAGGATGCCGACCAGCTCACGCTCTACGATCTGACGGCCACCACAAACGTCGCCGGGGCCGGCAAGTGGCGTGATGAGTACACGGCTGCTCTCCACGGTGCCCACGTCGTTATTCTGCCCGACAATGATCCGCCTGGGGCCAGTCACGGTGACACGGTCGCGATCAGCCTCTACGGTAACGTCGCAAGTCTCAAAGTGGTGCAGTTGCCAGAACTGTCGCCAAAAGGCGATGTGAGCGACTGGCTGGCCGCCGGACACACGCTCGACGAGTTGCACGCGCTGGTCGTGGCGACAGCGGAGTACGAGCCGCCCCTCGTTCCCGTCGGATCGCGCTCAAACCAAGATGAACCTAGTCCGAGCGAGGATTGGCAACGAGCGGAAGAGCATTCGACTGATCTTGGCAATGCCCAACGGCTCTGCCGCCTGTTTGGCGAGCGCCTCCGCTACGTCTACTCGTGGGGCGCATGGCTGATTTGGGACGGCACCCGCTGGGTGAAAGACGACACCGGCGCGATTGACCGCCTAGCGCGTGAGACGGTACGGACGATGTATACCGAGGCAGCGGACATTGACGACAGTGGCACCCGGAAGGCGTTGGGGCGGTGGGCACTGGTGAGTGAAAGCGCCAGCAAGCTCAGTGCGATGGTCGATTTAGCGCGCGCCGAGCTTGGGATCGCCGTGCATCATCGCGACCTCGACAAAGACCCGTGGCTGCTCAACTGTCTGAATGGGACGCTCGATCTTCGCACGGGTCGTTTGTGCCCACAGGTGCCCACCGATCTGCTAACCAAACAGATCAGCGTCTCCTACGACCCAGCGGCCACCGCGCCTACCTGGACACGCTTTCTTGAGCGCATCACAAACGGTGATCGCACACTGGCTGACTATATGCAGCGGATCGCGGGCTACACGCTCACCGGGAGTGTGCGCGAACAGTGTTTGTTCTTCTGTCACGGCAGCGGCTCGAACGGCAAATCCACGTTTGTGGAAACCCTCGCCACGCTCCTCGGCGACTTCTGGCAGAAGGCTCCGACCGAAATGATTATGCTGCAACGCACCGGGGGCGCTATCCCCAACGATGTGGCCCGCCTCCCCGGTGCGCGCATGGTCGTCACGGGCGAGGTAGCCCAAGGGCGCAAGCTCGACGAGTCGAAGGTGAAAGACCTGACGGGCGGTGACACCTTGGTTGCTCGTTTTATGCGCGAAGAGTTCTTCGAGTTTCGCCCCGTCTTTAAGCTGTGGATGTACGGCAACCATAAACCCAACATCTGCGGCGACGATGACGGCATTTGGCGACGCATCCGGCTTATTCCATTCAAGGCCACCATCTCTGACACGGAGAAAGACCCCGATCTTGCGGAGAAGCTCAAGGCCGAGATGGCTGGCATCCTCGCTTGGGCGGTGCGCGGGTGTCTGGAATGGCAGCGCGAGGGTCGTCTCTGCACACCCGAGGCCGTGCAGGAGGCCACGGACTCCTATCGTTCCGAGATGGATATCGTCGGTGCCTTCCTCAACGAGTGCTGTATGTTAGATGCCCGTGCGCGGGCCAACACCACAACGCTGTATAAAGCCTTCGACGAGTGGTGCGAAGCGACTGGCGAGCATGTGCTAACCCAAAAGGAGTTTGGGTACCGACTTGATGCACGAGGGTTGATCAGTAAGCGCACCAAGCATGAGTTCGTACGCTTGGGTGTCCGGCTATTGACATGCCAGGATAAAGACAGTCTGGAGTAAGTCAAAGCTACTAACGTGGATGAACTTCAGAAAGCCCAGGAGTCAAAGCTCCTGGGCTTTCACTTTTTCTGCAAAAAGGTGATCCGGGTGATCCGTGGTGATCCGTATTTCGACATGACGCGGGAAAAGATAAATTCTCATGAGTCATGTCAGATTCCGGATCACCACGGATCACCCGGATCACCCCTACCGCCTGTAGTAGGTTTGGTTTCACCCGTAAGCAGGTGCGAACGGCCAAAAAGGTGATCCGGGTGATCCGTGGTGATCCGTATTTCGACATGACGCGGGAAAAGATAAATTCTCATGAGTCATGTCAGATTCCGGATCACCACGGATCACCCGGATCACCCCTACCGCCTGTAGTAGGTTTGGTTTCACCCGTAAGCAGGTGCGAACGGCCAAAAAGGTGATCCGGGTGATCCGTGGTGATCCGTATTTCG
>Ga0194060_10000999_pt1 | contig 20634 bp, 17 predicted proteins | sample SepL225m_MetaG_FD_163427 | JGI IMG/M metagenome (GOLD analysis project Ga0194060, IMG submission 163427) | Anoxic zone freshwater microbial communities from boreal shield lake in IISD Experimental Lakes Area, Ontario, Canada - Sep2016-L222-5m | ecosystem: Environmental > Aquatic > Freshwater >... | reverse complement strand
CCCCACATCCCCATTACCGCAACATTGGCGGCTCCGCTGCCGAATCCGGTCACACATCGCCAGGCGGCGGCCGAGAGAAAAGTATCAGAGAGGCCGGTCATAACCATCCCTGTTGCAACAAAGGTAAGCCCGACAACAACAACCCGGCGTGGACCGAATCGGGCAGAGAGCGCCCCGCCGATTACAGAAAGAGTAAGATATCCGATCAGGTTGATCGAAGCCATAAAACCGGCCTGGGTGTTGTCCATCCCAAGCCCCACCTGCATTGCGGGCAGGACTGCCGTATAACCGAACCGGCCAAGACCAAGTGCTCCCAATACCGCCAGAGTGCCGACAAAGAGGACAACCCAGCAGTAGTAATTGTTTTGTGTCTGCTGTTCACCGGTCATTGTTTATCCTTTAATCATGCTGGGTAAGAACAAATCACGCATGTATCTACCAGAATATAGAGACAAAAACCAGAAAGATTTCGTCCCGTAGGGACAGATTGATAGTAGCCGGGGAATTCATTCCCCGAACTCATATCCCTGAAATTTAAAACGTCACGTACGTGACGAGACGACAATTTTGTTGAAGAAGAGCAAAACTACCATGATTGTTATGAGTGGGTAACATGAAAGATTCAGATGGTCTAAAATCGTGGGATTGCTAACGGGTCGATTTTTTGATATAGATTTCGCTCAACGCACGTCGTTGCGTGATATTCACAGTGGATGACCAAAGAAACACTTGAATAAACACCATGAATACGGTATTACTCTTGCCATGAGCGAAATCATTTCAAGTAGTGAAACAAATTACAAAAAGCGGAGAATTGCTAGTTCTATCAGCGAATTAGCAGATTCTATCCCCGTGATTGTCGTCACCGGAGCGCGGCAGGTCGGAAAAAGCACCATGCTGCGCAATGAGTTTGCCGACTACGACTATATCACCCTTGATGACTATGCCGTTCTGGAACAGGCCAGAATCGACCCGCAAAGCCTCTGGATGGGGCGGGACAAGGTAATAATCGATGAAGCCCAGTGCTTGCCGCAACTGTTCCCAGCCATAAAACTGGCGGTGGATTCATCCGACCGCCGCAGGAAATTCATCCTGTCCGGTTCAGCCAACCTCTACCTGATGGAAAAGGTCACCGAATCGCTTGCCGGGCGTGCAGTGTATGTTGACATACTGCCGATGACATATGGAGAGATGCAGGAAAATTGTGCCGCTGCCAACTTTCGGTCGCTCTGGAGTGCCGACGCTGACCTGAATCCGTTGGCAGCATCGCCTGTTCTCCCCCTGCCGGAAATACTGCTGCGCGGCTTCATGCCACCGATCATGGCGATAGAGTCTGCCCGTGGCGTACTGGTCTGGCTTGATGGTTATGTTAAAACCTACCTTGAACGCGATTTGCGGGAACTGTCCCAAGTGGATTCATTGATCGATTTCCGCAGACTCATGCAATGCATCGCACTGCGCACCGGTAATATTCTGAACCAGGCAGATGTCGCCAAGGACTGCGCCTTGAGCCACCCGACGGCGCACCGCTACATCAAGCTTCTGGAGGTGTCGAACATCATCAGCCGTGTTCCGGCTTATTACGCCAGCAGGAACAAGCGGTTGGTCAAATCGCCCAAGGTGTTTTTCCTCGACCCGGCCCTGGCCATATTCCTTTCGGGCTATCACGATGCCGAATCACTGACAAAGAGCAGGGAGCTTGGCGGCTACTTCGAGACCATGGTGTATCTGCACCTGAAAGCACTGTGCGAAGTCATGACTCCCAAGGCGCAGATATACTACTGGCGCACCTCCACCAGGCGGGAGGTTGATTTTGTGATTGAGCATGGGCGCCGTGTGCTGCCGGTCGAAGTCAAAATGGTCGCACGGCCAACCATTTCCGATGCTGCCAATCTGCTTGCTTTTATGGAAGATCATCCCCAGGCGGAGCAGGGGGTGGTTGTGCATGGGGGAAATGAACTGTTCAGACTGCACAGCAAGGTTGTTGCGGTGCCGTGGTGGTGGTTGGAGAAATAGGGTTCCGCAATCAGATATTGGTGGAGATGTTACCGTAGGAATATACCCGTGAAACGGCAGCGGAAGCGCATGATGCCGCTGAAAAAATCGGCTTGATGGTGCGGGAATGTCTAAATAATGTCAGACAATAAACCTTCTCCCCTCACCATCGTCCCTGCCAGTGCCGGTTTCGGTAAGACCCACTTCATCCAGGAAAAACTGGCCGAGTGGGTCGGCACATCCGGCAATGGCAATGCTCCGGTTAAGATCTTTGCCTTCACCTTTCGTCGAAGCTGCTGCCGGTGAGTTGCGTAAAGGGGAAGCAACCTATCCTCTTAAGAACGATTGAAAGAATACGGAATCAGAATATGGCAACTATGTTGGTCTCGTAAAAAGTCCTTATCACCCTTCGACTGTTCGACAGGCTCACAGCTCAGGGCGAACGGACTTAAATAGTCTAAGTTATTGAAAATCCTTTCGTGCTGAGCTTGTCGAAGCATGAACCGGGGCAGCGAATTTACTTTTTACGAGATCATCAACTATGGAAAACAATAACCTTTTTCGGAATCTTGCAGAAAAGTATCTCTGGTGGATGACACCTGAAGAGGCACTGAAACGACCTGACCGCATTCTTGTGCAGGTCATGAATATCGGTGACTTTGACGATGTGTCAATACTGCTTGAGAGCGTTGGAGAAGAGCAGGCCCGCCAACTGCTTCAACATGCCGAAGCGGGACAGTTCTCGCCACGCTCCTGGCACTACTGGCATTACCGTCTGGGGGTTTCCGAATTTGGGACAGTTCCGCCGCTTCCGGCACGAAGGATGCCTGAATGAATGTATTTACACCCCATTTGGAAATACTTCCTCCATGGCAATTGGCCGTCTGGCATTCCCTTGCACAACTGCATAGTTGCACTTGAAATCAAGTGCACTGAATTTGCACTAAAAAGAAAAAACACTTACAATTTATCACTGTAAGTGCTTGAATTTATTGGCAGGGGTACCTGGATTTGAACCAAGAGATGACGGAGTCAGAGTCCGTTGCCTTACCGTTTGGCTATACCCCTGTAAATGGACTGTCTATGTATCAAATCAGGCTGTGAACGTCAAGCCTTTCTTTCCAGTGCCAGTGCTGACGCACAACAATAATCGAAGGGAATATCCGTATGCCCTGTGTGTGATTTTAGGCTTCGTATTGGTGTCCAAGTCGTTAGGAGCTACGCAGCAATCTCACTGTGGTCTGTTGAGCATCTTTGCGACAAAATGTTTTATATGTGGTCGTTAAAAGGCCAATCTATGGGGCTCTGTAGATTCGTGCGTCAGCGGTAAATACTGGTGGATCAGCGCTCTACAACAGTATCTGGAACAAGATGAAATGAGCTGTCTCGCCAAAGAAATCTATCCAGGCGGTAATACCAGTAGCGTAGTTGTCCAGCTTTAGCCCGAGAATATTTATTCTAGACAGCTTGATATGATATTTGTTAGCGTTGTGATGAATACTGAGTAAACCATAGTTAGTGACAGTTGCGTTTTATTTGCCGAAAGTGGGATTCATGAGAAGAAGTAGCAAACTTGAGAGTATGATTGCATATATGTCTGGCGGATATGTATAGAATTAATTGGCACGACATAGACACAGTGCTGCTGGACATGGATGGCACGCTGCTGGATCGGCACTTTGATGACCATTTCTGGTTGGAGCATGTACCCAAGCGATGGGCAGTACGCAATAATAGGTCAATAAAATATGCCCGAGAGCATCTTTATGCTCTCTTTAGATCGCAGGAGAACAGCCTCAACTGGACCGATCTCGATTACTGGTCTGACCGGCTCAAGCTTGATATTCCGATGTTGAAGATCGAAGTTCAGCACCTGATCGCTGTTCATCCGCATGTTATCGAGTTTCTTATCTTCTTGAAACATCACAATAAATCTGTCTGGCTCGTCACCAACGCCCACTCCAAAACCGTTAATCTTAAAATGAAAACAACCCGGATCGCCCCCCATTTCAGCGGCATAATATCTGCCCATCAGGTAGGTCTGCCAAAAGAAGATGACCGTTTCTGGGGGAAGCTCCGGAACTTCATAAACTATCAACCGGAGCGAACGCTACTTGGAGAAGACAGCGAGACTAATCTGGCAACCGCCGAACGATTCAACATCCGCTATCTGATCTACGTCAGCCGCTACAGCTCAAAGATAACGCCAATAAAATCCGGGAGATTCCCCACTATAGAATATTTCAACAGACTGCTGCCAGAAAACGGAACAATGAGCATTACCATCCCGGATTGAACTTACATGTCACATCCTGCAGAGTATGGTTCTGAATTTCTCCAGTTTTGAAGCCCCCTCCTCGATCAGCTTTATCAGGTCTTTTCTGGCGCTTCCGGCAACATCTCTCCCCCTTTCCACAAGTTCATCGGTCTTTTCGCCGATTGTTTCCACCATGCTGTTCACATTCGACGCAAGCTCTTCTACAGCTTCATCAGTTTTGTGTCGAGCCTTTTTAGCGTATCGCACAATGTCCTTTCTCGTTTCGCGCCCGGTTTGCGGTGCAAAAAGCAACGCAAGACCGGCTCCGATTACACCACCCGCAGCAATCAAAAGTATCGCTGCCGCCATTTTCTTATCCCGTTCTTCCATATAAACCCCCTTCATCTTTATTGAGTAACGCTCGTAATAGTACCCGAAGTTAATATTTTGACAAGCTTGAATAGAACTTTATCTTCCTGCGGCTTACATGATACAAGCAATGTATGAATTCTGGACAGAATGTGAATCCTAAAATAGTTCTGGTGTCCATACACACCGCCCTCTCCCCGCAGTCGCTCCCTCTTGCAGCCGCCTTTCTAAAGAGCGCGGCGATAAATATTCCGGTTGATATTACATTGATTGATTTTTTCGCCGGGCAATCTCCTGATGAATGCGCTCTGGCCATCAAGAAAGCAGAACCGGATGCGGTCGGTTTTTCGATGTACCTCTGGAACCGGGAAATGTGCGTTAAAATTTCAGAACAACTGCGGTTATCTCTCCCATCAGCGAAGCTTTTTGCCGGGGGTCCCGAAGTGACCGCCGACCCCGGCGCGGTTCTTAGAACTGCCGCATTTGACTTTATCGTAAGCGGTGAGGGGGAATCGCCATTTCGACAGCTTTGTCACAGAATGGCAGCTAAACTGGAACTTGAAGGCATTTCCGGTCTGCAAAGTAGAGAGGATAAACTGACCTCCACTCCTGCACCGGAAATATCCGATCTTGACGAAATCCCATCACCATATATCTCCGGCGTATTAGACAGCCGGAACTATACCGGCATCCTCTGGCAGTTATCACGTGGATGCTGTTTTACCTGTGATTTTTGTTTCGACTCCCGTGGCAGCAGAGGAGTCCGCAGGTTTTCACTTAAGCGCCTTGAGGCAGAGCTTCACCATTTCGTATCGGCAGGGGTATCGCAGGTTTTTGTGCTTGATTCAACATTCAACCAGGATTCAAATCGGGCCAAAGCCATTTTGAGAATGATCCGGAAAATTGCCCCCGGGATGCATTTCCACTTTGAAGTGCGAAGCGAATTTATTGATCGCGAGATGTCCAGGTTATTTGCAAAGCTTGCCTGTTCAATCCAGATCGGCCTTCAAAGCTCTGATACTCGCGTAATGAAAGAGGTTGGGCGAATATTTCGCAGGGATGATTTTGTTTCCAGAATTGGCCTGCTGAACGAAAGCGGCGCAGTTTTCGGGTTTGATCTCATCTACGGCCTGCCTGGAGATACGTTGCAGGGATTTTACAACAGTCTCGATTTTGCACTTACTCTCTACCCGAACCATCTTGATATCTTTCCGCTGGCGATCCTCCCAGGCACGGCTCTTCACCTTAAAAGCTCTGCTCTCGCTCTTAAACACCTTGCTGCCCCCCCTTACACACTCATTTCGTCGCCAGTATGCGGTATTGACGACATGCAGAGGGCGCGGCAGACCGCTTCAGCATGCGATATTTTTTATACAAGAGGAAAAGCTGTGGCCTGGTTTAACGCTGTCATGGCGGTTTTAAAGGTGAAACCCTCCGAATTTTTGCAGCGATTCGGTGAGACACTTGCTATCCAGAGGGGAGCGGCTTTCAGCGAAAGCGACTTTGATGATGGAGAAGTCTGGAAAATACAGAGGGGGTATCTGAGCCAAATTTTCAGCGGCAGTCGCTTGAAACGATTTCTCCCGCTTGTGCTGGATCTGGTCGATTATCACTACCACTATGCTGCGGCACTTCTCGCCCCGCAAACTGAGCTGCTAAATTCTCTTACAGATAAAAAGGGGATACTTGCTGCTCCGTTACGAAGATCAGATTCCCTCCGGTTGGTTCGTTTCAACTATGAAATTCTGGCAATAGTTGAAGCGGGCGCACCTGATATCAGATGGATGAGCGAACATCTGAAGCAGCAAGGCTCGTTTGCCGCCATCTACCCACACGGTAATGTTGTCTGTACAGAATCGTTCGACGAAGCGTACTACAGGCTGCTTGAATTATTGGATGGCAGGACAAACGCCGGTGATCTGGCGGCAAAGGCCGGAATAAACAGAAAGGGGGCGGCAGAGTTTCTTCTGTTTGCGCTCAAGGAGGGATTTGTCATATATAAGCCTGATTGATTCATCGGGGTGCTGAGTAAAAATCACGGTAAATTTTGTTCTCCCTTGGGATTACGTTGCTGTGGAATTTTATATCTTCAAGTTGTTTGAGAAAAAGCCCATTACATCACTGATTGCGGAGGCACTCAAGCGAAATACAGAACAACCCAAATATAAACAGCTTAATTTATTCAGTTATTAACCGGACAGTAGTGGTGCAAAGTATGGATAGCCACCACCTTGACACTTCATAATTCCTTGATATACTCCCTTCGAACCGCATCAAAATCCAATTTTATATACCAAACTGCTTGAAAGGGTAAAACTATGGCGGAAGAATCAGAAGCAACCCAGTACCTCACGTTTGTACTGGAAGAGGAGGTGTTTGCCGTGGATGTGGCCAGGGTGCGGGAGATTCTGGAGATGCCGGCAATCACAAAGGTGCCGCAGGTGCCGGATTTCATGCGGGGGGTCATCAATCTGCGCGGCTGCGTGGTGCCGGTGATCGACCTGCATCTGAAATTCGGCATGCCGGTGGCTGTTCAGACTGTAAACACCTGCATAATAGTGGTTGAAATTGACATGGATGGCGAAAGCATCGTCCTCGGAGCTTTGGCCGACAGTGTACAGGAGGTGATCGAGATCGATCCCTCTCAGATTGAGGCTGCGCCGCATATCGGCACACATCTGAAGACTGAGTTCCTGAAAGGGATGGGGAAACACAACGAACGCTTTGTAATGATCCTCGATATTGACAAGGTTTTTTCAGGAGCCGAGCTCTCTGCAGTTCAGGGAGAGTAACCATAACTTCACCACAATTTATAAGGGGGTAGCAAAGATGAGTAACATGAGTCTCAAAATGAAGCTTATGACCGGGTTTATTCTGGTAGCAGTTCTGGCGGTGGTAATCGGTGTCGTCGGAATCATCGAACTGAAAAAAATTGATGATGCAGATACAAAACTGTATGAGAAAATAACAGTACCGATAGGACAGTTGCAGGATATCTCAACGGACTTCCAGAGAATACGGGTGAATATTCGTGATGTAATTCTCTCCACATCGGCAGAGGATATACAGAAATATGCAACCCGCATCCAGGAACTGCGGGGCAATCTCGACAAGTCTGCGATAGAATTTGAAAAGACTATTCTGACGGATGAGGGTCGAAAGCTGTTCGAGGAATTCAAAAAAACCCGCACGGTTTATGGACCTGTCACTGACAGGATGGTTCAACTGGCAAAGGCCAACCAGGACAAAGAGGCGTTAGCTCTTATGCAGGGTGAAGGTGCCAAGGCATCAAGAGACGAACAGGACGCTATCGAGAAGCTGGTTGAAGCCAAACTCAAACAGGCCAAGCTGACTTCTGAAGGAAATACCAGGCTTGCCGGTTCAGCGACTACCATCATGATTATTTTTATGGTTATCGGCGCTCTTCTCGCGGTCGGGCTTGGACTTTTCATCGCCAGGATTGTCGGACGCCAACTGGGTGGCGACCCGAAAGAAGTTGGTGAAATAGCCAATCTTGTTGGCGCTGGTGATCTGAGTCGCGAAATCCACCTCGCCTCCGGCGACACCAGCAGCGTAATGGCTTCCATGAAAAATATGGTAGATGCCATCAAAGCGCTGACCAACGACGCCAACATGCTTTCAAAAGCCGCTATTGAAGGCAAGCTCGCCACACGCGCCGACGCCGGCAAACATAAGGGTGATTTCCAGAAGATCGTGGCCGGTGTAAATGAATGCCTGGACGCCGTCATCGGCCCTTTGAACGTAGCCGCTGAATATGTCGATCGTATCTCCAAAGGGGATGTGCCGCCAAAAATAACCGACAGCTACAGCGGCGACTTCAACGAAATAAAGAACAATCTCAACGTCTGCATTGATGCCGTCAGCTCACTGGTGGCCGATGCAAAAATGCTTTCAAGAGCCGCAGTGGAGGGCAAACTCGCCACCCGTGCCGACGCATCCAGACATCAGGGTGACTTCAAAAATATTGTGCAGGGGGTCAACGACTGCCTCGACTCGGTTATCGGCCCGTTGAATGTAGCCGCCGAATATGTTGATCGTATCTCCAAAGGTGACGTGCCCCCCAAAATAACCGACAGCTACAACGGCGACTTCAACGAAATCAAGAATAATCTGAATGTTTGTATTGACGCGGTCAGCTCACTGGTGGCCGATGCCAAGATGCTTTCAAGAGCCGCTGTGGAAGGCAAACTCGCCACCCGTGCCGATGCATCCAGACATCAGGGTGATTTTAGAAACATTGTGCAGGGGGTCAACGACTGCCTCGACTCGGTTATCGGCCCTTTGAACGTAGCCGCCGAATATGTTGATCGCATCTCCAAAGGGGATGTCCCCCCCAAAATAACCGACAGCTACAACGGCGACTTCAACGAAATCAAAAACAATCTGAATGTTTGCATTGACGCAGTCAACGCACTCGTAACCGACGCCAAAATGCTTTCAAAAGCCGCAGTGGAGGGCAAACTCGCCACCCGCGCCGATGCCTCCAGACATCAGGGTGACTTCAAAAACATTGTGCAGGGGGTCAACGACTGCCTAGACTCAGTCATCGGCCCGTTGAACGTAGCCGCCGAATACGTAGACCGCATAAGCAAAGGGGACATGCCTAAGATCATCAGCGATAACTACAACGGCGACTTTAACAATATCAAAAACAACCTTAACATCCTCATTGAGGCTACCAACGGCATTACCGAGAACGCCCGGAAAGTATCCCGTGGCAACCTGATGGTTGAACTAAAAAAGCGGAGTGAAAACGATGAACTGATGGAGTCTTTGGCCGCTATGGTAGCCAAGCTGAAAGAGGTCGTCACCGAAGTCCAGTCCGCTGCCGATAACGTCGCATCTGGTGGTCAGGAGATGTCCGCCACTGCGCAGCAGATGTCGCAGGGGGCTACCGAACAGGCTGCATCAGCCGAAGAGGTTTCATCCAGCATGGAGCAGATGGCCGCCAGCATCCGTCAGAACACCGACAACGCCATGCAGACCGAAAAGATTGCGATAAAATCGGCAGCCGACGCCAAGGAGGGGGGGAAAGCGGTAATCGAGACGGTCAACGCCATGAAAGAGATCGCCACCAAGATTTCCATAATCGAGGAGATCGCCAGACAGACCAACCTGCTGGCCTTGAACGCTGCAATCGAGGCCGCCCGCGCCGGTGAACATGGCAAAGGGTTTGCCGTTGTCGCCTCCGAAGTCCGAAAACTTGCCGAGCGGAGCCAGTCTGCCGCCGGTGAAATCAGCAAACTCTCCACCAGCAGCGTAGCCATTGCCGAGCAGGCGGGTGAAATGCTCACCCGAATGCTGCCGGACATCCAGAAAACCGCCGAACTGGTACAGGAGATCAGTGCCTCCAGCAAAGAGCAGGATACCGGTGCCGAGCAGATCAACAAGGCGATCCAGCAGCTCGACCAGGTCATCCAGCAGAACGCCAGTGCCGCAGAGGAGATGGCATCCACCACCGAGGAACTTTCGAGTCAGGCCGAACAGTTGAAATCCACGATAGCATTTTTTACGCTTGAGACCGGAAATCAAAGAGCCCTTTCGGCGCCACGCTATGCAGCGCAGAAACAGATTGCGCCAAATCGTCATACCATGTCTCATATCGCAACCCCAAAAATTGGAAATAAAGCAAAAAGTTCCAGGAATAGCGGTGGAATCAACATCGACCTGGGTCACGCCGGAGCTGACGATTTAGACGAAGCGTTTGAGAAATACTGATTCGCATTTGCAGGCAGGATTATATTTGTTCCAGACAAGACCTCCGGGATTTTAAAAACCTCGGAGGTCTGTTTTCAGCCAAGGAGCTTTACTTACATGGCATTTACTTTTTTTTTCCGTGACCTGCCGGTGCTTGAACATGCCGTAGACCAGGCTATTAGACTGGCTATGGGGCGTATGCGAATCAAAATATGGGATGCCGGGAGCGCTTTGGGACAGGAGCCATACACACTGGCCATTCTTTTTGCAGAGCGCCTGGGGGCGACATTTAACAATCTGTACCTTGATGCAACCGATTATGACAGTGAAAACAATTTTGGGGATATTGTAAAGCAGGCAACTTACAAGTACGAAGAGCTGCAGCGGATACCGGTTGATATTTTTAAAAAATATTTCGATTCACAGGGAAACGATCTTTACAGGGTGTGCGAAAAAGTACGTTCCAGAGTCTTTTTCCAGTATCATGACCTTCTATCCCTTAAACCGATCGGATCAGATTACGCTCTGGTAGTCTGCAAAAATGTTCTTTTGCATTTCCAGTACAACGAGCGGATCGAAGTCATCAAAATGTATCACAAGGCATTAAGTCCGGGGGGATTTCTGGCTATGGAAAACACCCAGAAAATGCCAGCCGAGATTTTACACCTGTTCGAGCAGGTCGTGCCTGATGCCCAGTTGTACAGGAAACTTTAAGATGTTCGAGGTTGTATGAGGGTAATCGAGTTATCGCAACCATCAACGATATATACCTGCCGATCCTACCTGCTGCTCGGCGACTGGAATCTGCTTAGCGATGTTAACACCCTGATTGATCCTGGAACAGACGGCTCGGTGATTCGCGAGATTGAAACACTTTCGACCGGATGTGGAAAAGTTCCGGTAGAGCAGGTGATTCTGACGCACAACCATTTTGACCACTCTGCCGGGGTGGAAATATTCAAGCAGCGCTACGGTGCCAGGGTCTACGCCTGGAATGACGACAAAAATGTCGATGAACTGCTGCGAGACGGTCAGCTCATAAAGGCGGGGGACGATCAGCTCCAGGTGCTGCATACCCCCGGACACTCTTCAGATTCCGTCTGCCTGTACAACCTTGCCCAAAGGATCCTTTTCTCAGGAGATACACAACTCCGTATCCGCTCAGTTGGTGAATATTTTGCCCCGGAATATATCGAATCTCTGCGGCGCCTCTCAACATTAAGAATTGACCAGATCTACTCTGGCCATGATGAGCATGTAAAAAACAGTGCTGAGGCGATGATTCTGGAAACTTTACGGAATGTAAGGAACAGCAGGGGGTAGGAAGAACAGGGTATTCAACCCTGCTCTTATTCTGAACATATACCAGATTGAAATGGTATGATGGGCAGCAGTTTTTTCCGGTTCATGATTTACCCGCATTAGTCTCTTATTGTCATGCAGATCTTTCTCCCTCTCCCTTTTGGCATAGCCGCCACTTCAATCAACGCTCAACCCATTGTATATATGTTGGTCTCGTAATAAGTCCTTATCACCCTTCGACAAGCTCAGGGCGAACGGACTTTAGCAGTCTAAGTTATTGAAAATCCGTTTGTGCTGAGCTTGTCGAAGCATGAACAAGGGCAACTAATTTACTTTTTACGAGACCATCATATATAATTTTTTTTATTGGCTCTTGCGTCTCAGGCAATGTACTGCTATTATTATCGAACGTTCGTTCTAAGATTATGCAGGTACTCCTCACAAGTTGATCTGAAAAGTTTCAAGGAGCTTTAAAATGGCTATTAAACAGGAATTGCTGGATGAACTTCGCCATCGTCGCGCAGTAGCACTTGCCGGTGGCGGCAGGGAAAAGACGAAAAAGCGCCATGCTGAAGGACGTCTGAGTGCCCGTGAGCGGGTGGAGCAGTTGTTTGATCAGGAATCTTTCAATGAGTTTGGCATGCATGTCAACCACGCCTGCCATTTGCCAGGTTTTGCCGGGAAGTTCATGCCGGGGGATGGCGTCGTAACCGGCACCGGCAGTGTGGATGGCCGACCGGTTGCTGTCTACAGCCAGGATTTTACCGTTGGTGGTGGCGCACTTGGGCAAATGCAGGCCAAAAAGATCTGCGATATCATGACAATCGCCAGTGAAACCGGCATTCCTGTCGTGGCTATCAACGATTCCGGGGGTGCCCGCATTCAGGAGGGGATCCACAGTCTTTCAGGCTATGGCCAGGTTTTTTATCAGAATGTGGCCGCCTCCGGAGTCGTGCCGCAGATTGCGATAATTGCCGGCCCGTGCGCCGGTGGCGCTGCCTACAGCCCGGCTCTGATGGATTTTATAATCCAGACACGCACTCATTCCAGCATGTTCATCTGTGGCCCTGAAGTCATCAAGGCCGCCACCGGGCAGGTCGCGCCGATCGAACAGTATGGAACCGCCGAAGCTCACGCCTCTGTCAGCGGTAATATCCATTTTATCGCCGAAGATGACCGTCACGCCATTGACCTGGCAAGGCAACTGCTCAGTTTTCTGCCGCTCAACAACATGCAGGATCCTCCGCACTATATTCCGGAACAAATCATCCTCGAACGGGATGAGAGCATGAACGAACTGGTGCCGGATGATCCGAAGTACAGTTTTGATGTGTATAAGGTAATTGACCGTCTCCTGGATCCGGGGCAGTGGCTTGAGGTTCAGCGCGAGTTTGCAAAGAACATTGTGGTCGGGTTTGGCAGGATTAACGGCATGGTGGTGGGTCTGGTTGCCAATCAGCCCGCCTGCAAGGCCGGTTGTCTCGATATTGACAGCTCTGACAAGGCTGCCCGTTTTATCCGTTTCTGCAATGCTTTCAACGTTCCGCTGGTAAATCTCGTTGACGTGCCGGGATTCATGCCTGGTCTTGCACAGGAAAGGGGGGGAATAATCCGACATGGGGCCAAGATGCTCTTTGCGTTTGCTGCCGCCACGGTTCCAAAGATCACCCTCATCATGCGGAAAGCATATGGAGGGGCTTACCTCGCGATGTGTTCAAGGGATATGGGAGCTGATTTCATTTACGCCTGGCCCTGCGCCGAGATTGCGGTAATGGGGGCCGAAAGCGCCGCCCGGATCATCTACAAAAAAGAGATCGAAGAGGCGGAGGATCATTTGACCAAAGAAGCCGAACTGGTGAAATCGTATCGAGATCAGTTTGCAACACCTTATCAGGCGGCTTCCCGCGATATGATTACCGACGTGATCGAGCCGGCCGAAACAAGGGCCCGGATTGCACAGGCTCTGCGGATATCTCTGACGAAACGGGTGTCGCGGCCTGCCAAGAAACATGGTCTGATACCGTTGTAAAACATATCAATCACCAGTCAGGACAAAATCATGCCTATTCAGGATAATCTGCACGGAGCGCTTCTCATCAGCGCAATAGATTTCATTTTGAGCTTTGTTATCATCGGCGGGATCGGAGTGATACTGTCGCTGTTTCCGCTTCTCAACAGATTCGGCAAAGAGGACGACAAAGGCTCTCCTGTCAAGCCGGGAGAACGAGCCTCGCTCAAGGAACCAGGTTCGGCGGCTCCACTTATAGCCACAAAGTCAACTCAATCGACCCCGACAGGTGGAATGATGCATCCCGGTATTACTGACCAGCAACTGGTTGTTCTGCTGACCGCAGCGGCCTGTGAAGCGCTCGGTGAGCCGGTTCGTCTCGACAGATTCCAGCCTTTGGCAGCCACAGACGGGAACTGGGCGGCACAGGGGCGACACGAACTGCACTCTCATCGACTGAAATAATCTTATTCAGAAAGGAATTATAACCATGAAAATGTTGAAAATAACCCTTGAAGGCAAGATATACGAAGTCGGTGTTGAAGTATTGGATGATTCAGTTTCTGTGCAGCCTCAGGCAAGCCATTCATCGCCTGCCCAGGCGCACACCGTCACTGCTTCCATCTCTTCTATTGTTCCTATTACTCCCTCCATTGCTGCCGCAGAAGGGTGCCGGGTCGTCGCAAGTCCGATGGCGGGGCATGTTTTTAAATGTCTGGTCAAACCGGGGGAGATGGTTGAAGAGAACCAGATCCTGATCGTACTGGATGCCATGAAGATGGAAACCCCGATCGTTGCGCCGCTGGCCGGGAGAGTGCGAACCGTGATGGTCAAGGAGGGTGATGCTGTGGATGATGGGCAGAGCCTGGTTCAAATTGAGGGACTACCGCAATAAACGGAGTGAAACATGTTTGCGCAATTAATCGACTTATTGAATTTATTGAAAGAGCAGACCGGCCTGGCTCAGTTGGGTTGGGGTAACGTATTCATGATGCTGGTGGGTGCCACCATGATATATCTGGCGCTGGTCAAGAAATACGAGCCTTTTCTGCTGGTCGGAATCGGATTTGCCTGTATCGTAGCCAATGTCCCCGGCTCAGGATTGACCCAGCCTGGAGGGTTGTTTCATTACGCCTATCAGGGGGTGGCTCTGCTCATTGTGCCGCCGCTGATCTTTCTGGGGGTCGGTGCCATGACCGATTTCGGCCCGATGATCGCCAGTCCGTGGCTGGTAATATTGGGGGCCGCCGCACATCTGGGGATTTTCGTGGCTCTGATAGGAGCAAAGCTGCTTGGATTTTCACTGGCAGAAGCGGGTGCCATCGGTATCATCGGCGGCGCTGACGGCCCCATGGCGATTTTTGTCACCATGAAACTGGCTCCGCATCTTCTGCCACAGATTTCAGTAGCCGCTTATTCATACATGGCTCTTATGCCGTTGATCCAGCCCCCCATCATGAAACTGCTGACCACCAAAAAAGAGCGGGACATCATCATGGAAAAACCCCGGCAGGTCAGTCGCCTGGAAAAAATTGCTTTTCCGATCATCATCGCCGTTGTCGTCAATCTTTTTTTCCCGCCTATCGCTCCTCTTATAACCATGCTGATGCTCGGTAATCTCCTGAAGGAGTGCCTGCTGGTGGATCGACTGGCCAAGACGGCAGCCAACGAAATTATGAACATCATAACCATCGTGTTGACGGTAGCCATCGGTTCCACCATGAATGCCGAGCAGTTCCTGACTCTTAAAACCCTTGAAATTATAGCCCTTGGCCTGGTGGCGTTCATGTTCGGCACCGGATCCGGAGTTGTTGCGGCCAAAATCATGAACGTCATCAGTCGCGGCAAAATCAATCCGCTCATCGGATCAGCCGGGATCGCATCTGTCCCTATCGCCGCCCGTGTTTCTCATATGGTGGGGAATCAGGAAAACCCGCAGGTCTACCTGATAATGCACGCGATGGGACCAAACCTGGCCGGGGTTTTCGGCACTGCCATATCAGGCGGGATACTGCTTGCGCTGCTGGGGGTGAAGTAGGGCATCTCCTACTGTCTGATAATCAACAGCGACAGGTAATCAGGGGAATGTGCTGAAATTTCGGTAAAATCGGTAAGAATCTTCTGGCGGGCACTGCCGACCCGCTCGACAAAAAGGGTGCTTTGTTCCCGGTTTGTCCGGCGGAGCAGTTCCAGAATATCGGTAAAAAGCGGCTTGACTTTCAGGAGTACTACCGTCTCAAATTGAGCCAGCGCCGAAGCGATCTGTTCAATCCCGGCAGTTGCCGGAATAACAGCCATCTTTTCCTCCGACTCAACCAGGGAGATAGCGGCCTCGGCTGCAGATGCGCTGATGCTGGAGATGCCAGGGACTATCTCGATCCGGATATCCGGCCACTGTTCGCGCAGAATTCGGAGCAGGTAAATGAAGGTGGAGTAGAAGAGCGGGTCGCCTATGGTTATGAAGGCTACGTCCCGTCCCGCGACTGCGTGTCCGGCAATCAGGGCGGCAGCCTCCTGCCAGGCCGGTATCAGGCGGGCTTTGTCGGAGGTCATCGGAAATTGATGAACAATTATCTCCTGACGGTTTTCATCAATAAATTCCCGAACCGTCTCCAGCGCAACACTGGCTTCGGTTGGGTTTGATACCGGAGCTAGAATTACATCGGCGCTCCGCAGAATTCGTTCTGCCTTGCGGGTTAGAAGTTCAGGATCTCCCGGCCCCACACCCACCGCGTAGACCTTTGCCATTAATCGTTACCCTTCCAGGCTGAGATTACGTACACCGGGTTCTGGGCTTCAAACATCTTGTATTCAGTTAAATTGCGGGTCTTAGATATATTCACGCAGGTCGCTTCAACAGTAAAACCGTGGTCTTCGAGGAATTCCACCCCCCTGGTAAGTGTATCCAGAGTCACGGCATTGATCACAACCACCCCTTCCGGTTTTAGTCTCTGCGAAACGGTGTCGATAACTTCGTCCAGCTTTCCCCCCGCGCCGCCGATGAATACCCGGTCAGGATCCGGCAGATCATCCAGCCCCTCCGGAGCGTACGCCTCGATCAGTTTGATGTTACGGGCGCAGAACTTTTTCAGGTTTTCGTTGATAAAGCTGATACATTGCGGGTTCTTCTCCACGGCAAAGATGCGACCGTTCGGCATCAGATTTGACGCCTCAATCGAAACGGATGAACTTCCGGCACCTATATCCCACAACACCAGATCATCCTGCAACTGAAGCTTGGCGAGAGTCACCGCCCTGACTTCCATTTTGGTAATCAGTTTTTTTGATGTATGGAACTCATCATCATCAATGCCGATCAAAGGATAGTGGATGAGGTTCGGCTCGTAGGTGCGAATCAGGATCAGGATGTTCAGTTCCGAAGCTTTGATATCCAGCAGGCCACGGACGGTCGTCTTAGTGAACTTTTCGGTCGGCATCCCCAAATCTTCGCAGAGCCAAGCCTCGTACCCCTCGGCACCCCGTTCGATCAGTTCTGCGGCAATGGCTGCCGGGGTGTTACTTTTATCCGTAAGGACACAGGCTTTCTCAGCCGCGATGATTTTATCAACAGCCCGATTCATACCGCGACCATGAACAGAGACGAATATGCCATCGTCCCACGGCTCCTTGATGCGGGCAAAAGCGTACTGCATGCTGGTCACGTTGGGAAATATTTCGAGCCGCTCCTTGGAGATGTTGCGGAGAAGGAAGCGGGATATGCCGAAGAATGTCGGATCACCGGAAGCGAGTACGACTATCAGCTTGTCACTCTTCTTCAGAAAATCCATCAGTTCGGAGAGATCTCCAAGAACCATCTTGTCACCGGTGAAGTCAGGAAAAATGGCAAGATGCCGCTGATGCCCAACCATGACTTCCGCTTTGCCGATGATCTCCAGCGCTTTTGCACCGAACCCTTCCCAGCCGGCTATGCCGGCGCCTACCAGATAAATTTTCTGCTGTGCCATTGTCGTACTCCGCGTTAGATAAGTCAGAACCATTTGGGGGGGAACTATAGCACCAGCACCTTCAAAAATCACCAGATTACTTTGATCGAATCACGGCGAAATACTTCGTACCGGGAGCAGATAGAAGTAGTTTGTGGCGGGGAGCATATTAACGGTACCGTTCCATGTACTGACCACCGAAACCTTGTCATCTTTTGCGGACGAGTTTGAAGATGTCCAGTAGGAACCGCTCCTTACGTTTATAAAACCAATAGTTGCAAGGTAGTTAAAGATGTGGCGATTTATCTGTTTCCCCCAACCCGCCTCCAGACCTGTCCCAACAAGCTGTTCAAGCTCGGCTGCCGTTGGGAGTCTCCAGCCGTTGTAGCCGGCAAAGCGCCTGTTGTTAAGATCGGCAACCGTTTTCAGCGCGTCATCCCTGCTGAGCGGCCTAGGGGAAGAACCGGCATTTTTACGCCAGATAAGTTTTGTTTTTTTGTCGGTCACAACCTGACGACTAACCGCAAAGCGTCCCTCTCGAATGCCGTAAGCGGGTGATTCCCATTCTCGCGGCAGTTGAGGGAGCGGAATTTCTGAAATTACACATTTAAAGGATGCTTTAACCCCTTTTGGAAAATCTTCCAGAAAGCGCCATATTATTTTTTTTTGTGTGCCAATGGTTACATTTTCCCCGAAATCACCTTCAAGAGAGAGCGTATCTGTCACGTCCTTGCCATCAAGCTGAATCAATACAATAACCGCAGACGATTTTTCGCCCTTTTCTCCGGCGAGATCATACTCTATTGCCATGATATTTTTGCCGGATGACGCTTTGATATTTCTCACATTGGCGGCATCTGCATAAAATGCCTGAAACATGAATCCGGCGAACAGAAACAATACGAGAGATGAATGCGTCATACTGTTTGCACCATTTCGGTCTGATTTCTCATTGCAAAAAACTACTACCCCTTTGAAGCACGCTTTCTTCTGGTCGGGTCCAGCTCCTTTTTGCGCAGCCGTATTGACTGCGGCGTCACCTCAACCAGTTCGTCATCGTCGATGAACTCAAGAGCCTGCTCCAGCGTCAGGATGCGTGGCGGTGTCAGCTTGATCGCGTCGTCGGTGCCGGATGCGCGCACGTTGGTCAGTTTTTTCCCCTTGCAGGGGTTGACGTCCAGATCGTTATCTTTGGAGTGCTGACCGATAATCATGCCGCCATAAACCTCTGTGCCGGCTCCGATGAAGAGAGTGCCGCGCGGCTGCAGGGCATCAAGTGAATAGGCGGTTGTATCGCCATGTTCCATTGCCATCAGTACGCCGTTTTTCCGCCCCGGTATCTCACCCTTGTAGGGGGCGTATTCGTGAAATGTGTGGGTCATGACCGCCGTGCCGCGGGTATCGGTCAGTACATCTCCACGCAGACCGATCAGGCCGCGTGCCGGTATGATGAATTCGAGACGAACCATCTCCCCCATCGGAGCCATTGCCACCATTTCCCCCTTGCGAGGCCCCATCTTTTCGATGATTGCACCCTGAAATTCCGAAGCAACATCAACCACCAGATACTCCATTGGCTCCATCTTGACGCCATCCTTCTCGCGGATGATGACCTCCGGCTTGGATACAGCCAGCTCAAAACCTTCACGCCGCATGTTTTCAATCAGGATTGAGAGATGCAGTTCGCCACGCCCGGAGACCTTGAAAGTGTCAGGGCTGTCGGTGTCCTCAACACGAAGCGAAACGTTGGTGCGCAGCTCCTTGGTCAGGCGTTCGCGTATGTTGCGCGATGTTACCCATTTACCCTCACGTCCTGCAAAGGGGGATGTATTTACTATGAAGTTCATCGACAGTGTCGGTTCGTCGATCGAGACGTAGGGAACCGCCACCGGGTTTTCGGCGCAGGCGAGTGTCTCGCCGATGCTGACATTTTCAAAACCGGCCACGGTAACGATATCACCAGTTCCGGCCTCTTCGATGTCAACCTGTTTCAGCCCCTCGTACCCCAGCAGCTTCGTTATACGGCCTCGCGTGACGGTACCATCCTGCTTGATCATCGAGACAGTTTCACCGGCTCGCACCTTGCCGTTAAATATTCTGCCGGTAGCCATGCGACCGATGTAGTCGTTGTAATCGATGTTGGCGATCAGCATCTGGAAAGGGGCGTTGATGTCGCCCCTGGGGGGGCGGACGTTCGATACCACCACGGCAAAGAGCGGCTCCATCGTGGTCGCCTTTGATTTAATATCCAGCATGGCATACCCCAGTTTGGCGCTGGTGTAGACAACCGGAAAATCCAACTGGTCATCCGAGGCGTTCAGCTCGCAGAAGAGATCAAAGACCATGTTCAGAACCTCATCCGGGCGAGCGCCGGGGCGGTCAACCTTGTTTATGACCACGATCGGCTTCAGTCCGAGATCAAGCGACTTTTTCAGGACGAAGCGGGTCTGCGGCATAGGGCCATCAAGCGCGTCAACCAGCAGAAGCACGGAATCGACCATCTTTAGGACACGTTCGACTTCGCCGCCGAAATCGGCATGGCCGGGTGTGTCAACGATGTTGATCTTGTAGGGGCCGTGGTGAATCGAGAGGTTCTTGGCCAGAATGGTTATGCCGCGCTCTTTCTCAAGGTCGTTGGAATCCATGACCCGTTCGGTAATGGCTTCGTTCTCGCGGTACACCCCGGAATGTTTCAGCATTGCATCGACGAGCGTTGTCTTGCCGTGGTCGACGTGGGCGATGATGGCGATGTTTCTGATTTTCTCCTGCATTTGTAAAGCTCCTTAAGTTCAGCAAAATAAAACGACGGGCATTGCTGCCCGCCGAAGTTTTGTGACTCTGTCAGGTTTTAGCTGTTTTTGCAAGCGTTTTCAGTTGCTCAGTATAAAACTCATTTCATCCGCACAACCTGCGAGCAATAATGTATGCTTCGCTACCCTGATCAGAACTGAAGGATCCAAATGGCAATTGACAGCACATCTGAAAAAATGACGACAGCTTCTGACCTGCGCCGACGTGCGGATGAGCGACTGGACGCTGCC
>Ga0194060_10000998_pt1 | contig 20646 bp, 19 predicted proteins | sample SepL225m_MetaG_FD_163427 | JGI IMG/M metagenome (GOLD analysis project Ga0194060, IMG submission 163427) | Anoxic zone freshwater microbial communities from boreal shield lake in IISD Experimental Lakes Area, Ontario, Canada - Sep2016-L222-5m | ecosystem: Environmental > Aquatic > Freshwater >... | reverse complement strand
ACTCTGCACCAATAGCTAAAGTGAAGTCTTTAGTGACGGATGCGGTATAGCCTAGGGCGATATTGCCTGTAGCGCCAGAAGTGCTACTAATGGAAGTTGCTAGAGGAATGGTGTTACTAGTGCCAATAACGGAGATAGGTGTATTGGTTAAAGTTGGGTTAACGCTTTCATAACCCACACCGACCTGACCATAAAAGCCTTCAAATTTAGACTGGGCAAAACTGGAAGTTGCTAGGGTGGCGATAACTAAGCCAAGCGGTAAATGGTATTTCATCAGTGTTCCTTAGGGCTGGTTAGCTACATTAATAAAGGGTAAGGTAATTAGTAGACTCATTTTTCATTTAGAAGTCCTTGTAAGCCTCAAGACGAGGGACAGGGGGGATACATTGGCTGCCCCGTCTGGGATCAACAGGTCACACAAAGCCCCGTAGGGTCAAGACAGCCGCACATCTGCAACCCGTCATTAATAACACAGTACGTACAAGCCGGCTCTTCATAGCATTCCCCTACATCTATCGCAATCGCAGATGCTAAGTTCGGCATCAATGTGGATGCTGCAGTAATTAGTAGTACTAGTAGTTTCTTTTTCATATAGCAGTCCTTTGAAGCCTCAAGACGAGACACATCCATCAACTGCAATAATAGACTCCAGTTGCACAATCGTGACAGCAATCGCTTGTGCAGCAATCAGAGGGGATGGGGTTTAATTTCCCCAGATCAATCGCCACCGCAAACACTAAATTCGGCATCAATGTGGGAATAACTGCAATCAGCAGTACTAGTAGTTTCTTTTTCATCAGAGCCTATTTAAAAAAACGATGCAGGGATAAATCAATTAATCACTACGGGATGAGGAAAATTAATCAATTCTAAATATAAGTTTAATTTTTACTTTATAACTTACTTTCGTCAAGTATATTTTCTATTGCATCGCATTATAAAATTTTCTAGTAAGTAGAAATCTATAAGCCACTCTTTATACCAAATTTAACGGATAAAAGTACGGAATGATGAATAAAGTAAATATTAAGCTAGCAAGTATTTACAAAGCCGAAGGTATTTCAAATAAAATCATAATGAGTGGCAAATAAATTGTAAAAAAAGATACTACTTAAGGTCAAAAACTTAACGAAAAAATAATTCATTAAATGAACAAGGTAAATAAAATTAATAATCCACTCTCAGATGAGGTGTCTAACCAGTACGAAAAGTGGGTATACCCTGAGCCAATTCTTGATCTTCCAGCATGGTTAGAAAATAACTGGCAATGGTTTGATCCCAGTCACGCTTCACGTATGATCTGGCCAGACCAAGATTACAAACCTGATTTAGATATTTTGATAGCGGGGTGCGGTACAAATCAGGCCGCAGTGTATGCCTATACAAACCCTGAAGCCAAAGTCGTGGCTATGGATGTTAGTCAGTCGTCTCTAGATCATCATCAATTTCTCAAGAAAAAATATGGGCTAAAAAATCTTGAAATACATTTACTTCCCATAGAGGAAGTAAATGTATTAAATCGTGACTTTGACCTCATCGTATCAACTGGTGTTTTGCATCATCTTGCTAACCCCCAGTTAGGTTTAAATGCTCTAGCCAAATGTCTTCGCCAAGATGGAGTAATGGCATTAATGCTATACGCCAAGTACGGTCGAATTGGGGTCGAAATCTTACAGTCAGTTTTTCATGATTTAGGGTTATCTCAGGAAAGCACTCCAGTTCACATAATTAGAGATGCGCTAGAAGTTTTGCCACAGGACCATCCTGTCAGAAGTTATCTCGCAATTGCGCCCGATTTGAAATTTGATGCCGGCGTAGTAGATACTTTCCTACATATTCGCGAACAAAGCTATAGCATTAATGAGTGTATTGAGCTGATGTCCGCAGCTGGCCTCGTTTTTCAGGACTTATTCTTGAAGAGCCCTTACTATCCGCCACATTCTGCTTTAGGAGAATTTTATTCTTTTGTAAGGACTTTGCCTGAGAGTCAGCAGTGGTCAATTATGGAGCGAATTAACTTTAGAAATGCGTGCCATTTTTTTACGGCGTGTAGAGAAGACCGACCCAAAGAAAAATACAATATAGACTTTACCTCGGAAGAAATTTTTAATTTAGTACCCTCTTTAAGGTTTCGCTGTGCACTTGAAGGAAGTAAACTTTCCCGCCATAACTGGAGTTGTACTCTTAACCCCCAAGAAAAAGAAATTATCCAACGAGTAGATGGACTGTTATCGATTACTGAGATCCTAAAACAGGCCTCTAACAGCCCGGTAGTTAAGGGTCAGAGTCAAACTGATCTGAGGAGCTTTGGAAAGGCGCTCTTTCAAAAACTATGGCAGCTTGATTTCCTAGCAATGGGCTTAAAGCCTTAAATATCAAGTCAGCCGATCCTTTGGTCCCAGGTTCAAGTCCTCTTAGGCCCATCAGTAATCTAATACTAACTCTAGGGTTGGTATTTTTTTGGCTAAAATAACTTGACTAAGGAAAACAAGTTTTATATATTACATAAAATTATCGATTAAGAGCGGCAATATGAAATACAAGCTATCTGTCTATTGCTTATGCGCATTAGCATGCTCCAGTCTAATTACCTCTAGTTTTGCCCAGTCCAAGTTTGAAGGGTTTTATGGACAAATGGGTTTGGTATACGAAAGTATCAGGCCAAATTTGAACTACAGTGGGATAACTATTTCAGGCGTAGGCACACTCCCCATTTCATATTCCATAGGCAACTCAAATTCCTGGAACGGAGTTGCAACCATTGGTTACTTAGGGTCAATCAGCGAACATTTTATGTTGGGCATTGGTGCAGAGTATGAGCCCTTTATGTCTAAATCAGCTAGCTTTATCGCTCCAACCTTAAATAGCCTTAATGGTTCATGGTACAAACAGAGTTCCTACAATATCTTTATTTCTCCTGCGACTCCCATTGGAACGGATGGCTTGTTATATGGAAAAATTGGATATGCAGGGCAAACACTCAAAGACAGTGGATCAGGTGCGCCAAATACGTTTAATTTAGTTGGGTATAGCTTGGGATTAGGCTACAGACAAATCCTCAGCGGTGGTTTGTATGCTTATGGCGAAATAAATTATGCGAACCTCAGTGCCAGTGCCGTCCCCTTCTCGGGTATATATGCTGCTGGAGGAAGAGCGTGGTCTTATACCAATACCGTAAGCACTAATACCTCTAATGCTGTGCTAGGCATAGGCTATAAGTTCTAGCTGAGTATTGAATCCTTTGGTCTCAGGTTCAAGTCCTCTCGGGTCCACCAAGAAGTACCAAAACCACTTTAGGGCAGTTTTTTCATATAGAAAAATGAAATTTTCAAAACTATTATTTATAATATTTTTGTATTAATAATTGACTTTAAATATGACATTTTTATATCATTCCTAACTTAGCGGTTCCGAAGATGAGAAATCAATAATGAATTCAAGACGCAACCTTTTAAAAGCAGGCCTAGCCATGACGGCTTCAGCTACTTTACCTGGCTGTGGAGACAGCAGTACTAGCTCTAGTGGTAATTATCCTTCTACTACGCCCACGAGCACACCCAATATTCTTTTTATCGTCGTTGATCAAATGCGTTATCCGAAAGTATTTCCTGCAGGTATCACGAGTCCTGGCCAATTTCTGCAAACTTTTATGCCCAATACTTATTCCATTTGGCAAAGTGGCGTGAAGTTTGGCAATAATATTGTTGGCGCTACTGCCTGTGGCCCGGCCCGCGCAGTTTTTGTCACTGGCTTATATACCCAGCAAACATGGTGTACGGCCACAATTGCTCCGGCTTTAGGAAATTCTCCCCCTTGGCTTGATACTGCTTTTCCAACCTATGGCAAATTATTACAAGGAGCAGGGTATCAAACTCCATATGTAGGTAAATGGCATTTATCGATTACTGATCAACCCTCACCAACCTCCGGAAACCTTGGTTTAGCAGCCTATGGTTTTGAAGGCTTTACAGATGGCGTTTCGGTTGATGCGGCAAATCTACAGGGCAGCTATGGCAATCCACCTTATTATCAAAATGATGAATATATTGCCAGCACTTCTGCTAATTGGCTAAGTCAGAAAAAAGTGGGAGATAAGCCCTGGTGCTTAACCTGTAGCTTCCAAAATCCCCATGATTATCAATTTTTCCCTGCAGGCACAGAGTTTCAAACTTTTACTAATTTGTTTTCTAGTAAGGAGACAAATCCACGGGGCTATATTCAGGCAGTTAATTACAGTACACAAGTTATGTTGGGCGTAAGTTGGGCAAATAATGCATGGGTAAACCCACCAAATTATGGTTACAACCTAGCTAATGGCGTTCCACCTAACTGGGAATCCACTGCGTCAATTGCTGCTAATAAACCGACTTGGCAATCGGTTGCAAACACTTGGAACGGGATGCAATTTGGGGGAGTGAGTGAGCGCAGTAGCACTACTTCTTATTCAGTTGCGCTTTACCCTAATGCGAAAACCTACCTCGGCTATATACCCCCGGCCTTAATTGGCATTGGTGTTGCGCCTTACAGTTACTGGCAGCGTGGTTTGGATGCATACACCTTAGGTATGACCTTGGTTGATAAGCATATTGGAACGGTGTTGCAATCCCTGCCTAAAGATGTGGCAAAAAATACGATTATCGTATTTACTTCAGATCATGGGGAGCTTGCGGGTGCCCATGGTTTTCTAGCAAATAAATCCTGCTGCTTTTATGATGAAGCAGTAAGAGTTCCCTTAATTGTTTCAGACCCAACCGGCCAATTTACTGGCGACCTAGCAACGATTCGCACTCAATTAACTTCGCATGTTGATTTAGCGCCAATGCTGATGAGCTTTGCTTATAGTGGAACTACTGCATGGATGAAGGGGGACTATGCAACTTTATATGGTCAGCGCTTTAATATGTTCCCCTTACTTAAATCTGCTAGTGCTACGGGTCGCCCCTATGCCCTATATTCAACTGATGAAAGCATCACTGACACTCTCGATTATGCTACTGCACCAGATCCCTCTGGCAATCAAACGCCATTTCACATTGTTGGCGCGGTAACCCAAATAAATAAAGTGGCGGTGTATTCAAACTGGATACCCGATACAGTCACAATTTCACCTATCGGCTTACAACAATTTGAATATTATGATTACGCTACACCAAATGGCGCAATGGAAGTTGACAATACATATGCTGCTGATCCTAAGGGAGAGGCGATGGCACGTTTACTGTTAACTGATTTAGTTCCAAATGAGATGAGGGCGCCTTTACCAAGTTCACTGCGTTCTGCCCAAGATATTGCTAAAGCGCAATTAGTTGCTTACTATGCCACGCAAGACAGTGACTCGAATGCAAACGATATTTAAAAATTAACTTCCCACTCTGGCCGCTCTAGCTAATGCGCTACTTGCCCTCAACTAATGCTGTAGCGACCTAAGATCTCCATAAAGCAGTTTCTTCAGTTTAGGGAATCTCTTGGTCTTATCCTAGTCAAAATCCTTTGGTCCCAGGTTCAAGTCCTGGTGGGCCCCCCAGAAATCACAATACCAACTCTAGGGTAGGTATTTTTTTAAACGTTACTTAAAGTAACGCTTAAGGGGACTGACTTTTGGCTAATTCAAGAGAACTTTATAAATAATTTAACGGGATCTTTAGATAAGAAACGCCATTAGCTTCCTTAGGAGGAAATTCTCCTGCACGAATATTTATTTGTACGGCTGGCAAAATTAATGCGGGCATTTTTAATGTGACATCTCTTGCCGTTCTCATTCTTACAAAGTCTTCCTCCGAAACGCCATCATGAATATGAATATTATGTTCACGTTCATCAAGAACGGTTGTTACATAAGCTACCTCTCGCTCATTTGGGGGATAGTCATGGCACATATAAAGCTTCGTTTCAATTGGAAAGCTTAATATTTTCTTTGCCGATTGATATAAATCGTTTGCATTACCACCAGGAAAATCACATCTAGCCGTACCAACATCAGGCATGAATATCGTGTCGCCAATGAATATGGCATCCCCTATTACATAAGCCATACATGCAGGAGTATGTCCTGGGACAAATAGGCATTTAATCTTGAGATTACCTAAAGGCAACTCTTGATCTGCCTCAATTAAAAAGTCAAATTGAGACCCATCAGTTTTGAAAGTATCCTCTAAGTGAAAAATACTTTTGAAAACTGCTTGAACTTCTTGAATGTGCTTGCCAATAGCAAGCTTTCCGCCAAGATGCTTTTTAATATATGGTCCTGCCGAAAGATGGTCTGCATGAGCGTGCGTTTCTAAAATCCAATCAACTTGTAGCTTTTGTTGTTGAATAAACTCAATTACCTCATCTGCTGATTCAGTACTTGTTCTTCCCGACGCAGGATCATAATTAAGCACTGAATCGATAATTGCGCAATGGCTCCCCGCCTTTTCAAATACCACATGCGTAAAAGTCGAGGTAGGGCCATCAAAAAAGGTTTTTACGGTTGAAACTTTTTTATTTTCCATAATTCATTGTAAGATTATTGACCTAAAATTGCTAATCAATATCCCTGGCACTTGAGAGCTAGTTAATACTAGGTACTAGGCTTGATTTTTTTGAGCGCATATTTAATTTTCTTGATATGCTTATTTTCTATTTAACTTACCCAATTGAAATAATGAATATTAATGCTGATTACAGTCAGAAGGTCGTGATGAACCATCATGACTTACCGTGGATTAAGAGCCCTGAATTAGGGGTAGAGCGGCGAATGCTTGAGCGGCTGGGGGATGAGTTAGCAAAGGCTACTTCTATTGTTCGCTATCAACCAGGTTCCAAGTTTCAAGTCCATACCCATGAATATGGAGAGGAAATATTCGTTTTAGACGGGATATTTAGTGATGAGATCGGCAATTATCCTGCAGGCACCTACATCATGAATCCTCCAGGCTCTGCCCATACACCATTTAGTGAGTCTGGCTGTACCCTCTTTGTGAAGTTGCGGCATCTTGGCCCAGATCAAGTAGAGCGAGAAGTCATTGATACAAAAACAGCTCCTTGGCATCAAGGTATGGTCCCAGGCCTAAATGTTATGCCACTCATGCAGCAGGGTAGCGGGTCTACTTTAGTTCGATGGGCGCCGCAAACATACTTTAATCCGCATCAGCATTACGGAGGAGAAGAGATCTTTGTAATAGAGGGAGTATTTGAGGATGAGCATGGCCGTTACCCTGCTGGATCATGGATAAGAAGTCCTCATCTGAGTCAACACCAACCCTTCAGTAAAGAGGGCTGCACTATCTTTGTGAAGACGGGGCATTTACCGACATAGAAAAGCGGGTACCATTCAATTCTGTAGCCCCGATTAACTTCTAGCGGGCCTACCATTATGAAAATCCTCACTAGCGATAGTGGGGGTTTTGTCTTTTAGGCGTTACTTTAAGTAACGCTTGCGGGGGGCTTCTAATTTGCTTTCAGTCGTTCAAAATCAACCCATTTAGTGTAATGACTTGCTGTAAAAGAACTCTCTTTGGGAGTGGACCTAAATTGACAGCAGTTCAACGCAGCCAGCTCAGTTATAGCGTGCCATATGAGTGTGATTTTTATACATACCTAGAGTTAGGTAAAATCTTTTTAACAGATCTTCGAGCTGCCTTAACGTTTAGTTAAGCCCATCGCCCTAGATTTCGAATATCAAATTAATCATGGGGTGAAAACATGAGAGCTATTTTCTTTTTAATTATTGCAATTTTTACTGCTGCTCAAATCATTGGTTGTAGCGAGGGAAGTAGCTCAACTAGTACGACTGCAAAGCAAACTTCTGTTGATCCAACAATCGTCGCTACAGAAGTTGGATGCATGAGGCAATATGCTGCGGATCCATCAAACAATTATGTGAACTATGCACCTGCTATAGGGGCTCCAGAGCATACTGACTCGATTCACAGTGGCGTGCAACCATGTGCCACTTTTACTGGTTCTTTTAGTGGTTCAAATCAGGCATTTCAGAAGACATCAGTAAGTACATGGGGATCGATTCAGTTTATTGTGAATGATGGCCCCACTGGCAGCTATATTATGGGTGGAGGTTTAGCATCTGAAACAACTGGTCAATATGTTGCAAAATTTAATCCATTAACTGGGCAACAAATTTGGCTTACCTATATTAATGCTGTCAATCCACTACCTGCTGGGCAGTGGAATGCTTTTGGTAGCATGGGAGTGATTGCCGATGGAACAATTATTGCTGCAGCGGGAACAACGATTGTTAAGCTCGATCCATTAACGGGGTCAATATTAAAGTCAGTTCAATTGGGGGTATCGCCTACACTCTCAAGTCCAATTAACGCAAATTTTGACGGCTTATTGATTGCCCCAAATGCAGCTGGTGTCATTTTATTAAAAAGCCAGAATCGACCCATTGGCTGTCCCACTCAGGGAAATCTGGCGATGACCTCATGTCAAGCGCAGTATGGGCTACCACCAAATTCAACAGCGGTTGCTCTGGACTCTAGCAACCTCCAATTAATTGATTCTATTGTGCTTAATCAGATGGTGGGAACGCGTGGAGTTGTGACAAAGCACAATAATAGAATTTATTGGTATCTAGCTGGATTAAGTAATTTAGAGCGCATTATTGTTAATCCTCTCACGAGTCAATTAATTGTTGATAAAGCGTGGGTTCCCCCGTCCTATTTACTACCTGGTCAAACTGCGGGAGATGCACCTGCAGTTCTAGGAAACTGGATTATTGCAAACCAAAATGGCGGGGGGTCTGCATTAGTACCAATTACTCCTTTTGCGGTAAGTCAAGATATTAATGGGGATGGCTCTATTACCTCTGTGCGTGCCACCCCTTGGGGAACAACCCTCCCAACAGCTAGTCCAACGGGGGGTTGGAGTGCGTCACTGGGTAGTTTTGGAGTGGACCCAGAAAATAATATGGTTTACGCACAAGATACTTATGAAGGAGTAGTGGGACTTAGCTTAAATCAAACAACAGGCGTAATGACTACTGTTTGGAATCGACCCGATTGGCGCACGACAGATTATTTTTCTTTAGTTGGCCCAGCTAACCAGAGGATATTAATTTCTCAATACCTTAATCCGAATATTTCTTCTTCGACAAGTGTTCTGCAAGCTGCGCTCTATAGTGGCAACTATACCGAAACTGTAGAGTGGGCCAATGCCAGCACAGGTGCGACTATTCTTAGGCCGCCATCTAGCGCATATACGCCATCAACTGCTCTAGGATCTCTACCAAATCTTGGATATGGCGGATTAATTTATATGATGGGTAATACGGGATCAATTTATTTCTATAAGCCTTCAGCATTAAGTAATTAAACTTAATCCCTCCTACCTTGATCGTTTAAGGCCAAGCGCCTCTAAAGTCTTAATTAATTACTAAAGCAAGGGTATACCAGCAGGCCCTTAATGCATATATAGGAATATAGTTTCTATAACCAGTTTATTCCTTCGACTAGATATATTTAGCGCAGCGCCTGAGATTGGAAATAACCAGTAAATCATGAGGGCTGGGCATGCAAGTTATTGTTTGGCTGGTTATTGCTACTCTTGCTGCAACTTTAATGCATGGTTGTAGCGAGGGAAGCAACTCAACTACTACAAGCGTTATTACAGTTGACCCGACAATCGTTGCGGCTGAAGTAGCATGTCAAAAAAATATCAGTACACCAGGGTACTTCTCTTCACTAAATGGTGCCGAGGTTGCTGATGCGCAACGTAGTCAGCTTTATCCCTGCGCTGTTTTTCTTGGATCATGGCAAGGTCCGACTTTTAATGCGGTGACACAATCGGCCCAATTTAATTATCTAGGGGCTGGGTACATTAATAATAGGGAACCTGGTCAAGTCTACTTGGTAGGTGGAATGCAGCCTCCACCAACGCCGGCCAATGCTGCTGCTGGACCATTTGTGGCTCAGGTTAATTCAAGTACTGGTGCACCTATCTGGCAAACAGTGCTCAGTAGCGCTGCTAATAACCAAGATGGCCACTGGGTTGGTCCAACTAATTTAAATATCCTTTCCGATGGCAACATCGTAGAAGCATGGAGTAATCAGATTGCACTACTTGATCCCAGTACCGGTGCAATCCTAAAGCAAGTAACATTGCCAGCAAATCTGCCTGGAGGAATTGACAATACTTTAGATGGGAGTTTTAAGGATGTAACGATTGCGCCTGATGGTACGATTATTTTGAAGCAGCAGAGTCGGCCTTACAACTGCCCCATTCAGGGGGTGGGAGCACTCATTAGTTGCGCAGGAGCAGGTGATGGTCCAACTGTTCAGGCAAACTCGATGTTAGTGGCCGTCAATCCACAAACACTGCAGATTTACGATGCTGTACTAATGCCTGAGATGGCAGTAGCACCGCATACTATCACTACGTTTAATAGTCAGTTTGTCATCTATGCAGGTGGTAGTAATCGTAATCTGCAAAGGGCGTACCGCTATATCTGGAATCCAACGACTAAAAAAATCTCTCAGGATGCATCTTGGACAAATCAGCCAGATAAGACATTTGGAGTTTCATTCATGCAAGCAGGCCAGTACACCTCAGCTGCACCCGGATTTTTAGGTAACTGGGTTCTCATTCAGACCAACGGTGGTATTGCACAGGTCCAATCTAGTGTCGTCGCAATCAATCAATCCGCGCCGAATAATCAACAGTTTAATACTCCATTCCCAATCTCACAGTTTCCCATTCCACCTTCAAACACCAACCCGCCTAATACAGGTAGCTGGGCTCCACCCAAGACTGCGATTGATACTGACAACAACATGGTTTATTCGAATGATGTCGGTGTTGGTGGCATAGCTGGACTCAAGTTCAACCCCACTACCGGCGAATTGACAACAGTGTTCACTCTGCAGTATCAAACTGCCGCTTTGCAATCACTTATTGGACCAGCCAATCAACGGGTCTTAGTTACCACCAAGCACAGCTCCTATTCGCCTGATTTGTTCGGCACAAATTACACGGAACAGGTTATGTGGTTAGATGCTGCCACGGGCCGCACTCTTGCACAGTCTTCGGCCTTACCACCGATGACAGCGAATTCACTCGTTACGCCCGCCTTCGGTGGGGGCTTTTATTATCTAACTCCTTCAGGCCTAATATACCTTTCTATTTCACCTAATTAAAACCGCTAGAAAAATTATCCTGCTGGGCTTCTTGGGTTGTTAGCGACCTCACAAACTGAGTTGTCCAGGGTGAGCTCTATAGTGTTGTTATCTTTGGTCCCAGGTTCAAGTCCTCTTGGGCCCACCATAAAAAACCCTCACTAGCAATAGTGAGGGGGTTTGGTCATTTGGGCGTTACTTTAAGTAATGCTTCTGGGGGTAGGAGAAATGATCCTTAATTACTAAAGCAAGGGTATACCAGCACAAATTAATACATATATAGGAATATAGTTTCTATAACCACTTTTTCCCTTCGGCTAGATATATCTAGTGCCTTGTCTGAGATTGCGAATGCATGAGTAAAAAAATAAGAGGAGAGAACAATGCATTTTTATCAACCTATCTTAGGATCAGTTCTAGTGATTAGTGCGGGTGCAGTTCATGCGCAAGCCTCAAGCTTTAATGGCGCATTTGGTCAGCTTGGTATTGGATATGAGCAATCGTCGCCAAGTTCAGTGAGTAGCTCAGCAGCATTTAATGGATATTCTATTCCCGCTAACTCAACCATGGGAAATTCAAGCTACTTAATTGGCACAGGCTCGGTGGGTTATTACGCAGATGTCGCTAAAGGTTATCTATTAGGCATTGGCGCCGAATATACCTTGGGAGGAAGCGCGCAAAACTATACGGAGTCAGGGAGCATACGTGGTACCACATATAGTTCAGGGAATTATTATTATCAAAAAAACTATTCTTATAATATTTTTCTCTCTCCTGCTATGGTGGTTGGCACGAATGGCTTAGCGTATTTGAAGGCTGGCTATAGCGGCGCCCAATACAAGCAATTTACATCCTTATCGTCTAATTACACTGGATATTCATTAGGTCTTGGATATAAGCAAATCATTTCGGGTGGTATGTATGGTTTTGGCGAAGTAAATTATGCTAATTACGGTAACCAAACTGTTTCCACTAGCGCTAGAGTAAATACTGGTGCTACTGGTACGGGGGCTGTTGATACCTTAACTGCGTCAGGCACCAATGGGATGAGTACTTTAAATTTCCTAGTTGGGGTTGGATATAAGTTTTGAGCGTTTCAGTATTTTTTAAATCTTCAAGAACCTGATCAGTAAACCCCAGTTAGAGATAGCTGGGGTTTTTGTCTTGTGACCGTTAATTTAAGTAATGGATGAAGGGGGGTCATCCTTAATTCATTCCCAAACCAAGGGTATACCAGCGTAACATAAGGTATATATAGTATAGTTACTCTAACCAGTTTTTTCCTTCGGCTTAATAGCCATTGAGCATCTGGCCTGAGTCTTTGACGGCTAGATAAACCGCGTTAATAGATCTTCGTATTTTATTGATGGGGTAATAAATGTCTAAAGATATAAACAGTAATGCGTATGACGTCACTAGTATCAGTTGTGGGCGAGATCATACTCTGGCCTTACTGAGTTCAGGCAAGGTAATGGGCTGGGGTGGCGACGGGAGCGGTAGGCAGTTAAATACAGCGTTTGATGTATGTAGCACAATAGTGCCTCCCACACACCCTGGTGAGGTGAGCGCTCAATCTCAATTTTTGTCAATTGCTGCTGGACATAGCGTTAGTCTCGGCTTAACAGATAAGCATGAGGTGGTGGTTTGGGGTTCATGCGCAACTGGTGTTGGTGGTCAACTGGATGCCGTTGCAGTATCAAGACCACAAAGGGTTGTAGGACTACCTTCGGCACATGAAATAGTGGCAGGAGAATTTCATTTTGCTGCCATTGATCAGCATGGTGCTATCCATTCCTGGGGTTTAAATACTACCGGGACGCTTGGGCGGGTAAGCGAGACTCTAAATTCTATACCGGGTCCTGTCATTGCATTGCCTCCCATTAAACACATTGATCTTGGGCAAGGTTTTATGTTGGCTCTGACGCGTGATGGCAGACTCTATTCTTGGGGAGGCAATACTGCTGGGCAACTAGGCTTAGGGCATCTAAATACTGTGGATACACCAGTACCTATTTCCTTACCAATGCGGATAGAAAAAGTATCAGCGGGTGCAACACATGCTTTGGCGATCTCTAATCAAGGCAAAGTCTACGGTTGGGGTAGTAATAACAAAGGACAACTTGGAATTAGCAAAAAAATGTACTCTGTCACTCCTGTTGCGCTTACGATGCCCGAACCGATGAAGGCTGTAGCAACAGGAATGCATTTTTCATTAGCACTATCGCGAACGGGCAATGTCTACTCTTGGGGCTGGAATGGCTTGGGCCAACTAGGTTTAAATGATTTAATTGATCGCCATCAGCCAACCCGCATTCCCGGGTTATCTGGGGTTCGTGCAATTGCAGCAGGGCAGATGCACGCGGTTGCTGCAGCGCCGGGTAACCTATTTGGTTGGGGGATGAATGGGGCGGGTCAAATTGGTTTGGCGCAAGCAAAGCAACAAAAACCATTCTCTTTTCTGACGATTGCCTAAAAGATCATGACTATGAGCCAAGATAAAGAAGAGTTTTACTCACGCCGTGAATTCTTGCGTGTGGGCGCTACTATCGCAACAGGTATTGCGGTTCCACCATTACTCACGAATTGTAGTGATGGTAGTAGCAATAGCAGTAGTTTGGAGACTTTTGTTCAGCCCCAAGTTATACAATCGGTTGGTGGGGTTCTAGACATTACGCTAACTGCGCAGTATCTCAATACCTTGGTGGGAAGTACTGCTAACGGTTCGGCAATCAGCACCCCGAGTTCAACTGCTAATGTCAATTTACGAGCCTTTGCTGTGGGCAATAGTGCAGCGACTATTTGTGGGCCGACACTCATATTAAATGTGGGCGATCGACTGCGCATCAAGCTGGTCAATCGCTTACCTGCTAACCCAACTCCCATCGCTAGCAACCCAGTTTTTTTAGGTTACCCGAATAATACAAATATGCATACGCATGGCTTTCATGTTTGGCCTGGCATTCTTGATGCAGCTATTCCACTCTATGGTGATTATGTGATGGATCACACAGGTGAAGGTGTTACACCAGGAGGCCCAGATCGTCAGTACCAATACGATATTCGCTCCGATCATCCAGCTGGACCATTTTGGTATCACCCCCATTTTCATGGGTCTAGTGCAATGCAGTTAGGAAGTTTTATGGCAGGCGCCATCATGATTAGAGGCCCGGTAGATGCTATACCAGAGATGGCAGATGCGAAAGAGTTAATCTTTTTATTTCAAGCTCCCTATTACGCTAAGACAACCAGTCCAGACTCTTCATTTGGAGTGGCTAATGGATTACTAGAGAGCTTTTCACAGATGAATGATCCAGCGGGCCCCAATATTGCTCCAGTACTAATTAATGGTGTTCGGCGCCCAACAATCGTGATGCAAAGTGGCGAAGTGCAGCGTTGGCGTTTTATTAATGCTCAAGTATTTAATTTTCTTAATTTAAGTCTGGATGGTCATACCTTAAATCAATATACCTCTGATGCCTATGGCAGTCATACCTATACAACCCCAATTTTTGCACCTACCTATCCAACTCCAACCTTACCCCAAGGTATCGTCTTAGGAGCAGCTAATCGCTCCTCTGTGACGCTTAAGGCTGGCGCACCAGGAACATATTATCTGCGTAATCTAAGTACTCAACAGGCATCTCGCGGAAGTCAACCTGAAGATATTTTGGCTACTATCATTGTGCAACCATCGACCGTTGCAATGGCATTGCCAAGCGCACCATTTCCGGTGACCAATTTTCTTGACCCCATTACGGATGCACAGCTTGCAGCAGGGGGTGGGGTGCAGCGTAATATTGTTTTTCGCTTGGTAGCTAATGTATTTCCCCCTACGTCTTCTGGAGGAACAACAAAAACTACCTTAACAACCGCGGCAGGTAATGCAGGCACTCTTTTACCAAATTCAAATAATTCACCACCCGCGGTATTCGATGTGAGCGAGTGGGTATACAACACAGATGCGACTACGATGCAGAACACCGCATTTACTATTGGTTCTGCAGCTCAGGCCACGGGGAAGCCAGGCCAAATGACTAACCCAAGCACTTATTTTCCATTTCAGGCAACAGGAGCCCCTACCCAAACTGTTCCATTAAATAGTACAGAAGAGTGGACGATTTGGAATATGAATAACATTTTTCATCCTTTCCATATTCACATAAATCCAATGTGGGTAACTAAAGTAAATGGGGTTGCGATCACGCCATATTGGGCCGACACTATTGCGCTACCTAGCGGATCGGCAGAAGCTCCAGGGTCAATTACCTTTAGAATGCGTTTCATTGATTTTACGGGGCCTTACGTTATGCACTGTCATATGCTGGTGCATGAAGATATGGGAATGATGCAAGCAGTGACCGTAGTCTAGAGATTGCTGAAATTTAAAAGAATCATTTGGAGCACAAGCACTCAGGTTCAAGTCCTGGTGGGCCCACCATAAAAAACCCTCACTAGCCATAGTGGGGGTTCGGTCTTTTGAGCGTTACTTTAAGTAACGGTTAGGCTAAGACTGGAATCAATGCATGTTTGACTTTAGGTAGTCCAGATTTACGAACTTGCCATAAGTCATAAGCTGCTTGTAGGGCTAGCCAAACACTAGCACTACCACCATGTTTCTCGCCTAACCAAGCTTCAATACGCAGAGCCATTTCTGGAGAAATCCCAGCCTTACCATTAATCACCCTAGAAAAAGCAGCGCGAGTTATGCCAAGCTGTTCTGAGGCCTCCGTTACAGTCAGCTCTAGCGCTGGAAGAATATCTTCTTTTAGCGTGAGGCCAGGGTGTGGAGGGTTGTACATTTTAGTCATCATTATTCCTATTTTTTTAGTGGTAATCCTGGTAGTCAACTAAAACCGCATCTTCACCTTCAAATTTAAAAGTCATTCGCCAATTTCCATTTACTGATATTGAATAGTGATTAAGTAGCTTATTTTTTAAAGGATGCAAGTCCCAACCAGGGATATTCATATCTTCCCATTTTTTTGCAACATGTAATCTGGCTAATTGTCTAGCAAGCTTATTAGCTTGAGCCGCTTGGATCCCAGACTTTTTACCTGTTTCAAAAAAGAGCTGTAAGCCTTTATGGCGAAATCTTTTAATCATGATTAATTGTATACTGAAACTATACGCTATGCAACTAGTGGGATTAAACAATCAAAGCTCCTAGAGCCAGATTCAAGTCCTCTTGGGCCCACCAATATTAAATCCCTCACTAGCGATAGTGGGGGTTCGGTCTTTTGGTCGTTACTTAAAGCGACGCTTAGGGGCTCTAAATTATATGTAAGTAGGCAAACTAGCCCTTACTAGTTGACACCCTTTTTTCATAACGTATTCTTGAAACTTCTAGAATCGCCCATTCTGCCAAGTAGCTGACAATGTATTCATTGCTTGATGGAATAGGTTGCTTAAAATCAATATGTAAGCCTTGAATTTTTGGACTCTCCCTAAAGCCTATCGCAAGGTTGAGTAATTGGCATATCTTCTCAGGGCATTGTTCGGATATTAGTGCTTTACTTATACCAATATCTAATAGTCGCTGTGCAAGAGAAGATAAAATTCGCAGGTGCTCATGCGTCGTTATTTGAGGAAAAAGTAAAAAAATGAGGATGCTGATTTTATTTTCATCCGGTGCAGCAAAATCTATGGCCCCAGCTAAATTTATAAGACATCCAGCAGGCATGTTAATTCCAGCAACTATTCCATGGGGAATAGCAATTCCAGAACCCAGGGCAGTAGAACTTAAATCTTCACGGACATTTAAAGCATGAACTACGGAACTTGAAGGTATTCCTAATCTTTTTTCAAAAAGATCACCTGCAACAGTAAAAGCTTCAGCTTTATTTCTAGCAGGACTATTAATGGCTATGCAATCTATCGTAAATAGATCATTCAGGATATTCATCTTGATCAGGTAGCTTTTCGTGATGGTGATCTTGCGTCTTCTCTTTGTGTTTTGCCACTTGGCGTTCTAACTTATTTACTACAGCATCAATCGCATGGTAAAGATCTTCGCTCTGGGCTTCTGCATACAGCTCTTTACCTTTGAGGTGGATAGTCAGTTCAGCTGTATGACGTAAGGCCTTCTCTGTAGTGTTATCAATCATAAAAAAGACAGTCGCATCAATAACATGGTCAAAATGCTTACGAATCTTTTCCATGCCATTTTCTACATGCATGCGCATGGCAGGAGTCACTTCAAGATCACGACTATTAATCGTTAAGTTCACTGGCAATGTCTCCTGTACAGTCAAGGAAATAGGAGTTAATTCTTTTTTATTTTTTAACATCTGGAGCAAAGTACGTTTTATTTTTAGGAACCATTTTTTTGATACCTAATTCTTAAATTAAAATCATCTTTTCCATAAATTTTCCAAAACTTAATGTCTTCAAATAGCTTGTCAAGATCTGCATACGATAGGTTCTTCATATCCAGAAGATTGATTGAGTTACCTGCCTCTAGCTTTGCTATTGCATTGGCATATGTCAGTTCAGCCATTACAAGGCCCTTTAATCAAATTGATCTATGAATAAATAAAATAGTCTTAATTAATCATTAAATAACACCTTCAAGTTGGCAAATAAAAAAAATTAGATAAATTAACCTGATTTATTCCTAATAAAGGTACATGATGTAAGTTCGATAAGTAAGCACTCTAGGGAGTTTTCACTATCAATGAATTTGTTATCGAACGTTTTCATTTAGCCTTTAGGGCAGGGCTAGTAAATCGGTTTGGCAAAATACCTACCGCTAATAAGTTAGCTATTGAATTCAATCTTCGTAACTTTGAGTCAAAACCAATTTCCCGAGAAGCTGCAAGAAAATGGATTAATGGCCAATCACTTCCTGAGACAGCAAGACTTAAAATATTAATTAGCTGGCTTAACTTAGATGCAGCATTCATTTACTCTACGACTTTCATCGAGAAAGCTAGTGATCATCTGAGGATTGATGGCGACCAAGATAAGGCAAAAGTAGAGGCCTATCAGCTGCGAAAAATAGAAGGCTTTGCCCAAGCCGCTTTGAACTTTGTTTCACCCCTGACGGCTATATTAAATAAAGATGGCATTATTATTTTGGTCAATAACGCATGGCGATCTGCTGCCATGCTATATCCAAAATTAAAGGGCGGAAGCCTAGGATGTGAGGGCGTTAATTATCTTGAGGTTTGTGACAAGGCAAAAGGACTAGGCTCTACAGAGGCTAATAAAGTGGCACAGTGTATTCGTGATGTTATGGCGGACAACACGAATACATTTGTCTCAAAATATCCCTGCCATAGCAATGGAGATAAAAGGTGGTTTGAGGTTAAGGTATCTGCCTATAAACACTTGAAAGAAGTGTGTATTGTTCTTACACATATTCCGATTACAGAAGCAGCCTTTAATAAGAAAAGCTAATTAGAGAATGTTGATCGAAAGATTTACTAAGTTAGCCCTATGGTTAGCTCGGATTCAGTTATATCTTTATTCTCATTAAGTCAGTGCTATATCCGAGTTATTTAGGTTGACAAAAATAAGATATAGTCTCATTATAAATAATTATAATTATAATTTTAATAATAATCAATGGGGAAGAGACCATGAGTAATCAAAGACGTGACTTTCTAAAAGTATCCGCTTTAGCTGGCAGCGCTGCATTAGCGACACCATTTATTTCAAGTCAGGCGGTGGCAGCTGGACCAGGTGCTGGTGCAGTTAGGATAGCCAATCCGGAAATGGCAAAGAATATGGTTGTGCTTAACTACAAAGAGGGTAATCAATATATTCTTGGAGTAAAAACTGATAAGGGAATTTTACAAGTAGCAAAAGCTGCAAAGCAATTTAAGGTGAAGGCACCCAATAATACAGATGACTTAATTGCTAATGGCGATCAGGGGCTAGGTAAATTGGTTTTATTAGCCTTAAGTAAGGGAAAAGCAGATCTTTTTCTTGATGAATCTAAGATTGAATATGCGCCGGCCATTACCAATCCAGAAAAGATTGTTTGCGTAGGCCTGAATTATGCCAAGCATGCCAAAGAAACTAATAACCCTATTCCCAAGCTACCGATTCTATTTAATAAGTTTAATAACACATTAAATTCGCATAATGGCGTAGTTGCTGTTTCTAAAGTTAATGCTGAGAAATTTGATTACGAAGCTGAGCTAGTCATCGTAATAGGTAAGAGAGCTTATAACGTGAGTGAAGCAGATGCATTATCTTATGTATTTGGTTATGCGACCGGTCAAGACTTTACTGCACGCGATTTACAACAACGTAGTAGTCAGTGGATGATTGGAAAAACAAATGATGGATTTGCGCCAATTGGCCCATATATTCTTACAGCTGATCTTGTTGGAAATCCAAATCAGCTAAAGATCGAGCAATACGTCAACGGGGAGGTCCGTCAATCGTCAAATACCAATGACATGGTATTTAATTGTGCGCAGATTGTGAGTTATACGTCTAAGATTTTTACTCTTGAGCCTGGTGACATTATTTTTACAGGGACACCCGAAGGCGTTATCAGCGGCTATCCAAAAGAGAAGCAAGTTTGGCTGAAGCCGGGAGATAAATTAGAGACTCGAATTGAAAAATTGGGTAATCTTAAATTTACCTTAACGTAAGATTTAAATATATTTATAGGCTATTAATAGCCCACAGGCAATTTTAATACCAACTCTAGCGTTGGTATTTTTTTAGGCGTTACTTTAGTTAACCATCGGGTTTACCTTTTAAGCTAATTCAATAGGGCTTCATATCAATAGCTTTGGTAAGATTAACCATATTTAAGGAGGGCCCCTATGATTCAGACCCAAGACATCATTATCAATTTGATTGAGGTGAATAAGGAAAACTGGTCATTTGGTAATGGCGAGATGCAATACGGCCCAAAAGCTTAAAATTGAGGCGGAAACCGAAATGAAAAAAATAGTACTCTTTATGATGTTTTTCATTTCGGTGATAGCGTCAGCCCAAGGCGATACCAAGCCTAAAAATATCATTATTTTGTTTGCAGATGGTACTACCAGTAGTCAATATGAGTTTGGCCGTTATTCCAGTGTACTGTTACGACAACAATCATTTGCCGTAACAGATATCGTAATGGCCAAAGGCCAGTATCAGTTGATGAAAACAGAATCGGCAAATTATTTTGTAACCGATTCGGCAGCAGCTGGATCGGCAATGTCCACTGGCTATAAAGTCAATAATGGTTCTATATCTATCACCCCAGATGGTAAGGCGCCGCCCACCATAATGGAAGTTGCTAAAGACAAGGGCAAGAGAATTGGACTACTAAGTACTGCACCAATTTATGATGCCACCCCAGCTGCATTTAGTGCTCATGCCAAATCAAGGCGAGATTATGAATTGATTGTGAATCAGTATCTAGAACTTGCTCCAGATGTTCTGATGGGTGGCGGATCCAATTACTTCCTACCAAACTCACTACCTGGTGGAAAACGCCAAGACGGCAAGAATGTGATTGAAGCCTTTAAAGCAAAAGGATACCAATATATCAATACACCAGAACAACTCAAGCAGATCAAGTCAA
>Ga0194060_10000997_pt1 | contig 20666 bp, 8 predicted proteins | sample SepL225m_MetaG_FD_163427 | JGI IMG/M metagenome (GOLD analysis project Ga0194060, IMG submission 163427) | Anoxic zone freshwater microbial communities from boreal shield lake in IISD Experimental Lakes Area, Ontario, Canada - Sep2016-L222-5m | ecosystem: Environmental > Aquatic > Freshwater >... | reverse complement strand
TGTCCAGATTGTGAAGTTCCAATTGCATCTTGTTTCTATTATACTAACGCTTTAGGAGATCAAATAACTACAATGCAGCTTACCGATTATGCTACGGCAATGGGTAATAAAATTTGTACTATGATCTTTGAACTAGTAGTAATGCAAACAGCAATCACTTCACAAGAAGTTCGTATTGTTGCGCTTGAAACAAAAGCACCAGTTATCATTCCTTTACCAGACGTTACACCACTATGTGTTGTAAACCCGGGTATCCCGACTCCTATGAACGTTGTACTCCAAGCATTGGAACAACAATTCTGTACTTTAGTAAACGTAACAGGTTCCCCTAATGAGTTAACTGATTCATTTGGAGCAGAATGTAATGGTCTTACTAATCAACAACAACTTAATGGTTTAGGTACTATGGGTAGTATTGTTGGTTGGAATAGCCAAGTATTTACACTTGCTGATTCTTTTGTAAACATGTGGTTGACCATATGTGATATGAGAGCCGCAATAAGAAACATACAAATAAACTGTTGCCCAACTGCTTGTGATGGAATCGTCATAAACATGACAGCAACAATAGAAGTAAACACTTTAACATTGTATTTCTTAGGATCAATACCTACAAACTTTGCACAATGTCTTCCTTCAGGAACTACTAATGTTACAATTACAGATCAAAGCGGTAACACAATCGTTGTTCCATTTAATCTTATAGCATACATGAATTTATCTACAGGTTATAACATCTCGTTAAACTTGACACCGATAAATGTTGCTGATAACTTAACAATATCTATTACACCATGTTTATACAATAGTGTAACAGATTCGACATGTCAAAGTTACGTCGAGTATACTTTGGTAAATAATGCTGGTTGCTTTACATTAGCACTTACACCAACCTTTGATACCATTGCATATACTGGAACTTCTGGACCAGGAGCAGCATCCTATACAGTAGAACTTTGGTTAGGTATGAGTATGATAACTTCACAAACAGTTGCTGTAACAGGGGCTACATTAATTGCAGGAACATTTACTGGATTATTATCTAGTACATTGTATCAGGTACGTTTAAAAGTTGATCCATCACCATGTGGAACTCCTTATTACTGTCCTTTTACAACTGCAACAACAATTGCAAATCCTTGCCCAGCACCAACTAATGTAGTACCAACAATAACAATAGATCCACAACCATGAGCTGTTCAACTTGTAAATGTAAAAATCAACCGTGTGGTTGTGAGGACCAAGGACTTGTAACTCCATGTCCTCCTACTATTCCTTGTGATGATCCAAATGCTTGTCCGGAAACGTTCGATGCAAAATGTGTTTATTACAACGGAATAACAGACAACTGTACTGGCATCCAATCAGGAATGACTGTAACAGAAGTAATAGAACAACTAGAAACAGTTCTTGGACCATTACTTTGTTTACAATGCCCTAGTGCATTTTTACCAATATCAGGTGCTTCAGATGTTAGTTTAACACCAACACTTGTGTGGAATGCTGTTCCAGGAGCTACAGAATATAATGTATATTTAGATGTTGTAAACCCACCGCTTATAGCTGCTTTAACTACAACAAATACATCTTTTACTATAGGTAGTCCTTTAATTGAAAACACTGTTTATTATTGGGAAGTAGTTTCTGTAAATGCTGCAGGTAAAGCAATTGATTGTTCAATACAATCGTTTACAACATTAACAGTTCCGGTACCTGTTTGTACTAATTCTGTTCAATACATATTGGACTTGGCAATAAAGGCATCACCTTCTACTGACTATGCTGATATCTTAGCAACAATCGAATCTACTTTAACTAATGGCGTAATGCTTACAGAATGTGATCTATGTTGCCCAGATTGTAATGGTCAGGCTGATTTAGATAGTAGTCCTTATGTATTAGGTAATACTCTAAACTTCTTAGATATAATTACATATTTAGGGGATCGTTTTCTTTACGGATGTTGTTTAAATGTTGAAGCTTCTTTAATAGCTTATTCTGTATTTTTAGAATCCATAGGATCAATAAAGTTTAATAAATGTTGTAACGAGTTTGGTACATGTACTAATAACATATCTGATGCTGTAGTAGATTTCTCTACTATTTTAGCAGATGGTATTTTAGAATACAACAGTTTAAATGAGGATACTTCAGTATGTATCTTATTGGATACACTACAAGGTATTGTTCCAAGTTTTACACCACTTGAACTTCAAAACTTGATTATAGCTATCTTAGAAATAGGTATAGTTGTGGATTGTCAAAATGGTCAAATTATGATTAGCTCAATACCAACATATACAACATATAATCCTTTTAAAAAACCTAAACCAAAACAATAATGGCACCACAACCAGCAACACTTAAGATAACATTTACCAGCAATTATTATGCTGGAGCTCACATGATATGCTATAGAATAGCAGGTTCAGGTGATCCCTATGTATGCGTGCCTGTTTCTTGTGGAAGTTACGTTCCACCTGCAGTAGCACCAACTTGCTTTTTAGATATACCAGTTACTGTAGATAACTCTACTTGTGATCAAGTATCCTATGAAGGATATGTATATCCTACCTGTGCGATAACTGAAGAAGAAATTGCAGCGGCGTCTACTAGTTTCTTTATAACGTTTACTCCGGATCAACCGTGTTCACCTTATACAATAACTTGTACAGGTGTTGAATGCGAAGCCTTTGAAATAAATACTTGTAACGGAACAGTTGCAACAGATGGTCCATTAGTTCCTCAAGGATACGTGGTAAAAGGATGTTGGCCTGCCAATCCAAGTTCACTACTTCCACAACAATGGACAGTAGTAGCTGAGACGGATTGCTGCTATACATGTTCAACTATAGTGTTCACTAATACAGATCCAACCAATCCATACGAAGGATTCTATACGGATTGTGCAACAACAGAAATAGTTAGTACAGGTCCTATACTTCCAAGTTTTAGTGTTTCTTTTTGTGGTGTAACTAATAGCGGATATTCAAATGATCCAGCAATAACAATTACTGATACTCCGGGTTGTGCATAATATATAAGTCACGATTTGTTGGTTTAAACGTGACTGACAGGCAATTGCCCCGAGAGAAATCTTGGGGTTTTTGCTTTATTTTTTGTATATTGCGCAATAAACGTTCAAGGTTTATTTTTAAACCTCGATTATTTTTCTTATATTATACTAAGGCTTGTTACAATGTATATAAACTCAACACTCGATAGAACAGCACCACGCTTTAGACCTACAAGTTTAGGTCTTATGAATGCTAACATCTTTGTAGAATTTAAGAATAAGTATCCACAGTATAGAAACATCCCTGACGAAAAGCTTAAAGAAATTATTTATGAGTACAACGGGAAAATGTGGGAAGCTGCTATCGACTGCAGGGACGGTGTGGAACTACCTGAAGGTTTGGGCAATGTATTTATCGGAAGTTGCAAAACACCTGTAAAAATTAACAGAGACCATCAAACTTCAGAAAAGCTTGGTACAACAGTTCAAAACAGAAACTTAGCTACGGATGGCTATCTTGCTAAAATATTCTATACCAACCATAAAACCAAATACAGGTTCCGGAATAGAAACTTGTGGATGTTTAAAGGAGATAGAAAATTTACCAATAGAGTATCTTCTGTATATAAGGAAGAGTGGCCTAAGTATATCGTAGTAGAAGATTATAGAAAAATATCATCTTTTTTTACTAACTTACGTAAGAAGGAGTATATCAAAAAGCTAATCGATGCAAATAAAGTCGATGCTAGTTATAACGAATTTGATCTAGATTAACATGGCAACAACAATAGGAGATGCAGTATCTCGAATAAGAAACGTTTTAAAAGGTGTCAAAGAGGATCCTTTTATAACGGACCGTTTTATTTATAGTGTACTAAGTAAGTATTCTAAAATGCTTATCAGAAGACAGGATAACGAGAACAAGATCATGCGGTTCCAGAGTTTATTTGAACCTTTACCTTGTGTAGAGCTTGTTGAAGTTGATAAGGTTGAAGCATGTTGTTCAGGTATAAAATCTAAGTGCATAATAAAACGTACTAAAGACAAGTTACCTACCGTACTTGAAGGTTCATATGGTCCTTTATTTCGAAGCATAACATCTATCGATACTTCTGTAGAGATGATCAAGACATACCCGGTTACTTATACAGCAATGACAAGAACCACAAACTTCAAATATAACACTAGTAAATACTATTGGTATCTTAATGGTTACCTTTACTTTCCTAATATTGATTGGGAAGCCGTGAGAATAGAAGGTTTATGGGAAGCTCGTATTACAGACCTGGTTTGTGATGGAGATAGTTGTACATTAAGACAAGAAGATAACTTCCACATACCGGAATATCTATTTGCTGAGATGGAACAAATGGCTTTAAAAGAAATAAGTACGAGTGCAACTATACCATCGGATGGTCCGAATGATAAACAAAATATTATAAGATAATGAGCTATAATTATACTTTAAGATATAAACGATTCGATCAACTCTTAGATGAGATTCGTGTCGATTTCCAGAACTATAACCTGGAAAATTATATTGAGCCACAACAAATGATCAAGGTAGCAAAACGTGTAAACTACGATTTGGGCTTACGTATCTTTAAAACAAAAGAAGTACTTTTAGATGTAGAGAAAGGTCGTGTAAAACTTCCTGATGATTTCTTTGTGTTAAACTACGCTTTGATTTGTGATGAAGTATCAGTTACTCAAGCAATGCCGCAAGGTACTTGGTTAGAAGAAAGACCGTTTGTTACTCCTTATAAACAAACATCAACAACAATAGATGTTTGTGCAGCGCCTATTGTAAACTGTGCAAGTTGTAATACTGCTCCCTGCGGATGTGGTAATACCAGAACATGTAACTGTAACCAGTCGACGTGTAATACTTGCTTTACTACGCCATTACCTACATCAGCAGATAGCTATTGTTTCAAACCAAAAGTAGAACTTAGATGTAAAGGTGATGCTTACGAGTTAGTACAAATAGTAAATCCAGGCATTACTCGTACATATAGAAGAATGCTTCCGATCAGAATACTAGAAAACCCACAATCAATTGAATGCGGTTGTCCAAACCTTTATATGAACAGTGTTGCTACAGCATGGATTCGTGATGGTTGGTTTTATACTGATTTCGAATGCGGTCATATCTATATTAGTTACCAAGGTATGCTTGAGGATGATGATGGAAACTTATTAGTTCCTGATCATGACATGCTTAACGAATACTATGAGTACGCGTTAAAGCAAAGAATCCTTGAGAATCTTATAATGAATGATGAACCACAGGCAGCAGCTAAACTACAACTTGTTGAAACTCGTTATAGAGCTGCGCGTAACTATGCATTGTCCATTGTAAATACACCAAATTTCTCAGAAATGAAACGCGTATGGGCGGCAAATCGCAAGGCTCAGTATGCAAGATATTACGATATGTTTAAAAACTACCCGTGGAATAATTCAAGTCAAGCGACTGATTTTAATCCTACGAGTTTTAGTTCACAACCATCAAGTTATTAGATATGGCTCAAGATTCAAATAGCACATCCAGTAATTCCGTTCAGCGCTTTGATAAAGAGCTGAATGAGGATATGAATGATTTTCACTTGCCCAAAGACTCGTGGACCCAGGCTAGAAATGCTATTAACAATTCTAAAACTGGTGACATAGGTAAACTAGGTAATGAACCAGCAAATGTTTATTGTACAAAAGCTCCGTATCCAATTATTGGTGCAATACATTTAGAATCAGATCAGTGGGTTATTTTTTCAACAAACGATACGGATTCTGAGATAGGACGTTTTAGTGAAACATCGTGTACATATACAACACTTGTAAACGATCCTTGTTTAGGTTTCAAAAGAACAAACCTGATCAAAGGTGTATCTCGCCCAACAAGCGATTGTACATTTATAATTTACTGGGATGATTCCTTGAATGTATCTAGAGCAATGGATGTTGATAATGTTCCTTGGATACAAGTATGTACTGATGGGAATGGAGTAATACTTCCTGGACCAACTGGTTATGTTGCCGTAGGTTGTATAACTTGTACTGACACTGATCGTTTGGATTGCGATAAAATACGCTTAGCAAGATTGGTAAACACTCCGTGTTTCAGTCTTCAGAAAAGTGCTAGTGGCGGAACATTGCCTAATGGTTCTTACTTCGCAGTAATAGCATATACAGTAAACTCACAAAAGATAGGTGATTACTCATTGCCTTCAAATGTACAACCAATGTACGATCACAACAATGTGGCCGGTTCATTGGAAGTCATCATAGATTCTATCGATACCCGTTACGATGAGTTTCAATTGGTAATAGTATCGATTGTAAATCAACAAACAGTAGCTAGGATAATCGGTATTTACGATACACATCAAAAACGAATCACAATAGATAGCATTGATCCAACTTGGCCAGTAGAAACATTAGCTACAATATCAATCAGGACTCCGGTCTTTGAGCGTACCGATGCAATGTATACTGTTAATGATTACTTATTAAGAGTAGGTCCAAGAACAAGATTTGATTTTAACTACCAACCGCTTGCAAATCAGATTGCTGCAAAATGGCAATCCATAGAATACCCAACAAGTTATTATCGTAATGGTGGTTCTAATGTTGCATACATGCGAGATGAGGTTTACTCATTCTTTATACGTTGGGTTTATAATACAGGAGATAAAACTCCATCATATCATATTCCGGGAAGACCTGCTTTTCCTGCAGAAAATGCTTTTGGACCAGGTGGACCAGATTCATTACCAGATGAAATTACTGCTGGTATAAACTTTAACTGGGCTGTGAATAATCTAGCAACCGGTACAACTGTTTCTACACCTCTTCCTGATGGCGGTGTTGTAATAGGTGAAGGTTATATGGGATATTGGGAATCATCAGAGTTCTATCCTGATACTAAACCGCATATTTATAACGCCAACGATTTGACTAATCCGTGGGCGACACCGACTACTATTCCTTATCCGGGAACCAATCCAGGTTTCATTAATACTACAACAGGTTCTGTTACAGTTGGAGATTATGATTTATGCGGTAAGCCTATTCGTCACCATAGATTTCCAGAAGAAAGCACACACCCGTCTGTAGAAACATTTACTGATGCATCACCTAATTTTGGTAATGCGATACGTTTGATGGGTGTAAAATTTGAGAACATCCGTCCACCAGTTGACAATGCAGGAAATCCTATTCCAGGTATCGAAGGCTATGAAATACTTCGTGGTTCCCGTAATGGGAACAGAACTGTATTAGCAAAAGGTATCATATGTAATATTGGTACTTATGCTTTAGAAAATGGAGCAGGAACAGGCGGATTAGTAAACTATCCGTATAACGATTTAAGAACTGATGAGTTTTTAGCTAATGAAAAAATAACAAACAATGCTGCATTAAGTCCATTGTATGGTGGCACTAGTGATGAAACACCTACTTTTACTTCACATGTTTTATTGAATCCGGGAAGTTGGTCAAATTATCTATTTTCTTTCCACGGTCCTGAGACAAGTTTCTATGATCCTTTTTTATCAGAGAAAGAACTTAAGATATATGGAGAAATAAACGGTAATGTTACTGGACAGTTTATAAGATCAGAGAAACATCCTAAAGAAAAACTTTTAACTGACTCAGCATTTTTCTTAGCAGCTATGGCAGGTATTGGTATAGCTGGCTTAAAGCTAAATGGTAAAAGGACAAGCTCTTTTGATCCTCCTCATTGGCCAGGATTCTCTTTTGATCAGCCACGTACTACTGCTTGGACATCAGTACCATATACAGGTCCTCTATCATCAACTGTTTCTATATGGAAAAAAGCTACTCCGGCTACTCTTGATACTCTTGGATTACTAGCTGCTGATGCAGGTTTTAATATTGCAGGAAATACGGCATATGAAACTGTGTGGAAAGAAGGTGGTAATCTTGTTAATAGCATCTTTGGTATTAATACTGATGAATCTTCTGGTTCATATGGATTAGGCGAAAGCATTGGATGGAGTAATGCAAATACAAGTACGGGTAATACTGAATATATGAAAAGATATAATCAGGATGACGGTGATTCTCAAAATATGCCTAAATTTTTAAGAGCGCTTTCGGGGATGGCCATCTTCTATAATTACTTTACAACGGGTACTGATTCTATAATACAGCTTATTAAGGCTATGCTTGGAAAACGTGATTTTGCATTACGTTATCAATCACATTGTTTTTATAATAGATACCGTAAACCAAATGGAGAAAGAAGAAGACCTATAGTTGATTCTATTTATATGGGTCCACAGATTACAAATTTTGATGGTATCAAAATAAACAATCTGTATCGATCGAAAACCGTTGTTCTCAAATTAGGTTTAACATTACAAAATCCTGTAATACATGATGTTACTAAGATAAGAGCATCGGATGTAGATGTTTTAAAAGATGTAGAACATAGTACATGGGGATCTGTTAAATATTTAGTTAATCCTGATAAAACAACTTTTACATCAGAAAGTTTTATTGGTGCTACAACAATACCACTAGGAGGTAATGCAGGATCTTTTTATACAGATCCAATAACAGGTCTGCCGCATTCAGGTATACAAATAGCATCAAGTCATTACGTCGCTTTAAAGCAAAGGATAAGAAACCAGTATGGTCAGATCTTGGGTATATTACAACAACCAGCATCAACATGTCTTTATGCAGTAGATCCTATAGCAAGTAATACGACACCAATATTTGGAGGAGATGTTTATCTAAATCGTTATACTGAAAAGAATACTTTTTTCTTTTTCTACGATTGGTTATATGATCAACCGGATGGATTCAACTTAGATTATTATTCAAAACGCATGTTGCCACACCCAAGATATTGGGCAAACTTTAACGAATTTGAAACAAGTGATTTTACATCTTCTGTAGGAGAGCTGATTACATTGCCATCACTAGCATTAACCCCACCATTTGTTACTGGCGGCGGTATTTCTTTTGCCAACTTAGTTCTACCACATACTTATTATAACTTAGACGGTTCGCAATTATCATTAGCTACATCAGGTGGACCAGGTACATTATTAACCAGTGCTCTTAATATTAGGTTAGATGTAAGAAATGCATGGTTTTATCTATTCAGTTCTGGTGTAAAAGATTTTTACGTAGAATCAGAAATCAACGTTGACTTCAGGGATTATGGTGATTTGGATACTCAAAGGTTTTATGACCCACAAAGATATACAGATCTTAAAACAATGTTTGATACCAGCATTATCAAAGCAGGTAACTATTATAAGTACGATCAATCTTTAAGCAGATCAAAAATATTTATGAACTATATATCCTGGGGTGATCAACATCCTAGAACATATGATCCATTGATAGCTGAGTTCTGTTATACCTATACGCCAACAAGAATCATTTATTCATTGCCAGCTCAGTATGAAGGTAAACGTGATAACTGGTTCTTATTCCTGGCTAATAACTATTATGATTTTAATACTCGTCCTACTTGCGTTAAACAAATAAACAAGAACGGCGCTTTAATATTCTTTGAAGCTGATAGTCCTGCTCAATTTTTAGGAGTAGATCAACTACAAACAGATTCAGGAACAAAACTTACTATTGGAGACGGTGGTCTGTTTTCTCAACCTTTACAGAATATCCTTAATGCGGATATTTCTTTTGAATATGGTTCATGTCAAGATCGATTGAGTGTAATCAATACACCATTGGGTTCATATTGGATAAGCCAAAACCAAGGAAAGATCTTTTGTATGCGGTCAGGTATCGATGAGATAGCTGGTAGAGATCTTAAGTGGTGGTTTGCTAATTATCTGGATTACAGATTATTGGTAGACTTCCCTGATTTTATGCTGAAAGAAAATCCTGTTATTGGTATTGGTTGCCAATCAATATATGATAACCAAAACGGACTGTTATATTTTTCTAAGAAGGATTACCAGTTAAGAAAAGATCTTCCAGATTCTATAAAAGTTGTATACGCAAAAGATAACCTTTTCGATGTAATGATAAACAACGTCATTACTGCGAGGATAGAACTTGGAAACCCAATGTATTTTTCAGATGCTTCATGGACTATAAGTTACGATCCAAAAGTAAACAGCTGGATAAGCTGGCATGATTGGCATCCTGACTTGTCTTTACCGGGCAAGAATACTTTCTTAACAATCAAGAACGACAATGCTGCGGTTAATAAACAAAATAGTATTTGGGTTCACAATGAAGCTTGTCAATTGTATTGCAACTATTACGAAAAGGATTATCCTTTCGAAGTAGAGTATATGGTTCACACAGGTAGTACTGTAAACACATTACGTAGTATAGAATACTACATGGAAGCTTATCATTATGCAGACAACTGCTATGACAGATTCCATGTGTTGGATTATAACTTTGATGAGGCTGTTATTTATAATACAGAACAATGTTCAGGATTACTTAAGCTAACGCTTTCTCCAAAGAACAATGCACCATTGATTTTAAAATATCCGATAATCAATCCTACAAACATACATGTATTGTTTTCTAAAGAAGAACAAAAATACAGGTTCAATCAGTTTTGGGATATCACAGATTCACGCGGAGAGTTTCCTATTAATTCCGCATATCCACCTCCTACACCAAATGTTGGAAGTTATGCACAAAGAATGATTTGGAATACGGAACCAAATGGTTATATTCGCAAACTCAACACGCCTAATTTAAACTATGTAAAAGATCCGCTACAGAGGAAGAAGTTCCGTCACTATGTTAACTTCGTTTTACTACGTAAGCTAGTGTCAGGTAACAAGAAGATATTGGTAATGCTAGCGGATAATAAAAATCTATATTCACCAAGATAATGGGATACAACAGCAAAGAACTCCGTGTAAGCAAAGATCCAAAGAAACCTTCTAAACCGAAGGATACTGATTACGTCAGCAAAATGGGTTATAGAGATGATTCACCTTTTAGAAATCAAGAGGCAATAAACATCTATACACCAAATGGTACTATTGATATGTCTAACACAGACATACCATTAATGGCAAATGGTAGATATCTTCCACCTTATTCCGGACAACATCAGTTTGATACCACCAATGTACTTGAACAAAGAATGGCAAGTGGTGGAGAAGTTGATGCTGATAAAGCATACTCGTTTTTAGTAGCTAAAAGTATTTACGGTCATCCATTATCTGCAGCGCAAACAAAAGCCTTTGAAAGAATAGCCGGTGTACAAGTAGATGAAAATGGTGATATAATAGAAGATGAAGAAGGAGAAGATGTATCAGATGATAATGAAGACACTGAAGACATGAGCTACGAAAAACGTGGCGGGTCTACACGTGGTAAAAAAACATCTAAGAATATCAAGACCAGCGTCAATAAACTTTTACAACGTAATGCTATGCTGTATGGACCAAGTGATAAAAACACTTATGATCCAAATTTTAAAACCGGTGGATGGTTAGATAAAGCTCAGGATGGAAAGATACAGTTACAAGACAAAAGATTCTTAGACCCTATTTCCGGGAATCCTCTGAAACAAGGTAATAGAAAAGGATATGCAGTTGACTCTGCTTTAGTTGATGATATAATACAAACATCATACAAAAGCAAAATAGATCCAAATACAATGCTTGCAAAAGGTTTGCAAGAGTCTGGGCTTGGACAGTATGATAACTATTTTGGAGATAATGAATCTAACTGGAGTTCTAACGATTATCTTACTGAACAAGGAAGACACAATATGGTTGTGAATGCCATAAATCTAACAAAGAAAAAAGATAGTCTTGCAAAATCCCTTGGTAAAACTAAAGATGAAGATGTAATACAAGCATGGAATGGTTACGGTAGAACAAAATCTACAACCCCTTTATACGGACTAAGTAAAGATCAGTTTGATACAAAACAAGTTGGTAGTAAAGAATTTCCAGTTACACAATACAGTCTGGATATGAATAAAAATCCTGTATATGGAAAAACAGTTGTTAATCTAAGAGATAGTGTTATAGCACAAAATCCTCAGATACAAGCAATGGTTAAAAAGTATGCTCCTGCAGAACCTAAACCAAAACCAGTTGTTAATTATCCGTATGCACCTACTTATGGTAAAAACCCACAAGCTCAACCCTATGATTATAGTTCTACCGGAAAAGGTTTAGCTAAACAACAAATGGGTGGATGGCTTGATCAATACCAAACTGCTGGAGCAACAGGTCCTAAGTTTGATAGATCTCTAATGGTCGAAATGAGTATGCCATCAGAAACTGTACAAAGCCAAGTAGCACCTTTACCATACATGCTTACTTCTAGTAAGGATCCTGTAAAAGATTTTAAAAAATCAAAGCTAGTACAGCAATCTAAAGAACAAGAACAAGCTAGAATTAAAATGCAAGGAACTCTTTCGCAAGGTTATGCAGAAGGAGATCCAAGAAATCCAAACTTTATAGAAGAACCTTATTATGCAGCACTACAAAATAGACCTGTAGGAGAACATGGATCATTGGCTTTGCAAAATCAAATGAGTGCTATTAATCAACTTTCGCCCGAAATGTATTTAACACCACCAGGTATGGTTGCTGGAGTTTTACAAGGCGGATATGAATTACCAAAGAATGTCAGAGAAGGTAACTATGGTGATGCCTTAATCAATCTTTTGCAGATTGCTCCAGGAGCTAAAGCTTTTCCAAAAGGTTATGGTAAAGCCATGGATTATCTTGCTGGACAAGAAGGTTTAAATGAAGCACAAATTGCATTGGGTCAACAAATGCGTAAAACTCTTCCTGGTGCAGTAGCAGAATTATATCATGTAGGTAAATACTATAGACCAGGGAAAGAAACGTTAATGCCCTATGTAGAAAAAATAGGAAACGTTATGAAAAAACCACTTAACGAACTATTGTTTTCAGGCAATCGTGTTCCTGTGGCTGAAGGTATAGCAAACTATAATCCTCTTAAAGCGTTAGGACAATCAAACTTATTAGGATTATCAACAGCTCTTAGTGCTGCTAAAGCAGCAGATCATTTTAGTAATACAACTTTACCGGAAATGATGACGCTGCATGAAAACCCTACTTTTGATAAAGCACAAGGATTTGTAAGAAATCTAGGTGCAGATGCAATCAATCTTATACCAGCCCTTAATACTAAAGTATCTGATGCTTTTGCACCTGGTAATTGGTCAGATAATAGTGCTATACATAATTTGGAAAGATTTCTTGCAGGCAAGCTTATTAAAGATCCTATTAAGAGTGAAGTTAAGTATGCAGAAAAAAAGAAAGGTGGAGCTAGTAATGAATGGTTACCAGTTGATCATTATCAAGATGGTGGTATAACAGTTAGAGAACTATGGGAAAATACAACAGGTACGCCATGGAAAGAAGCTGCTGCTAGAGGTTTAACAGATGGAAGTTATGAGATGAACATGCAGTTGAGAAAACTGCTTCTTGGGGAAAGAGCACAAATGCCTGTTTCTCATCCAGCAGCATTACCTGCAAATGCAATTCATGCTCCAGTACGTCAACAAGTTGCTGCTAAAGTACAGCAAGCACCAATGCCAAGGATAGATCCTTCATTAATGGGTAGAGTATATAATCCTTCTGAAACTGTACAAAGTCAAAGAGGTAATTTAGAAAATCCTATTGAAAGAGCTAATGCTCCTGTACATGCTGCTCGTATCGAAAAAGAAAAAGAAGACAAGAGAAGAGAGCGATTGATTGAACAACAAAAAATGGATTTGGCAAATGGTCAGGGAAAAGCACTATGGGATATAAATGCTGAAATGGCTAATGATAAAGCTATGGAAGAACATCAAGCTAAGATTAATCATATGACTAATGTTGGTATGGCAGGTCTTGCAGCTGCGCCCTTTATAGCAGAAGCTATACCAGCAGCAATGGCTGGTGCCAGTTCAGTTATGGCAATACCAGAAGTATCAGGAGCTATAAATGCTGCTATGATATATCATGGAATTAAGCAAGCACCAGAAACAGTTAAAGCTTGGACAGATCCTACAATTTCTAAATGGGATGCGGCAGGTCAGACTGCATTAAACGTAATGGATTTTGCTGGTATAGGATATCCTCTTAAAGCAATAGCTGAAGCAAGTGAAGTGGCTAAAGCCAGTAAAGCATATAACTCTGCTTATACTGGATTAAACAATATTAAAAAGAATATTATATCATCTATAGAAGATGCTCCAAGAACAGCTAGAAACTTTATAACAAAACCTTTTGACTCGATGGGTCAAAAGATATTAAGAGAATATAGACCAGAGGTTTTTAATACACCGGGTGTAATAGGAGCAGAAGAAATACAATTAAATAAAGCGGCAAGAAAGCTTGGTACAAGATTCAATGAGTTAGAAAATCCTGAATATCTTGCAAAACTAAGACGTGAAGGTTATGGTCCAGTTAAAGTAGAAACTGCTCCTGCTATAGGTGATAAACCTGCTGAATTTGCTATTAAAGATATGGCAGTCATAGAAAGATGGAATCAAAAAGCTAAACTATTTAAAGAAGCAAATCTTACTGATAAAGAGTTACTACAATATGGAAGGACACGCAAAGAAGTAGAAGCTGATTATCTAGAGTCCTTAAGAGAACCGACAATTCATCCTGTAGAACCTCAATTGGGCCCATTCAAAAAAAGCGAAAAGTTTTATCCAAAAGAAAAACCTCTTGATTTGAAAAATAGAGGAATGCAAGATCTTTCTAAAACGGAGATAAAAAACGTTATGATTGATAGGGGAGCTAACCCATTACTAACAACTGCAAAAATCCCTGGTCCAACAACCACAACCATGGATAGAATAAAAACATGGAGTCAAAACAAAATGGCAGATCTTATAAGAAAGAATGTACTGAAGCCATCGTTTGAAAGAAACTACATGCCTTTACCTACAGAGGAACAACAGATTCTTGCTGAGCATAATAAAGTATTGAACAAATTATTTGGTAACGAACGTGCTAATCCTATACGAGATATAGATGCTGTTAAAGCTTTTATAAAGGAACAACCAAGAGGTTATGCCTTTATGGGTTCAGGATCTTTATCAGATAGTTCATTTCCTTTATATACTATGCATGCGCAAAGAGGTATAATGGCTAACGAAATAAAACCAGTATTTACAGGATATGCTGGGCTTAATGAATCAGGCCACCTGTTTAAGTATGGAGCTAAACCAGAACTAAGAGCTGACTTTATAAATAAATCTATACAAGATTTTAATGCATCTATGGGTGGTAAATATAAATTACCACCAGCATATGTAGATAACGGAGTTGTAATGTATCCACAAATGTCTCTTATTAAAAAAGAGTTGGGTGGACAAAGCATGCCATACGTACACTACCGATTAGGTGGTGGATGGTTAGATCAGTATCAAGTAGCAGGACAAGTACCAATAATGGACATATATGGTCCTGATAAACTGACACCTAGAATAGATGCATCATTAATGGGTCAACCTAACTTTGCATCTGAGACAGTACAAAGTCAGGCGCCTATGAGTAAGTATGCAGCAGCAGAACAAAACAAAGCTGCTGTAAAATCTGCTATAGAAGGACGTGCAGAAACTGTATATAATCAAAATTTACAAAGACAAGATCTAAAGAAAAAATACCCTACAAAGAATCAAGAGGAAATACAAAGAATACAAGACAAGATAGAAAGTCCATGGTTTAACGAACCATCAGGACAACTGGCTTCATATATTACAAGATTCCACGGACTAACTGATGATGAACTTGGAGATATAACCGGTAGTGGTACAATGGGTAATCGATTAGGTGTTGCTGCTAACATGGCAGGATGGGGTTTAGCTAATGAACTAGGTGGTAAACTTATAGGAAAAGGATTAGAATATGCATCTCCTTATATCGAAAAAGGATTAGGTTATATAGGTGGTAAGCTAGCTAAGTATCTACCAAAAGAAATCAATCCTGTAGTAGGAGAACAATTGCAAAGATTAGAAGGATTAGCACCAGTACCACCACCACCAACATACGAACAATATGCTGCTAGTAATTTAGATCCGGTATCAAAAGAAGTGTATGAAAGATTTAATCGTATTCATCAATCAGGTAGAACTCCAGCACCTGTTGAACAGACTCCAATGAATAGAGTTTTAACTGAACGTTGGGGTAATCAGGCTAATCTAGTTGATCCAAGTAGAAGATCGCCATATTACAACAATCGTCAGGTTGAAATACCAAGAAACTTTGCTACAGAACTAGAAGGTGATGTATGGATGCAAGCAATGGAACATAATTTAGGTAATGATCCTCAAGGTTATATGAATCGAGCTTTAACAAATAAATATGGAGCGAATGATGGTGTCATGGCTTTACAAAATCAAGTACGATCGCAAACTATAACTCCAGTTGAAGGTTATAATCGTCTTCATAATGCTTTAAGGGCAGAGAGTAATAACTATCATAATTGGACAACAACTGCAGAAACTTCTAATCCAGTATCACGACCAGCTGCTTCATATAAACCAGAAATTGCTTCTTTAAAAGAAGTAAAAAATGTTGATAAGGCGGTTATCGATAAGGTTGACAAGTATATGCAAAGACCGGTTATCACTACAGGTTATCAAAGCTATGATACAAATTCTATTTTAGGTAAAGTAGAAAGAGTAACATCAACTAGTAGTATACCTAAAACAGCAGAAATACCAGATCTTATAACATCTTTTGAAAAAGTATACGAAAAGGTAAAAGGAAAGAATACTGATTTAGAAAGAAAGCTAAGAGTACAGTTGGAAGATTTAAGAGGTACCAATTGGTTAAGAACCACTGGAAAAGCTGAACTTGAAGCACAAGGTTTGAAACCAAAAGAACTTGCTATTATTGATAGTGGTAGAGGTCAAGTTAAAAATCTAGTCGATAAAGAAGGAAATATTGTTGGTACCATAACGTTATCAGGATCAGATAGTCCTGTGGTTAGTGCTACTGGTGTCAATTATAAGTTCCATGGTTATAAGTTAAAAGATGCAAATGCTGTAAAAGAAGCTGAAGCACAGCTTTCAGAAAGATTATTAAAAGACAAAGCTACAAGAGAAGCTTTAGCACAAGATGCTTTAAATCCAAATCCAGAATGGAGTCAGGGTATATACGATGAACTCATGTCGCCAGAATATTCTAATCTTTATAAACCGGAAGCAGAAAAAACATTAGCGCAACTTTTAGATAATAATCAAAATCGTTATGGTGATATGCTTTACAGAGGTGTACATCATGCTATAAAAGATACAAGAGGTCCTTTGGAAAGTCATGCTCATTTTGTACAAACAACATTACCCGATGCAATAAGTAATGCACCTAAAACTTTATACAGAGGTCAGAACTATTGGGAATCCGGTATAAAAAGAGGAACACATGAACTAACACCAAACGGAGCTTTACGAGTAGTAAGAAAATCAGGTGGTGAAGGATGGCTAGATAATTATTAAACATTGGTAAAAATTTTATATATTTAACACGTACAAAAAACAATCACTATGAACGCACAACAAATGTTAGCAATGGGAGGATTTCCCGATACTGCCGAGGGTAGACAAGCTTTTTATAATCAATATCCAGATGAAGCATCCTTTCATGAAAAGATGAAAACAGGTGGTTCTTCCGGTTTAGCTTTTCCACAACAACCAACGGCAGGAGAATTTTATGCTCCACAGTATACACCAAATTCTCCTGTAGGATTTTATCAGAATGGAGGATTAGCATATCCACAACAACCACCTGCTGATATGTTTTTTAGTGGTCATCCCTTTACTCCGGAGTATGCTCGTGGTGGTATGCCTTGTATGGATTGTGGTGGATATATGGATGATGGTGGTCAGGCATCTCCTTTTGGATATGGACAAATGCCACCAGCAATCGGTATGGCATATGGCGGATCTGCTAAGAGTTTTTCTAAAGCGATGAAGAAATACTTTGATGATGGTGGTACTGCTTCACAAGGTTCAACTATGGAACAAAACTATCTAACAGATACAAACAACCTAAAAAGATTCATAGGTGGTAATGTAACAAATGCATTATCAACAGAAGTATATAATCAAGAACAACAACAACCTGTTTATGATTTGGGTGGTGAAGATACTTTTAACTATGGACAAGCAGATCTGTTAAATGCTATGCAAACTGGTTTAGATATGTCAAAACAACAAAGACAATATCAAAAACAAAAGAATATGCAAAACCTTATGCGTGGTTATGCATTAGGTGGATTACCAAAACATCAAACAAATGGACAAGTTTCTCCTAACTATTGGAATCCAAATGTATTATCCAACAAAGGAAAAAAAGAAGCTTTTGAAGATTATAAAAAAACATATGACTGGCAGGATTATGAGTATGCCAACGATATCTTAAGTTATGCTCAACCTAGTGATTTTGATAGAGCTTACAAAGAAGAATATGAACACAATCTTAATGCGATGTATAGCGGTAATAAAGAAATAACACCTGAATTTCTTAAACAGTATGAAGACAGCATGGCTAAAAGTGCAAAAGAACTTGAAGAAGCTAAGATTAAACAAAGTGAAGCAAAAAAGAAGATACCTAATTGGATACCAGAGTATCAACAAGAACACGAATATACATGGCCACAGAAAAAAATGGGTGGCTTACCGAAACATCAAGTGCCGCCTGGACAAGTTGCTTCAGGTGCAGAACGTATGTTTGGTCAAGCTCCAACTTTTGGTAAAAAAACTGCTCCATTATATTTTGGACATACACAAGGTTCTACTGCAGCTAATGCTACAAGTGGATCACTTAATCCAGAACTGACAGCTAAAGGTAATCAACTAGCACAAGACATACATAACTTTAATCCTAGTGGTGCAGGTGTACAATTTACTCCTGAACAAATGAAATACTTACAGCAACACGGTTACGGTCAACAACAACAAAATTCTGTTTGGAATCCGGGATATAAAGTTAGAGCTAAAGGATGGGAAAATAGTGCTGATGGTACTAAAGGCAACAAATGGAGAAGTAAAGGAACAAGTGATTCCCCTTTTCCTACATTTGGAGCTAGCGGATCATATCAAGCACAAGGACCAGGACAAGGTTCATTTGATATGTCTCATGGCTTAAATGCACAACAAGTAGCTGATATGAACAAGTACTATGAAGCTCATGGTATGCATATGGATTATAAACAAAAGAACGGTTTGTTAGGAAAATGGTTAGGTCCAAAATCATACGAAATGCATATTGGTTCTCTAAATGATCATAATCAAAACAATCCGGCACAATCACCAACTGTACCTAGTTCTTCAAATCCTTCTGGTGGTGGCTTTCATCCATTCGATGGTATGAAAAAGAGAATGGCTGAAAGAAAATATAATCGTTCTGCTGATGCTATGTCTGATGCAGATGCAGCACAATGGGATGCAGAAAATGTTACAGCAGCAGATAGACAACGTCTTAATCCTGCTATGAATCGATCACAAATGAATGAGCTTAATGATCTGCCTGTTACAAATTTTAATGCATATCAACAACCTGGTCCTACAGTTCGTGCATATGGTGGAACACCTTCAGTTTATTTCCCTTATGGTTATCAAGAAGGTGGAGCTAACGAAGTAGAAAATGATAATGACGCAGATGACGCTGAATATGAATACATGACTCCTGAAGAAATAAAAGCATACATGGCAGCTGGCGGAGTAATCAAATACGTATAACAACATGAAAAGAAAAGTTCAAATACTAAAACGACCTAAAGCTCAATCTGGGCTTGAGGTTAAAATGAGTACTGCAGGTATGAACTCTAATCAGTTGAGTTGGCCTGCTATGCCGGGACGATTCTCTGCTCCTGATGTAAAAGTTAAAAAGGTGTTGCCACCAACAGATAGAAAGAATGCTACACTAGAAGCTGAAGTAGGAGAAACTATTCTTACAAATCTCCAAGAAGACGGCCTACCTGAGTTCTTTACCATCGGTGGTAAAAGACATTATGCTGGAGGAACACCGTTAAATGTTCCTGCAGATTCCTTTATCTTTTCACGAGATAACAGTATGAGAATTAAGGATGAGTCCGTTCAAAAGATGTTTGGAAAATCATTCAAGAAAAGTGGATACTCACCGGCTGATCTGTCGAAGACTTATGATATCAATAAATTCCGTGAAATATTAGCGGATCCGGATTCCGATGACTTACAAAGGAAAACTGCGGAGATGATGATCACCAACTATAATTTAAAGTTAGGTGCTTTAGCATTAGCTCAAGAGTCTATCAAAGGATTCCCACAAGGTATACCTAAAGTAGCTATGCCTTATCTTGAAATATCAGGAGTTAATCCTGCAGAATTTGTACAGACTCAAGGACAAAAAGATGACACAAGTGAAGATGATACTGCTAAATACGGTGGACTTCCTAAACATCAAACAACGGGTCCAACTGGATATACTGGTTTAAAATCATGGAAAATAGATAAATCAAAAGATACTGCTGCAACTAAAAGTCCTGAAGAAGTTAAAACAGCAGAACCAGGATTAACTACATCTGACCCAGATTGGGGAATGGATTATCATGCAAAAAGAAAATCTCCTATTGGCTTTAGCATGCAAGCTGAAGTAAGCCCTCTTAAAAATGCGTTTATAGAAGGTATTAGTGGTGCTGCTAC
>Ga0194060_10000996_pt1 | contig 20670 bp, 24 predicted proteins | sample SepL225m_MetaG_FD_163427 | JGI IMG/M metagenome (GOLD analysis project Ga0194060, IMG submission 163427) | Anoxic zone freshwater microbial communities from boreal shield lake in IISD Experimental Lakes Area, Ontario, Canada - Sep2016-L222-5m | ecosystem: Environmental > Aquatic > Freshwater >... | reverse complement strand
GCAGCATTTGCAGGTAAAACAAAATATAGTGCCGATGTTATTTGTGTTTGTTCAGGAGCCGATTTTGAAACCTTATATCCAGCCCAATTTAAGCAACAACCTATCATAAAGACCAAATTACAAATGATGCGCTTTAAACACAAAGACCCTAACTATAGAATAGGCGCTTCTATTTGTGGTGGACTTTCTTTACTACATTACAAAAGCTTTACAGCTTCTTCTTCACTTACTAAATTAAGAATGAAAATTGAACAAGAAATTCCCGAGTATATAAAATACGGAATACATGTAATGGTATCTCAAAATAATGAAGGAGAGATGACAGTGGGAGATTCTCATGAATATGCTTTAGATTTTGATCCTTTTGATAAGATTGAAATAAACAATATGATTTTAGATTACTTAAAAAAGCTTATTCATATTGATCAATGGGAAATGATACAATCTTGGAATGGGGTTTATCCCATTATGACCAATGGGGCCACCGATTTATTTTTAAATCCAGAGCCTGGGGTTTATATCTTAAATGGTATTGGTGGGCATGGAATGACCATGTCATTTGGTTTTGCAGAAGAAATGATAAATAATATTTAATAATAATTTTGATAATAGTCTTATGAAACATCCTATTACACAAGAAATTTTACATTTATTTGAAACCAATGGTGGCTCTATGTATGGCGGTGAAGCTGTCACTCAATTAGAACATGCTTTGCAATGTGCCGAATTAGCAAGAAAGCATAATGCTAGTAATGAATTAATTACGGCTTCTTTATTACATGATATTGGGCATTTACTACATGACTTACCAGATGATGCTAGTGATAAGGGTATTGATGACATGCACGAATTGTTAGGTGAAAAGTATTTAACTAAACATTTTACTTTAGCAGCAGTAGAGCCTGTTAAATTACATGTAGCTGCCAAAAGATATTTATGTGCCACCGAACCTGGGTATTTAGAAACATTGTCTACGCCTTCTAAAATTAGTTTAGAGTTTCAAGGGGGTGTTATGAATGAAGAGGAAGTTTTATTATTTGAAAAAAATGAATTTTATAAAGAGGCGGTAAATTTAAGAAGATGGGATGATTTAGCCAAAGAACCAGATTTAGTTAGCCCCACTATCGAATCTTTTATTGAAGCTATTGAATCATCCATAAAATAATCTTTAATCATCTATAAAATAATTATATGAAAATTTCAATGGTTGTATTTGATATGGCAGGCACTTCGGTAGATGAAGGCAATGTAGTGTATCATACCTTGCACAAGGCAATTGAAAAAAAATGCCCTAGTATTACATTTGAAGATGTTTTAAAATGGGGTGCCGGTAAGGAAAAATTACAAGCCATTAGAGAAACATTAGCAGCAACTCATATTCAATTAAATGAAGAAACAATTCAAGAAATTTTTAAAGACTTTTTAGGTCTTCTTGATAAAGCCTATGAAAATTTAATTGTGGTACCCACTAAAAACACGGAACGTTTATTCAAGGAATTAAGAGATATGGGTATTAAAGTAGTATTAAATACTGGCTACAATCATGCAACAGCTAGTTTATTAATTCAAAAATTAAATTGGGAGCTTGGACTGCATTATGATTTACTAGTTACCGCCTCTGATGTTACTAAGAATAGACCGAACCCAGATATGATATTACTTGCTATGGAGAAGTTAAACATATTAGATGCTGCCTCTGTTATTAAAGTAGGCGATTCTACCATTGATATTGAAGAAGGTCGTAATGCGGGTTGTTTGTATAATATTGGGGTTACTACCGGTGCGCATACAAAGGAAGAATTATCAACAGCTAGTCCTAGTTACATTTTTGATAATATATACGATTTAAAATCTGTTATTACATCATTGAATAATATTCATTAAAATTTATTTATGAAAAAACTCACTATTTTATTTATGCTTGTTATTTGTGTAATTACACAAATAAATGCACAAGCCCCTTTTTTAGTAAAGCCTTATTTACAAGTGGGCTATGAGGGTAAGCCCACTGAGCTATCTTTACTTTGGCATACTAAAGACACTATTAATGAATGGCGTGTAGAAGTAAAAACAACTAATAATTGGGAAAGTACAAAAGCAAATACTTTTAACCTTGTAAATGTAAAAAATGAAACACCATTTGTAGTTTACCATTTTACAGTGAAGGGCTTATTAGCTGGAAAGGATTTTGCTTATCGAGTTTTAAATAATAATAAACTTGTTTTTGAAGCTAATGGTCATGCTCCCAAATCAAATAATCAAGATTATAAATTTGTGGCCATAGGAGATATTGGCGCTTTAACTAAGGATCAAAAAAAATTAGCCTCTATCATGTATAAGCTCGATCCAGACTTTGTTGCCGTACCTGGAGATATTGTTTACAATAGTGGTTTAATAAACGATTATACAGAAAAATTTTGGCCCATTTATAATGCCGACCAGGCAGACTCTGTGGGTGCGCCCTTAATGCGTAGAATTCCATTTATTGCCTCTGTGGGTAATCATGATGCTGAAGACAGAGATATGGATAAAACTCCAAGTGCTTTAAGTTATTACTATTTTTGGGAACAACCTTTAAATGGCCTAACCTTAAAAGAAGGATCTAGTATGGTACCTTTATTAAAAGGTTCGCAGGAGAATAAAAATGCTTTTTATACAGCAGCAGGAAAGGCATATCCAAGCATGTCTAATTTTTCTTATAATTATGCAAATGCACATTGGACCGTCATTGATGCTGACAATTATGTTGACTGGACCGATACTGCTTTATTAAATTGGGTTAAAAATGATTTATTGAACTCCTATGATGTAAAATGGCATTTTGTATTATTTCACCATCCTGGTTTTAATTCATCAAGAGAACATTTTGAACAACAACAAATGAGATTATTAGCTCCCTTATTTGAAGCTGGAAAAGTAGATGTAGTATTTAATGGACATGTACATAATTACCAACGATCCTTCCCTTTAAAATTTACTCCAGATAGAAAAGGCACACAAATGGTGGGAGGGAAAGACAATAAAACATTAAGAGGAAGAGTAGTCAATGGTAAATGGATTTTAGATAAAAAATATGATGGAGTAAACATGACTCAAGCCAATGGTGTCATATACTTAGTGACTGGTGCAGGTGGTCAGGACTTGTATAATCCAGAACAAGAAAATGATCCAGATTCTTGGCAAAAATTTACACATAAATTTTTCTCTACGGACCACTCCTTAACCTATATTGAATCAAAAGGGGAAACCTTACATTTCAAACAAATTGCATCTAGTGGGAAAATAGTTGATGAATTTATGTTGACAAAAAAGCAATATTAAATTATTGCGTGAGGAAAACACCCCCTGAATTCGACTGAAATCGGTCGTTTTCGGTTTTGTCAAAACATAACTGACTATAAATCAACACCTTCATTTTCTCAAATAATCTTCATAACCCTGAGGTCCCGGGTTCAAATCCCGGTCTTGCTACATGAAAATCAAGGACTTACGTTAAATCGTGGGTCCTTTTTTGTGTGAGGAAAACATCCATTTTATCTTAAAACCCTTACTATTATTGGGTTTCATTGTGTGAGGAACTGTGTGAGTTTCTGAGAGGAGTTATTAAGTCGCTAAAGCACCATAAAAATAGGCAGCAGTTACTCCGCCATCCATAAGAAAATCACTTCCTGTAATAAATGCACCATCTTGGCTCATTAATAATGCAGCAACATTAGCAACTTCATCGGGAGTTCCCGCTCTTCCAACCGCGGAAGCTCCAATCATTTTCCTATAACCGTCACCTCTTGGCCCATTTAATTCATCTTTGGCAAGTGGTGTAATAATTATACCAGGACTAATTGCATTAATTCTTGCTCCTCTTTTTCCCCAACGAACAGCCTCAGCTCTTACACGTAATGAATTACCTCTTTTAGAAAGTTGATAAGCATGTAAAGAATCTTTTACATTATTTAAATCCAGAAATGGCAAGGATAAAAGCTCCTCTACAGGAGTTGTGGCTAATGCTTTATCTTCTTCAATACTAAGAGCAGGTAAACGATGTCCAGATTGTGATGAAATAACTACACCAGCACCTCCATGTTTAATCACATTGCCAAATGCTTCTACTACTAATGCGGTTCCATATAAATCAACTTTTAAAATAGTATCAGGGCTTGCTTGTGAGGGTGAAACACCTGCTGCGTGTATTAATCCTACAATACTTCCGATGCTTTTAGCTTTCGAAACTAATTCATATACGGATGAGCTTGAAGCTACATCTACCATTGAAGTACTTACTTCAAACCCAGCTTCCGATAAAGTTTTAGCTGCTTGCTCTGCATTTTCAATTTTAATATCTGAAATTAATATATGCTTACCAGCGGATACTCTTCGGGCAATAGCTTGTCCAATTGACCCTGCACCAATCAGCACTACAACTTTGACTTCTTTTGACATTTTAAAATTTATTAATTAGGTAAAACACTTGCTTTTAATGCAAGTAATTTCCATCCATCTTTTGTTTTAACAAAGGTCTCAAGATAGGATAAGTGTCTAATCACATTATTCCCGCTTGCTGTAATGTTAAAAACTCCTTTTCCTGCAACTATTGCTGTACTGTTTACTACTGTTGTTTTACTTTCCTCAATTTCAATACTATTGTGCGTCATTGTGCCACTTTTAAAAGTTGCTAAGTATTGGGATTTAGAAAGAGTCTCTCCTTTACTATTAACTACAATTAATTGATCGTGTAATAAATTATCAATTGAGTCTATGTTATTTTTTACTTCCCATTTAAATAAACTTTTAGATAATTGTGTTACTTCGTTTTCAGTTTTTGATTGCCCAAAAATAGGAGATAAAGCAAAAATAAAAATAATGGTAAAGATAGATTTCATTGAATTATAATGACTATTTATTCCCCTAATAAACCTTTTACTTCAGTTTGTAGTATTGGGATATGGTTGATAACAATTCCCCAGATAATCTCGTCAGATACTGAATCGTATCCATGTATAATTCTATTTCTTGTGTCTACTATTTTTCTAGCATTTGATATTTTGATAGCCTCATCTTTTGTTATAATTCTACTCAATGCTTCTCCTATAATTTCAATATTTCTTTCTATGGCTCTTCTTGTGCGAAGATCATCTTTGTAGGTTGAGAATTCTTTGGGGATATCAGTGAAGAAACTATCAATTTCCATGATAGCATTTAAAATATCATAAAGCCAGGCTTTAATTTCATTATCCATAAACAAGTTCTTTGGTTTGATTGACCACTTGTTTAAAATAAGGGTTCTTGATAGCCTGCTCCTCCAATAAATCTACAGGACGGTTAAATATATCTTGTAAGGAGAACTTAAAATCAAAGTAGTTGTCTGCATAGTCCTTCACATCTATTTCCTTAAAATCAACGATTAAGTCTATATCGCTATTGGTATTAAAATTGGGAGTTAGGACTGACCCAAAGGCATACAAGCTCCTTACCTTGTGGTTAGCACAAAGCGTATTTATTTCATTTTTGTATGCAGATAGCGTGTTCATATTTCTAATTGGATACAAATTTACTACTTATTCAATTAAGTCTCTAATTAGCTAAAAGCTAGATAATTTTTGAAATATCCTCTGCGTGAGGAAAACACCCCCTGAATTCGACTGAATTCGGTCGTTTTCCGTTTTGTGAAAACATAACTAACTATAAATCAACGCCTTCATTTTCTCAAAAAGTCTTCATAACCCTGAGGTCCCGGGTTCAAATCCCGGTCTCGCTACATGAAAATCAAGGACTTACGTTAAATCGTAGGTCCTTTGTTGTTCTAGGAATTTATTTCATAAATTGTAATTTGTAACTAATTATACATATCATAACCAATGGCTTTTAAAATCAATTTTACACTGCTCTTTCTATTGACAATTTTTTGTTTAAATGCTCAGCGTAAAAATAAAAGCAAGCCAAGAGCTTATTACTTTTCAATAAGTGGTAAAGATTTAAACAATGGTAGTAAAATAACACCATTTAAGACATTTAGTAAAATAAATAATTTACAATTAAAAGATGGAGATAGTATTCTATTCAAGTCTAATGAAGTATTTTATGGTACCCTTCTTATAGAAAATACTAATGCTATAATTTTTATTGCCAGCTATGGTAAAGGGTCGGCGACTATTAATGGTGAGAACAACCAATCAATTATTTTAAAAAATTGTTCCAATTTTGTACTTGAAAATTTGAATTTAGTTGGAAGTGGAAGAAAACAAGGCAACATTACCAATGGCTTTGAATTAACAAACTCGTTTAATTGTAGAATTAATGGACTTAAAATTCGTGGATTTCAGAAAGTTGGTTTATATGTTTTTTCATCAAATTCGATTAATATTAATAATTGTATAGCTGAAAATAATGGATCAGCTGGTATTATGGTTGATGGGACAGATAAAAAATCTTCAAAAAATATTATCATAAAAAATTCCAAGGCTTTTAATAATCCAGGAGACCCTACAAATTTTACAAATCATAGTGGCAATGGGATATTGGTAGGCTTATGTACAAAAGTACTTATTGATCATTGTGAAGCTTATAACAATGGCTGGGACATGCCCAGAAATGGTAATGGGCCAGTGGGTATATGGACTTATGAATCTGATAGTGTTGTTATACAAAATAGTATTTCACATCACAATAAAACTTCTGATGGAGGTATAGATGGCGGTGGTTTTGACTTAGATGGTGGTGTTACCAATGCTATTATCCAAAATTGTAAATCTTATGAGAATGAGGGTGCAGGGTATGGTATTTATCAATATGAAGGAGCTTCTAATTGGAATAACAATAAAATTATTAATTGCAGTAGTTTTAATGATGGTTTGAAAACGAGTGGTAAAGCATCTATTTATATATGGAATAGTGCCGAAGATGACAAGCAATTTAAAAACCTACTCTTTAAAAACAACACTATTATTAATACAAATAATCTTGCTTTAAATTTTGATCTACTAAGCAAACATGAATCATTTAGGTTTATAGGTAATAAATTTACTGGAAAAGATTCCGTACTTGTTTTTAAAGAGCTGAATGTGAAAGATAAATTTCATTCAAATAAATGGACTTCATTAAAAAGGGGGGTGCTTAAAATTGATGAAATTTTGAATGACAATCTTAGTAAAATCGCTTTAGATCAAAAAAATAATTAAAAAGTATTAAGGTCATGTAGCTGCGTGAGGAAAATACCCCTTCAAATCGACTAAAATCGGTCGTTTTCCGTTTTTCCAAAACAAAACGCATTACAAATCAACGTTTTCATTTTCTCAAAAAATCTTCATAACCCTGAGGTCCCGGGTTCAAATCCCGGTCTCGCTACATGAAAATCAAGGACTTACGTTAAATCGTGGGTCCTTTGTTGTGTCATGAAAACACAATTCTAAAACGCATTATTTTAAGTAACTTTATAGTCAATTCTGAATATGAATATCGCACCAGTTTTACATAAAGCGCCACTAAATTCATTTGACGAAAAAATGAATGATTTGAACTATTGGTTAGCTCAACCTTTGATAAAAAGGCTTGAAGCGGTGACATTTTTAATATCTCAGACTGTAGATTTAAAAACTACTAGGATGGATAAGTCACATGTAGTAAGAAGAAAGCTGAAAGCATGACATTAGCCCAAGATTTTGAAGATTTTGTAAAGCTCCTTAATAAACACCAGGTTGATTATATGGTGGTTGGTGGCTACGCATTAGCATTTCATGGCAAACCAAGGCATACTGGAGATTTAGATATTTGGATCAATAGTTCAGAAACTAATGCAGAAAAATTAGTTATTGCAATAAAAGAATTTGGTTTATCAAGTCTAGGTCTAACTAAGTCTGATTTTATGCAAGAAGGTTATGTTACACAAATAGGATATCCGCCTTTGAGAATAGATATTTTGAATACGATTGATGGTGTAAAATTTGAAGATGCTTTTCCAAACAAATTACTTGTAGATGTGAATGGGATTGAAGTTAAGTATATTGGACTTAAAGAATTCATATGAATGTCCAGCTTCCCTCTTCTAATTCCGCTTCCAATTCTCCCGGATCCCATCCGCAATAGCCAATAAAAACTTGGATTTCTTCTTGATTGGCAGCTCCGCTGTTGATAGCTTCTATCACTTGATCCATATTACCACCCAAATAAAGACCATTGGGTGTTTGTTCGCCCCCTTTAATAAGATCGGGTCGACTGTGCAATACAAAGAGGTGTTCTCTATCAACGGGGCCACCATCCATCAGTGGATAAGGTTTGGCGTGATTGAATTCAATGAGTTCATGCAGCGACTTTCCAAAGAACTTATTGGTTAGAAACCCTAAACTACCTTCTTCATTGTGTTGAACGATTAATATAGTTGCATGTTCGAAGAAACTGCCATTCAAATGGGCAGTGCTATTGATATAAATTCCGGCTTTTAGATCTCTCATATTCTACTTTTCAGATATACCAATGTACTTTTTTAATGCTGTTTGGTTTTCTGCTTGTTTTATTAAAAAGTCTGCAACATCTGCTCTATTTATTCCGCCTATATTCATTCCTTTGAATAATTTATTTTCAACACGATATTTTTCTGTCAATTCCTTGTCTAATAGTCTTCCTGGCCTTACCACTGTCCAATTTAAATCTGATGCAGTAATAATTTCTTCCATCTTTGTTTTGTCGGCATAAACATCTTTCAACATGTATTTTAAAAACATCTTTACTAACCATGGAACATAATTTTTACTTTCTCCAGCTCCAAATCCTGTAACAAAAATAAATGGAACATTAATTTTGTTCTCCCTATGTATTTCCACAATTAATTTTGCAAAATCTGAAAACAGGGTAGTGGCTTTCATATTCTTACTAGTTCCTAATGTTACAATAATAGCTTCTGCATTTTGGATTGACTTTGATAAGTCAGCTTTATGAGTGGCATCGCCAAGTATCATTTTTAACGAATTGTTCTGTTCTGTTTTAATCTCAGATCGAGAAAGGGTGGTTATCGTATGGTTTCTATTTAATCCTCTTTTTACAGTCTCTAGACCTATACCACCCGAGGCACCTATTATAGTTATATTCATTTTTCTTTTTTATTAATGTTGGTTTTAGAAATATCAAAATAAGTTTATTTTGTAAAACCTCTTCCTTTGTCATCACTTCCAAATTCTTTCCATGTTTCCCATTTTTTAAGGTAAGTAATATATTGATATACTATAGCTTTCAAGCCTATTGTTTTTTGGGATATGCCTTCATTTCAAAAAAGAGGCCCCTATTGCTAGAGGCCTCAGTTGTATTTTTCCAAACTTAAATTAAAATTGTTATTTCTTTTGAGAAGCAGCAATTTCAGCTCTCAATGGACCTGGATCGAACATACGGTAAATGCTAGTGATTTTATCATCTTTCCATACGTAAGAGATATGAACAGGTACTGTTATTTTGTTTTTTGTAAATCTACCTGTACCTGACCACATGCCCCAATAGCCTGTAATAGTACCACCATCTTTATCCCAAACAAAAGTTCTCATATTATCGGTAGTTAAACTAATATCTGTAAACAACATATGATGTGAGTTTTCGCCTTGAGCAAAACCTGTTCTTCCTCCTAGATCAATTTTATTAGTTCCATTATCCTCTTGGTTATTCGCAAATTGCTCTCTAACTTTTACTGTATCAGCCATAATTGCATAAATAACACTTGAGTCATTTTTTACATAGGCTTCTAACAACTGTCTTACTTTAATGGTTTTTGAATCTAAAGAAGTCCAACTGCCAGTATCACTATCTTTTACTGTGTCATTGACTTTTTTGGTTTCTTCGTTTTTGCATGCAACTATTGAAGCCGATACAAGAAAGCATAAGAATAGTTTTTTCATATTTTTTTTAATTTTATTGAGTAACTAAAATATGAAAAATATATAAATTAGTATCAAAATGATACTAAAAAATTAAATATTCAATGTTTAGCCGATGAATTTTATCCCTTCCAATTGAATTAACTCATTTGGATCCCTTATTTTACATTGTAATCAATTGAAAAACAATGCTTTACTATTCTCAAAAAATACTTTTTCTATTCCGTAGATTTCTTTAGATTGTATATTAAAATTAACAAATATGAAAAATAAATTAATCTTTTCAATCATTGCTATATTTCTTTTTGTGCTTAATAGTAATGCGCAGGAATCAAATGTGCAGCGCTTACTTCTTTTGCAAGACCAAATGGGAAATGCAAAAAATGTAAGTGAAAAAAGAAATATACTTAAAGAAGCATCAGTTATTCCTGGTTTTACAAGTTTTATGTTTATAAGTAAATCATTAAATGACGAAGCTGTAAATAAAGTTGCGGCAACATTGGTGGCAAAATTAGCGTTAAGCGAAAAAAATATAAAAGGACCTGCAGTAAGAGAAATTTTAGTAAAGGCCTTGCCTCTGTTAAAAGGGAAAGAGGGTGCACTACTACAAAGTAAACTTACGCAACAAATGAGCAGTGTTTATTTCAATGATGGGTTTGAAAATTTATTTAATGAAAAAGATTTAACAGGATGGAAAGGCTTGGTGGCTAACCCCATTGAAAGAAATAAAATGTCTGCCGCTAATTTAAAAGCAGCAGAAAAAATTGCCAATGAACAAATGCAAAAAGACTGGCAAGTAAAAAATAGCTTGTTGGCATTTCAAGGACATGGTGATAATATAGTTACTGAAAAAAAATATGGCAATTTTGAATTGTTTGTAGATTGGAAAATAGCTGAAAAAGGAGATGCAGGTATTTATTTAAGAGGAAGTCCTCAAGTGCAAATTTGGGACTCTGTTAACCGTCAAGTGGGTGCTCAAGTGGGATCTGGTGGTTTGTATAACAATCTAAAGAACAAAAGTATGCCCTTGGTATATGCAGATAATAAAGTGGGACAATGGAATAATTTTCATATCATCATGAAAGGTGATAAAGTAACTGTTTATTTAAACGGCCTTTTAACTGTTGACAACCTCACATTTGAAAATTATTGGGATCGCAGTATTCCTATTTTTGAAAAAGAACAAATTGAATTACAAGCACATGGTACGCTTGCCTACTATAGAAATATTTATGTTAGAGAAATACCTATGGAGGAGATGGCGGCTATGGGTGATGCAGATAAAAGCAAAAATGAAATGGAAGCAGTTCAAACTTTAAAAATTGGGATGAACTATAAAGGAGGTAAAATTGCTTATCTATTAACCCCATCAGACCCTGGTTATGATGCCAATGTGCAGCATGGAATTATTGCGGCAGTGGCCGATCTTCCTGGTGAAGTGGCCTGGGGATGTAATGATAAATTCCTTGCGGGCCGTTCTTCAATAGGCGCAGGTAGTCAAAATACCATAGATATTAGTTCGGGATGTTCTGTGGCAGGAAATGCTGCTACATTATGCAGTAATTTAAATCAGGGTGGATATGATGATTGGTATTTGCCTAGCAAAGACGAATTGAATAAATTGTTTTTACAAATGAAAGTAATTGGTGGGTTTAGAGAAGTTTGCTATTGGAGTTCTACTGAAACAGGTAAATACAATGCATGCTCTCAAATTTTTGACAATGGTTTTCAAACTGCCAATGACAAGAGTACCACTTTTAGTGTTCGCCCTATAAGATCTTTTTAAATATTCGTGTAAATAAATCTTATGCTAAATAAATTATTCATTTTAATACTATTTTTTCAATTACAATTAACGGTTACTGCACAAGATTTCTTTGCAGGGGCTGCTACAAGAACTATTAATCCAGAAAAAGATAGTTTATATCTTGCAGGAGGTAAGGCCAACCGACCATTTATTGATGTGCATGACAACCTTTATGTAAAAGCAATGGTGGTAAGCAATCGTAATAATAATATTACCATGCTTACATTTGATTGTATCGGATTATTATATCCTCAATTGCAAGCTATACGATCTAGAATTAAAGCGGAACTTCCATCCATTGATCCAGAACATATTGTAATGTCATCCACACATACTCATTCAGGTCCAGATGTAGTAGGTATTTGGGGGAAAGATTTAGCGCATTCAGGTGTGAATGATAAACATATGCAGCTTATAGTAGATAGAGCTGTAGAAGCCATTAAGGAAGCCACGCAAGCAAGAAAGCCTGTAAACATTTCTTTTGGAAGCGGTTCTTTTGGTGAAGATTGGGTGAAAAATATTTCAGAACCTGGTGAACTAGATAGATCGGTAAGTATTATTCAATTGACTGACCTTAATGGAAAGAATATTGCTATGCTTACCAATTTTGCCTGCCATCCCACTATTATGGATGATGCTAGTACTGCAGCAAGTTCTGATTATGTTTGGGGATATTATAAATATTTAGATTCTGCGCAGGGTGGGGTGAATATGTTTTTACAAGGAGCTATAGGTGGGTGGATACAACCAGAAGGTGTTCCTCATACTTTTGAGCAGGCTAATTATTATGGAACTTCTTTAGGTAAATATGTTTTTGAATTAACAACAAATAAGAACGCAAGTAAAAATATAAATTTCAATTCAGTTAAAGTGGATTTCCCTTTAAGCAATCCAAGTTTTCAAATGCTGTCTAAGGCAGGCATTATTAAAAGAGATTTTGGAAAAACAGTGAGCTCTGAGATTGCTTATTTCAATATTGGGGATGCATCCTTTGCTACTCATCCAGGTGAAACCTGTCCTGCATTAGGCCTTGCTACTAAAGAATTAATGAATAATAAGGGTCCTAAATTTGTATTAGGTTTATCGCAGGACGCTTTAGGTTATATTATTAAGCCTAGCTTTTTTGATCTAAGTAAAAATATTCCACACAGCGAGTACTTAACAGGTATGAGTATTGGACCTGCCACTATGGGCATTATTTTATCCAACCTGAAAGCGCTTATAAAAAAGTAGTTAAAAAAAGGGACCCTTATTGCTAAGAGCCCCTATCAAAAATCAAAACTTAAAAATCAAAAAAACTATTTCATCAATAAGTTTATAAATTTTTTAAGATTAGTTATCTAATTGCTTGCCCATATCGGCAAGATTGCAACGCTCTTCAAGATTAGTGATTAAACCGGCGTCATTAAATTTAAATATTGCATAGTATTTCATTCTTGATATTTTTCCTGTACTAGCAAATTTGCTCACCCATGTGCCATACACTCTTACTTCAGAACTAATCTTATAGCTAGAATCAACACCGGGGTAATAATCGGCATTTTCTAATTTAATATCATTAAATGTTCTCATAATTTCTCTGTCACCTTTCAATAAATCTTCTTTAGAAAGAGAATCTTTTCCAATTTCTGTTCCATCAAATGTAAAGTCATCAGATAATAAAGAAGCCTCTTTGGTGCTATCTTTTGTAGTGAAAACATCAATGAATTGTTTTGCAACAACTAAGTTCTTGTTAAAAGCAGTTAAATCATTTTGTGTAGCCTTTTGATTACATGCAAATAAGGATATAGATGTAATAGCTATTAGTAAATATTTTTTCATTTTATATTATTTTATTAATTATTATATTGGCTAGTTCCTTCTTCAGCCATTTGTTTTGAGAAATCTGCAAAAATATCTTCTTTAAAAATTTTCCCTGCTGAATTGAACCAGTCGAATTGTACTATATTTATTTTCAGCACTTTTCCTGTTTTTTTTGATTTGCCACTCCATGCCCACCAAGATTGTACTACATGCGAATTATCTTTATCGTATTCAAGATAATCTGGGTAACCCACTTGAGTAGAATTTATATTAGTATAAAATTTGTAATCTAATGCTAAGCCATTAATGGACTCTTGCAATGGAAATGATTTTCCTCCATTCACATCAGATACTGAAACTTTTGCGGAATCTGCAAAATAAGTTTTGAATAAATTTAAATCTTGATTGACATAAGCTTTCACAGATTTATTTACTACATCAATGTAAGGATGATTGATATAAATGGTTCCGTTTTTCTTTTCTTTCTGAGCAAAAGATACTGTTACAAATAGCATAACAATAAAAGATAATAATATTTTTTTCATACGTGTTGATTTAGAAATAGATTATAGGCTATTTCAATGATTAAATAATTGACTAGAAATGATAGTGATTACAAGAATTGTAAATAGAACTATTGCGTTAGAATTGCAAAAGATTGAGTATTTTACTTTTAAAAGGTAAGTAATAAATTTTACTTTTTACAGTATTATCAACCTTATAAAGTCTTTTTTATGTTAAAATTAGTAGGAACCCTGAAAATAAACCTGTTAGAGCGCAATACTCCTTCAAAAAGGAGCCTTCTTTTTGTTGTCTTTTAGTGAATTACACAAAAAAATTGGCCCCTATTGCTAGAGGCCTCTTTTTGTAAAGTTTTATCTTTTAAATTTTTTGGACCTGCAGGGTCATCTAAAAGTTCAATAATTTCTTTCTAAACTTGATGTAATCTGATTTCGCATCTTTAATGAAGGCGGCTTCAGATTTTGCATGCATATAAATATAAGACAGCTTAGTTTTATCCACTGGCTTGGTCAACATTTGGCTACGATAATGGTTTACTGAGAAATTGATAATCTTAGCCATAATTTCATTCGTACTTATTCCTTTGTCCGTTAAAGTGTATAAAAATACTTTTTTGTTGGTTGGATGATTTCTTTTTTCAATTAAACCATCTCCCAATAATGTTTTTAATCTTTCGGCCAATACTTTAGAAGCAATCTTTTCTTTCATATCAATTAATTCCCCGTAAGTATGCTTATGGCGAAATAACATATGTCTTATAATTAACAAAGTCCATTTATCACCAATCACATCTATGCCAGTGGTGATTGGGCAATGAGATCTTAAAGTTGTTTTAGTCATATGTTTATATTTTATAGCTGCTGTAATCTACAGCTAATTTATTGCTTCTAAAGGGTTTTAATACAATTATAGATTATATACTATATAATATTCTACTATTTTTGAAGCTTGTTTGATTTATATATGCAATACTTCTACAATAACTGACCATTATCATAAAGTAACTTGTTTAAGTTCGAAATAGAATTTATTAAACAATACTAATGCAATAGTTGGGTTGGTGTTCAATTTTATAAAATATATATTCTACACTATGTAAAAATAAAGGGGGTCTTTCTTGCTAAGACCCCCTCTCTCTTTCTATCAACACTTGAAAAAACAAAACCTCGAATAAATTTAATTTTCTAAATTTTATGGTTCTGCTCATCATTTAGTGTTTACGAATCCTTCCTCTAGAAATAGGATTTATCTATCGAAATTATTTACTCATAGTTGGTTCATTATGGTAGATAAAATCACCATGTTTGCCTACAAAGGCCTTATTCATTGTATCCATAAATTCTTTTCTTTTTGCTTCATTTGGCCAAGCTTCTTTTATTAATTCTTCCTCTTTGGCAGTTGCTTTATCAATGTCTGTAAGTGATTTATAAACAAAATATTCTACGAATTCACGGCTATCAGCACCCATAAAATGTCTTTGTGGGTAATAAGCTAAAACAAACGGGTTTTTGAAAATTACTTTCTCATTGTATTCTGCAACGGCTTTCCATTGCCCTTGACTTTCGGCAAACGACATTGGAGATTTTCTGATATAGATTACAACTGGTTGGTTGGAAGTACCATTTGGTACTTTTGTACCAAGTTTATTTGCCGATTGGTATATTTCGTCTGAATGATAGCCTGTGTAAATACTCTTATATTTGTCTAAAAATATTTTTCTTTCATTTTTATCAGGCCATGCCTTCTCAATCAATTCTGCTGTAACAGCATCTGCTTTATCAATATCTTCCCAAGAGTTATATGCAGATAGTAGTAAAATCTCAGTGCTATTTTCAGTAAAATAATGATTCATTACTTGTGCGCCAATAATCAAACTATTTTTACTAGTGACTTTATCGAAATATTCCTGCGCTATACTTTTAGCAGTGGCATTGTCAATGGATACATTTGCATGCATTGTTGAAATGACTATATAATAATTTTTTACAGTCTCTTGTGCTTTAAGTGTTAGGGTAGAAACTGTTGCTACTAATGCTAACACCACCATGGTTAAAATTCTTTTTTTCATTGTATTTTTTTATAATTTATTAAATATTTATTTTTTCACTTCAGTGGCAGCTTTTACTGCACCAGTGATATCCATATATTCATCGGCAAAGATTATTTTATGTTCTTTATTGAATTGGTATACCCCATAAAATTTATGTTCTATTTTAGCTCCATTGGCGATAGCGTCATCTGTCATTCTTACATAAGCCCTTACATCACCATTGGGTTTGAAAGTAACCTCATCTACCCCGGGTAAAAGTTTAATGTCATTGGCCTTTATATTGGTAAATATTTTGTGTAAGCCAACAAGTCTTTGCAATTGCACTGCTTTACTAGCAACCGCTTCTGCACCATAAGCTGGTCCGTATATTTTAGCGGTGTCAGACATATTGTTGTTTAAAGTAACTGTATCGTTTTTTGTGAATGCTTCAAAACCCGCTAATACGACTTTAGAATTTTCTTTAAAATCTGCCATTGCTGCCTCATCAGAAGAGGAAGCAGTTTCATTTTGTTTTGGATTACAAGCAAATAGGGTCATTGTTGTAATTAATAATAGAATTGAATTTTTCATAAATGTTGATTTAGAAATAGATTATAGGCTATTTCAATGATTAAATAATTGACTAGAAATGATAGTGATTACAAGAATTGTAAATAGAACTGTTGCGTTAGAATTGCAAAAGATTGAGTATTTTACTTTTAAAAGGTAAGTAATAAATTCTACTTTTACAGTATGATCAACCCTTTTAAAGTCTTTTTTATGGTAAAATTGGTAGGAGCCCTGACAATAAACCTGTTACAGCGCAATGCTCCTTCAAAAGGAGGCTTCTTTTTGCTGTCTTTTATAGTGAATGACACAAAAAAATAGGCCCCTATTGCTAGAGGCCTATATAAATATTTTTCTTTGAACCAATTATTTTGGAGATTTTACAAATCCAATAAAGCCAACAATTTTTCCATTCTCAAATCTAAATGCATCCATCCAAATAAATTTTTGAGTTTTACCATCTGGCGTTTCTACATCTGCTTCATCCCAAATATCAACCCACTGATGTCCGTTATCTCCCACTGTTGGGAAAATGGCATTTATTTTAAAGTTTTTAAAAGTTAGTTGTGCGAAATTCTTTTGTACAAAATCTAATACTGCAACTTTACCTTTTATAGTACTTCCGTCTTCCATGTTAAAGGAAACAGTATCTACTAATAAGTCACCTAATTGCTTATAATCTTTTGCAAACATTGCTTGATGGAATTGTTCAGCTAACAATACATTTTTTTGATCACCTATTTTCCAATTGTCTGCATAGGTGGGTTTAAAAATATGCTCTACAGTACTTGACTTTTCATCGGCACTTGCAGTTTCTTTAGCAGCAGGACTTGTACATGCAACTATTGAAGCTGATACAAGAAAACATAATAATAATTTTTTCATTTTTTAGTTTGTTTTTGATTAATGATAAATAATGAGAACTTTAAATTAGTAAATTACTTTCATAATTAAAGTGTTTTGCGTACATTCCTTTATGATCATCGCCTCTCAAAGTTTTTTCGCTATTTGAAAATCAAGGATTTAGGTAAAATCCTCAGTTTTTTTAATCATTTTTTCGTGCATACTTCTTACAGCCTTCGCTACAATACTTCACTTCCTCCCAAGTCTTTTCCCATTTTTTTCTCCAATTGAAGGGCCTATTACAATGCAGGCATATTTTCGAAGGCAGGTTTGCCTTTTTAATAGTTTTTTGTTTGCTATTTTTCATGTGTGCATTTGTCTAAAAGTTAAATTAATTCTCGGAGCTATAATTTTCTTTGACTTAGGCATGGAGTGTAGCCAATGTTTTTGGAAACTGCCTAGCATTTCTAATAGTGATCCGCTTTCAAGTAAAATAGAATGCGTCTCCTTGGTTACTTTATGTTTAATAGCAAATTTCCTTTCTGCGCCAAAACTTAAAGAGGCTATGGAACTATTGGGAATAATTTCCTTCTCATTGTCACTATGCCAACCCATACCTTCTTCTCCATCATGATACAAATTCAATAAACAAGCATTGTAATTGCTACCAGTGTAAGAGTTAATTAGGTTCTTTATTTCCAGGAGTAAGGGCATCCATGTCAATGCTTGTTTTGTTTTATTAGAGTAGGTGTAACTCATTAAACTATCTCCATAGAATGCTACCTTTCTTTTAGTAGTTATTTCCTTGCCAAACATGACCAATTTTTCATTGGTCCATTCTATTTTGTTTAGGAGTTCATTGAAATATTTATCATTTTCTTCGGCATTAATAATTTTTCCAAAATAATGTGCTTGTCCATCTTGGTTTATGATATTTGGAAAATCTCTTATCATTCTATTCTATCATTTGATGGTTCTCGAAATTATATTTTCCTTTGTGCCTCAAAACAAATTTAGATCAAATTGTTTTATTAAAATTCTATATAATGCAAACACCCATTGAAATTTTAAAATTAAGTATCCAACCTACAAGAGAAGCATTATTATCACATAAAGTGTACAGTCAAATAAAAGATTTTGAGGGCATCCAACATTTTGCGAAGTACCATGTGTTTGCAGTATGGGATTTTATGAGTTTATTAAAATCTTTACAAATAGGCCTTACTTGTGTAAGCCTACCTTGGATACCTGTTGGTTCTGCCAATACTCGTTTTTTAATTAATGAAATTGTTTGCGGCGAGGAGTCGGATGTAGATGAACAAGGCAATAGGGTAAGTCACTTTGAATTGTATTTGACTGCCATGCGTCAAATGGGGGCTGATACTAGTAAAATGGATCAATTGTTAAGTTTGTTGCAAACAGGCATCCCCATTAATGATTGTATAGTAGCAGTTGATATGCCAACAGAAGTAAAACAATTTTTACAATACACTTTTGAAATAGCCATGCATGCGCCATTGCATGTTAAGGCCGCCGTTTTTACCTTTGGTAGAGAGGATTTGATTCCAGATATGTTCACCCAAATTTTACATAAAATTTATGCCGAGCATCCAGACAAAATATCCATTTTTAAATACTATATAGAAAGACATATTGAAGTAGATGGAGGTCATCATAGCGAATTGGCTATTCAAATGGTATCAGAACTATGTGGAAATGATAAAACTAAATGGCAAGAGGCTACGAAAGCGGCTGTAGATTCTCTAAAAATTCGCTCATTATTATGGGATGCGGTTTGTACAAATAATTTTGTTTAAAAATTATAAATAAAAATTAAACAAAAGCTTAAACAAAGCTAAATATTTTTATTTTTTTTATATTTTTTAACAAGTTTTCTAATTTTTTATTTCTAACTTTTGTTCGGTTTAAAAAACAACGATTGCTTAGCTATTGCTTTGCATTATGTATTTAAAAAATGCATAATGACAGCCGGAACGAAACGTGGAGTGTTGTGAATTAATATGTTCACCAAAACTCAACAAATATGGATCATTTATTTCTTCTTGATGCCTCAATGGCGATTGCAAAGACCGACTATGTGTCTTTTACTTTCTTCATTGGCACAATGGCCATGATGGCCGCGGCTGTATTTTTCTTCTTAGAACTGAACAACACTAGTAAAGAATGGAGAACCTCGGTATTGGTATCTGGGTTAATCACTTTTATTGCTGCTGTTCACTATTATTACATGCGTGGTTATTTTTTAGAGACGCATGAAAGTCCAACCTTTTTCCGTTATGTAGACTGGTTATTAACTGTGCCTTTAATGTGTGTTGAATTCTATTTAATCACAAAAAAAGCGGGTGGTACAACAAGTTTATTATGGAAAATGATTTTAGCTTCTGTTGTAATGTTAGTTACAGGTTATTGGGGTGAAGCAGTTGCCCCAGCTCAAGCAACATTATGGGGAACTATAAGTGCTATCGCTTACTTCTACATCGTATATGAGGTATGGTTAGGTGATGTTAAAAAATTAGCAACTGGCGCTGGTACTGCAGTAGCATCTGCGAATGCAGCATTAGGTTGGTTCGTTTTAGTAGGTTGGGCTATTTATCCTTTAGGATATTTAATTGGCACAGCCGATGGACAATGGTATGCTAGCTTCAAGAATATTGGAATTGACATGAACGTTATTTACAATATTGGAGACGCTGTCAACAAAATAGGTTTTGGTTTGGTTATTTATAGCTTAAGTAGAAAAGCTGCTTAATATATTACAATAACTTTTAAGGGGCAAGTTGGTTACTTGCCCCTTTTTTTTGTATTTTACATACATGCAAATCAAACTACGCCTTTACCTAATATTATTTGCATTTCTTTTATTCCTTATTGATATTGTTTTTGTCTTAAATAACAGTACTCAAATTTCCTTTTTAATTGTTGTGCTTATTCTTTTTGGAGTTCCTCATGGAGCCCTTGATTTATACATTGACCAACACTTACATAAATCGGATAGTAATCAAAAATTATTTCTTTTAAAATATATTGCTAATATTATTGGCTACGCCTTGGTTTGGTATTTTTTCCCCATTGCAGCTTTAATTATATTTATACTTATTACGGCTTATCATTTTGGAGAAATGGATTGGCTAGGCAAATCTGAAAACTTTATTCAGAAACTTGCCTATTCCATAATTGGCCTATTATGGATTTTATTATTACTTTCAAAAAATATACATTTTGCTTTACAA